>Ga0207695_10005402_pt1 | contig 16967 bp, 19 predicted proteins | sample KBSC54metaG_FD_184354 | JGI IMG/M metagenome (GOLD analysis project Ga0207695, IMG submission 184354) | Corn rhizosphere microbial communities from Kellogg Biological Station, Michigan, USA - KBS C5-4 metaG (SPAdes) (version 2) | ecosystem: Host-associated > Plants > Roots > Rhizosphere > Soil... | reverse complement strand
TAAGGTGTTCTTGACAGACGTTTTGTCCAGGGGAAGACCGATGACCATTTCAGGGCGCCCTTCCAGGATCATGGTCAGCAGACCATTGTCGGCACAAAGCAGGTATTGGTCATTGTGATAGGCGAGCAGCAGCTGCTCGGGTTTTTTCTCGAACATGTTCACCAGGATCAGGTGATAGGTAAAGGGGGGGAAATGCCTGATGGCATTACGGCAGACGTAGGCCGCCTGGGGATAGTTAAAAGGGGGGAGATCGTGGGTGATATCCAGGATGGTGAATGCGGGATTGATCTGTGTTAATTGGCCCTTAACCGCCGCTACCAGATAATCTTGCTGACCTATGTCGGACGTAAGGGTTAATAAGGCCATCTTTTTAGCACATGTTTATTTTACGAATTCTCCATTTTTGTAGTAGTGGTTGTAGGTGAGTCTATCTGCTAAAGAAGGGAAGATCTTGTTGAGCAGCACGGTGACTTTTCCCTGGAAGGTGAGGACGATGGTCCTTTTACGTTTTTCGATGGCTCTTAAAATGTGGTGGGCGCATTCTTCGGCTGTCATAAGCTTGCTTTCGTTGAGCACACTTTCTCCCCTGGCCTGGCCTTTATTATCCAGGGCGGCATGACGTATGTTGGAGGCGACGAAGCCGGGACAGGCCCACATGACATGGACGCCGGAATGCAATAGTTCGGTGCGTAAGGATTCGAGCCAGCCTTGCAGGGCAAATTTGGAGGCGGAATAGGCGCTTCTGCCGGGCAGACCCCTATAGCCGGCAATCGAGGATATACCTACGACGGAGCCTTTTCTTTCGAGGATGGAAGGCAGGGCGAACCTGGTGCAATAGACGGCCCCGAGGAAATTGATCTCCATTACCTTACGGGTTACTTCCGAGACGGAATCCAGGAATAGGGCCCGCATGCTGATGCCGGCGTTATTGATAAGGATGTCGATACCTCCGAAGGTCTCGATGGTGGATTCGATAAAGCGGCGGCATTCCTCTTCGTTGCTGACGTCACAGGCTACGGCATGGAGAAGGACGTTGGCATATTCGACCTGGAGCTTATAGATCTTGTCGTGACTGCGTCCGCAGGTGGCTATTTTGGCGCCCTGGGGGATGAGGGCTTCGATCAGCGCTTTGCCGATGCCATCGCTGCCACCTGTGATTACGACTACTTTATCTTGGAAGAACGACATACTTATGGGTTGTGGGTGCAAACTTAGTGAGTTATGTGTGATAAAACTAAACCGTGAGGGGAGGAATAAAAAGAATTTAGGGTGGGGTTAGCGTTTGACCAGGTGATGGAGGGTTGTCCACAATGTTGATAACCATTCCTTTTTCGTGAGAAAATACTGGGAGAAAAATTTGTTGCAAATGGTTTTTGGCGTATTTTTGCACTCCCAAAAAACAGTGGGTCGGCTGACGAAGGTCGGTGAGTCGCTGGATTGGGAATGATTCCGTAGCTCAGTTGGTAGAGCAATACACTTTTAATGTATGGGTCCTGGGTTCGAGTCCCAGCGGGATCACTGAATGAAAGTTAGGCCGTTGTAAATCAACGGTCTTTCTTTTTTGGTCGAATTTGACCCAGCAATATTTTTACGTCAACTATTGATCTTCGCTTTTAAAAATTGAATGACCGCGGTCATTCAATCCAATCTGAAAGCTTTCAAAATAGGTAATGTTATTCCTCGAATTTTTTTATCACTTCAATTACTTTTCCATTTATGCGGAAGTCGTCATCGGGGTGAATAAAAATGGGATGCAATTGTTGACTTGACTCCGAAAGCAATACAATTCTATTATTGGTATTGTCAAAGCGAAATTTCTTAATATTTGCCATTCCATCAATTAGTGACAGCACATAGTCTCCATCCTTAGCATTGATAGAGGTGCTATCAACAAGGAGGTAATCTCCAGGCTCAACATTTTTTCCTTTGATGTCTGCTTTATTCAAAGAATTCCCCTGCGCCCGAATCGCAAAAATTCCGCTAATTTTAGGAACTAGCCGTTTTGATACTTTTAAATAACCTTCGAGATTTTCGTCCGCATATAGGTTTGCAGGACCACAATTGGCGGTACCCAAAATAGGAATGGAAATAAGAAAATCGCCTGTATTGCTCTTGTGATTTATCCGGGCAATTTTACCATTTCTACTATCTATAGAAACAAACCCCTTGGCTTCCAGTTGCGACAGATGATGTTTTATTTTCAAGGGAAAGAAAAAACAAATAATTATCGTCATTTACTGGCGATCAAAGGCGCTCGAAATGATCTACGCGAAAGTAAAGCCAACTTCATTTTGGCTCAATAATTCTTGTCCTCAATAATAGCCAGCTTACTTAGCTTGTCATGTTTTTTAATATCTCATTGAATTGCTGTTTAAGTACAGGTAAGTCATTCTGCGCTATTTGCCATACAAGAAGAAAATTCACGCCGAAGTACTCATGGATAGAAATATTCCGAAAGCCGATGATGTTTTTCCATTCGACTTCTGGAAATTTTTCTTTTATATCCGGCGTTATGCGTGTACAAGCTTCTCCAATAATCTCAAGTTGTTTAATACACGCAAAACGTTTTTCAGAATTAGAGAGAAATGACTCAAGGGAAATGTCTTTCAGATAGGATTCAACCTCCGCAATGGCATCCAATACATGTCTAACTCTAAGTTCGTTGTTAAGCGCGGGCCTCATAAATTAAGACCTTATCTTTTTCGATATGAGGTAGAACGTACTTGGAAATCCCGTCACTAGTAATAACGTCCACTTTATTTTTCAGCAAATCTTCTAGCTCTCGTTGATAGCTGAAGAATTTCATGCCTATAGGCTTGGAGTAGTCAAGTTCCAACAAAATATCTATATCGCTGCTTCCCTTAACCGCTGTATTTCGCGCATAGGACCCAAAAAGATAGACCTTCTTCACCGGTTTGTCAGCGAAGTATTGTTGAAGAAGATTGGTCTCTGTCGGAGAAAGTCCCATAATACAAATATAATCAATTTTTTGTATTATGAAATGGGACACCAGATGCCGCCTTGGTGCCTGGCAATGCAGTCCCTTCGTCATAAAGTTGGGAAATGATTTGGGCTCGGATTCTTGAGAATGTTATATTTATCATGTAAACGCTCTTTGGCCGATCGGTCCAAAACCACTCATTTGATTTGAGGGGGGAAATGAGGGGGTAAGAAAAAAGTCGGTAAGTAAGCTTTTGAAAACAAATAAGTTGTCTCGCAGGTATGAAACTCCCAGCGGGATCACAGACTGGTTCAAAGCCTTCAAGTCAAATTAATTTGAAGGCTTTTGGTTTAAGCTTTATCTGTAGCCACTACTTTATTAGACATCTCGATTGTTACTCTGCTTCTGAATAGCCATCCCAACGATACTCTCCTTCATAAACAACGCTATCAATTTGACAGGATGCTGATATGAGCTGGTCGATGCAATACGGGACGATATTGCCGCATAGCTCGACTGGCGTACACTGGAAGAGCAGACAGGCGAAATCTACAAGACCGCCCTGGCGGCCGCATTCCTCAGTGAATTTATTGGTGGCATGATCGACGGGCGAAGACTGCCTACCCCTTTTCGTTCCGGAAAAAACTATGCGTATTACCGAATAGGACCCGATAATGTTCAGCCCGATTGGGTTCTTCTATCCAAAAATAGGGAACCCACCATGTCCGAAGTTCGCCAATGAATAGCAGAATATATGCAGTGAGGAGATAGCGATAGACCCAACTGCTGCGCAGGTGGTTGTAACAGCAAAAATTAAAGAAGAGCCCGAGAGTATAGGGCACACTTTGGATAAGGGTTGTAGCAACAAGGCGTTTTTGACTACCCTGTTTTTTAACGGCTTGAATATCGTTGAGCCGCCCTATGGGAATCCAGTCATGGAACCATAGAAAATAACGTGAAAGATCTGCAGTGCTAAGAGGATTTTCCTGAGTATAAGATGGTGCATTCGATAAGGGTATTTTATTGAATGGTATGTTGTAATAAAATAAAGGCGATTTAGGAAAATGGCTCAATCTGCCCCGCAAATTGTCATAATAGCCGCCCCTGCCTGTCAAAAAAAAATGTCAGCTTTACATCAACAAACTAAAATTAAAGGTTATGTCAAAAGTATCTATTTATTTGAACTTCCAGGGCAACACGGAAGAGGCTTTTAACTTTTATAAGTCGGTGTTCAAAACCGAATTTGCCGCGCCGATCGCCAGAATGAAGGATGTACCACAGCAACCGGGAATGCCATCTCTTCCTGATGAAGAAAAGAATGCCGTCATGCATGTCGCCCTTCCTATCCTGGGTGGCACGGTATTACAAGGCACCGACATGCTGGAGTCCATGGGACATAAATTGAAAATAGGGAACAATACGACCATTTGTCTGGAGCCGGACAGTAAGGAGGAGACGGAGCGGTTATTCCAAGCCCTGTCGGCCGGTGGTGCGGACATAATGGCTCCGCAAGATATGTTCTGGGGCGCCTATTGGGGTACCTGCCTGGATAAATTCGGGGTACGCTGGATGTTCAACTACACTTACCAGAAATAACGCAATCGGATCTCAGGGTTTTAATCCCGGTGGATCGGTCATAGTGGTGAAAGGCCCTAGTATGCGATTACAATCCTAAACCACCATCCACGGTGATCACCTGGCCTGTAATGAAGGAGTTACCAATTATATGCCCGATGACGCCGGCCACGTCTTCCGGTTGCCCTATCCTGCGTACAGGGGTCATCTGAGCATATTGCTTAAATGTTTCACCACGGGTACCTTCGGGCAGAAAGTTCCACCAGGGAGTATCAATTGCCCCGGGCGATACGGCATTCACCCGCACCGGTTGCAATTCTTTGGCAAGTATAGGAATAGTGACTTCAAGTGCCCCGTTAATAGCGCCTATGCCTGCAATACCGGGAAACCTCGCATGACCGCTGACCGCTGTTATAAAGGTAACGCTGCCACTTTCCGAGAGATAAGGTAAAGTATCCTGGAGGATTTGCAGATGCAGAAAAAATTTTTCTTCAAACCCCTGTCGCAGCTGCGTAAAATTCAAGTCCTTAAATAATCCCAATCCCTTGTTGCCACCCAACGCAAGCACCAGGTGATCGATGTTGCCTGTACCAGTTACAAATGCTTTCTGTTCCGCCGGGTTGGCTGCATCTACACATTGACCCCGTACGCCTGTTGGCAATGAGGCAAGGGCCTGCTCCAATTTTTGAGGATTGCGTCCCGTTATAATTACTTCCGCCCCGTCTTTTGCAAGGATGTTTGCCGTGGCCAGGCCGATACCGGAGGAGCCGCCTGCAATAACTACTTTCATTTTTGACATTGTTTTAATTCCGTTGGAAATGATTGACATGTCAAAACTAACAATGCGGCCAGCCGTTGTTTTGCCAGATTTTGCGAATCATTTTGCAATTCTTGCTATTTGGGTTGGATCCCTATACAAATCGTGCGGTAGTGTTGGGAGTAAGATTTAGAAAAGTCTATTCCGGCAAAGCGTTCAAATCCGGAAATACCCTGTATGATTTCATACCCGCTGTCGTTCATCCAGCGCTGCTTCACATATAAAGCGTAGTCTGTCAATACTTCAAAATTGCCCATCACCGGTATCTGCGCAAAAGTAATCCCACCCAGTGTTTGACATTCCTTGCCGGAAACTGCCTCCCGGATACGGATTCCTGCCAGATAACGGCATTTAGGCAAAGGAGTTGAAAAAGGGGAGTCGAGCAAGATCCCGTAAAATTCGGGTTCCTTGCCTCTCAGTTCCCGGGCAGTCGCCCATGCATGTAGATTCCTGAACGCCCGCATGATCCCCTCCTCCCGCTGTAGGAAGGTTAGCTCACCGGCAATATAAAAACGCTCCATTCGGCTGACGGTGATAGGAAATTGCTGTACGTCCGGCGTAATGGTCTCTGTTCTTTCCCGGATCACTTTCGATGCCTGCTCCCGATATTGTTCCGACGGGATCCCGTACTTATTTTTAAATGCCCTGGCAAAAACGGATTGCGAGCTGAAACCACAGTCCATAGCAATAGCATAAACAGATTTTTGGGGATAAAAGATCAGTTCTTTGATGGCTTTCTCCAGGCGCAGCCGCAATAGATATTGCTTGGGGGCTTCTCCTACCTGTTGTTTGAACAGGCGGTGAAAATGATAGGGCGAATAATGTGCCTGATCCGCCAGCGTTTGCAACGGCAGATCCTGGTCAAAATGGCGATGTATGTAATGCAGGATGTTGTCGATGACTTCCATAAGCCAAAGTTATGGCTTCGCAGGGTAGCAACCATATAGTGCAACAGGCTATTTTAACCCATATCGTTTGGTTAAGGGTTCTACGTCTTTATAGTACATATAATAATGCCTGGGTGACGGTTCTTGATGCCGAAAAACTGTTGCCTGTTGCTGACGGTTTGGTTATTTTATTTTCACAGCCTGCATTTTATAACCGTTATCATTAATCTCAAAGCCGGTTACCTTATTGTTTTTGTCTTTTGTAAATTTTACTTCTGATCCAGCTATTTCCAATATAAAAAAATCAACGTCAGAAGTAAAATAAATTTTGTATTTCGTTTTGCTGTTCAACCTTATCATCAAACCTTCTTTTTCCAGTGTAACATTAAGTGTATCCCTATGTAGTTTGTAGTTTCCTGTGTATGATTTCAATATTTCGTTATTTACGGTAACAACCTTTTTAATTTTCGGGGTATAAAAATCTTTCCAGTTATAAACTGAAGCCAGGGAATTAATTACTTCGCTTAACAGGCTCCAATTATCGGTATTTGCCATCACTACTGCTCCATTCCCGTTTTCCATGCTGCCGTAATATGCAGCAACAAAGCCTTCATCAGAACCATCATGGTTAAAATATTTTTCATTTCCCTTTTTAATAATAAACACTCCTAACGCTGCAGAGCTATCAATATAAGGGGTCAATCTAAGCCTGGTTGTTTCCGGGGAAAGCACTTTATTGCTTTTTCCTTGTAATGATAGTTGTGTTTCTATAATATATTTAGCTAAATCTGTAGGGTTTGTCCATAGGCCCGCAGCAGCTTGTTCGGGATAAATATGATACTTCCCTTTCACGGCTGCCCCATCATTATAATAACCTGTTGCTAATAAATTTTCTTTATCCGAAGGCGGCGGTTGAGTATAAAAACTATTGCTCATTCCCATTGGGCTTAATACATTGTTCCACATGTATGTATCGTAAGGTTGCCCTGTTACATCCTGCAATATTAGCTGTGATATGGTTGTCCCTCCACCTGAATATTGAGATCTAAGAGATGGCTCATACATTGACCGAATCGCTTTATTGTTAGCCGGCTTTTCGCCATTTAAAATTTGTATCAGTGTAGGTATGGTATCTCCTTTTTCATAACCGTCAAATCCGTGTACTGTTAATCCTGCTGTATGACTTAACAGATTTGCCATCGTTATCTTTTTTCCTTTTGATAGAGAGTCATAAGAAAATTTCCATGATTTCAAATAAATATTAATATCTGAATCAAGGTTCAATTTGCCTTCCTGTACTAATTTTAAAATACCAACCCCGTTTAATGATTTACTAATTGAACCCGCTTGAAATAATGTATTTGTTGTAACTGGCCGTTGTTCCGCACTATCTGCCCAACCATATCCTTTTGCCCACTCAATTTTATAATCTTTTATCAATGCGATACTTACTCCGTTTACATGATTACTTTTCATTCTGTCGGCCAATGTAAATTGCTGATTCCCTATTTGCACCCATAAACCTAAATTGTTTTCAAACTGTTTAATTTTTGCTTGTACCTCTTTTGAATATGTTGTATTATTTTGTCCAAGAAGCAGACTTGTTTGGATACAAAAGAATAGAAATAAAAAAAATGGTGTGAAAGCTTTTGTGTGTTTAGTCATAATGATATATTAAGGGGTTATTATTTTTGACCGGCAGCACTTCATAATTTCTTTTAATTACTTAAGAATTTTCAAAAACCTGAAAGCTCTTTTATTCAGCTGTTTGTTTTTTAGCTACAATTTTAATCTGGAATTCAATGGAATCTGAAATGGCTTTATCAGCTAAATTATCATAGAACTTTCCTGAATTATAACGGACATCCCATTGTGTTCGATCGATGACCACTTTGCCATTCGCCCTGACAATCCCGTCCTTAATTTCCATTTTAGCTGGAAAAGTAACCGGGTGTGTGATACCTTTAATCGTTAGACTCCCTGTAACTTTTTTATTCTCACCATCAATTGACTCAACGCTGGTAATTGCGATGGTAGAGACGGGGAATTTTTTGACATCAAAAAAATCAGGACCTTTTAAGTGATTAATAAGGTTATTATCTCTCAAGTGGTCAGGACCCTCAATTTTGTTCATTTCTATTTCAACGGTACCACCCATAAGTTGACTGTTTTCAATCATCAATTCTCCTTTTGATATATAGGCGTACCCTTCATGCTTCCCATGAACGCTTGAACCTGTCCATGCTACAACACTTTCCTTCGTATCTATTATAAAATATTTTTCATTGCCAACATGTAAGGATAAAGAAATTGCTGATGCATTGTTTTTATTTTCCCCTGTTACAGGTCCTTCACAACCGAAGAACAAAGGAGCAATAATTAAAATCAAGTAAGCGATCGATGGCTTGTTATTCATACTACAGAAATGATATTGATTAATAATAATTGACAAATGATTTTAAAATCAGCAACACACATTATTGCTGGCCGGCTGCACTTTTAAAGTCCGTAAAGGTCTTTCCATCATAACGATGCACCCCAGCCCCAGGTCCTCCAGATCCCCACCAAATACTTCCATCCTTAGCTTCCAATATCCCCAAAAAATCCATTGGTCCTCCTGACTTAACTTCTGTTACAGTGGGCATTTTATCGTACAAGGACTTTGCATCATAACGTGATAGTGCCCAGACTGGCCCGCCAGGATTTATGCTACCCGTAGTCCAGATGTTTCCTTTTTTATCTTCTATGATAGAAGAAGCTCCCCTCTGCGATACCTTAGTAAAGGTTCTGCCGTCATAGCGCCAAAGACCATCAACGTCACCGAACCAAATGCTTCCTTTTTTATCTTCGATTATTGACCAAACGTTTTTAAATGCTTTGCCATCCCCGTTTTTGAAAACAGTAAATGTTTTCCCATCATAAAAACAGGGCTCACCCCTTGTACCAAACCATAATTTCCCGGTTTTGTCTTCCATGATAGTAGTAAGATCATTATTGGAAAGTCCTTCTTTAGTTGTAAAATTTTGAAAAGATTTGCCATCGTAACGGCTTGTTCCACCCCCGGAGGCGAACCAGATATTACCTGCTTTATCTTCATAAATGAACATAATCCGATTATTGGCAAGTCCCTCCCTGGTTGTAAAATGTTGAAAGGAATTCCCATCGTAATAATAAACACCTGAATCCCTGGTCCCGAACCAAAGATTTCCTTTTCGATCTTCCAGCACATCCCAGAAGCTGGAGAAGCGGGGCGAACTTATTTTACTTGTTAGATTGGTAAAAGATGTTCCATCATATCTAAATACACCTAAATAAGAAGCAATCAAAATGTCTCCGTTTCTGGCTTGCTTTACATGCCGAACCATACTCATAGGCACCTTGGAGGTGTCCGCCTCTTTAAGCTGAGACTCGGAGTAATTTGGTACTCTACTGGACTTGATATTATCTTGTGGTACGTTTGTTTGGTTTTGTCCACAGGAGGTGTGAAAAACAGACATTAAGAACAAAGCATATACGTGTATGTATTTCATAATTTATTATTTAATATTGGTAATAGCTGCACAAGCGAAATTACTTTGAAAGCATTCATACTGAGGTACTTGGATTGTAAATAAAAGTGTAAACTTTGTAAATTATATCTTGACATTATGCTTGTTAGAAGAAATCTCCTGTCCGGGAAACGTAAATACCTGTACGGATTGTTACTACTACCGTTTATCACTTTAATCTGCATGGCTTTCGTTATGGCGGGCAGTGACGACTTTGATATCGCCAGGAGGGAAATTTTACTCCGCCGGATCGGACATGAAATACTATTGCAGTCTGGCGACAGTACATCACGGGTACTTCCGGTAAAAAAAATCAGCCAAAACGAATATCAAATCAGTTTTGAGAATGCATTCACTTTTCAACCCAGGTCTCTAGTGAATATTACCCAGCGTTTGTTAGCCAAAGACCCGCTCGCAAGCGATTACGTTGTTAACGTACTGAACTGTGCCAATGCCCTTGTGGTTTATGGATATGCAATATCAAAAAATACGAAAGATGATATTGTTACCTGTATGGGAAGAAGGCAGCCCATAGGACGTTACATGATCAACATTAAATTTAAACCAACGGATATAACTACAGCAAAGAATAAATATTTTTTGGGCGCCCTGTTATTTTTAGCATGTGTTGGATTTATTTTTTGGAGACCTGCTAAGCCGCGGAAGGCCTTACCCGGCAGTCAGGATACTGGTGTGTTCACTTTAGGATCATCGTCGTTCGACGCAGAGGGTCGTAAGCTCATGATGAATGGAGAGACAATAGACTTGACCAAAACTGAAACACGTGTATTGCGCATTTTTGCGTTGTCTCCTAACGAGACTATAGAGCGAAACCGGCTACAAAAAGAGATATGGGAAGATGAAGGTGTTATAGTAGGTCGCAGTCTCGATATGTTCATATCAAAACTTAGAAAAAAACTGGAATTTGATCCGAATATCAAAATTGTTGTTATACGCGGCAAAGGATATAAACTTGAGATTAGCGCTTAGGGCAGAAAGGTGAGGAAAAAGGTTAAGATTCTTCATCGTTTTAGGACATCATGCAACTGTTTGCGATATGTATCAGAAACCGGGATCCACTCATTTCCGACTTTCACCCTTTCGTTTTCGAATAAAGCAATTTTGGTAAAATTGACAATAAATGACTTATGCACCCTGCAGAAGATATTGTTGGGAAGACGCTTTTCCAATTCTCCGAATGTTTCGCCGGTAAGCAATGTTTTACCACCGTAGTAAATCTTCCGGTAGTCCCTTGCTCCTTCTATATACTCAATCTGAGAAAGACTGATTTTTTGCTCTGTCACCCCGGATTTGAAAAAAAGAAATTCCGGTGCGGCTTGCTCAGTTATCTGTTTGCGGGCTTTTGTGACCGCAATAAGAAAACGGTCAAATGAAAATGGTTTTAGCAGATAGTCTACGACGTTAAGTTCAAAAGCTTTGACCGCATACTCTTCGTAAGCAGTCGTAAGAATCACCGCTGGCGGATCTGTCAGTTTCTCCAGCAATTCAATTCCGGTAATTTGGTTCATCTGAATATCCAGGAATATCAGATCTGTTTGGCTATTTTCCAGGAATGCAATCGCCTGAAATGGATTGCTGAAAGTCTGCAGCAATTCAAGGTAATCGGCCTGCTCCACGTACCGCCTGGTTCGGTGCAGGGCCAGTGGCTCGTCTTCAACAATTATGCATCTGATTTTGTCCATGGTTACAGGTCAATGGTGCAGTTGACAAAAAATGTACCCGGTGTCTGTTTTACTTCCAGGCGGTGATTGGTTTGATACAGCAACGCAAGTCTTTGCGCCGCCAGGTTCAGCCCGATCCCCTGCTGCTCAGCAGCCGCAACCTTTTCACCGGCACAGCTGTTTTCACACTGAAATCTCACACAATTACCCTCCACCTCCAGCAATATCTTCACTTTCGGCTCTCCGTCTATACTGCTTACATACTTAAAGGCATTCTCAATATAGGGCTGGAACAGTAATGGTGCAAGCGCAATTCCTTCCGCGCTTCCACTAACCTTGAAGTCGATCCAACTGGTATCTTCTTTCCGGATTCTTTGAAGCATCACATAGTCCTGCAGAAAAGATATCTCGTCTTCCAAAGGAATGATTTCTTTTCTTCCGGAGTACAAAACATACCGAAGCATCCTTGACAGCTGCTGCAGGTAACTGGAAGCCTTTTGTGGATCCATACCGATCAGTACATCTATATTGTTGAGCGTATTAAATAAAAAATGCGGTTGCAGTTGTGCTTTCAGTGTATTCAGTTCGCTCTCCAGATTCCTGCGGGTAAGAATTTCTTTTGCGCGTATGTCATTCCACCAATAAAGAAAACTCTTCACAGCGGTGGCAGCAATTGCATTGATCAAAGCGCAAATCGAATAGCCGCATAATAATACAGCATTCACACCGGTGCCGGGGAGTCTTGACATCGCAGAATAAAACAGGACATTGACAACTGCGGTTGAAAGCACGCCGCCGGCAAGCGACAGAAGAAGGATTGATTTAACAAAATCTCCGATTCTTTTAACCGGCATATAACGCGTAAAAGAAAAAAAATAAACACCATAAAAAACAGGCACTGCTGCCATGTTCAGCAGTAAAAGGTTTGTATACTGATCATCGTTCAGTAAATCGAGCGATTCACTATTGGAGAGATAGAGCAGGAAAATACAAAGGCTCTCATAGAGTGCCCAATAGGCAGCCTGTAGAATAAGAGATAGATGTTTTTGCATTTTCATTTACGGTAAGATAGCATATTATTTTCTGCGCAAAAAAGAAATGGCAGGTACAGTGGGCTCAAAAGGAATAGACAAACGCTCAATTGATCCTTTTGAATCGCTTCCAAAATCAGCACGAATTCGAAGATCCCCGTTTTGTTGAACCGCCATAAAACTGTCTGCCCCGGCCGGCTGAAGATAGAAATAAGTTTGTCCCATTTTTGCCAACAGGGAATCTTTTATAAGTCCCACGGTGATCTGACCATATCCGGGATGGCCATAAGTACCGGTATATTCAGGTAGGAAACGTCCGGGCAGGTATATCGTTACATTTTCTGTTTTATCACTAACTGGTTTCGAAGTCACCGGGCTCGACCCGACCGGCCTCCCCTGCTTCGGCTCTTTCGGTAACCCCAGAAAAACATCAGTCAGGAGGTTGCGGATCATGGCCGGCAACAAAGAGTTTTCCCTGTTACATAGCACAACGATACCTAAACTATCCGAAGGATAAAAACAGGCAGTACTGGTAAAGCCATCGATATTTCCTCCATGCTCTGCACGATAGTGCCCCCGGTAAGAGCTCAGAAACCAGCCAAATCCATAATTGGAAAAATACGTTCCTTCCTGTCCAGCCGGAAGTGCTGGCTTTGTAACGACATAGGAATTAATTGCCTGCTTTTTATAGGACTCAGGCAATAAGCTGCCGGAATTGAGCCAGGCCGACAGCCATTTACCCATATCAATCGCAGTGCTGTTGAGCCCGCCAGCAGGTGCCATGGCAATCAGTGGATGATATTTCACCGGGTAAACCGAATCGCCGGTCCTCTTATAGCCGGTTGCCCTGTCATTTTCAGCAAGTAGCCTGTCAAAAGAAAAATAGCTCCTTTCCATACTCAAGGGTTCAAGAATCTTATCCCTGACAGCTTCTTCGTAATCTGCCTTCAGGATCCTGGCTGCAGTCATTCCCAGCGCCAGGTAACCGAAATTGTTATACTGCCATTTTTCAGCGATGCGGCAATTAGGTTGCAGGTATTGTATCCGGGCAAGCATCGAGTCGCGATTGTCGGAGGCCAGGAGGAACCAGGAATATTCATGCCGTGGCAGACCGCTGCGATGGCACAACAAATCACGGATCGTGATCTGCTCGGTCATCTGATCCCTATAGAATTTAAGTTGCGGCAGATAGCTGTGAACCGGAGTATCCAGGTTAATGGGCTTAGGCAAGAGTCCAAACAAAGCAGCTGTAAAGGCTTTGGTACAGGAGCCTACCGGGAAAACGGTATTCGTAGTAACTGGCAATTGCCGGATCTTATCGCGATAGCCAAAAGCGTTTGTATATAGTATTTTGTTTTTCTTTACTACGCAAACCGAAAAGCCGGCATCGCCAGACCGTTTCGACAGGGCAGAAAGCAGGCTGTCTATCTTCGGTTTTTCCTGACTTCTTACTTTAGAAAAGAACAAGCAGAAAAGCAGAATTGCAAGTAAAATATTAATACGTTTCATTCTCTTTTTATAAAGATATCCTGCCTTAAACAGATTACACCAGCTATTCTGCAAAATGACTATTTTGTCTGCAACCAGCTCTACTTCGTATTTGCGCAAACAGAGATCCACCGCCCGCTAATAACCTTCGCTTGATGTTCTATCCGCGGAATTCTATCCTGTTTAATAATGATTCCACCATGGATCGGGCTATCCTTGAAAAGGTTTAGAGAGAATGGGGTCGGATGAGCTGGGTGAGGGCTGGTGTCGTTATGGCAGGGTTGATCTTATCAATGAGTCTTCATGTGGGCATCCGGGAATATCTCCTAGCAACTATTCACAAGAATTGACCGACAGCGATCAACTGGAAATTGCAGAACCTTGAAAAGTTGAAAAGTAAGAATCCAGATAAGTATCGTGAGTTATATGACAATTTAAAAAAAGTAACTGAGTGGTCTGTAGGCGGATGTTATGCTATCCCGGTCTGTAGGCGCCCTTGACCCGTGAAAACACCCATGTCATTAAGTTAAGGATTAAATATAGTTCGTATAATAATACCTTGGGGTTCCTGGGCTTAACTTGCATTTTTCCGGCCGTACATTTTCAGTATTAACTTGAATTTGCCTATTGAAAGCCGCTTGCGACGACCCGATAAGTCAGGCAAAAGACAATGGTACTAAATAGGCCTTCGTTTCTCGCCTTTGAGTAGAGAGTAAACCAAATTAATTACAAAAATTACCTGTGCGCAAATCAGGAGGATCGCCACCAACGCTTCAAAAGTGTGGGTCTGCTCCACGCTTGACCAATTGGAATAATCCAAATACCTCCGCGGCATGCCTGCTAGGCTAGCGTAATTTACCGGCCAGGAAAGTGCATATAATGCGCTTAATGTAAATACAAAATGCAAATAACTCAGCGGTGCATTCATAATTTTTCCCGTCATCCGCGGATATCCCCAATAGACGGTAAAAAAAGCAAAGAAGATCAGCGCAAAAATTCCCATCAAATGAACGTGTGTTATAACAAAATAGGTGTCTTGCACATGAAAATCCAGCGTAGAAGATCCGTAAATCAGACTATTGAGGAGATCGCCGATCAAAAGAACAAAAAAACCAAGGAAGAAAGCTGCTGCTGGGCTAAACCATTCCTTGAATCTTACATACTTGCCCACCTTTTTGATCCCCAGGATAACCAGCGGAATAGCGACAAGGAGAAAAAGCAACAACTCTACGAGCCCCAGGAACGGGTTGAGCTCTGTAACAAACATATGATGCTCCCAAATAAAAATAGGCGGCAAAGCATTGATCAAAATAGCAAAGGCTACGAGAATGGCAGTCTTTTTTATTATATTCATAAAATATAGTGTAGGATTAAGGCAATTCCTTAAAGAGAATAGCCTTTATAAGCTATCTGAAATTACAGTCTTTCTTCCAAAGGTCTCTTCATAAAACGCTGTACCTCATAAGTCTTTGTAATTCATATGGTATAGACGAGGTGGTTTTTTCTTTCGAAGGCTCCTCCTACCTGGTCGGTCGGCCTCGGTGTTGGCCTCAACCTGTTTATCGAAGACGGCAATCGCAGCCTTAATCCTCCTCTTGATAAACATCGCGATCAAGTTGACTTTCGTTGTCCAGTAGGCGAAGGTTCGATTAATCTTTCGTCTGTATTTTACGTCTTTGTTTTTCTTTGCCTCGCGGTACTCCTTTACGACCTTCTCTTCTATAGGAAAGGCCAGGGCCGCGCATAAGTTCATCATCATGATCTTCGAATAGATATCCTGTTTAACAGCTGTGGCTGTCTTTCCGCTGAAAGCCTCTACCTGCACCCGTGCTTTATACATTTTATAACCTTCTTCGATGCCCCATCGGAGGTTATATAGATCTGCAAGGTCTGCTATTTTATATTTGGCGGAATCCAGCAGGGACGTACATAATACTTGCAGGTTGCCTTGCTCATCGAGAACCTTGACCAGCCTGCATTTGATTTGTTTTTTCATGCCGGAATACTGCTGCTGGTAACGCTTGTAATCACCGTCGGGCACTTCCATCGTTACGACGATATCCTGCTTGCGGCTTTTCATGAATTTCTTTACCGGCACCCAGTTGTGCTTCATGCGAACGACAAAGTGGATACCTAACGACGCCAGAATTGAAAACAAACACCTGCTCGGATATCCCCGATCCAGTAGCAATATATCGCCTTCGTCTACCTTGGGTAAATGACCCAGCAATAGTTGGAGTTCACTGCCATCTCCATGCCCCGTTTGCACATCGAGGGTCATATAATTAGCCGGATCGTACAGCAGTGACAGTAGCGCCATGCTTTTAGGTACGTCCTTTTTTGTTCCCCGGCCAAAGGACCGTCTGCCGAACTCTTCCCGGATGCTTGGATGATCCGGCAGATTCAAAAAGCCGCCATCAACAGCCAGTATCCGATGATTTTTATAACCCCGGAAGGGCGCGTTCTCATAGAAGTTCTTCACTACTACATCGCTCAACTCCAGAAAGGCCTCCGGTGACAGGAACTTCCGTGCCTGCGTGAACGCGCTCTTCGTCACCCGCCGGATACTAAAATCGGAGTCTTCTGTCTCCTTATAAAAGCTATCCATCTCCCGTTGGAGACCACTCTTGCCCATCTTCATTATGCTGACTATCAGATAATTGAATGGCAATAGCCGGTTCCTTGTGAAAGCCCCTTCCCGGCCGCGCTTGTGGCGGCCTTTAAAATCTTCATCATGGTTGATATGGTAGTTGAGTTGTTTCGTTAGCTGAATACGACAGTCCCTGCCGGCAGTTTTGATTAGGGATAGCCCCTTTTACTAAGGGCTTCTTTTTGAACTACATTCGACCCGTTAAATCACCCATTCTTGCGCTAAGTTAATGACATGGGTGAAAACACTAATGTCGTTGACTTAAGGGCCAGAAAGCGATACCAATACGTTTAATTCATGCGATATGATGGCCTTTCTTTACTCGAATTGATTCTGGCCGCTCGACTA
>Ga0207695_10005401_pt1 | contig 16969 bp, 11 predicted proteins | sample KBSC54metaG_FD_184354 | JGI IMG/M metagenome (GOLD analysis project Ga0207695, IMG submission 184354) | Corn rhizosphere microbial communities from Kellogg Biological Station, Michigan, USA - KBS C5-4 metaG (SPAdes) (version 2) | ecosystem: Host-associated > Plants > Roots > Rhizosphere > Soil... | reverse complement strand
AACACTACCGATATCGCCATCGTCGGCAACTTGTTCGCGCACAACTACGAGCGCAGCCCGCTGGTGAAAGGTGGCTCGCGCGTCGCGATCGTCAACAACTTCATCTACGACCCCGGCCAGCGCGCGGTGCACTACAACCTGATCGCCGAGGAGTGGGGCAAGCATCCGTACCAGACTGGCAGGATCACGGCTGTGGGCAACGTGCTGCGCGCGGGTATGTCGACGCCGCTGCCGCTGGCCTTCCTTGAATTCGGCGGCGCCGGCGACCTCGAGTACTACGCGCGCGACAACGTCGCCGTCGACAAGGTCGGCCAGCCGCTGCCGATGATCGCACGCTACACCACCTCGCGCGCGAAGGTGATCGAGACCGCGGAACCGCCGCTGTGGCCGGGCCTCGTAGCGATCGCGGCGCAGGACGTCGAGGTATCCGTGCTGACCCATGCCGGCGCGCGTCCCTGGGACCGCGACTACCACGACGCGCGCGTTGTCGCCGACGTCGCCGAAGGCCGCGGCTGGATCATCGACAGCCAGGAGGACGTGCATGGCTACCTCGAAACGAAGGAGCCCACGCGCCGCGCGTTCAACCCCGTGGACTGGGACTTGGCGACGATGCAGCCGCACAAGCCGGAGTTGCTCGATGACTCGGCCAAGAGCAAGACGCTGATGGAACCGAGCAAGTGAATCGCGGCTGCGTGCGCGCAGCCCGAACCGTCACGGGATTGCTGTTCCTCATGCTTTGCGCATGCGCGACGGCGCCAGGCACGCGCGTGAAGGGCAAGTCGAAGCTCACCATCGCTGAACCTGGTCTCGCCGCGGTCGAGCGGCGGCCCGACGCCGGCGCTGCGCAAACGGCCGGCGGCAACGGCGGTCGCATCGTGCGCGTGACGAATCTGGATCTCGACGGCGCCGGTTCGCTCAAGGCGGCGATCGAATCGCCGTGGCCGCGCACGGTCGTGTTCGAAGTCGGCGGCGTGATCGATCTCGGCGGCCACGCGCTCAACGTGAAGAATCCCTACCTCACGATCGCGGGCCAGACCGCACCATCACCGGGCATCACGCTGATCCGCGGCAGCATCGACGTGCGCACGCACGATGTCGTGATCCAGCATCTGCGCCTGCGTACCGGCGAGGCCGGATTCGCCAAGCACTCGGGCTGGGAGCGCGATGGCCTGTCGACGCATTCGGGCGCAGCTAATGTGATTGTCGATCATTGCTCGTTCGCCTGGGCCACCGACGAAAACCTGTCGGCCTCGGGCGGACGCTTCGAGGGTACGATGCCCGACGCGTGGCGCGCCTCGACCTCGCATGCGATCACCTACAGCAACAACATCATCGCCGAAGGCCTGGCCAACTCGACGCATGCCAAGAGCGGCGAACACTCCAAGGGCACGCTCGTGCATGACAACGTCACCGGCATCCTCCTCGTCGGCAATCTCTATGCGCACAACAACCAGCGCAATGCACTGTTCAAGGGTGGCGTGCGCGGCGCGTTCGTCAACAACTATATTTTCGATCCGGGCAAGCGCGCGGTGCACTACAACCTCTGGGCCACGGAGTGGGGCGATCATCCGTACCAGAACGGGCGCCTCGCGCTGATTGGCAACGTGCTGCGCGGCGGCGCTTCGACCGGCAAGGACATCGCGCTGTTCATGCTCGGCGGCGAGGGTGATGTCGAGCTGTTTGCGGCGGACAATATCGCGACCGATTCCCTCGGCAAGCCGCTGCCGCAGCAGGGGACGTATCGCGAGCCCAAGGGGCGCGTCATTTCGCTGGCATCGCCGCCGCCGTTGCCGCCCGATCTGAAACCGCTGCCGGCGGCCGATGTCGTCGATGCGGTGCTCGCCCATGCCGGCGCGCGCCCATGGGAGCGCGACGCGGTTGATGCGCGCATCGTCGAGGAAGCGCGCCACGGCGGCGGCAAGGTGATCGACAGCGAGCGTGAGCGCGAAGGCTATCCGCCGATCGCGACGCCGACGCGCCGCGCCTTCGTCGATGCGGAGTGGAACCTCGCGACGATGCAGCGGCGCACGCAATGACCCGCTGCTGCTAGGTCCAGCCGCGCAGGATCGCGGCTTCGGTATATTTTTTCGCCTCGGCATCGCCGAGCACGCGCCGCGTCGCGCCCGCCCGCGCACCGGGGCCGCGGCTGCGATATTCGGCGAGGCGCGCGTCCTGCGGCCGGAACATCTGCCGGCTGCCATCGCGCGCGGTGTAGCTCATCGCGTCCCAGCCCGCAGAGTCGATGTGGTCGTCCATCCAGCAGTCGAGAAACGCGGCGGCGCCAACGATGGCGGGGTCGCCGTAGCGGCCGTCGCCGAAACTTCGCGTCGGCCGCCACGGCCGGCCGAGCGCCACGCTCGCAGGCGCCACGGCGGCTTCCTTTTCGAGCCGGCAGTCGCGCAGGACGAGACCGAATTCCTGCTCGCGCTGTGTGCTCGGCACGGCGACGTAGCCCTGGCGTTCCTTGCCGGGGCGGTGGCGCGAAACGATGCGGCTGCGTTCGATCAGGCACTCCCCGCCGCCGAAGATGAAGTCGACGCTGCCGCTGATCGTGCAGTCGAGGAAATGGCTGCGGCCGGCATCGACGAACAGCGTGTCCTGGTGGCCGTGGATGTCGACGTTCCTGATGCGGCTGCGGTCGGCGCCCGCGTCGAGCATCAGCGCGACGGCTTGTGCGCCGTTCGCGCCGATCGGCTCCAGCGTTGGCCGTGGACGCGTGATTTCGCCTATGTAGTCGAACGTGTTTTCGATGCTCAGGTCGCGTGCGGCGAAATCCGGCGCGCGCACGATGAGGCTGGCGCAGCCCCAGGTGCCCCAGGGTTTGCCGTCCGCCTTGAGATGACCAGCCGCGGTGTCGAAATCGAGGATGCTCTTGCCGCGTCCATCGCCGATCAAGTGGATGTTCGGCTTGGCGACGACGATCTTCTCGTGCCAGCGCCCGTGCGCGATGCGGATGCGCCACGGACGCGGGCTCGCCTGCGGTGCGACTGCCAGCGCGTCGCCCAGCGAGGCGTGGCAAGGGATGCCGAGCGTGCGATCGGCGGCGTCTGTCGACACGATCGCATCGAACGGCGCGTCGCCGCGCAGACCGCGGCAGGCGGCGAGTGCCAACGCGGAGAGGCCGAGGAAATCGCGTCGATCGATGCGCATGCGGAAATGGTAGCGGGAGGATGTTCGGACGTTGAAAAAAAACCGCGGCGGCATCGAGAGACACCGCCGCGGTCGCGCTGGAGAACGCGGGCAAACCCGTGTCAGAACTTCAGGCGCACGCCGGTGTAGTACTCGCGTCCGGTCTTGGTGTAGACGACGGAACGGTCGCCGACGGAGTCGATGTACTGGTCGTTCGCCTCATTGGTCAGGTTGATCGCCGAGAACGTGAGCGTCAGCCATGGCCTGACATTCCACGAGGCGGAGAGGTCGACGTTGGTCGTGCCCTTGGTGCCTTCGACATTGTTGTTGTTGCGCCCTGGCACCGTGGTGAGATAGCCGTCGCGATGGGCGAGCGTGATGCGCGCGGAGAACACGTCGTTGTCGAAATAGAGCGTGCCGTTGTAGCTTTTCTTCGACAGACCGACCAGCGGCGCGACGAGCACGACCTGGCCTGAGGTGTTGAGATAGTTGAGATCGGATTTCGCGTAGGTGTAGTTGAGCTGGGTGCCGAAGTTCTGCCAGAAGCCGGGCAGGAAGGTGAAACCCTGCTGGTAGTTCAGTTCGATGCCCTTGAGCTTGCCGCCCGGCGCATTGAGCGGCACGCTGAAGTTGAAGTCGTCGTCGGGTGATGCGCCGGTACCGGCAAGCAGGCTGGTGGGCAGGCCGGAGTCCGAGAACTTCTGCGTGTATTTCAGCTGCTGCACGTAGGAGCCGATGTCCTTGTAGAACAACGCGCCCGAGAGCAGCGAGCGCTCGCCGAAATACCAGTCGAGGGCGAGGTCGGCGGTGTTGGCCTTGTACGGATCGAGCAGCGGGTTGCCGCTCGTCACCGTGCGGCTGGAACCGCTGACGCTGACGGTGACGCCCGGCGTGAGGTTGCCGAGGCCGGGCCGCGCCATGACCTTGGCCGCGCCGAAGCGCAGGATCAGGTCGTCGCGCAGCGACAGAGCGAGGTTCATCGACGGCAGGTTGTTGTCGTAGTCGGGACGGTCGACGGTGACCGGTACGAGCACGCCGTTGATCGCGGCGAGGCCGAACGAGCTTTGCGCGGTGCGCACATAGCGGTCGCCAACGTTGCCGCGCAGCGGCAGGCCGAACAAGTCGAAGTTGAAGTCGAGCTGCACGTAGCCGCCGGTGTCGGCTTCCTTGACGTAGCGATTGTTCGCGTTTGCACTTGGCGCCGACGGGGTCAGCGCGAACGTGCCACAGCTGCAGTAGATGTTGAACAGTTTGTTGAACGCATCGAGGTTTGGCACTACCCAGCTCGTCGGCGTGTTGCCCGAAACGCCGAGGTTGCCGCCGTAGTTCACGACGGTGGTCAGCCCGGCGAGGCTCGTTCCTGCGGGCAGGTTCGGCACCGTCGTCTCCGAAGCGCGGCGCATCTCCGTGGTCTGGAACTTGTATGCCTTGTAGTCGTAGCCGCCGCTGAGCTTGAGGTGGTCGTTGAAATCGTAGGCGAGATCGAGACGTTCGGTCGTGAACAGATTCGCCGTAGTGTTCGGGCGCAGGCGGATTTCCGACTGGCCGTTGGCGAACGTCCACTGGCTCGGATCGGTCACGTCGAAGCCGTAGTTGATGACGGGCGCGCGGTCGTTGCCGCGGAAGTCGTAGGAATAGCCCTTCGCGTTGGCGTGGTCGAGCGTGATCGTGGTCTGAGTCGGATTGGCGAAGTCGGAGCGCGAATGGCCGGCGAACAGCGAAGCCTTGAAGTTCTCGGTGAACTGCTGGTCGAGCTTGGCGCTGAGCTGGGTGAATTGCGTTTCGAGCTCGTCGTAGCGGCTTTCCACGCGCATGTCGACGTTGTCGAACACGCCATAGACGAGATTGCCCGTCGCCGGATCGATCTCGCCGGACTTGACGATGGTCTGCGGCTTGCCGCTGCTGCCGGACTTGGAGAACGAGATCGCCTCGAGATCGGACTCGCTGCGCGTGCCCGAATAGTCGGCGTAGAGGCCGTCCACGGTGAGCAGGGTGTGGTCGGCGATCTGCCACTGGAACGAGCCGGTCATGCCGAGCCGGTCCTTTTCGTAGGTGTAGACCTGGTAGCGCGGAATGCGCGGAATGAACGTCGTCGCGAGGTTCGCCTGGGAGAACGGCGAGGTCTTGTCGAAGCCGCCGCTCGACGGGCCGTTGTCCCAGCGCACGGTGCCCGAGCCTTCCTCGATGATGTTGCGGTGGCTGTAGGCAAACGAGGCCATTACGCCCATGCGGCCTTCGTTGAACGTCGTTCCGGCGAGATAGGAAACCTTGTAGTTGCCCTTCTTCGCGTACTCGTTGTAGCCGCCTTCGATATTGCTCGCGAAGATGAATTTGTTGAAGTCGAACGGATGTGGCGTATTCAGATCGACCGTGGCGCCGAGCGAGCCTTCGCCGATGTCGGCCTGGTCGGTTTTGTGCACCACTATTTTGTTGAACAGCTCCGAGGCGAACACGTTGAAGTCGAAACTGCGACCGCGGTTGTTGCCGCCGGAGTTGTCGTTCGAGCCGGTCGTTGCCAACGCCTCCATGCCGTTGAGGCGGATACGCACGAAATCCGAAGACAGGCCGCGCACCGAGATCTGCCGGCCCTCGCCGCCCTCGCGCACGATCTCGACGCCGGGAATGCGCTGCAGCGATTCGGCCAGGTTCTGGTCGGGGAACTTGCCGACATCCTCGGCCATGATCACGTCGACCTGCCCAGTCGTCTCCTTCTTCACCTCGATCGCCTTCTCGACCGAAGCGGCGTAGCCGGTGACCGTGATGCCGCCCATTTCTTGCGCGTTCTTCGCGTCGGTGCCGGTCGCAGGAGGCGTCTGCGCGTCGGGCGTGCCTGCGCCGGAGCGGTCGGGCGTCGACTGCGCGTATGCGTGTGGCACACCCGCATACAAGGCAATCAGAATGGCGCCGGCAAGCATCGTGCGCAGCGGCGATTTGGCGTCGTGTGAGCGGTTGTTCACCATCTAGTCCTCCCGTTGTCAGGCGGCCGTAGCCGCGTGCACCCCAATTAATGACACCGGTAGCATTTCTTTTCTGTGATTTTTGACACCGGTGACATAAACTAGCCTAGCAAACTCTGCGGCGCACAAACAAGCACCGCGTGCAAGGAACCGTCGGATCGGTCCAGGCGTGAGGTTCGGCGGCTGCCGCGGACCTCGCCGCCACGGCCGCATTCGCATGCAGGTCGCTACGGATAGCATGTGTGATCCTGGTTTGGCGGCTGATGAAAAAAGTATACCTAGGGAGGAATCATGGCTTCGACGCGTTTCATCTGCTTCGGTGAACTGCTGCTGCGCCTTTCCGCGCCAGGCCGCGAACTGCTGTTGCAATCGCCGCGGCTCGATGTATGTATTGGCGGCGCGGAGGCGAACGTTGCGGTCGCACTCGCGCATTTCGGCCACGCCGCGGCGATGGTCGCCGTCGTGCCGTCCGGCACCCTCGGCGCCGCGGCCGTCGGCGAACTGCGCCGGCACGGCGTCGACACTACGCGCGTAGCGACCCGCCCAGGGCGCATGGGCCTGTACTTCCTCGAGGCCGGTGTCGCGCAGCGGCCCAGCCAGGTGCTGTACGACCGTGCGCATTCGGCTTTCGCGCAGACCCCGCCAGCGGATTACGACTGGAGCGCGCTGCTCGACGGTGCGCAGGCGTTCGTCGTCTCCGGGGTGACGCCCGCGGTCGGCCCGAACGGTGCTGCGGGGGCGATCGCCGCTGCGCGCGCGGCGCGCGACGCGGGGCTGCATGTCGTGTTCGACGGCAATTTCCGCGCGAAGCTGTGGCAGGCGTGGGATGGCGATCCGGCGCGCATCCTCGGCGAGATATTCGCCTGCGCTGACACCGCGTTCGCCGACCAGCGCGACATTGCGATCGTGCTCGGTCGCGAATTCGCCGGCGACACGCCGCAAAGCGTCGCACGCGCTGCGGCAGACGCAGCGTTCGCGGCCTTTCCGCAATTGACGCGCATCGTGGCGACGCGCCGGATCCAGCATCACGTCGATCACCACGAGCTGTCGGCCGTGCTGCACACGCGCGCGGGCAGCATCGAGACGTCTGCGCAGACGGTCACGCCGATCGTCGATCGTATCGGCACGGGCGACGCGTTCGCCGCAGGCGTGCTGCACGGCATCTTCAGTGGCATGGACGATGGTACTGCGCTGCGCTTCGGCCTCGCCGCTGGCTGCCTCAAGCATTCGGTGCCTGGCGATTTCCTGCACCTGTCGGCGGCGCAGGTTGCCGAGTTTCTTGGCGAGCGGCCCTTCGACGTGCGCCGCTGACTGCATCCGCGAACCAGCATCATCGATGGTATTTCCGCGACCGCGCATTAAAATCGCGGCATGAAGGTGTCCCAGCAAAGACCGCAGCCGCCGAAAGCGGGCTCGCTCGCCAGCTGGCTCGATCGCGCAATGCAGGACGGCATCGCCGATGCGGCGCTGGAAGTCGCCGCCACGGCGATCGCGCAGCCAGGCGCGGAGGCCGCGCTCGTTGCTTCGGAGCCCGAGCTGCTAGCGACGCTGCAACTGCTCGAATCGCTCGACCTCGACCGCGAGACGATGGCGGCGTACGTCCTGCATGCGCTGCAGCGGAACGGCATCGCGCTAGATGCGCAGAAGCCGGGCAAGCTGCCGACTAGCGTGCGCGACCTGGTCGACGGCCAGCAGGCTGCGGACAAGGTCGGTGCCTTGTACGCGGCGCGCAGCGGCGGCGGCAATGCCGAGGGCCTGCGCCGGCTATTGCTCGCGATCATCAAGGACCTGCGCGTCGTCTTCATCCTGCTCGCGCGCCAGCTCGCGCGCCTGCGCGCGGCCGAGCGGCTCGAACCCGAGCAGCGCCGCGAACTGGCGCAGCTCACCGCCGACATCCACGCGCCGCTCGCCAACCGGCTCGGCGTCTGGCAGCTCAAGTGGGAACTGGAAGACCTCGCTTTTCGTTATCTGCAACCGGATACGTACCGCCGCATCGTGCGCCTGCTCGACGAGCGCCGCAGCGAGCGCGACGGATTCATCGAAACCACGATCCGCATGCTGCGCAGCGCGCTCGACAAGGCCGGGGTCAAAGCCGACATCGCCGGCCGCTCCAAGCACATCACTTCGATATGGAAGAAAATGCAGCGCAAGGGTGGCGATTTCTCCGCGCTGTACGACATCCGTGCGGTGCGCTTGCTCGTCGACGATGTGGCCGCGTGCTACGCCGCGCTCGGCGTCGTGCACACCCTGTGGCCGCCGATTCCGAGCGAGTTCGACGACTACATCGCGCGGCCCAAAGGCAACAATTACCAGTCGTTGCACACGGCCGTCGTTGGACCGCAGGGCAAGACGCTCGAAGTGCAGATTCGTACGCACGAGATGCACGCGTTCGCCGAGCGCGGCGTCGCCGCGCACTGGCGCTACAAGGAGGGCGGGGGAGGCGATCAGAGCTTTGAAAGAAAAGTCGCGTGGATGCGCCAACTGCTCGAAGCGAAGGACGAGTCCGGCGACGAAGCCGCGCTGCTCGCCGGCTTCAAGACCGACCTGCTCGAAGACCGCGCCTACTTGCTCACGCCCGCGGGCGAGGTGATCGATCTGCCGCGCGGCGCGACCGTGCTCGACTTCGCCTACACCGTGCACACCGACGTCGGCCATCGCACGCGCGGCGCCAAGGTCAACGGTCGTATCGTGCCGCTGGCGTTCCAACCGGTCTCCGGCGATCGCGTCGAAATCCTCACCGGCAAGAGCGCCGAGCCGCGCCGCGACTGGATGAACGCGCAGTCGGGATTCCTCACCACCCAGCGCGCACGCGCCAAGGTGCGCGCCTGGTTCAAGAAGATCGACCAGGGCATCAACCTCGCCGCGGGCCGCGAGATCCTCGAGCGCGAGTTCAAACGGCTAGCGTTACACAACGTCGACCTCGATTCGCTGCCGCCGAAGTTCCACTACAGGACGCTCGACGAATTCCTCATTGCGCTCGCGCTCGGCGACATCACCGCCGGCCACGTCGCGCGCACGCTGCACGAGGCGCAGGCACCCGCGGCGCCGGTCGCCGCCCCCGCGCCCGTACGCGCACCGAGGCGCGACAAGGATGCGATCGTCATCGAAGGCGTCGGCAACCTGCTGACCACGATCGCACGCTGCTGCCAGCCGCTGCCGGGCGACGCGATCGCGGGCTATATCACCCAGGGCCGCGGCGTATCGATCCACCGCGCCGACTGCACGAGCCTCGCGCGCCTCGTCGCACGCGATCCCGGCCGCGCGATCGAGGTCGAGTGGGGCGGGGCGCGCAAGGCCGACTACGACGTCGATCTCGTCGTGCGTGGCTACGATCGCAAGGGTCTGCACAAGGATGTCACCAATGTCATCGCGACCGCGAACATCAACCTCATCGCGGTCAACGCGCGCGTCGATGCAACGACGGGCCTCGTGACGATGAATTTCGCCGTGCGCGTCGCCGACTTCGAGCAGTTGTCGTCGCTGCTCGCGCGCCTCGCCGGCGTGCCGAACGTGATCGAGGCGCGGCGCGTGGCGTAGGGATCAATTGCGGCCGGGCACGCGGCAACAGGTCGCCACGGCAGTTATGTAGTGCGCGGCGGCGGTGTCGGTGTTGCGATAGAAGCAGAATGTGTAGGCGCGTGTGGAAGTGAAGTCGACCGTGCCGGCGGACAACGCCTGGTGGTCGGCATTGCAGGCACCGCCCGTGTGCGTATATCCAGCTGGACAGCTCGGCGAAGTCACGTTGCTATAGGATCCGGGCGCGACGCCCGTTGCCGAGGACGTCAGGTTTTGACACTCCAGTGCCGTCGGTGCGGGAGGGACGAACACGCCGTACACGTCGACGATGACCTGCGCCGGTGCGCTGGCGAGCACGGTGAACAGGCCGCTGGTCGAGTTGATCGAGAACACGCCGGCGTTGGCGATGACCTGGCCCGGGCCGAAGTTCATGAAGCTCGTCCCCGCCGTGCCGCCCTGCGGATAAATGGCGAGGAAACTGCCGACGGCGAATCCGGACAGGCCGGTTTCGTCGACGGTGACATTGGCAGCGATCGCGGTGGGTCTCTGCGTGCCCGGGTATTGGCCGGGGTTGGGGTTGCAGCTGGCGTTGGCTCCGGTATTGGTGTTGTTGTAGCTGTAGGTACGGGTCTGCCCGGCCGAGAACGAGGTGCCGCTGCCCACCCGCGTGTCGAGGATGCGGCAGGGGTTGATCGGGATGTAGGTCAGGTCCGCGGAGGCGTCGCCGAGCAGCGCCGCCGCGTCGTGCGGCGCCCTGATGTTGTCGGCAAGGCGCGCTGCCGTGCTGACCGCGTCGCTGACGGAACTGGAGCCTTCGACGGCGGCGAAATCGGCCTCGTCAACCTTCATCAGATGAGCGAGCAGTTCATGGCGCCAGTTGTCGCCCAGGCTTTCCTGCGCGGCGAACGAATCGAAACGATGGGTTGTCTTCAGCGCCAGAGAAAACTTCTGTTGCGCCCGGGCCAGTGTCTGCGCATCGATTTCGTTCGGCGCGGTGCTGGCCGTGGCTTTCATGGTGGCCGGCGCCGCGCGTTCGGCAACCGGCACGGGTTCCGCGGCGAATGCCGTGCCGATTGCCAGGGTCAACAGGGAAACCGCAAATCGGATGGGCGTGTCTGCTTTCATTGCGAACTCCTCGATGTTGGACGGGCAACGTTGACCTGGCGCCGCTGCGCGGGTACCCCTCTGCAGCGGCGTCGACGCGATGCGTAGCCGATCAGTCAGTGTCGATCGATACACACGCGCAAAAGAGGCAACGGAAGACACGGCTGGGTTGGCGAGCTAAGGCGCATCGGCTGCACGTCCAGCCGGTGCGTCGAGGTGGATCAGTTGCGTCCGGGGACGCGGCAGCAGGTCGCGGTGGCAGTGATGTTATGCGAGACGGAGTCGATATTGACGAACGAGCATCCGGTATTGCCACCCGTGTTGTTGTTCGATACCGCGCGCACGTTGTAGCTGTCCGTGACGCACGAGCCCCCCGTATGCGAGTAGCCCACAGGGCAGGTCGCCGACAACGTGCTGGCGTTCGACGCTGCGGCTATCGTCGCGGAGGCCGTCGGTGCGGTGCACTCAAGCGCGGTCGGCTGCGGCGCGATGAAGACGCCGTAGACGTCGACGATGATCTGAGTCGACGTGTTGGAGACCACGGAAAATTGGCTGTTCGCCTGGTTTACGCTGATGACGCCCGCATTGGCGATGATCTGGTTGGGGCCGAAGTTCATGAAGCTCGTGGTCGTGCTGCCGCCCTGCGGATAGATCTGCAGGTACGAGCCTGCGCCGAAGCCGGAGAGCCCGGATTCGTCGACCGTGACATTGGCGGCAATGGCAGCGACGTCAGAAGTCCCCGCAATCTGACCTGAAACCGTGCAACCCGACGCATGGCCCACGTTTGCGCCGCCGCCGGTGGTGGCGGCATACGTCTTCACGGTGGCGGCAGGAACGGCGGCGCCGCCCACGCGCGTGTCGACGATGCGACACGGAACGACGGGTATGTAGACCAGATCGGTCGTCGCGCTGCCGAGGCCGTCGGCGACGGCCGACACGGTCGACCCCGCCGACGATGCGTTGCCGGAGCCGCCCGACGCGGCGCTGCCGGCGCGCGCCAGTGCTATCGAAGCGCTCATGGCGTCCGCAAGCGAATGCGCGAGGGCTACCGAGGAAAAATCCGCCTCGGCGCCTTTCATCAGATAGCCCGCCATTTCGAAGCGCCATGCATCGCCGCTGATGCCCTCGGCGGCCGCCTGCGCCTTGAACTGGTCGACGACTTGCAGCGCGTGGGCGAACTTCGCCTCGGCCCGTGCCAGGGCCGAAGGATCGACGCCCGGATTGGCGGGGCCCTTGCTCGGACCGGCGGCCACGGCCGTGCCGACGGACAAGGCCAGCAGGGAAATTGCGAAACGGATTTTCGTGCCTGTATTCATTGCGAACTCCTCGAGGTTGCGGAAACCATGGATGACGGAGTGACAGTTGGGCGGCCGATTGCTTTCGCGTGGATACCAACAAGATCCGCACTCCCTTTCGATCTGTGTCGGTCGATAACCACGCAGAAAAAGGCAGGCGCAGGACACGGCCCGGCGGATGGGCTATGCGATGGTGTGCGACGGACGCGGCATTGCGCCGCGCGGTACCTGGGGAGAACGAAAAAAGCCGGAATCGCTGGGCGATTCCGGCTCGGGAAGAAGCTCAACGCATCGGTCGATTGCTCGGCCGATGCGGGGTGACTCGGATCAGCGTCCGGGCACGCGACAGCATTTCGCGTAGGCGGTCAGCGTGGTTCCCAAGGTACCTGCTGTCCAGAATCCGCAGCCCCAAGTCGTCGCGTTGGACGGAAAACTCTGATAGGTCCAGTCGTTGATCGAGTTGCTGTGGCAGCCGCCGCCGGTCAGAGTGTATGCACCACCGGCCGGGCAGCTCGCGGCGACGACGCCGAGGAGCGAGTTGGTACTGGTCACAGTCGTGCACTCCAGCGCGGTGGCCTCCGGCGCGATGAAGGCGCCGTAGGTGTCGACGATGACCTGGGTCGCCGCGTTGGACACCACCGAGAATTTGCCATTGGCCTGGTTCAGGCTGATGATGCCGGCATTGGCGATGATCTGGTTCGGGCTGAAATTCATGAAGCTCGTGGTCGTGCTGCCAGCCTCGGGATAGATCTGCAGATAGGAGCCCGCACCGAAGCCGGTGATCCCCGATTCGTCAACAGTAACGTTGGCGGCGAAGGCCGCGGCACCGTCGCTGCCGGGAATCTGTGTAGTGACGTTGCAACTACCGCCGCCGACGTTCGCATTGGTGAAGTAATAGCTTTTCACCGTGTTGGCAGCAACCGGAGCGCCGTTCGCGCGCGTGTCGAGGATGCGGCACGGGGTGATCGGCACATAAACCAGATCGCTTGTGACAGTGCCCAGATCCGCGGCGACCGATGCAGCGCTGGAGCCCGAGGCGGCCTCGCTGTTCGATGCCGGCTTGCCGGCGCGCGCGACCGCGATCGAGGCATCCATCGCATCCGAATACGAACGCGCAAGCGATACCGAGGCGAAATTCGCTTCGGAGCCTTGCATGAGATTGCCGATCATCTGGAACCGCCAGGCATCACCGGTGATGCCTTCGGCGGCGGCCTGCGCCTTGAACTGGTCGACGACGGCCAGTGCAGCGGCGAACTTCGCCTCGGCGCGTGCGAGTGCGGAAGAATCGACGCCCGGATTGCCGGGGCCCTTGCTCGGACCGGCGGCGACGGCTGTGCCGATGGACAAGGCGAGCAGGGAAACTGCGAAACGGATTTTCGTACCTGTATTCATTGCGAACTCCTCGAGGTTGCGGGAACCATGGATGACGGAGTGGCTGCTGGGCGACGAGCGTCTCCCCTTCGGCGCCGACAAGATCCGCACTCCTTCCGATCTGTGTCGACCATCACAGACGGAAAAAGTCGGCGGAAAGCGTCATCCGTTACGTGGACGGCCGCGCAGGGACCGATACTGCGGGCCTTTTCGAGTCGCATTAATGGGATTTGAGCGAAACCAACGGCAACCGCGGCGCGCTGCGGCGCAGTTTGTGGCCGCCCGAGGGATCGGTTCCAGACGTGGAGAGTGCCACGCACGGTGCTGGGTGAAATCCGCCAATGGGTTCGGCGGACAAGCCCCGGAAAACCGGGGCCTGGTGTGGGCGAACGGTTACTCGCCGAGTTCGACGGTCTCGCGCATGCCGATGCCGTTCGCGTTCGCCTCGAAGGTGAATTCGCCCGAGCGGATCATCTTTTCGTACAGCGAGAACAGCTTGGTCTGCGCGCCGAATGTGTCCTTCTGCGCGGCCGGCATCGCCGTCTGCATCACGTCGGCATACTTGCCGAGCAGCCCGTACAGCGCGCCGGAGAAATGCACGCGCAGGAACACCGGCGTCGCGCTCGGCGGCGCGGCGAAGTAGGCACCGAGCGCGGCTTCGCTGCCCTGGCCGGCGGAAAGCGCGATCGCCTTGTCGGTCATTGCGAGCCAGATCGGCGGCAGCTGCGCCGACGCGGGCAGCAGGCTGGCCGGCAGCGCAACCGGCTTGCCGTCGGCCGCGATCTTGAGGTCCTTGAGCTGTGGCACCGCCATCTGCGCCATGCCGACCGCGGCGAGCGGATTGTTGGTCGCGATCAGCATGCGCGAGGCGGCATCGGGCACCTTGGAATCCTTGCGTGGCTCGAGCTTGTCGAGGGTCACGCGCACGCCGGTCAAATCGCTGAACGGCGGCGGGATCGTCACGCCTAGCTGCTGTTTCGACTTGGCGAACATCTCGTTGATGCTGGCGAACTCGGGGCAGGCGAACGGTTTCGCCGCGACCGCGTCTGCCTGCTTGAGCCAGAACTCCTTGAGCTTGAGCAGCGGCGTGGCCAGGCTGATGTCGAACAAGCCTTCGGCCGGCGCACCCGTGCCGGGCGCAGCGGCGAGCGCGGCCATCAGCGCCTGCGCGAGCGCGGGCTCGGTTTCGAACTGCATGGCGACGCGCAACTGCGGCGGCGCGTAGGTTTCCGCGCCGGCGACGATGCGCGGGAATTTCTGCACGATCGTGTTGGCCTCGTCGATGCAGGTCGGACTGTCCTTGGCGACGTCGGTCGGCAGCTTCAGCGCCTTGGCGATTTCCAGATCCCCGCCGGTAGGGGCGCTTGTCAGGCGCTGCTTGAGCGCGGCGAAATCGAGATAGCCTTCGCCGTAGGGTGAATAATTATACTTTTTCGCAATCGCCTGCAGCGTGCCCGCATCGAGCAGGTTCTTGCCTGGGCGGGTGATGCCGAGCAGCAACTGCTTGACCGTGTCGTTGGCCTCGGCCGGCCACAGCGTGGCGACGAGGTGCGAGCCCTGCACGGCGACCGCGAACTGCACATCCTTGTCGCCAAACTGCCAATACTCCTGCTCGCCGGTCTTGCCGGTCGTAATCTTCTCGCCGACCTTGCTCTCGACGCGCGCGACCATCGCCTTGAACGCGGCCACATCGCCGAGCTCCATGCGCAGCACCGGGACCAGGCCGACACCGTAGATCGCCACGCGCGCGCCGGGCTTGTAGCCGAGCTCGCGCAGCTTGTCGAACGTGTCGCGGCCGCGCAGTTCGTCGAGCACGGCGGCGAGGATTTTCGTTTCGCGCTCGCCGAGCGCCTTCTGTTGCTTGAGCAGGCCGTCGTACATGTCGATCACGAGCGGCATCACCGCGTGCATCTGGCGCGAGGACCAGTCGATCATCGTCTGCGGTTGCGGTTCGAGATTGGCCCAGGCGTACGGCGTGTCCGCGGGCGCGTAGGCGAGCGGCTGGTCCGCGCCGGGCTGCGGCTTGGCGCAGGCGGCGAGGATGGCGGCGGAGAGGACGAGAACGGCGTGACGACTGACCTTGTTCATGCAGCGTTTCCTTGCGGTTTGCGAATGAGTGTCACGGAAAGACGGAAAAACGCGGTGCTGCGTATCGTCAGCGCCGTTCGAGCAGCTCGGCGAGCACGGCCATGCGCGCGAATACGCCGTTGCCGACCTGTTCGAGGATCAGCGATTGCGCGCCGTCGGCAACGTCGTTGGCGATCTCGACGTTGCGATTGATCGGTCCTGGATGCATGACGACGCAGCCGGGCTTCGCGCGCGCGAGGCGCGTCGAGTCGAGGCCGTAGCGCGCAAAGTAGTCGGCCTCCGATGGGATCGCCGCCGCTTCCATGCGCTCCTTCTGCAGGCGCAGCATGATCGCGGCGTCGCAGCCGGCAACCGCTTCGTCGAAATTGTGGAAAAGTGTACATTGTGCAAATTCGGCCGAGTCTGCTTGCGGCAGAAGCTCGGGCGGCGCGCACAGGCGCAGGTCACGCACGCCAAGCGTGCGCAGCACGTCGACGTCCGAGCGCGCGACGCGCGAGTGGCGGATGTCGCCGCAGATGACGATACTCAACTTCGAAAAATCCTCGACGCGGCGACGCAGCGTCAGCGCGTCGAGCAGGCCCTGGGTCGGATGCGCGTGGTTGCCGTCGCCTGCGTTGAGCACGGCGGCGTTCGAGCGCAGGTTGCGCGCGATCGTCTCCGGCGTGCCCGACTCCTTGTGGCGCACGACGAAGGCGTCGCAATGCATCGCTTCGAGCGTGTGGATCGTGTCGAGCAGACTCTCGCCTTTCACCGTGGATGAGCGCTCGATGTCGAAGTTGATGACGAGCGCGCCGAGCCGCTGCGCGGCGAGATCGAACGAGGTGCGCGTGCGCGTCGACGGTTCGAAAAACAGGTTGATCAGCGTGCGCCCGTCGAGCAGATCGAGCGGTCGCGCACCGCCCTGGCTGTCGCGGCGCATGGCTTCCGCACGGTCGAGTATTCGTTCGATGACCGCGCGAGTTAGGCCAGCCAGCGTAATCAGGTGGCGCAGCCGGCCGTCGGCCGCAAGTTGCAGGTCGTGCATGAGAATCCTATCCGTTAGCTGGCGAAGCCGCGTCTTCCCGCAACCATTGCTCGACGATGATCTCTGCGGCGATCGCGTCGAGCGCGGACGCATGTTTGCGCTTGGCCGAACCGCTCGCGCGGCGTTCGGCAAAACGCTCGGAGGCAGCGCGCGAGGTGAGGCGCTCGTCGACGAGTTCCACCGGCAGCGCGTGGCGTTCGCGCAGCACGTCGGCGAACGCGCGCGCGTTCTGGCTGTTCGCCTGTTCGCCCGAATCGAGCGTCAGCGGCAGGCCGACGAGCAGCGCATCGGGACGCCATTCGCGCAGCAGTGCGGCGATGCGAGTGAAGTCCGGCCCGTTGGCGCCGTTGCCGACGACTTCGAGCGCACGCGCGCTGCCGGTCACGCGATTGCCGACCGCGACGCCGATCCGCCTCGCGCCGAAATCGAAGCCGAGCACGGTGGTGATGCCGCGCTCAAGCATTCCCGGCCTGGCTGGAAAGATT
>Ga0207695_10005400_pt1 | contig 16971 bp, 21 predicted proteins | sample KBSC54metaG_FD_184354 | JGI IMG/M metagenome (GOLD analysis project Ga0207695, IMG submission 184354) | Corn rhizosphere microbial communities from Kellogg Biological Station, Michigan, USA - KBS C5-4 metaG (SPAdes) (version 2) | ecosystem: Host-associated > Plants > Roots > Rhizosphere > Soil... | reverse complement strand
TACCTGGCGACGCTGGCCGGCGCCCGGGCGCTCAGGATCGACGACAAGGTGGGCAACCTCGCCCCCGGCAAGGAAGCCGACTTCCTGGTCCTCGACCTTTCCGCCACTCCGCTCCTGGCGCGGCGCACCGCCGGCGCCGCCACCCTCGCCGAAAAGCTCTTCATCCTCAGCGTGCTCGGCGACGACCGCGCCATCGAGCGCACCTACCTGGCGGGCCGCCTGGCCCACGCGCGGACGGCTTAGCCGCCGGCCGTCCGCCCCCTGAGCGCCAGGATCGCCACCATCAGGTGGTAGAAGGACGTGGCCGGGGCCGGCTCGTCGACGAAGCTTCCGTCCGTGCGCAGCTTGTCGCGCCAGGCGCCGCGCGCCGGGGCCTGCAGGTATTGCGCGAGCCCGGTCGCCGCCCGCAGGGCGTCGGCCTCGCTCCCCAGCACCAGGGCGGCCTTCAGGTGCTCGGTCTGCGGCCACAGCCGGGCGGCGGCGTCGCGGACGCTGAAGTCCTCCCAGAGCGCGTTGACCGCCACCTCGCGGGCGGCATCGACGCCCTTCAGGCCGGTCTCGAACAGCCGCCGGGCCGCGGCCTGCGCGCCGGCCTCGCCGCGGTCCCGGCCCCAGCGGTCAAGCAGCCAGGCCCACTCGAACTGGTGCCCCGGCTCGATCAGCCCGGCTTCGCCGGTCAGCGCTCGCCAGTCGGCGTCGAAGAATTCCCTCATGGCGCCGGTGGCCGGATCGATGAAGCGGGTGAGCGCCAGCCCCGCGATCTCGTCGGAAAGCGCCCGCCAGGCCGGCCCGCCCACGGCTTCCCCCAGGGACTCCCACGCCAGGGCGCTCTCGAACAGGTGCATGTGGCAGTTGGCCTGGTAGGGATGCGGCCCGTTCTCCCGGAAGCCGCCGCCCGCCGCGCGTCTCTCCTGAAGGGCCGCCAGCGTGCGCTCGGCCTCGGCCGTCAGGTCCATGGCCGGGTCGGCCCGCTGCAAGGCCGCCACGGCCAGGAGGACGAAGGCCTGCTCGTAGACGTCCGCCGCCTCGTCCAGCGGCGTCCCGTCGCCGGCCGCGCGGTTGATGAACAGGTCGTCCGGCCGCCGGTAGACCCGCACGAACCGCGCCCAGCCCCGCTTGGCGACCTCAAGCCAGTTCGCGCCGTAGCCCGCGCTCGCCGCCTGGGCGAAGACGAACACCTGCCGCGCCTGCGCGCGGGCGCGCCGGGGCGCCTCCACCGGGGCGCCCTCGACGCTCAGGGTCTCCTGGAAGAGCCCCCCGGCCGGATCGACGCCGGCCTCGGCCCAGAGCGGCAGGGCGGCGTCGCGCAGCCAGGCGTCGTACCAGGCGGCGGCGTCAGGGAGAGTGTCGAATGGCGGCATGCCAACGCCTTATGGCGCCTTCCGGGGGTCTGCGTCAGGCGTCGCAGGGCCTCGACGCATGCGCCACATGGAACGAGCCGGAGTGCGAGAGCACGATCCAGTCGCCGCAGCGGGCGATCACCGGGCCGTCGGGGGTGCGCACCTGCACCGCGGCGCTCTCCACCACCGCGCAGGCCTCCTCGCCCAGCCAGCGCCACAGCGCCCGCCAGCTCTTCTTGTCGCTGGGCGGCGGCACGCGGAGCGCCGCGCCATGGTCGAAGGGCGGATGCAGGCGAATGGGACGCATGGGACCTGTGGCGGCTGGCGGGTCGTCAAACCCTGAGTCGCGGCTGCTTCGGTCACCAAGTGCTTAACCGCGCAATTTCAGTGCGGTGGCGTCAAATCCTCAAGGTCCCGCGTGCGCGCGTCATAGAGCTCGCGCACCTCGGCGGGGTCGCTCGCCCGGTCGCGCTGGCCACGCCAGCGGGCCTGGTCCTCCTCCACCTGCTGGCGGTCCGCCACCGAGCTCAGCGCCTCGTCATAGGCCCGGCGCATCCGCCGATCCGCCTCGGCGAGACCCGGGTTGGCGCAGACCAGCCGGGCGGCGGCGGTGGCCTCGAACAGGCAGGCGTCGATCACCGGCCCGGCCGCGGCCGGGGCGCGTCCGTCCTTCGCGCGGGCGGCGACCCTCACCAGGCGGGTGGGCTTTGGCCGGGACACGACCCGGACGCGGACCGTTCGGGAGGGGATGGCGCGCGCGGCCGGGCGGGCGCGCGCCGCGGCCTGACGGACCGTCGGCGCGGGCCGGACCCCGGGTTGCAGGGCCGGGCGGAGCACCGGCTGGGCCGCCGGCGCCTCGCCCAGGGCCACGACCTTGGCCAGACGGCCCACCTCGGCGACCCGCCGCGCTGGATCGGAGCCGGACGGCAGTGCGCCGCGCGCCGCGGCCAGCCGCCCGGCGTCCAGGCCTTCGGGCTCGGCCCCAGGGCTCACCGCCGCGGCGAACATGTCGAAGGCCAGGCAGTAGTCGAGGATCCGCGGATCGGCGGCCAAGGTCGCCGCGCAGGACGTCTTCGCCGCCGCCACCCCGTCGGCGCCGCCGTCGGCATAGGCGTCCTGGAAGGCCTCGTAGGCGCGCCGCACCTGGGCTTCGTCAGGCTGGGCCGCTGCGGTCAGGGCCGGCCTGGCCACGGCAGGCGGAGGCGCCATCGCGGGGGCCGGCGCCGTGTCGCGAGCCGTCCCGAACCACCAGGCGAGACCCGCCGACGCCGCGACGGCCAGCACCGCGCCCAGGAGGGGCCCCAACGGCCGGCTCTCGGGCGTGGCGGGGACTTCGGCGTCGAGGTCGCCAGACATGTCTGCGCAACACCCATCTACGGCTGAGGTTGCAAATTGTCGCACCACCGGTATCCGAAACCACTTTTCGCGACAGAAAGCTGCGGCTTAACCTATAGTAGTGCCGAAACGCGGGGTCCGGGGGGACGTTTTCCCGTGCAGAAGGAACCTGAACGGGGAGATGAAATTGGCTGACCCGTCGACGAAGGCGCCCGATCCGATGGACGTCGCCCTGGGGGCCGCCGTGCGGATTCGCCGGCGCACCATAGGAATCTCGCAGGAAGCGCTGGCCGAGCAATGCGGGGTCAGCTTCCAGCAGATCCAGAAGTACGAGAACGGCGCGAACCGCATCTCCTTCTCGCGCCTGGTGCAGATCGCGCGTGCGCTGAAGTGCCGGGTGGTCGACCTGATGGACGTGCTCGACGGCCCCGACCGCGAGACCACCGGCGACCTCGACATCCTCACCCGCATGCGCACGCCAGGCGCCGTCGAGCTGCTGGCCGCCTACGAACAGATGCCGCCGGAAGCCCGCACCTCCCTGGTGGGCCTGCTGCGCGCCGTCACGTCCCGCGGCGACGCCCCCGCCAAGACCCGCCAGCTAGCTTAGACGTCTCCTCTCCCCCGCGCAGAGAGGGAGAGGCCGGGAGAGGGCGAAAGCTCAGCCCTCCGCCAGCACCTTATCGATCACCGCCTTGGCGCCGGGGCCGGACCAGTCGGCCTCGCCGGAGATGCGGCCGCGCTCCAGCCCGTCCTTGCCGAGGATCAGGGTGGTCGGCATGCCGCTGGCCGCCGGCTGCAGCGCCCAGGGGAGCTTGGCCTCCGGGTCGTTGTAGAAGGCGAGCGGCGCCTGCTGGGCGAGGAAGGCCTTCGCCTGCGCCGCCGCCTCGGGCTTGTCGATGCTCACCGCCACCACCGCCACCGGCTTGCCCTTGTAGGCCTTGGCCAGCTTGGCCAGCGTCGGCATCTCCACCTTGCAGGGCGCGCACCAGGTCGCCCAGAGGTTCATCACCACCACCTTGCCCTTGAAGTCCGCCAGGGTGACCTTCTTCCCCGCGCCATCGACGAAGGCGTAGGCCGGCGGCGCCTTGCCGTCGGACGGGTGCTCCAGTTTCCTGGCCACGTCATGGGTGGGACTGGCGGTCGGCACGGCGCCCGAAGCCGCCACCGCCGGCGGCCCGTTCGGCCCGGACTGTGCGACAGCCTGCGCTATGATGTAGACAACGCCGGCGACGCCTATAGCAGCGGCGCCCCAGAGGGCCCATGTCAGGACCCCGCCCCTGGGCTTGGCCGCGGACTGATCGTTCATATGACTGACGACTCCTCTGACGCCCCGAAGACGCCGGCTGCCCGCGGCGGGCAGTCGATGTGGGGCGGCCGCTTCTCGGACAAGCCCGCCGAGCTGATGCAGGCGATCAACGTCTCCATCGGCTTCGACCGCCGGCTGGCGGCGCAGGACCTGGAAGGGTCCCGCGCGCACGCGGCGATGTTGCAAAAGACCGGCGTCATTACAAGCGAGGACGCCGCGGCCATCCAGAAGGGCCTTGCCGCCATCGGCGAGGAGCTCGACGCCGGGACCTTCCCGTTCCGCGACGAGTTCGAGGACATCCACATGAACGTGGAGGCCCGCCTGCGGGAGCTGATCGGCCCGGCGGCCGGGCGGCTGCACACCGCGCGCTCGCGCAACGACCAGGTGGCGCTGGACTTCCGCCTGTGGGTGCGCGAGGCCTGCGACCGGACCCACGGGCAGATTCGCGCCCTGCAGAAAGCCCTGCTCGCCAAGGCGGAGCCGCACGCGGCGACCCTGATGCCGGGCTTCACCCACCTGCAGCCGGCCCAGCCGGTGACCTTCGGCCACCACCTGATGGCCTATGTGGAGATGTTCGGCCGCGACGCCGCCCGCTTCGCCGACGCGCGGGGCCGCATGAACGAGAGCCCACTGGGCGCGGCGGCGCTGGCCGGCTCGCCCTTCCCCATCGACCGGCAGATGACCGCCAAGGCGCTGGGCTTCGACCGCCCCGCCGCCAACTCCCTGGACGCCGTGGCCGACCGGGACTTCGCGCTCGAGGCGCTGGCCGCCGCCACCATCTGCGCCATCCACCTGTCGCGCCTGGCCGAGGAGATCGTCATCTGGATGACGCCGCAGTTCGGCTTCATCCACCTGACCGACGCCTTCACCACCGGCTCCTCGATCATGCCGCAGAAGAAGAACCCCGACGCCGCCGAGCTGGTGCGCGCTAAGGCCGGCCGGATGCTGGGCGCCTTCACTCAGCTCGCGGTGGTCATGAAGGGCCTGCCGCTGACCTATTCGAAGGACATGCAGGAGGACAAGGTCCCGGCCTTCGACGCCTTCGACGCCCTGGAGCTATCCTTGCGCGCCATGGCCGGCATGGTCGCCGACCTGCAGCCGGACGCTGAACGCATGGGCGCCGCCGCCGGCGCGGGCTTCTCCACCGCCACCGACCTCGCCGACTGGCTGGTCCGCGAGCTCGGCCTGCCGTTCCGCGACGCCCACCACGTCACCGGCGGCGCGGTCAAGCGCGCCGAGGCGCTCGGCTGCGACCTCCCCGGCCTGCCGCTCGCCGAGCTGCAGGCCCTGGAGCCGCGCATCACCGACGGCGTTTATCGGGTGCTGACCCCGCAAGCCTCGGTGGCCAGCCGCACGAGCTATGGCGGAACCGCGCCCGACCAGGTGCGCGCCCAGATCCAGCGTTGGAAGGAAACCCTCGCATGACCCTCCAGACCTTCACCCGGGGGCCCTTCATCGCGGGGGCCGCCGTCCTGATCCTCGCCGCCCCGCTCGGGGCCTGCGGCAAGCTGGGCGAGCTGCAGAAGCCCGGGCCGCTGAACGGCGCCGGCCGCGCCACCGAGCGCCAGGCCGAGGAGCAGCGGCGCCAGGCGCAAGACCCGCAACGCCCCGTCGACACCATCGACCCCCGCGATCGCGCCATCGACCCCGCGCCGCCGCGCGCCGCGCCCATCGAGGGCTCGGGCCAGGACCCCTTCAAGTCGCAGCCGCCAGGCGCGCTCTCCAACCCCTATCCCAACCCGCGATGAACCACTTCGAGCTCGTCGAAGCTTCGGGGGGGCCCGAGCTCGTCTGCGAAGGGGTGCCGCTGGCGACGATCGCGCAGGCCGTCGGCACGCCGGTCTATGTCTATTCTTCCGCCACCCTGGAGCGGCACTTCACGGTCCTGCGTGACGCGCTCGCGGGCGCCGGCCTCAAGGACCCGCTCATCGCCTTCGCCGTGAAGGCCAATTCCAACGTCGCGGTCCTGCGCACACTGGCCCAGGCCGGCGCCGGCGCCGACGTGGTCTCCGAGGGCGAGATCCGCCGCGCGCTCGCCGCCGGCGTGCCGCCCGAGCGCATCGTCTTCTCCGGGGTCGGCAAGACGGAGGCCGAGATCGCCTTCGCCCTCGAGGCCGGCGTCGCCGAGATCAACCTGGAGTCCGAGGCGGAGCTCCACCTGGTTGACGCGGTGGCCCAGCGCCTGGGGAGGCGGGCCGCCGTGGCCATCCGGGTCAATCCGGACGTGGAGGCCGGCGGCCACGCCAAGATCTCCACCGGCAAGGCGGAGAACAAGTTCGGCGTCTCGCTGGGCGAGGCCGAGCGGCTCTACGCCAAGGCGTCGAACATGGCGGGCGTCCGGCCGATGGGCGTCGCCTGCCACATCGGCAGCCAGATCGCCGACCTCGCGCCCCTGGAGGCCGCCTTCGGCAAGATGCGCGCCCTCGTCGAACGCCTGCGGGGCGAGGGCCTCTCCGTCGCGCGCCTCGACCTCGGCGGCGGCCTGGGCGTGCCCTACTTCAACCAGCCGCCGCCGCCGGAACCCGCGGCCTACGCCGCCATGATCGCCCGGGTGATGGCCGGCCTCGCCGACATCCAGTTCGCCTTCGAGCCCGGACGGATGATCGCCGCCAACGCCGGCGTGCTGGTGGCCCGCGTGCTGCACGTCAACGCCCGGCCGGAGGGCCGACGGTTCCTGGTGCTAGACGCGGCCATGAACGACCTCCTGCGGCCGGCCATGTACGACGCCTTCCACGACATCCGCCCGGTGCGGCCCCGCGAGGGCGCGTCGCAACTCTATGACGTGGTGGGCCCGATCTGCGAGACCGGCGACACCTTCACCCGCGACCGGCTCCTGCCGCCGCTCATGGCCGGCGACCTGGTGGCCTTCATGACCGCCGGGGCCTATGGCGCGGCCATGTCCAGCGAGTACAACTCCCGCCTGCTGGCGCCCGAGGTGCTGGTGAAGGGCGACCGCTACGCCGTGGTGCGCCCACGGCCGACCTATGACGACATGCTGGGCAGGGAGCGCGGGGCGCCATGGCAGGACTGAAGCTGGACCGCCGCGAACTGCTGGCCGGCGTGGCCGCCGCCGGCGCCCTGCCAGGGGTGGCCGCCGCCGCGAGCGGGCGGTGGTCGCCGGCCGGTCTCGAGGCCGTGCGCGACGAGGCCCGCGCCATGGAGGTCCGCGGCCTGGTGGTGCTGAGCGGCGGGGCGCCCGTGCTGCAGGCCGGCGAGCCCGCCGCCGTCGACCGCATCGCATCCTGCCGCAAGTCCTTCCTCTCGGCGCTCTACGGCATCGCCGTCCGGGACCAGAAGCTGAACCTCGACGCCGCCATCGGTGACCTTGGCATCGACGATTACGCGCCCCTGACCGACGTCGAGCGCCACGCAACCGTTCGGCAGTTGATGCAGGCCCGCTCCGGCGTCTACATCCCTTCCTCGGCCGAGACGCCGGCCATGAAGGCGGCCCGGCCGGCCCGCGGCAGCCACGCGCCTGGGACCTTCTGGTACTACAACAACTGGGATTTCAACGTCCTGGGCGAGATCTACCAGAGGCTTACCGGCTATTCGGTCTTCCAGGCTTTCGAGCACCAGCTGGCCATTCCGCTGGGCTTCCAGGACTTCGACCCGCTGCGCGACGCCCGCTTCGGCTACGATCGCAACGCGCCGCGCTTCCCGGCCTACAACCTGCAGCTCTCGGCCCGGGATATGGCGAAGTTCGGCCAGCTCTACCTGCAGCGGGGCCGCTGGCAGGGCCGCGAGATCGTGCCGGCGGACTGGATCGACCTCACCACCAGACCCATCTCGCCCACCGGACTGGCAGGCATCGAGTCCGGCTACGCCTGGCTCTGGTGGGGCGACATGGATCCCGCCGCCAGCGGCCTGCCGCCGGGCAGCTACACCGCCTCGGGCAACGGCGGCCGCTACATCGTCGTGATGCCAGCCATCGACGTGGTGGTCGCTATGCAGCCCTTCGAGCTGGACGGCCATCCGCAGGCGAAGATCTATACCGACGGCGACGCCCTCGACCGCTTGCTGAAGCTGGTGGCGGCCGCCCGCCAGCCGGCCTGAGCCGGCCCCCCGCGCGGCCTACTTCATGTCGCCGCAGGTCTGCATGTAGACCGGGCCGTGATCGGCGCGGGTCCAGCCCTTGGGGCCCTTGGTGAACTCCGCGGCCTTGGTTCCCGACTGCGCATGCTGGAACTTCGGGTCGAAGCCGTCCCAGGTGATCATCGCGACCACGTGGGCCGTGACCCCCTGGGCCTGCTCGGTGGGCGTCACCACCCGCTCGGCCTTGCAGGCCACCTCGAACTTCTCGCACTTCTGGTCGGCCACCGTGCTCCTGCAGAGCGGATCGCTGGCGAGGATGTCCTGCCGCCACTTCAGGATCTCGCCGTCGAGGCCGGCGAACTTGTCGCCACCCGGGGCGCCGGCCGGCGCCCCGCCTTGGCTGCAGGCGCCAAGCAGCAGAAGGGCCGCGAAGGCGGCCGCGCGTGTCGTCAAGGTCGGAACTCCCATGGTCAAGAAACGCGCGGGCCCAGCGCCCGGATGCGACGCTCGTGTGGCGAAGCCTCTTTAGTCCAGCGCGCCGATATAGGGGAGCCCGCGATAGGCTCCTGCGGAATCCATGCCGTAGCCCACCAGGAACCGCGCCGGCGCCTCCCAGGCGACGAAGTCCGGCTCGATGGCCCTGGGCGTCGGCCAGGGTTTGCGGGCGAAGACGCAGGTCAGCACCTTCGCCGCACCCGCGTCGCGCACCAGCCGGGCGGCCTCGGAAAGCGACAGGCCGGTGTCGAAGACGTCGTCCACCACCAGCGCCGTGCGCCCGTCCAGCGGCCGCTGCAGGTCGGCCCTGACCTCGCAGCGCCCGAGGCTCGCCCGGGCGTCGCCGTAGGACGCCAGCCACAGGGCGTCGAAGCGCACGTGCCGGCCCAGCCGCGACAGGGCGCGGGTCAGGTCTGCGCAGAACCACAGGCCCCCGGTGAGCAGGCAGACCGCGACGGTCTCGCCGTCGACGTGGGGAGCCATGGCCTGGGCCAGCGCCTCGACGCGGGCGGCCACCTCGGCTTCCGGCAGCAGGACGAAAGGGGCGGCCTCGGCGGGCGGGTTCATCGCGGGGCCGGCAGGGCGTCGGGGCTGCCGGGGGGCAACGGCTGGGCCTCGGCGGGCTCCGGCGGGGTCGGCACCGGCGTCGTGGCCGGCGGCGGCGCACCCTTCAACGGCGGCTCGAAGCTCACCTCCAGGCTCCGGGCGCTGGCCGGCGGGTCGACGATGGAGATCGCGAAATGGCGGATGGCGCGGGCCGGCACGGCGGCGTTGATCGGCCGGGCCACCTTGGCGGCCACCGGCTTGCCCGTCCGGTCCAGCAGGTTGACGCGGATCGAAGGCGCGGTGGCCGCGGCGTCACGCAGGTTGCGCAGCTGGCCGGTGACCGAAAGCACCGGTCGGCCGCCCTGGAAGCCGGGATCGGCGCGCACGCCTTCGATGGCCAGGCTGGAGACCGGCATCCCCAGGCCCGCATAGGCCGCCTGGCTGGCCGGGAGCAGTTGCACCACCTTGGCCCGGAAGACGATGGCGCCGGCGATCAGGGCCGCGGCCACCACCGCGCTCGCCGCCCAGACCGCCACCTTGCCGCTGGCTTCGCGCCTGCGGGCGAGCGGTCGCTGCGGGAAGATCGGGTCCGCCAGCGCCGGCGCGGGCGGGTCTTCCACCACCAGTTCGTCCACCTCGGCGGCGGGCGTCGGGGATGGCGCGGGGGCGGCGGCCGGGGCCGCGGCAACCGGCGCCTCGGCGCCCTCCGGCAAAGCCGTCCATCGCGCCCCGCAGTTGGAGCACTTCACGGTCCGCCCCGCCGGTCCGATCCGTGAATCGTCGACGAAATAGCTGGTGGCGCACTCTGGGCAGGTCAGTATCATGAGGGACGACTCGGACGCTCCAGCAGCCTCCCAACCGAGGTCGCCGATTTCGGCCGTCATGTCCAGAAACCCCATTGCCGCCGCGTCATCCCGAATTGGCGAAGACGTGGTCCGCTTCGACGGCGTCTCCATGCGCTACGGCCGCGGCCCGGACGTGCTCAGCGACCTCGATTTCAGCCTGGCGCCGGGCTCCTTCCACTTCGTCACCGGCCCGTCCGGCGCGGGCAAGAGCTCGCTCCTGAAGCTGATCTACCTGGCCGCCCGGCCGTCCCAGGGCGCGATCCATCTGTTCGGGCAGGACGTGGGCCGCGCGCCGGCCGGCGCGAAGCCGCAGCTCCGCCGCCGCATCGGAGTGGTGTTCCAGGACCTCGTCCTCCTGGAGCACCTCTCGGCGTTCGACAACACCGCGCTGCCCCTGCGGATCGCCGGCGGCAAGCCGGCCGACTACCGCACCGACGTCGCCGAACTCCTGGCCTGGGTGGGGCTGGGCGCGCGGATGAACGCCATGCCGCCCACCCTCGCCGGCGGCGAGCGCCAGCGGCTGGCCATCGCCCGCGCCGTGGTCAACCGCCCCGAGATCCTGCTGGCCGACGAGCCCACCGGCAACGTCGACCACGAGATGGCGGTGCGCATCTTCCGGCTGTTCGTCGAGCTCAACCGCCTGGGGACGACCGTGCTGATCGCCACCCACGACCAGGCCCTGATCAGCCGCTCGGGCCGCCCGGTCCTGCACCTCGACAACGGCCGGATCAGCCGGCGCGCGGCCCAAGCCGTGGGCGTGTCATGAGCGAGGCCTTCGACGCCAGCCGCTGGCGGCCCGCGCCCTTCCTGCCGGAGAAGGAGGCCCGCGACGGGGCGCTGATCTTCGTGGTCGCCGTGCTCTGCTTCCTGGCCTGCCTGACCGCCATGGGGGTGATCGCCGCCAGCCGCGCGGCGCACGCCTGGACCGGCCAGCTGGTGGGTGAGGCCACCGTCATCGTCCGCCCGCACGGCGGCGAGACCCCCGACGGCGCCGCCGCCCGCGCCGCCGAGGTCCTGGCCGGGACCGCGGGCGTGGCTGAGGCCCGCGCGCTGGAGCCGGCCAAGGCCTACGACCTGATCCGCCCCTGGCTGGGAGACGTCAGCGACATCGAGGACCTGCCGGTGCCCCGGCTGGTGGCTGTGACCCTCGATCCACGCCATCCGGCCGACGCGCCCCGGCTGAAGGCGGCGCTCGCCGCGCAGAACGTCGACGCCACGGTCGACGACCACTCCCTGTGGATCAAGGACATCCGCCGCGCCGGGCGGGTGGTGAGCGGGCTGGGGGCCGGCGTCTTCCTGCTGATCGCCGCCGCCGCGGCGGCGGTGGTGGCCTTCGCCACCCGCGCGGGCCTCGCCGCACGCCGCGACGTGGTGGAGGTGCTGCACCTGGCCGGCGCGGAGGACAGCTTCATCGCAGGGCTCTTCCAGGCCCGCTTCGCCCGCGTCGCCGGCCAGGCCGGGCTGCTGGGCGCGGCGGCGGCGGCCGTGCTGGGCGCGGGCCTGCGGGTCGCCGGCGGCGGCCAGGGCCTGACGCCCGCCCTGCCCTTCGCCTGGAGCGACCTCCTGGCGGTGATCCCCTGCCCGTTGCTGGCCGCCCTGGTGGCCGCCGCCGCCGCCCAGGTGACGGCGCTCCGGCTGATCCGGGAGATGCAATGAAGTCCGTCGCGGCCTTCCTGGTCGTGGCGCTGATCTGGGCCGCCGGCCTGCTGGCCTTCGCCGCCCGGGTGCAGCAGTCGACCCCACAGGCCCCGCCGCAGCGCGCCGACGGGATCGTGGCCCTGACCGGCGCCCGGTCCAACGAGCGCATCGCCGCCGCCGTCGAGCTGTTGGCCGAGCACAAGGGCGACCGGGTGCTGGTGTCCGGCGTCAACCGCGAGGTGAGCCGCGAGCAGCTGCGCCTGGCCTCCGGCTCGGTGCGCCGGCTCTACGACTGCTGCGTGGACCTGGGGTTCACCGCCGCCGACACCGTGGGCAATGCGCGGGAGACCGCCGAGTGGGCCAAGGCCATGCGCTTCACCAGCCTGATCGTCGTCACCAGCGACTACCACATGCCCCGCGCCATGCTGGAGCTGCGCGCCGTGCTGCGCCCGCCCAGCGTCACCCTGCAGACCTACGCCGTGCCCACCGCCACCCTGAAGAGCCGCAACTGGTGGCGCTCGCCCGGCGCGGCGCGCTTGATGGTGGTGGAATATTGCAAGTATCTGGCGATCCTCGGCCGCGAGGCGGTGCTGGGGCTGGGGCCCCGCGCCACCCCCGCGGCGCCGCAGAAGGGCTGAGATTTGCTGGCCGTCCGGTCCCTCCTCTTCGTGACCCTGTTCTATCTGTGGTCGCTGTTCTGGGTGCTCCTGATCTCGCCCCTGGTATTGGGGCCCCGCCGCGTGATGGTCGCCTCCTGGCGCGCCTGGACCCACGGCATCTTCTTCCTGCTGAGGGCGATCTGCGGCATCCGGGTGGAGGTGCGCGGCCGCCAGCACATCCCCATGGGCCGCTCCGTGATCGCGCCCAAGCACCAGTGCATGCTGGACGTCTTCGCCCAGTTCGCCTGGCTGCCGGACAGCTGCTTCGTCACCAAGAAGGAGCTGATGTGGATCCCGTTCCTGGGCTGGTACGCCTACAAGGGGCGCATGATCGTGGTGGACCGCGAGGCCCAGGCCGCGGCGCTGCGCAAGATGGTGGCCGAAGCCAAGGACCGTTTCGCCGACGAGCGTCAGCTGGTGATCTTCCCCGAAGGCCACCGCGGCGAGCCCGGGGTCCCCGGGGACTACAAGCCCGGCATCGCCGCCCTCTACCGCGAGCTCGACGTGGCGGTGCATCCGGTGGCCACCAACGCCGGCGTCCACTGGCCGGCCCACGGATTCCTGCGCACGCCCGGGACCATCGTCTACGAATACCTGGAACCCATCCCGCCGGGCCTGAAGCGCGCCGAGTTCATGCGCGTCCTGCAGGACCGCATCGAAACCGCCTCCACGGCGCTGCTGCCGTTGTAGCACCTCCTCTCCCCCGCGCAGCGAGAGGGAGAGGGTAGGGAGAGGGCAACCTGCGCGCATTAGTGCGCGCCGGATCGCACCCTGGCTCCGACGCCACTCGCGACGGCCCAGGAACCCTCTCCCCTACCCTCTCCCTCTCGGCCTCGCCGGGGGAGAGGAGATGCCCTCCACCAGCCCCAGCAGCGTCTCCATCGACCGGTCGCGGATCCCTTCGGCCTCCAGGTGCTCCACCAGGTCGCGCAGATAGTCGACGTTGCGGCCCGAGACGCCCTTGGCCCCGGCGATCAGCTCGGCCTGCCGCTCCAGGGTCAGCGGGCCGGCCCACTGCGGGTGGCGCACGTAGACGCCCCTGGCCCCGGCGATCAGCTCGGCCTGCCGCTCCATGGTCAGCGGGCCGGCCCACTGCGGGTGGCGCACGTCGGAGAGGAAGACCGTGCAGTCCACGACGCGGCCGTCGGCCAGGCGCACCGCCCGGCGGCCCTCGATATAGGTCTCGGTCGGCTGCTCGCGCTCCAGCAGATAGGCGTGCACGTCCGGCCAGGCCTCGGCCGCGATCCGGTAGGCCACGCCCCGCGTCGAGCCGCCCGGCGCCAGGCCCAGCACCAGCCCGGGCCGCTCGTAGGCGCCGCGGTGGTGCACGGAATAGATGCAGAAGGCGCGCCTGCGCCCGGGCAGGGTCGCCGGGATACGCTCCGCGAACGGGAATCCCGGGCGCCACATCAGGCTGCCGTAGCCGAAGACCCAAGGCTCGTCCGACATCGCGCCCCGCTGTAAGAAGCCTCCATGTCTCTGCCCGATCGCGACCCGCCCCGCAAATTCCGCCGCCTCGGGCTCTGGCTGCCGTTCGCGGCGCTCGCCCTGCTGGTGGGCGGCTGGAGCGCCGCCTGGGTGTGGGTCCGCGGCCAGGCGGCCTCGCGCCTCGACGCCGCCGTCCAGGCGCTGAACCAGGCCGGCTACCAGCTTTCCTGGAAGGAGCGGATCGTCGGCGGCTATCCCTTCCGCCTCGACGTCACCCTCACCGAGCCGCGCCTGCGCGAGCCCTCCGGCTGGGGGCTGGTGGCGCCCCGGATCGAGGCGGAGGCCTTCCTGCACGCGCCGGGCAACTGGCTGATCGCCGCGCCTGAGGGGCTCACCTTCGTCCGCCCGCTGGGCGGTCCCGTGGCGGTGAAGGGCGAGCTGATCCGCGCCAGCCTCACCCACCTCGCCCAGCGCCCGCCCAGCTTCTCCTTCGAGGGCGTCAAGCTTACCTTCGCCCCTGGCCCTGGCGCCCAGCCCTTCGCGCTGACCAGCGCCGGCCGCGTGGAGTTCCACCTGCGCGCGGGCCCCGACGACCAGGGTGGCGTCTTCGCCCGCGTGGACGACGGCCACGCCCGGCTCTCAGGCCTCTTCGCCCGCGTCGCCGGCGACAAGCCGATCGCCATCGTCTGGAATTCGACGCTGTCGAAGATGAGCGCCTTTTCCGGCTCGGATTGGCCAGGCGCCGTGCGCCGCTGGTCCGACGCCGGCGGACGGATGACCGTGCGCCAGGCCGGGATCACCGCCGGCGATGCGGTGCTGGACGCCAACGGCGGCTCGCTCGGCGTCGGCGCCGACGGCCGGCTGAACGGCGCCCTCGACGTCACCCTGCGCCAGGCGCCCAAGGCGCTGGGCGCGCTGCGCGACACCGGCGTCATCGAGCCCGACGCCGCCCAGGCCGCCACCGTGGTCACGGAGGCCCGGCAGGGCGCCGGCGAGGCCGCCCAGGCCACCATCACCTTCCAGGCCGGCCGCACCACCCTGGGGCCGGTGGCGCTCGGCCCCTCGCCCAGGATATATACGCCCCGCTGAAGCGCGCTTCGGGGGAGACGTCATGGCTTCGCTCTACGACCGGATCGTCCTGCCGCGCATCCTGAGCCTCGCCTGCTCGACCTCGCCGGTCATGCGCCAGCGCGCCAAGATCGTACCCGCCGCCACCGGCCGGGTGCTGGAGCTGGGGATCGGCATGGGGCTGAACCTGTCGTTCTACGACGCGGCGAAGGTGACTTCCGTGACCGGCGTCGATCCCTCGCCGGAGCTCCGCGAACGGGCCCTGGCCGCGCCCCGCGATCCGGGCCTCGCCGTCGACATCCAGGGCGGGACCGCCGAGGCCCTGCCCTTCGAGGACAAGAGCTTCGACAGCGTCGTCTGCACCTTCACCCTCTGCTCGGTCTGCACCCCGGCCGCGGCGCTCTCCGAAGCGCGCCGCGTGCTGAAGCCCGGTGGGCGCCTGCTCTATTGCGAGCACGGCCTCGCCCCCGACCCGGGCGTCGCCCGCTGGCAGCGCCGGCTCGACCCGATCTGGACCCGGCTCTTCGGCGGTTGCCACATCGACCGCCCGGTCTCCAGCGCCATCGAAGCCGCCGGCTTCCACCTGGGCGCGGTCGAGACCATGTACCTGCCCAAGTCGCCGAGGATTGCGGCCTGGAACGAATGGGGCGCCGCGACGCCGGCCTAGGATGGCCTGGACGCCCGCGCAGCGATCCGGCGGCTGGGACGTTTCTCTGTCCATGCCCGACAAAGCACCCCCCGCGCCGACGCCCAACCGGCCTGACGACCCCGCCGTCTACGGCGGCCAGTGGGGCGATGGCGACGGCCACAACAAGCCCGCCGGCACGCCCCCGACCGACCGACCGGACAAGATCGAAAAGCCTCCGGAGCCGCCGGCCTCGCAGGGCGGCCAGCCGCCTCCGGACACCCAGGCCGGCCCGCCTTGATCGTCGTGGGAAGTGGTGGCTGGGGGCGGGATCGAACCGCCGACCTGTGGGTTATGAATCCACCGCTCTAACCATCTGAGCTACCCAGCCGCACGCCTCGCGGCGGCCGCTGGCGCGGCCGATCCTCTGCGAGCGAGGCGCGGTTTATAGGGGCTCGCCCCCGGCGCTTCAAGCCGCCTGCGACCCTAGTCCGCGCCCGGCGCGCCGGGGATCGGCAGGCACTCCATGATCTCCACCGCCTCGCCCGGGAAGATGGTGAAATGCGGGTGGTTGAGGAACAGCTTCGCCGCCGCCTCGTGGCTGTCGGCCTGGACGATCACATAGCCCGCCACGGCGTTGCGGATGTCGGAGACCCCGTCCATCGCCGTCCGCTTGGTGGTCCCCACCGGCCCGCCGGTGTCGACGATGACCCCGGCGTGGCGGTGCATCCAGCCGCCCCACGCCGCCATGCCCTCGGCGATCCGCTCCTGGCTCATGTCGCCAGGCCCCGGCCGATCCTCCGCGGCCGACCCCATGAAGAGCGCCAGGAACTTCTTCATCGCCTGTCTCCGTCCTTCGTCGTGCGCGACTAGCTAGCACAGAGGCGCGGCCGCTCCCTAGCCCCCGCCGCGCCGCTTCAGGAGGTCGGTCCAGCGCCAGGCGCCGGAGCCCACCACCACGCCCGCCGAGCCGGGGGCGTCGTTCATCGAGAACAGCACCAGGCCGTGCACCGGCTCGGCGCGGCAAGCTTCTGGCGCGAAGGCCACCTCCCACATGATCGCCTCGCGCACGGCGGCCAGGCCCTCGCCCTCCTGGCCGCGGCTGCGGATCCAGTCGCCGTTCCACAGGAACAGCGCCCTGCCGGTCCCCTGGGCGCGGGCCTCGGCGACGGCGGCCTGCACGCGGGGATCCTTGCGCAGCGCCGTCTGCAGGCGCCGGGCCATGTCGCAGGGCCGTCCGCCGCCGCCGGCGCCCGCCGCCGAGGCCGAGGCCAGCTGGGCGTCGGAGAGCTCCACGCCGGGGCCGTCGTCGCGGCTGTCCCCGGCGGGCAGCGGCTTCACGTCCGGGCGCGGCGGGGTGTGGCGCACGGGCAGCTTCGGCGGCGGCGGGGTCTTGGCCGGCGGCGTCGGCTCCGGGGAGGGCGGTGCGGGCGTGGAAGCCGGCGGGGCCGGCGGGGCCACCAGGGCCACCTCGATCGGCTGCGGCTGCGGCGCCGGCCGTGGCGGCGGCTGCGCCGAGAGGAAGGCGAACAGCAGGCCCGCGTGCGCCGCGGCGCTGAACGCCCCGGTCACCAGCTTGCGCCGCCGGCCGGCGCGCCTGCGCGCGCTCGCCAGGTCGGCAGCCTCAGGTCGCACCGACATTCGCTTGACCGAC
>Ga0207695_10005398_pt1:2500-16975 | contig 16975 bp, 13 predicted proteins | sample KBSC54metaG_FD_184354 | JGI IMG/M metagenome (GOLD analysis project Ga0207695, IMG submission 184354) | Corn rhizosphere microbial communities from Kellogg Biological Station, Michigan, USA - KBS C5-4 metaG (SPAdes) (version 2) | ecosystem: Host-associated > Plants > Roots >... | reverse complement strand
CAGCCTAACCCTTGGGAGCTTCTACACCCCCAGGATGCGATGAACCGACATCGAGGTGCCAAACCGGAGCGTCGATGTGAACTCTTGACTCCGATCAGCCTGTTATCCCCGGCGTACCTTTTATCCGCGGAGCGCTGGCCCCATCACATTACTAAACCCAGGAAGGGCCATCGCCGAAAGGGCCCGGCCATGCCGGGAACAGCGGCTTGAGCCCATCCCGCCCGACCATAAACCCGTCTGACCGGGAGCCCTCTTGTGGGTTGCTCTCGGCTCGAAGAGAAGAGAGCAGTTCACAGAGAATCTCATCGTTTACGCGCCGAAGGTAAGTTCCTGTTGGAGTCGCGTCGAGATGCGGCGCGACTCCATGCTCAAGAATCGCGGGAAGCCGAACGCACAGCGCTCACATCGAGGGCAAGAGGTCTTCTGCTCGGGCTACAGGACTTCCGGATTGCTCGTGATCTAGGACTTTTATACTTTCTCGCATAGCCAGTCAATCCAAGAATCTTTATTGAGCATGCATATTCGGACTTTCAGCGGAGCCCTTCTTGGATCTTCCCAGAAAGACACTTCAGGAAAGCAACCAGCGCGCGCTTCTCCTCCGGCTTGAAGTTACGCGGCCGGATTTCCGAGTCGAGGTCCGGGTTCGGACGCCCGCCCTGGGAGTAAAACTCTACAACATCCTCCAGCGTCGCGAGGCTGCCGTCGTGCATGTAGGGAGCAGTCCGAGCCACCTCGCGGAGCGTCGGCGTCTTAAAGGCACCATGATCGCGAGGGATGGACGAGATGGCAAAGCGTCCCTCATCTGTATATTGCCCGTCGCGCCACGCGATGCCGGTATTGTGGAACTCCTCGTCGGTGAAATTCGGGCCAACGTGACAAGCGGTGCAGTTTCCTTTGCCTCGAAACAGTTGCAAACCCATCTGCTGCTCCGCTGACAGTGCCGAGCGTTGTCCATTGATGAACCTGTCGTAAGGTGAGTCGCCTGAAAGAATGCTCCGGATGTAACTCGCGAGAGAGCGAGACAACGCTGTCACATCCAGCTTCACGCGTGCGGAAGCTTCTTCCAACGTCAGGTCCATCTCATTGGGATCCTGGATCGGCTTGAGCACCTGCTCTTCGAGCGTGGCGGCACGGCCATCCCAAAAGAACGCGTGCCCGTAGCCGCGATTGATGAGCGCGGGAGCATTGCGGCTGCCCTGCCGGCCAAGGACGCCGATGGCAATGGGCTGAGCCGTGGAAAAGCCGCGCTGGGGGTCGTGGCAAGAAGCGCAGGAAACCGAGCTGTCGCGCGAAAGGCGGCGATCGTTGAATAACCGCCGCCCCAATTCGATCTTCTCGACCGTGAGCGGGTTGTCCTCCGGGACTGGCATGTACAAATCCAGTCCCAGAGGAATCACCAGCACGGCTGCGAGCAGCAACCGCATTTACTTCTTCGCGTTGAGCGCCGGCAGGAAATTCTCCAGCACCCAGACTTCTTGCTTAACCGTACTATCGCCCACAACATACGCGATCTGCTTCCCATCGGGATGCACCGTCTGGACTGGGCCGAGGCCGATTGTTGGACCCACGTCGATCTTGCGAGGTTGACCGCCATCGACCGGAACCAGCAAGAACTCGCGATCAGTCAAGCTGTCATTCCGGACCTTTTCGACGATAATCGAGTTGCCATCCGGCGTCCATGATGCAGGCCCGAAGAGTCTTTCGGGCTGGCTCAGGCGTAGCAGTTCCCGGGGCTCGCCCCCGGAGACCGGAATGAGCACCAAAGTCAACGATTTAGTGGATTCGTCGTTGGAGGTCGTGGCAATAAATCGCCCGTCAGGCGAGAGGTCTGCGGGGAACCCGTTAGGTCGCCGGATAATCTCTCTTTCGGTGCCCGATGCCAGATCGCGTTCAACGAACGCGGAATCAGCGCTACCCAAACGGAGTTGGGCGGATCCTATACCAGAGAAATTCCTTCGGTAGTAGAGCCGCTTGCCGTCCGGCGACAACTGGGGCAGATCTATTGCTAGGCTGGGCTCATGCATCATTAGGGGCGTAGCATCGCCGGTCTGCGCGTCGAGCCTGTACACGCCTGGACGGTTTTTGAGGTCTCGTCCGTTAACGATAAAAGACCGGCCATCGGGTGCCCAGTTGTACCCCGGCACCCCGAAGTAGCTGAGTTTTGGTTGAATTTCTCGGGTCTCCCCTGTTTCGGGAGACCAAATCGCAAGAACGGGGATGCCGTATGTGCAGCTGCAGTCTATCCGATTATGGAAAGATAGGTACGATAGATACTTTCCATCGGGCGACCACTCCGGATATTCGTTGACCCCCAGGAAGCTCTTAGCAGGGTTAATGGGCCCGCTCACCAGCTTGCCGGTCTTGAAATCCACCGTGGCAACCTGGATGTCTCGGTCGCTGAATTGGATGCCGGAATACAGGCTGCCGGAATTACTCACCCCAAGAGAACCCCGGCTGATGCCCGACTTCAGCAATACGGGCGACCCTTGCGGTCTGCCGTCAGTAACGGAGATGCCCCAAAGACTCAAGGTTCCACCCCGATCGCTGGCGAAAAGGAGATGTTTCCCGTCGGGCGACCAGCCCATCATTGTGTCGTCGCTCGGTCCCGTCACGGCAGGGACTTCGCGGCTCCCGTCGACGGCCAGTATGAACACGTCCCGCTGGTCATTGCTACTCTGCCTAACCGGAGCATCAAAGCCCAGATACTTGCCGTCCGGTGAGAAGAATATTCTGTTCGCGCTTTGCCAATCCGCCGACTTCAAGACGCGCAGCGAACCATCCCGGGCCGAGACCAGACCCATCTGCTGTGTGCCCCCTTTCCGCTGCAACTGCACGGCGATCCAGTTTCCGTCGGGTGACCAATCATTCGGCTTTAGCAACAGAATGTCATCGTTGTAGAGAAGGAGTCGCGATTGGGGCATCCCGCTGCCTTCGAGCGAAGTCACTCGCAGTTCGTAGCCCTTCTGGGGGTTGAACCACGTATAGGCTACCAGCTTGCCGTCTCTAGAAACGGCGGATTGCTGTGGGTATGGTGTGCGTTGATCCCGTTGTTCGGGCCGCTTCCATGTCGTGAGATACCGGTCTTGGCCCGTCGAGAAATCGTGAACGGCCAGATTGCCTGTTGTATAGTCGTTGTACGATGCCAAGCGCCCGTCTCCCGAAATGGTGGCACCTGCTGCGTCAAGGAAATTCCAGCTCATCGCTGGAGAAGGCCCCCAAACCCGGCGGCTGGTCATGCCCGCCGAGGTTGCGTTAGCCTCGTTACGCCCCAGATGCGCTCGCGCCGCGGACGCAGCGTCCTTTTGGTCACCGAACTCCCGGACGACGCGCTCATATATCTTCTGGGCTTCAGAATCGCCAAGCTTCTGGTAGCACTCCGCCATGTGAACGAGCGCTTGCGCAGCCAGCGCGCGGTTGCCGCTTTGCGCGACCTTCTTGTACTGCTCAATCGCCCCTTTCAGGTCGCCCTTGACAGTTTCTGTTTCCATGGCCGCGCGCAACGCGACTTCCGGAGTCCTCTGCGCGGAAGCCGATATCGCCAGCGCCGCCGCGATTGAAGCAACGATCCACATCCTTGTGACCTTCATGGGGTTCACCTCCTGAGGGCAGTGTGGACGCTTGCCGTCAACGGGTGAGTGGGATTTGGTTAAGAGTTCGTTAGCGTTCGTCACATTAACCTTAGTCCTGGAATCGATATCCGATCCCGCGCACGCCCACCAGAAACGTAGGCCTGGAAGGAACCGCCTCAATCTTCTTCCGCAAGTTGAAGACGTGCGTGTCCACGGCTCGATCCGTAATGGCCGTGCCATATCCCCAGGCCGCCTCAATCAACTGATCGCGCGTGAGAACGCGGCCTCGATTTCGGATTAGCGCGTCCAGCAAGCGGAGCTCCTGGGGCGTGATCTCCACGGGCCGGCCGAACCGCCGCAGTTCCGCGCGGTCGAAATCCACCTCGCAGTCGCCGAACTGGAACTTCCGATCGGTTGGATGTTGTGAACGGCGCAGTTGCGCCCGAATGCGGGCGCGCAGCTCCCGCAGGCTAAACGGTTTGGTTACGTAGTCGTCCGCGCCGGAATCGAGACCCAACTCCTTCTCGGCCTCCTGGGTCCGCGCCGTAAGCATGATGATGGGCGTCGTAATGCCAGCCCGCCGCAGCGCGCTCGAAACGTCAAAACCGTCCATCTTGGGCAGCATGACATCCAGCAGAATCAGGTCCCAACTCCCTTGACGCCCCAGCCGTAGTCCTTTTTCCCCGTCTTCAGCCACGGTGGTCTCATGGCCCTGTCGGCGCAGGTCCTCTTCAAGGCTCAGGCTCAGGTCGGGCTCGTCCTCGATAATCAAGATGCGGGCCATGGCTCAGGTACCGGCCGGCAGCACCAAGCGGAAAGTGCTGCCGGCTCCCTCTTCCGATTCGACTTCGACCGTGCCGCCGTGCGCCTGCACGATATGCGAGACAATCGCCAGCCCCAAGCCGGTTCCTTTGATCCCCAGCTCGCGCGCCTTCTCGCCGCGAACGAACCTGCCAAAAATTTCCTTTCGTTCCCGCTCCGGAATACCCAGACCATGATCCTGGACCGAGATGGAAATACCGGCGGGGTGCCGGCGGACCGAAACACGAACCGCGTGTTGTTGCGGCGAGTATTTGACGGCATTATCCAGCAAGTTCCATAGGGCGTGCGTGAGCGAGGCGGCATCCGCCTGCAACTCCAACCCTTGATCCGCGCCTCGCTCCACATCCAGATCGATGGAAAAACCGCGCGGCCGAGCTTCTTTCTCGAAATCCGCCACTACTTGCTCGGTCAGCTCGGCCGCATCCATCGGCTCGAGATGGTAGGGCTTGCGGCCGCCTTCCATTCGAGCGAAGTCGAGGAGGGATTCGACCAGCCGATGTAGGCGCTCCGTGTTCCGGCCCAGCGCCTGGTAAAAGGTGCGCCGCCGCTCCGCCGGAACGTTATCGTCTTCGTCAAGAAGCTCCGTGATGTGGCGTAAAGACGCGAGCGGCGTGCGGAACTCGTGGGAGACCGCCGACACGAAGTCCGTTTGCAGCCGAGCCACCGCGAGTTCCCGTTGCACCACGCGCCAGAGGATATAGCTGCCACCTGCGAGCAAGAGCATGATGGCCGCCAGGCCGGCAGCGAACAAGCGGCGGCGCTGAGCAAACGCCTGCGCTTCCGAAGCCGAGTCTCCCGGAGTCAGAACCAATGTCCAGGGAAGGCCCGTATCCGCGCTCGGCAGCCTTAAGGCGCCCGGACCTTGCGGAGATGTTGACCCGGCAACTGTCTCACCGGAATCCGCCACCAGCTTGACCTGCGTGCCCGCAATGCGGGTGCCTCGAATGGCTCGACCGATCCATTCCCCCGTCCCGGAGGGCAACAGGGCAAGCACGGCCAGATCCGCGCCCGCGCGTTGCGACAGCAAAGTGACCGGGGTGCCTTCGACCACGACCACACGGCGTGGGACCGGGCCCATACTTCCGCCGTGGCGCTTCCATTCCTCCCACAGCCAATCCGCGACCACCGAGGCCTGCTTGCGCTCCGCGCCCACTGACAGACCGCGTCCGGTCCATTGTTCAACCTTCCCGGCGGTTAATTCCCAGGCAGGACGATCAAGCGGCCAACGGCCTGCGAGGAGGTCGGACTCGAGTGCCGCCGATTCGCGATCCAGTTCGCTCTTCCGACCCGATTCCTCGAATACTGAGCAGATCGCTGTGCGGGCAACCAGATCCGCCGGTATGCCGTCGATGGCCATGTTTGTAAGGAGCGTAAGACGGCGATACGCTTCCAGTGCACTGTCCCATTTGCGCTCCCGGCGGTGGACCCGAGCGAGCCGCAACAAGGCACCCGCGCGGACACCCAGATCCGGCGAACGCGCCAATTCGTCATAGCTTGAGACTGCACGTCGAGCGTTCCGCTGGAACTCGAGCGTCTCCGCCTCCGCGAAGGGAGCCGATGCAGCTTCTTTTAAGCGCTGTGGCGCCGGGAGCCACAATAGGCGATTTGCGGGCTCAACGCCCAACCCCGACTCCGAAACCGTAAAGCGCACAGCACCGTCGGGCACCGGCCCCCCGACCACGTGGCGATCGGCATCCGACAGCAACTGTTCCAGCGACCGGACGATAGCTTGGCCTGCTGTCTGGCGGCTCTCCAGCTCGCGCTGAGCTAGCAGGGACCGGTCCTGTTGGAGCAGTTGCAGGCCTAACCAGACCAGCGTCACCGCCGGAGGTGCCACCAACGCTAGAAACAGCGCGGCGAGCTTGCGCGAATTGCCGCTCCACAAGCGCTGGCCTGCCATGTCCTCCTATTCAAACATTTCTGCGCATGCGTAGAAACAGGATTCCGTTATGAATCGGTTAGGACTTCGACAACCCCCGGTACATTCGGCCTCCTCGTTACGCAAAAAGCCCCGATCCTTCGATCGGGGCTTTTCTTATTAATTGGGCAACGTCCTACTCTCCCACACACTTGGCGCGTGCAGTACCATCGGGGCTGAAGGGCTTAACTTCCGTGTTCGGGATGGGAACGGGTGGGACCCCCTCGCTACAATCACCCAAAAGTGATGTAGAGATCAGGAGCCTCTAAAGACTCCTGACACTCTTTTGAATATTGACGGGCAGCCACAATTTGCCACTTCTTACGCGCAATCTTGACCTACTCTGAACCTACAGTAAATTATATGGTCAAGCCGAACGGGCTATTAGTAACGGTTAGCTTCATAGATTACTCCACTTCCACTCCCGTCCTATCGACGTGGTCGTCTACCACGGCCCTTGTTACCTTTCGGTTGGGAAAACTCATCTCGGGGAAGGTTTCACGCTTATATGCATTCAGCGTTTATCCCGACCAGACTTCGCTACCCAGCTCTGCCACTGGCGTGACAACTGGATCACAAGAGGTCTGTTCATCCCGGTCCTCTCGTACTAAGGACAACCCCCCTCAATTTTCCTGCGCCCACCACAGATAGGGACCGAACTGTCTCGCGACGTTCTGAACCCAGTTCACGTACCGCTTTAATAGGCGAACAGCCTAACCCTTGGGAGCTTCTACACCCCTCGGGGGAAGTGCCGCGATGAACCTTCATCGAGGTGCCAAACCGGAGCGTCGATGTGAACTCTTGGCGACGAGCGCACAGGCTGTTCGTGCCGTTGTGCGCGCTCAACAATCGATCAGCCTGTTATCCCCGGCGTACCTTTTATCCGTTGAGCGATGGCCCGTATTCCATTACAAACCGGAAGGGCCATCGCCGAAAGGGCCCGGGCATGCCGGGAACAGCAACCTGAGCCCATCCCACCCGACCAGAACCCCGCCTGACCGGGAGCGATGTTGTGGGTTGCTCTTGGCTTCGCATTCTCTTACACTTCGGGCTTCGCAGCGCCTCGACCGAGCGAATGACCCGCTACCGTCGAGTCGGACCTTAATGCCACGCCGACCCGACTCCGGCCAGATCGACCTCGCCGAAATCTTCCGCCGAGTACAGGAAGAAATGCTCGCTCAGCTCTCCGTCGGTCGCCTCTTCGAACACGCTTCCACTGCCGGAGCGGCGACTGAACATCACTGGCTCCAGCTTTTCGATCGCTACTTGCCCAAGCGCTATCGAGCGGCACCCGCATTTGTAATCGACTACACGGGTCACCGTTCGCGTCAGATCGATATCGCCATCTTCGACAATCTGTATACCCCGCCCCTGTTTCCGCACGCTTCAGGCATCCACCTACCCGCCGAGAGCGTTTACGCAGTATTCGAAGTAAAACCGACCTTCTCGCGCCAATGGCTCCGTGACGCCGCCGAAAAGGCGGCGTCGGTGCGATCGCTACGCCGCACATCGGTATCCGTTATCGGCCGTTCGGCCAGCAGTCCACCGCCAATTCTCGCTGGACTACTGGCAACGACCTCCGTCTGGACGCCCGAAACCTTCGCAGCCAACGTCGTCCGCGCCCGCCGCGACCTGGACATGGGCTGCTGCCTCGAACACGGCGCATTCGAAGATAACCATGTCAGTCTTCCCGACGAAAGCCTCGTCTTCTTCATCATCCGTTTGCTCGACCGCCTCCGCGCCATGGGCACGGCCCCAGCCGTCGACTGGTCCCAGTACGCTCGCTTCAAGTGAAAATGGGGACCGCCTACCGATTTCGCTGGAGCGATTGCTCGCGTTTGACGAAAATGGGGACTGCCTACCGATTTCGAAGAACGGCTCGTCCACCGTATGGGAAAAGATCGCCGAAATCGGCTGGCTGTCCCCATTTTCAAACTCGATGACAGAAGACCTCCCCATATACGCCCTCATTCGCACCCGCCTTCTGCTGCGCCACTGGAGATTCCACAAATACGTGAAATCCGTCAGTCTCGCCGGCTCTCACGCCAAAGGCACGGATCTGCGGGATAGCGACGTAGACATATTCATCGGACTCGTGCCCGAAACTCCCGCATCGCTCAAAGAGATCCAGCGGTCGCTCGCCGAGCACTTTATCCCCTACGGGTCCAGCCTTCGTAACGTCTCTGTTCGAGTCACGCTTGACGGGATGACCATCGACCTGGTCCCGGCTCGCCGCACTTTCACAGGTCACATGCTATGGCAGGCGCGATTCGACACCTGGCTCAAAACCGACATAGCCGAGCAGATCCGCTACGTCCGTTCCAGCGGACTCATCAACGAAATCCTGGCGCTCAAGATCTGGCGCCGCCGTCACGCCTTGAAGTTCCCGTCATTCCTGATGGAGCTCGCTGCGATCCGTGCAGAGCCCCGAAACTTCCGCGACGTGCTCCAATTCCTGGCGACCGACTTCCCCACCGCTCGCCTCATCGACCCGGGCAACTCCAACAACATCGTCTCGGACCTGCTCACCGACGTCGAGAAACTTCGCATTTCGCGCCGCGCCGCCATCTCTCTAGGCCCGCCGTTCCAGCCCCGCCCGTGAGGGCGGGGGCACCAAGACCGTAGTGATGGAGCGACCTCTTGTTAGAGCCGGGCGACCATTTGGTCATCCGCTCTTGTTTCCCTCAGCCTATAGTTGAGCTGGAGCGCCTCTTTTGTTCGCTATGGGGTTTGCTCCATTGCTGCTACTCTGGCGCATATTACTACTACGTCCACTAGCCTTAAGACTAGCGTGGCACGCGCTGAAAGCTACTTCCGATACCAGTCGGATGCATTCGCTGTAAAGATTCCTTATTCAATCACCATTGTTGTTGTTATACTAAGAATAAGTTATATTGATCAGCTCGTCACATTAATTCTTTTGACATTCGTGACACTAGCGAGATAGACTCATGCCAGTTGTAACGTACAAATGGATAGACACCAGTCCTGGCCTTCTATCCGCTTTAGATGTTTTCGTCCGAACGTAAATCGAGATTGGAGGATGCCGTGGAATCCTGTGTCGCAGAAAAACCGCAATTTCGCCTTAGGATGATGTGCTCGGTAGGAAGGTCCATGAAGGTCTCATTACTCACAGCACGGCTTCCGCTGGCCGTCGCTACGTGGTGCTTAGTGGCCTCGGCGGGATACTCCCAAAGCGCATTCGTTCCATCCGCCGGAGACCCGGAAGTGTTTTATCGTTACTTGCGCCAGGCACACCAGGCTGTTTCGGAGACACCTCAGCCGGTTTCAAGTCCGGCTCAACAGGGCGCTGCGGCAATGATGCATGTAACAGCTGGCGACCTCGCGGTGCTCGAAAATGTTTACCAGGATACAACCAATGCCATCGCCGCGCTGGATACCGAAGCCAAAACATACATCAACGAGACAGTAAAAGCAAAGTCAACCCCTGATCTCAAGAAGCTACAAGATTACTATGCGCGCCGAGTGCAAATCCTGGAGGCCGCCGATCAGCAGCTACGAAACCTCCTCGGAGACGCTAGCTGGCGTCGAACCAGGGAATATATTGACGGTGACTTTCGAAGCCATGTGAAAAGGAGGGTGTACCAATGGAAGGGTCAACAATGAGAACGTCTAGGACTATTGGGTGGCTGTTCTCGATTGGCGTTTTCGTGGGAACGGGAACGGTGCTTTTAGCCCAGTGCCCCTCCGGGGCTGTCTGTGTAGACACCGACGATAACTTTGACCGATTGAATGGAAACGCTGTGCAAGGCCACGTCGAGACATCCCTGTTTGGCGACCTTCAATACTATTTTTACCCGTCCGTAGCCGGACAGGAAGACAAGGACGGCTCCGTTTTAAGTACTTCAAGCCTGATCTGGGGTGCGCAAGGCGGAGTGATCCGCTATAACTTCGCATCCATAACTTTGTCATCGTCGGGTCCAGGAACCTACACGGCGACCGGATATCATGAGATCTATTGTCCAACAAGCCTGTGTGGAAGCGAAGTATATTACCCACCCTATACGGATGGGTGGAACGGATATGACGCTGGCTCTCTGTCGGTGCAAAGACCTACGGTTTCAGGTCAGCCGGGGCTATGGTGGCTTGGGGGCGGTCCCGATAATCCCAACAGCCTGTACAATCAAGGATACATGAGCGTCACGACAAACTGCAGTTCCTGTTCAGAAACCCCACATTGGACTGTCACGGCCAATCCATCCAAGGTTTCGCTGAGTTGTACCGACTGTTCTACCTTGATAATAACCACACAACAGCCGAGCAGTTCGATTGGAGATGTTCATATCCAGGCTAGCATTGGGGGGTTCCCATCGGACACGTTTCAGTTTACTGTGAATCAGCCTCGAGCCCTCGTTTCGCAGGGAATTTCTGATTCCGCCAGTGGCGCGACTGGGTATCAGAGTCTTCTGTACTACACCACGATAGAGGATGCGTACGGTTCGCCGTTCGCGAGTATCGGTATAAATGAGCAATTCGGTAGTTTTACCGCAGATACCACTAATAACTGGCCGACTCCAACAGCGGGCGGAATTGCGACATACTCCGGTACGTGGTGGGACACTATTTCCGTTGCATGCGGTTCCCCTTGCGGTGCGAGTCCGCTTCCACTTCCTCCCTCGGGTCTGAGCAATCCCGTTATGCACGCGACGCAGACCTGGCGGGCTGGCAGCGCTACCTTGGGCACCGGAGTGGTCGTGCAAGTCGATACCATTCAGTACTATACAGACCATGGGCGACATAACTAGGGTTGGCGAGGTATTAGAAATCGGGACATGAAAGGCAGGTCGTTTATGAAGAAGATCGGGTTTCTGGTGTTTGCGCTGATCGTGACGCGTGCCGTGGCTCCGGCTCAGCAAGGCGTCACCGTCAGAAATGGTCCGGCAAGTCATTCATCACTATCGAGCCTTCTAAGTGAAGCAGACGCAATCGTTGTGGGCACTTTACGGAGTACTTCGCAAGCGGGTCTGCGCGTTAGTCTCGATTTGCATGTAGAGAGAACAATCCAAGGGCCGCTCGCAGTTCAAGATGAAATCTTTGTTGCCTTTGACACGGATTCACGTGCCTTTTTTGACCCTGGTTCAATTACTGCTCTCTGGTTCTTGAAGGGCAATGCTGCCAATTGGTCCGCTTTGCCCGTCGTAGTATCCAGTATGCCGAGTCTGCGTGATTTCTACCTAGTTGTGCCCTTGCGGGCACCAGCTGCACAATACCAGGTTCCAGATACGGCTGACCCTAGCGAAAAAGTTATAGGCGAGATCGCGGCGGCTAATCTGACGTCGTTTGATTGGCCGTGGGTTCTTGGTCTTGCAAAGGAGTTGCCGAACTCCGCGTCCCTTCGCCTGATGTATAGGAGCTTGGCCGATTCTCCCTCAGATAGTACATCGGGGTCGCTGGGCATCGCTGGCCTTATCTTGCTCGGTGAATCTGAGGGATTCACAAGGCTCGCCGGAAGTAACTTGATCGGCCTTCAATCGTCCCCGGCAACTGATGTGGTCGCGATGGCCGTGTGTGAATCTCCTCGCGACACTGCTCCAATAGACATATTGGGGAATTTGCTCTCGGCATCTGCTCCGCGGCTAGCGCGGTGTGCCGGACAGGTTCTGCGGGGTGTTCATACACGCGCGACTTTGCCTTATCTGGCTGGACTTTTGGATAATTCGTCCAGCGACCTGCGCTATGAAGGAGTTGTCGGTTTGGCGTCCTTCGCAAATAACCTCGCAGTTCACCACGGTCAATCGAGCACAGCAAGTATGGAGTGGCTCAGTCCTCTCCCTGGTACAGCGCCATACGCAACCTCCGAAACACTTCAAAATCTTCCAACCCTACAGACCTTCCGGGAAAAGGAGGCTCAATACATTGGCTTCTGGAAAGCGTGGTGGGCCCAAAATCAAACCTCGCTTAAGTGACTAGTCTCCTCGGTCTTCGTTCGTTGTATCGCGAACCTGAGCCGAAGAACTACAAAGGGCTCGCGGATTCGTTTGGCCCCCCCCGATGCCTGTGACTATTGTCGAAAGTTTACACTTTGGTTACTTTGACCTGCCAGGAAATCTTAGAGTGCCCCAGAGCAGCGCAGTTGGCTCAAAAATCAAAAAGCCCCGATCTTTCGACCGGGGCTTTTCTTATTAATTGGGCAACGTCCTACTCTCCCACACACTTGGCGCGTGCAGTACCATCGGGGCTGAAGGGCTTAACTTCCGTGTTCGGGATGGGAACGGGTGGGACCCCCTCGCTACAATCACCCAAAAGTGATGTAGAGATCAGGAGCCTCTAAAGACTCCTGACACTCTTTTGAATATTGACGGGCAGCCACAATTTGCCACTTCTTACGCGCAATCTTGACCTACTCTGAACCTACAGTAAATTATATGGTCAAGCCGAACGGGCTATTAGTAACGGTTAGCTTCATAGATTACTCCACTTCCACTCCCGTCCTATCGACGTGGTCGTCTACCACGGCCCTTGTTACCTTTCGGTTGGGAAAACTCATCTCGGGGAAGGTTTCACGCTTATATGCATTCAGCGTTTATCCCGACCAGACTTCGCTACCCAGCTCTGCCACTGGCGTGACAACTGGATCACAAGAGGTCTGTTCATCCCGGTCCTCTCGTACTAAGGACAACCCCCCTCAATTTTCCTGCGCCCACCACAGATAGGGACCGAACTGTCTCGCGACGTTCTGAACCCAGTTCACGTACCGCTTTAATAGGCGAACAGCCTAACCCTTGGGAGCTTCTACACCCCCAGGATGCGATGAACCGACATCGAGGTGCCAAACCGGAGCGTCGATGTGAACTCTTGACTCCGATCAGCCTGTTATCCCCGGCGTACCTTTTATCCGTTGAGCGATGGCCCTTCCATACAGAACCACCGGATCACTATGTCCTACTTTCGTACCTGCTTGACTCGTTGGTCTCGCAGTCAACCTGGTTTATGCCATTGTACTCAGAGGAGGATTTCCAAACCTCCTGAACCAAGCTTCGAACGCCTCCGTTACAGTTTAGGAGGCGACCGCCCCAGTCAAACTACCCGCCTACCAATGTCCTTCTCCCGGATTACGGGAGTAAGTTAGAATCACAGAATGCTCAGGGTGGTATCTCACAGGTGGCTCCTCCGAAACCGAAATTCCGGACTCAAAGCCTCCCACCTATGCTGCGCAGAGCACCCCATAATTCATTGATAGGGTATAGTAAAGGTGCACGGGGTCTTTCCGTCTTGTGGCGGGCATCCGGCGTCTTCACCGGAACCACAAATTCGCCGGGCGGCATGTTAAGACAGTCGTCAGATCGTTACGCCATTCGTGCAGGTCGGAACTTACCCGACAAGGAATTTCGCTACCTTAGGACCGTTATAGTTACGGCCGCCGTTCACCGGGGCTTCAGTTCACAGCTTCGCCTTGCGGCTAACCGCTCCCTTTAACCTTCCGGCACCGGGCAGGCGTCAGCCCCTATACGTCGTTTTCGACTTTGCAGAGACCTGTGTTTTTGTTAAACAGTCGCCTGACGTGCTTTGCTGCGACCCCCATTGCTGAGGGCACTCCTTATCCCGAAGTTACGGAGCTAATTTGCCTAGTTCCTGAACATACCATCACCCGAGCGCCTGAGAATACTCATCTCGTCCACCTGTGTCGGTTTGTGGTACGGATACGGCCGTTCTCCTTAGCGGATTTTCCTGGCAGACAGTCGGGCGGATTTCCCCTTCCCAACCTCGCTTCACTCTGGAGTTAAACCATTACACCCAGAGCTTACACGCTGCGTCCCCGCATCGGTCTTGATCGAACGTTCGTAGTCACGGAATGTTAACCGTGTGTCCATCGGCTACGCCTTTCGGCCTCACCTTAGGCTCCGACTAACCCTGAGCGGATTAACCTTTCTCAGGAAACCTTAGACTTACGGCGACCAGGGTTCTCACCTGGTTTTTCGCTACTTATGCTGGCAGAGTCTCTTCCTAACGATCCAGTTGTGTTTACACTCAACCTTCACATCGGTTAAGAATGCTCTCCTACCACACGTCTGACCCGAAGATCAAACGCATCCATAACTTCGGTACCATGCTTGAGCCCCGATGGATTGTCGGCACCGAGTCCCTCGACCAGTGAGCTATTACGCTTTCTTTAAAGGATGGCTGCTTCTAAGCCAACCTCCTGGC
>Ga0207695_10005397_pt1 | contig 16978 bp, 18 predicted proteins | sample KBSC54metaG_FD_184354 | JGI IMG/M metagenome (GOLD analysis project Ga0207695, IMG submission 184354) | Corn rhizosphere microbial communities from Kellogg Biological Station, Michigan, USA - KBS C5-4 metaG (SPAdes) (version 2) | ecosystem: Host-associated > Plants > Roots > Rhizosphere > Soil... | reverse complement strand
CGGAGTGGACCTCGCCGCCGCGTGGGGAACGCCGATCGTCGCCGCCGCCGACGGACGAGTGGCCAGCGCCGGCTGGCGCGGCGGCTACGGCCGGGCGGTCGAGATCGCCCATGCCGGCGGAATCGAAACGCTATACGGCCACATGAGCCGGATCGCCGCCAAGCCGGGCGAGGCGGTCCGCCAGGGCCAGGTGATCGGCTATGTCGGCGCCAGCGGCCTCGCCACCGGCCCGCACCTCCATTACGAGGTCCGCAAGGACGGCCGGCTGGTCAACCCGCTGTCGGTCAACATGGTCCAATCGCCGATCCAGGGCGAAGAAGCTCACGCCTTCAACGCGAGGCTGCGCGGGATTTTGATGGCGGGCGGGGCGTGATTCCAGCGTGAAGCAATGGGCGATTCCTGCCGCGTTGATACTGGGCGCGGAATACATTTTCGCGCTGATCATCGGCATGCGTGTGGGGTTCCAATATCAAATCCCGTTCGTGACCTATCTTATTCTGGGATTGACGATTGCCGGATTAGGAGCCGCTACTTCCATCGTCATCCGTCTAGCGTCCTACTGGCGCGCCGGTGAGGAACATCCCGCCAGACGACTCAAATCTGCATTGCCTTGGTTCTGCGCCTTTGTTGTCGGAGTGATGTTAGTTGCGCTTCAAATGGCTGTGCTTGGCTGGACGAAGGTCATGCTGCCAATTGCGACAGGCTACTGGGCCGACCCGTTGCTCGCGAACGTTGACCACGCGATTTTCGGACACGATCCCTGGATCGTCTTCAACCGGGCGTTCGGTTGGCTCGCTCCAGCAATAGACCAAGCATATGTCACCTGGGGGCCAATCAAGCTCGGGCTAATGGCAATCGCTCTTTGCGCGCCGCAGAGCGTGCGCAAAAGCCAAGTTATCGTATCCGACTTCCTCATGATGGGCCTTACATCCGTTGGGCAGTACTTGCTCCCGAGCGCAGGCCCGATCTTTTACACGAGACTTGGTTTGGGCGACCGGTTCGCGGATCTCCCGGTTGAGCCTTGGGTCAGCACTGCTCGCGACTATCTCTGGCGCGATTACTTGCGAGCGGGAGGCGATATCGGCGGAGGCATCTCAGCAATGCCATCTCTTCACGTCGCGGGGGCTCTCTGGATCGCGCTGGTGATCTGGGCATTCGCGCCGAAGCTCGCTCCGTTGGGATTTGCTTACTACGGGGCAATCCTAGTCGGCTCAGTGCTTCTTGGCTGGCATTATTTCGTCGATGGGGTTGCTGGCACCGCAGTTGCGCTGCTGGCATGGTATTTGGCGGGTCGCTGGTCGCTTGCGCCAGTTGAAGGAAAGCGTCAGCCAGAGACCGAAGGTGCTAATGCGCTGGCCTGACGTTCCGCCGGACGTAAACGACGCCCGCCTTACCTGAATAAAAGCGTTGCCAGTCAGGAGACGAGTCTAGCTCCTGTATTAAACGCGTGTCTGAGGCGGGCAGGACGGTCCATCGGATTCCGTACCGTTTCACGGCGTCGTTGAACTTAGCCCAATCCCCGTCGGCGATGGCGGCGTAGTTCTGAACGAATGCGTCACCGTAAATCTCGGCACGGCCATCAATGTACGGTCTTATGCCTGAGAGTATTAAGGGGCCGCCGAAGCTGTAACTATTGAAGACAGGCTGGCTTCGCAGCGGCGCAGGAATTGCAGCAATCAAGTGCCACGGATTGGGGGCGCTCTCGGAGGGAGTGACAGGCCATATCATTCGCAAGACCAAGGCTGGCACGAGCGCGAACCCCAAAGGAAGAACGCTAAATTGAGCCAAGGGCTTCGTTCTGAACAGAGGTGGGATCGTTGTCGCGGCCACAATGGCAAACCAAGTTTGGTGCCGCATGTGGCTGAAAGACAATCCGAGCATCAGCAGGAGCAGCACCAAACGTCCGGGCGGGACCCGGACCCCTTTGTAAAGCAGGACGCCCAATCCGAGGAGCAAAATGCCGTAAAATTGTGGCGTTACCGATGGAGCACTAGGCTGCCACTCCTGGATCAAGGGCAGCATTCCCAAATCGGCAATCTTGAACGGTTGCGCGATGCCGGCAATCCCGTTGGCGTTCAGTAGCAGGGCGACTGCACTTGCTACCAGAAACGTGCCCCACGCTCGCCATTGCCGCCACTTCGATTCCCAGAGTGAGTCGAACGCGGCCGCCGTCGCGATTGGGAGCGCGAGAGGAAAGCTCCCATGAGTGTTGGTCCAGGCGACAAGGATCAAGGTCGACCACAAGGGAGGAGGACGATCCGTGTCAGCCGCTTCCGCTAAAAGCGCTGTCCATCCGGCGAGCAATGGCCAAACGAGCACGTGCGGACGAGCCATGACGAATGGCCCCAGGATCACGTCCATCGCGACCAGCGCGGACGCAATGCCGATTGCCCCGACGTAACGACGCAAGTGCAGGAACAAAATGCAATTCAGGGCGAGCAGCGCCGTTGCTACAACGAGGAAAAGTCCCCGATACGAGGCGACGGTGAATGCAGATGCGAAGATTAGGTCCCCCAACCACTCCATCGCGACCCACGGGCGCCCGGCCACTGTGAACGAGAACGGGTCGGTTGTCGGAATTCGCCCGTGCTGAATGATCCAGCGACCTGACGCTATGTGCCAGCTGACATCGCCATCTTCGAAAATCTTTGGACTGCTGGCGAGTAGGAGAGGGAGCCCAAGCAAAAGCAGGGCGAACAAGAGCGCAGTCACAATGCTTTCTCGCGTGAAAGCCCTTTGCTCGCTGCTCGAATGCCCCTGCATCAGCCGCTGATTAGCATACCGTGTTTTCGAACGAAGCGATTTGTGCGGAACTCGCCCATGCCACTTCCGTTGACCAGACGAGCGGGCGTTTACCTTGTGGAAAGCGATCGTGGGGCAAGAAAGGCGGATAGCAGGAGCCCCGCGGAATGTTCGATCGGATTGCCGACAGAATGAGAGCCCGATCCGCGGCGTTGTTGCTGTCGCTGGAAACGCGGCTCGATCGAATTTTCCAGGGCTGGCTGCTGGTCGCCGGTTTGTTGTGCGCGGTCCGGATCGCGACCGCGCCGACGCTGCATCGGGGCGAGAGCGTGCTTCCCGTGGTCGCGCCGTATGTGCTCCTGATCCTTGCGCCCTTCGCCTCGGCCGTGCTCGCCCTTCGCTGGTTCGCTGATGGCGATCGCCAGCCGCAGCCCGCAATCCGACTTGCGCGGGCGGGTCGCTGGAGATCGGTGCCGCCCTCGCTGGCGCGGTCGCACCCGCTTTACGGGACGAGCGGGATCATGGTTTCGCTGCTGATCGGGATCCTTCTTAACGTCCCGGTGCGGGCGGCCGAATATCTCGCGGCCATGCCTCCGGTCGCCGGTTCGCTGCCGCCCTGGCTTTCCGTGCTCCGCTTCACGATGACATTCGATGAGGTGCTGTTCACCAGTCTTTATGCGATCGCTTTCGTCGCGGCGCTCCGGCGCGCGCCGATGTTCCCGCGGCTGCTGGCGGTCATCTGGATCGCCGACGTGGCGATGCAGGTGATCACGGCCAAGGCTCTGGGGAGCGTGGGCTATATCCCGCCGGCGGTCGCGGGCGGACTGGAGAACCTGCTTCACGGCAATGTGGAGAAGGTGCTGATCAGCGTGTTCGTGTGGTTGCCCTACCTGCTTTTGTCGAAGCGGGTAAACGTGACATACCGGCATCGCGTGCCGGCCTAAGCTGGGTTCACACGAAGGCGGGAGTTCAGTTCGCGCAGAGACGCTGAGACGCGGAGGGGTCGTAGTTATTGACGAGCCGCCGGAACCCTTCCTTAAGCGTGACGCCTCCGAAATTGATCAACAATCCCAGTTGAAGGTTCGTAAGGCGCAGGTAAGTTAACAGCTGCTTCGAATGGGCCGGATTTAGCCGTTCAACGGATGATCTCGACCAGCAATTGCTGGTCAACCAGCAAATCAATACGGAACGCCGCCTCGAAACGCCGACCTTCGAATTGGATGTCGATCGGCTTCTGCCGATCGACCAAATATCCAAGTTCAATCAGCTTTCCGGCAAGCACAGTCTCATAAACTGACTCCAGAAGCCCGGGTCCGAGTTCTCGGTGAAGACGAATGGAAAGATCCAACACATCGCCGCTAATCCGGTTGAGTTGATTCATGTGCGACCCCTCTGCGTCTCGGCGTCTCTGCGCGAGCTGATACTCCTTGGGCAAACTCGGCACGTCAACGGACAGCGCAGGATTCCGAGTCGCGAATCGGGGGCGTTCGTAACAAAAGCGCAACGATTCTGAGGGCTTGGATTGTGGAAAACCGTGTCCGGAACACGACAAATCGTCCGAAAACGGGACAGGCTGAACAGGCTGTAACGTAAGTTACTACGCCTCTTTTGCATGTAAAAACAATGAGTTAGACGTCGCCTCTGCAACCTTGTGCTTTAACAAGTTTTAAATGGATACGGTTGACAGTTTCTTAACGCGGGAGCAGCCCAAGGACAGCTGAGCGCTTGGGGGCGCGGGGGCACGCCGTGAAATTATCACGACGGATTAACCGCTTAACTGGAAGTTCGATTCCCCCGATCACCGCGAAGCCAAAGCTCCCGGCACGCCGGGTGCAAGAGCTTGAAGGAAGGAATGGAACCATGAAGACTTTTATCAACATGCTTAAGGATGAATCCGGCGCGTCGGCGGCGGAATATGCGCTGATCCTCGCGATCGTCGGCACCGCCATCGCGGTTGCCGCAATCGCCCTTGGCAGCAGCATTGCCAACGCGATGAACAATGCATCGAACTGCATTTCAACGCACACGAGCGCGGCCTGCAAAGGCTAATCTCTCGGGGCCGTCCCTCCTGGGGCGGCCCCATTAACTTCCGGGACTATTAACCGGACCCGGAAGATGGCATTATCCCGCTGAAACACTGCGTCGGGGGGCGCCGATTATGTTGAGACGGCAGACGGCGATCGCATTGGCGGTCGCAATTGTTTTCGGCCTAGTCGCCGTCTATCTGGCGAACACCTATCTCACGGCGTCGCAGAACCGCGCGGCGCTCGGCGGAACGACGCCGGTTGCGGTCGCCACGGGGCCGCTGACCTACGGGACCGAGCTGACCGCGGACAAGATCCGCTTCGCCGAATATCCCAATTCCTCGCTTCCGCCGGGAAGCTTCCACAGCCTTAACGACATCCTGCCGCCCGGGCAGAAACGGGTGGTGCTCGCGGACATGCAGCCGAACGAGCCGATCCTCCCGGCAAAGATTTCCGCGCCGGGACAGGGCGCCTCGATCGCCGCGCTGCTGCCCGCCGGCATGCGCGCGACGTCGGTCCGGATCAACGACGTGTCCGGGGTGGCCGGCTTTATCCAGCCGAACGATTCCGTCGACATCCTGATCACGCGCCAGATCGCCGGGCGCGACGACCCGGTAACCGATGTGCTGATGCAGAACGTTCGCGTTCTGGCGATCGGGCAGAATGCGAAAGGCGCCGACGGCAAGCCGATCGAGGGCAAGACCGCGACGCTGCTGGTCGACCAGCTCGGCGCCCAGAAGCTGGCGCTCGCGCAGCAGGTCGGGACGCTGAGCCTCGTTCTCCGCAAGCCGGGCGACCAGACCAACCCGGTGGTCGAAACGGTCAGCCTCAACGACCTTCGCGACAGCCTCTATGGCGGAGTCCATTATCCGGCGGCGGCAAGCGCGGGGGCCTATGCCGCGCCGCCGCCTTCCGCGCCGAGGCCGCTGGCGCATGTCGCGCGCCCGGCTGTGAAGAAAGCGGCGCCGAAGCCCAAGGGCAACGACATTCAGGTTTATCGCGGGACCAAGGGCGACAACTACACGGTGGGGGGATGATGACTCGCAAGTTCCTTAAGGGGATGATCCCCTTCGCCTGCGCCGCGGCCGCGCTGACGGCGGCGGTTCCGGCTTCGGCCCAGATCAGCGTCGCCCAGGGGGTGAACGCGGGCGAGCTCGACGTGCCGGTCAACAAGAGCCAGGTGATCCGCTCCGACCGGCCCTATTCCAAGGCTCTGATCGGCAACCCGGACATCGCCGACGTGCTGCCGCTGACCAGCAACTCGCTGTACGTGCTCGGCAAGAAAATGGGGACGACCAGCCTCACCCTCTATGACCGGGCGGGGCATCTGATCGCGGTGATGGACGTGGCGGTCGGCCCGGACGTGATCACGCTTCGGCGGCAGCTTGCGGACCTGATGCCGGGCTCCACCATCGGCGCCCGCATATCCAATGACTCGGTCGTGCTCGAGGGGATCGTGCCGGATGCGCCGACGGCGGACCGCGCGGTTCAGCTGGCGAACACCTACGCACCGGGCAAGGTGGTCAATCTCCTGTCGATCGGATCCGCCCAGCAGGTGATGCTGGACGTGCGCTTCGCCGAAGTGAACCGGTCGGCGCTGAAGCAGTTCGGGCTCAACTGGTCCGGCCTGGGCAGTTCGGTCAAGGGCGACATCGGCGGTGGGCTGTCGACTCATTCGGTCGTCGACAGCGCTACAGGGGAGGTGACCAACACCCAAATCCTGCACGGCGCGATCACCGACAGCTTCGCGATCATCTCAAAGACATTCCGGGCGTTCGGCGCCAATTTCGGAGTCCAGCTCGATGCGCTGGAGAAGAAGGGGGTCGTGACGACCCTCGCCGAGCCAACACTGGTCGCGCTCTCGGGCCAGACGGCGAGCTTCCTTGCCGGCGGCGAATTCCCGGTTCCGGTCGCGCAGGGCAATGGCGGCACAGGCAGCGGCGGCAGCGCAATCACCGTGGAATGGAAGCCGTTCGGAGTCAGCCTTGCTTTCACTCCGACCGTTCTGGCGGACGGCGTGATCAACCTGGAGGTGCAGCCCGAGGTCAGCTCGATCGACCCCTCCGCCTCGATCATCATCAACAACCTGACGATCCCCGGATTGCAGACCCGGCGCGCCAAGAGCGTGGTCGAGATGCGGGATGGTGAATCGTTCGCCCTTGCCGGCCTGATCCGCAAGGATTTCTCGGACACGGTGCGCCAGGTGCCGCTGCTCGGATCGCTTCCGATCATCGGTGCGCTGTTCCGCTCGACCGGTTTCCAGCATGACGAGACGGAGCTGGTGATCATCATTACGCCACATCTGGTGCGGCCGGTCCCCGAGCAGGCGATGAAGCTTCCGACCGATCTTGCGGCGCCTCCCGGCGAGGCCGACCTGTTCCTCAACGGGCGCACCGACGCCGGTGTGCCGCAGCTGGGCAAGCTCCCGCTTTACCAGCCGGCGCCGACCGCTTCGCCGCCACCTCCACCGCCGCCGCCCGCAGCCGTTGCTCCGGCCGGAGGCGGCTCGGCTGAACGCCAACCCACCGGCTTCGAAAAGGATTACGGTCATGTCCTCTAAACTGCTGGTGCTGGCCGTTCCGGCCGTTTTTCTTCTCGCCTCCTGCGACACGGTGAACCAGTCCACCGGCGCCATGGCGCCCGGTTTCGGCGAGGCGGTGAAGTACGACAACGCGATCCAGACCATCAATCCGGAGCCGGTCTACGCGCAGGGCGGAGCCCAACCGGGCGCCAATGGCGAACTCGGCCAGAAGGCGGTTGAGCGCTATCGCACCGACAAGGTGAAAGCGCCCCAATCCGAGCAGACGACGATGGGCAGCAGCGGTTCGGGTGGCGGCGGTTCCGGGGGCGGACGCTAGGATGAATCATGCGGCGCTCGGTCACACGGCTTCTTAGAAGTGCCAGCGGAGCGGTCGCTCCGATCGTTGCGCTGTCGCTTTTCGGACTGATCGCAGCCGGCGGAATCGCATTCGATTACGCCCATCTCGAAGCTCTGCACACCGAAGTTCAAAGCGCGGCAGACCAGGCTGCTTTAGCAGCGGCGAGTCAGCTGGATGGTGAGAGTGGAGCGTGCGCGCGCGCTGCTGCGGCTGCTGCTGACATGCTGAACAATAAAGCGGTGTTCGCAAACGGTAGCGCAAGCACAGCGATCTCCGTTACTGAGGAGTCAACCTGCGACGCGACTGGCAAGATAAAGTTTTACCAAAGCTATGACGAGGCAACCGACACGCCGGGTGCCGCTGCGACGGATGATAGCAACGCCGCTGTAGTGGTCGTTCAAGTCGATGCGAAGCAGGCAGCATTTGCGCTGACGCCAATCGTCAACGTGTTTAGCAGCGGCGACATAGATGGGACTGCAATCGCAAGTGTCGGTCACGCGATCTGCAAGACGCCGCCTGTGATGCTCTGCAACCCGAGCGAACCGGTCGGCAATACGGACGAGGATTTGGATTTCACGCCCACCCCGGGGGTGGGACTGAATCTTGTCACCGGCGATGCGACAGTTCCCGGCAATTTCGGATGGCTTCAGTCCGACAACGGGCCGGGCGCAAGCAATCTGGCGGAAAACCTCGGCTACAACACGCCGCCTGGCGATTGTCAGCCAGAGGACGGAGTAACCACGAAGACAGGAATGAGTAAATCCGTTCTCAATGCGTTCAACACCCGCTTTGACGTCTATGCGAACGGAAACCAGACCTGTCCATCACAGGATGGCGGAACTTGTTCGCCATCGGACGTTACCCGCAAGGATCTGGTCTGTGGCACCAATGGTTCCAATCCCTCGTCGTGCAAGAGCAACCCGAGTTGGTCTGAAGCAAGCACTCCGTACCGCCTGCCGACCCAAAGCACGACTACGTGCGCGACAGGTAAGAACGGGAAGCAGACCTGCACTACCACAACCGCCAGTGTTGCGCGGGATCTGACTGCTGGAGACACTTATCCAACAATCATGGGCTATCCGCCCGATGAGTGCCACATGTCTCCCGCGAGTGGGGCATGTGGAATCACCGGCGACGGAAAGTGGGACATAAACGCCTATTTTAAGGTGAATTACGGATGGGATCCGTCAACCTGGCAGACGAATACCGGGTTAACTTCTTCGGCTCATCGATACGACGTCTACAAATGGGAACGTGCAAACCCCAGCAAGAGCAGCCACGGGATAGCGGTTCCGCAGCAAGATAGCGGCAATAACTACGCTTTCGGCGAACCCGCCACCGGGCATCCGGGTGTGAGCCCGTCAATCAGCCAGCCCGATCGACGAGTAATCGCCATCGCGGTGCTGAACTGCCGAGCGCTAAATGCGCATGGCCACACCCAAGATGTCCACGTGGCGAAGTGGATGGACGTTTTTCTGGTTCAACCCGTACTATCGCGGGGTTCGATCTTTTCGGACAGCAACATCTATGTCGAAGAGATCGGGGAGACGACCGCTTCTGCCAGCGATATCACGGCGCAAGTCGTGCGACGCGACAAGCCGTACTTGATCAAATGAGCTTCTTGCGCGCCATCCTTCGTGACAATCGCGCGGCTGCTGCGGCGGAAATGGCGCTGGTGTTGCCCTTCCTCCTCAGCCTGGGGATGGGTGCAGTCGAGCTTGGCAACTACTTTCTCGACGAACATCGGCTCATAAAGTCTGTCCGCGACGGAGCGCGCTATGCGGCGCGCCAGGACTTTAGCAATTTCACCGGTTGTCCATCGACCGCCACGGACGTCGGCAGTACTCTCAAGACTGACGTCGAAAATCTCGTTCGGACGGGTTCACCGTCGGGCACGACAGATCAGCTGCCTAATTGGGCAAGTGCCACGTTCACCGTCCAATATTCCTGCAGCACGACCTACGGAACTGAAACGATGGGGGGCATTTACACCACCCATAACAGCGGAAACGCGCCGGTCGTGATCGTCACAGCGAGTGTCCCATACGAGCCTGTTGCCCTCTCGGCCTTTGGCTTTAATGCGACCGGCTACACCCTGAATGCGCAAGAGCAGGCGCCAGTGATGGGTATATGAGCGCCCGACATCTATTCAGAGACACAAGCGGCGTGGGTGCCGCGGAATTTGCGCTCGTGCTGCCGCTGCTGCTGATTCTCATGTTTCTGTCGATCGATGGCGGCCGGTATTTGTACAACGTGAACCGGATAGAGAAGGCGACGCAATTTGGGGCCAGGTTTGCAGTGGTCACTAACCCGGTGGCTAGCGATCTCACATCGTTAAATTACGTCGGAACCACCGTTGACGGGGTGACTTTGACTCAAGGTGATCGCATCCCTGCCGATGCCTTACCTGCGTTCACTTGCAACTCCACGAGTTGCACGGGCGGCCACACGTTTGACAACGCCTCCAATCCGCAACCGTTCACTGCGATTCTAAGCCGAATGCAGTTAATCATGCCGGAGCTTAAGCCGGAAAATGTAACAATCACCTACGCTGGATCCGGTCTGGGGTATGCTGGCGATCCGTCTGGCATGCAGATTTCACCTTTGGTGACAGTGACAGTGAGCGGCCTTTCATGGCAGCCGATTTCTGGATTTCTTTTCCTCAACGCGAGCTATCCGACGGTGAGCGCAACTCTTACCGCTGAGGATAGCGTTGGATCGGAGTCGTATTGAGATGCGCGGGATGCTCTCCTTCCACGCGGAACCAGTTTGCGCCGCTGCAGAAATGTCCCCGCTTGTGACAGTCAAACTAACAGGTTTGACATTTCAACCGCTTACGACGCTTCTGTTCGGCGCGAGCTTCGACATGCCCACTATCAGTGCTTCGCTGACCGGCGAGGATCTGAGCGGGACAACAGGGAATTAGGTGCCGAGATGACCGCCTTCACACAGAATGACACGTTGAGCGGTTGGCGGCCGCAACAGCGGCAGGCCGGTGTGCAGCTCTATCTCACCGGCGCCAATGGCGACAGCGGCGCGCTCGCCGGCGCCCGCGCCTGCGGGCTTCCGCTCGAGCTTTCTCTCGTTCCGATCACCGACTGGATCGATCCTGAGGAATTGAGCAACGCTGCAATCGGTGTCGTCCAGGTGGATGCCGAAACGCCGGCTTCGGTGAAGCGCTTCCAGAAGCTTGCGGCCAGCACGGACACGCCCTTGATCGCGGCGGCATATGAGCCGCCGCTGGCGCTGGTCCGTTCGCTTCTGCGCGCCGGCGCGCATGACGTGCTTCCCCTCCCGCTCGACCTGGCCGACCTCGAAACCTCGATCCGGGTGCTTCTGGAGCAGCAGTCGGCGGAGACCCAGCAAATCGCGACCCCCAGTTCGCAGACGCGCTCCAGAGTGATCAGCGTGGTGAAGACCGTCGGCGGAGTCGGGGCGACGTCGATCGCGACCCAGCTTGCGGTTCGCTTTGCCGAGCGGGAAGCGAATGCCGGCCGCGATACCTGCCTCATCGATCTCGACATGCAGTTTGGGGACGCCGCTTTCCAGCTCGGTCTCAAGCCCAATCTGTCGGTCTCGGATTTGCTGGAAGCGGGGGGGCGGCTGGACGGCGCGCTCGTTCGCGCAACCGCATCCAAACATTCCAGCGGGTTGAATGTGATCGCCTCGCCGGCGGAGATGATGCCGCTTGAAGGGATTTCGAGCGACCAGATCCTCCAGATCGTGGATACCGCCGCTCGCGAGTTCGGGACGGTGTTCCTGGAAGTACCAACCAACTGGACCAACTGGTCACTGTCGCTGCTCGCCCGATCCGACCTCATTCTACTGGTCGCGGACCTTACGATCCCGAGCTTGCACCGGGCGCGCAGGCAGCTGGAGCTGATGGCCTCACAGGGGCTGCAGGACCTGGAAGTCCGGATCGTCGCCAACCGCTTCGAGAAATCCCAGCTGAAGACCATCAGGCAGTCCGACGTTCGCGACGCTCTCGGACGCGACATCGCCTACACGGTCGCGAATGAGCCGGGAGTGATGCGCGTGGCGGCCGACCGCGGAATTACGATCGCGGAGGTGAAGCGGCGCAGCGCGATCGGCAAGGATCTCGACACGCTCGATTCGGCAATTGCCGCCTTCATGGGTCTGGAGCGGTAAGATGTGGCAGGTACGCAAACCAGGCCGGGTACGGGTTTCGCAGGCCGACGACGAAGCGCCCTCGAGTGCCGAGCAGCGTCAGGCCGAGCATCGGCTGGTCACGATCGGCGACGCCGCGGCCTTCACCGATCGCGATGCTCAAACCGAACTCAAGGTCCAGCTTCACCAGAGCCTGATCGACCTCATCAACCTCTCCGCTCTCGAGAAGATGTCGCGGCAGCAGATCGAGGCCGAGGTTGGGCACATCATCCACGAGGAGCTGGCGAAGCAAAATCATGCGCTGAATGCCGCCGAGCGCAAGCAGCTGGTCGGCGACGTTCTCGACGAACTGCTCGGGCTAGGGCCGCTCGAGCCGCTACTCAAGGACCCGACGATCACCGACATTCTGGTCAATGGACCGACGAATGTGTTCGTCGAACGCTACGGTGTGCTGGAGCCAAGCCCGATCCGCTTCCGCGACGAAAAGCATCTGGTCCGGATCATCCAGAAGATCGTCTCCGACGTCGGCCGGAGGATCGACGAATCCTCGCCGATGGTCGATGCTCGCCTTGCCGACGGAAGCCGTGTGAACGCTGTCGTCCCGCCGCTGGCCCTCGACGGATCGCTCCTGTCGATCCGCAAATTCGCCCGCGTTCCGATCAGCATGGACCGGCTGATCGAAATCGGAAGCATTCCGCCGCAGCTGGCGGAGGTTCTGAAGGCGGTCGTTGCGTCCCGGCGCAACGTGCTGATCTCCGGCGGAACGGGCTCGGGCAAGACCACCTTGCTGAACGCAATGTCCGCCTACATCGACGGGCGCGAGCGCATCGTGACGATCGAGGACTCGGCCGAGCTTCAGCTGCAGCAGCGGCATGTCGTCCGGCTTGAGACGCGTCCCGCGAACATCGAGGGGCGGGGCGAGATTTCGCAGCGCGACCTGGTCAAGAACGCGCTCCGAATGCGGCCCGACCGGATCATCGTCGGCGAAGTTCGCGCCGGCGAAGCCTTCGACATGCTGCAGGCGATGAACACCGGTCACGAGGGTTCGATGACCACGGTTCACGCCAACACGCCGCGCGATGCACTGTCGCGCGTCGAGCAGATGATCGGGATGAGCGGCATCGACATTCCGGCAAGATCGGCACGAGGGCAGATTGCGTCAGCAATCCACGTCGTGGTGCAGGTCGCTCGGCTGGGCGACGGCAGGCGCCGGCTGATGAGCGTGTCGGAAATCACCGGAATGGAAGGCGACGTGATCACCGTCCAGGAGATCTTCCGCTTCCGTCAGACCGGGGTGGACCCGGAAGGACGCGTCACCGGCCAGTTCGAGGCGACGGGCATTCGGCCGCGCTTCGTCGACCAATTCGTCACCCATGGAATCAGGTTGCCCGCCAGCCTGTTCCGCCCTGATGCGCAGCTCGATTCATGAGCGACAGCTGGATCAAAGCGATCGTTCTCGTTTGCGTCTTCGGCGCGGTTCTGCTCGCCGTCGAAACGCTTGTAGCCTGGTTCACCGCGAGCCGCGCACATGGTCAGGCCATAAACCTGCGGCTTAAGCTGATTGGTCAGGGGAAGACCAGAGGCGAGGCGCTGACGCTGCTGCGGGAGTCCAGGATCGATCTTGCGTCCAGTGCTCCACCGGCCTTCCGGCCGCTTGCCCTGCGGTTCGATCGAATGGTCACTGCGTCCAGGATCCGGATGAGCGCAGGACGGCTCTTTGGGCTCCTGCTCATCGCTCCGGCCCTTATTTTCGTCATCCTGATCCTGTTGTTGATCTCCAGTGAAAGCGCGATCTCGTTCGCGCGAGTGTTGCTGATCGCCACGTTCGCGATTGCTGTGGGCTCCGGGATACCGCTGATGCTTCTTCGCATGCAGGCCACGCGTGGACGCAGACGGATTCAGGAACAGTTTCCGGTTGCTCTCGACGTGTTCGTGCGCGGCCTGCGCGCCGGCCACCCCATTGCCGCTGCGCTCGACCTGCTGACGGTCGAAATGCCCGACCCGATCGGGACCGAGTTCGGCATCGTGGTCGATGAGGTCACCTACGGCGCCGATCTTCGCGATGCATTGTCGGCGATGGCCGATCGCTGGGACCTGGAGGACATGAGAATGTTCGTGGTTTCGCTTTCGATCCAGAGCGAGACCGGCGGCAACCTTGCGGAAATCCTGGAGAACCTTTCCCGGGTGATCCGGGAGCGGGCCGCCATGATGATGAAGGTCAGGGCACTGTCCAGCGAGGGCCGGATGACGGCGATCATGCTCTCGGCGCTGCCGGTTTTCGCCTTCACTTTGCTCTTCCTCTTCAATCCCAGATTTTATCTGGATGTTGCCGACGATCCGGCATTCGTGCCCGGCTTCGTCGTGCTGCTCCTTCTTTACGCAGTCGGATTCTTCACGATCCGTCGAATGGTGGACTTGAAGGTGTGACATGGCTGAGCTGATTGCCGCAAATCCTGCCCTGAAGTTCACGCTGCTCCTGGCGTTGTTCGTGCTGGTCGCCGGACTCGCCTATGCTGGTGCAGGCTTGATCGAAACGCGCCGCGTGGCTCGCAGGCGGCTGCTTTCGGGCGGCCAGGCGACGGAGGAGTCGGCGCTGCTCGCAACGTCGCTCCGCAGCGATCAGGCAAGAACGGCGTGGCTGACACTGGTCGACAATGTCGAAAAGGCCGGTCTTTCACTCGCCGATACCAAGGACGAGGCGCTGCGGCGCCGGCTTGCAGCCGCCGGCTTCTCGGCGCCCTACGCACCGCGAGTTTACACGCTGGTCCGACTTGCGCTGGTGATCGGTCTGCCGGTTATCGCGCTGCTTCTGTTTTGGATCGGCGGGTCTTCGCCCGGGCTTTTCAAGCTTTATCTGACCCTTATGATTTCCGCTGCCGTTGGATTGTACCTGCCGACGCTCGTAGTCCGGGCAAAGGCGGACCGCCGCGAGCGGGAGATCATCAATGGCTTCCCCGATGCGCTCGACCTGATGCTCGTCTGCGTTGAGGCCGGCCTTGCACTCGAATCGGCATTCGATCGCGTCGGGCGTGAAATGAGTCTTTCCCATCCGTTGCTGGCTGAGCAGATCGGGATTGTCGTGCTTGAGTTGCGTGCCGGCCGAAGCCGGGAGGATGCGCTCAGGCGAATGGCGGACCGCAGTGGAGCAGACGAAATCCGCGCCTTCGCCACATTGCTCATCCAATCCACCAAGCTCGGAACATCTGTCGGTCAGACTCTTCGGGTTTATGCGAGCGAAATGCGGGAACGGCGCCGAATGCGCGCCGAGGAAAAGGCGCACCGGCTACCGGTGCTGCTGTCGATTCCGCTGGTCGCATGCATGTTGCCGGTGATGATCGGCGTGCTGATGCTTCCGGCCGTCATCCGAGTTGTCCGAACACTCATTCCAGCACTTCACGGGGGCTGATCATGCGAACAGGGGCCAGAGTCGTCGTCGCGCTATCACTGACAGCCGCCTCCTGCGCTGCGCCAGCGCCGCAGACGAAGATCCGATCGATCGGTGCTTTGCCGTCTAGCGGAGACGTGGCGGTCGGCGAGGCCGAGCTCGGGATCGGGAACGTCGCCTTGGCAATGGAAACATTCCGCAAGGTGATCCGAGACAATCCTACCGATGTGCGGGCTCTGACCGGACTGGCGCTCTCCTATCAGCGCATGGGCCGCCTCGATCTTTCGCGCAAATGGCTAGAGACGGCGCTGGCGGCCGAACCCGACAATCCTGAATTACTCAACGATCTGGCTGATGTTCTCGATCTGCAGGGTGATCGAGACCAGGCGGCATCGGTTCGAGCCGAAGCGAGTGTCAATGCGAAGCTGATCGCCTCCACCACCGCGCGCGCCCTGGCGCAGAATTCGACGCACGCGGTGGAAACGAAGCCATCATCGTCGGCGACCGTTGTGCTTCCGGCTCCCGCGCCAGTCGATCTTGCGCTCAGGGAGATGAAGAAAGCGGGCCTCGTCTCGTCGCAGGCGTCGGCCGCACAAAACGGTCCGCGTCTTGAGCGGCTTTCGCTGGGAGAGGTCGCCCTCATTACCACCAGCCGATCGGTTTGGACTGCGATGCAGCAGCGATCCGGTGAAAAGGTCGCCGTTCAGTTCGTCCCGCTTCAGCCTGGCGCACGCCTGCTCAATGCCGCCCGGGTGGAGGGGCTGGCGGCGCGAACACGCGAGGCCCTCCTCGGAAAGGGTTGGAGAAAGATCGACATCGGCGATGCGCCTGCGGTTCGAGAGCGAACGCTTGTGCTCTATCCGGCGGACGATCGCGCGAAAGCGGAGCGGCTCGTCGCTCAGTTGGGTGTGGGCATCGTGCAGCCATCCTTTGCGGGACGGATAACGGTCTTGTTGGGGCGGGACATCGCCCGATCGGCTACGCGGCGCCCGGTGTGATCGCGCTCGTGCTCGCCGCCGGCATCGCCACGGCGCAACCACCCAGCTCAATTCTGGACGAAGCGGCGCATGCGATCGAGGTCAATCGCCTGGAGGAAGCGCGCCTTATTCTGACGAACGCCGCACGCGAGGGCTATTCCGGTTACCGGGTCGACCGTCTGTTGGCAGATCTGGCTTTTGCCGAGGGGAGCTATACCCAGGCCGAAGCCGGTTACACCTCCCTGCTGAAGCTTCGTCCGGACGACGAAGGCCTTGCCGAGCGCGGCGGTATTGCGGCGCTAAAGGCTGATGATCTTGGACAGGCGCATGTTCTCCTTTCGAAAGCCGTCAGGTCGTCACATGCAACGTGGCGAGCGTGGAACGCGCAGGGCGTATTATGCGATCTCGAGGGCAACTGGGCTGGCGCGGATCGTGCCTATGCGGAAGCGTTCGTCCTCTCGCCGGAGCAGTCCGATCTTCTCAACAACAAGGGATGGTCGTTGATGCTTCGGGGTGAGCCGGCGCGCGCTTTGGAATTCTTCGAGCATGCAGCTCAAATGAATCCGAAGAACTCGAGAATCGCCAATAATCGCGAGCTCGCCCGAGCCGCCATTGCCAAGGAGCTGCCGGTACGGCGGCCCAAGGAGAGCGATTCCGCTTATGCAGCACGATTGAATGATGCCGGCATGGTGGCGGAACAGCAGGGCGAGAATGCGAGGGCCATTGCCGCATTCTCCCAGGCCATTGCCGTAAACGACAGATGGTTTGCACGTGCGGCGAACAACCTGAAAGAAGCGGAAGCGCGATGAATCTTTTCGTTGGCATCCCCGAGTGGCTGATCGC
>Ga0207695_10005396_pt1 | contig 16979 bp, 12 predicted proteins | sample KBSC54metaG_FD_184354 | JGI IMG/M metagenome (GOLD analysis project Ga0207695, IMG submission 184354) | Corn rhizosphere microbial communities from Kellogg Biological Station, Michigan, USA - KBS C5-4 metaG (SPAdes) (version 2) | ecosystem: Host-associated > Plants > Roots > Rhizosphere > Soil... | reverse complement strand
CGGGCTGGTCTTTATGGGCCTCCAAATCCTGTTGCAGAAATTGCAACTCCTCGGGCGTAAGGCTGTCGGACCGGCTATTGTCCAGGATCGTGAAATGCGCCTGTGCGTAATCGAAACTGTAGTGCGCCAGGCGGAGCGCTCGCGGCCGATGCGCGGCATACTTTTGAAACAGCCTCGCCGACCGTGCCGACCAAATGTCGTGATTTCCGGGGGTGAGATACAACGGGAATCGCCGGTAGGGTATCAGGATCCGCTCGAACTGCCGCCATTCGGCCTCCGCGGTGGCATCATCAAAGCCCTGGATCGAATCGCCGATACTGACCACGAACGCCGGAGCTTCGGCGGCGGCTTCCTGCCAAACGCGTTCATAAACGCCGGGCTGGGTATCGCCAGTGCGGTCGCCTAGGATCACGAACTGGAACGAATTGCTCGGAGTGGCGGCCCGCTGGGCGGTGCCCCGGCCGACGAGCAGACAAACCCATAACGCAACAAGCAGAATGGCGAAACGCAAGTTCCGCAGGCTACGCATTCGCGAGGCCGCCTAGAACCGAGGCCTGTTCCTCCAGGCATGGACAACCCACACGCTGAGGGGCTCGTGCTCCCACAGCGCACCCCAGCAGGCAACTGCGACTAGAACTACCCAGAAAATGTCTCAATCCCTCCGCTCCGCCATAACCTTCCATTAGTCAGAGTAAAAAGCAGGTGTCTTTTGAGGGAAAGTACCTGCGATACCCGGGAATCTTCCTAGAACGAAATCCCCGGAGAGCTTGCGACGGCTACGCTCCGGAGCGCTTGCGCACATCGATGTTCAGGCGTTTGATCTTCTGATTGAGCGTCGACAGAGGAATGCGCAGTGCCTCGGCCGCCGCGGTCTGGCTCCAATCGGACGCCTCCAGTTGTTCGATAATCTTGCGGCGCTCATAATCCGCCACGATCTCAAACAGCGAGGCGTCCGCGGGCAGATGGCCGCTCTCGTCGCGGCGGATGCGCAGTCCCTTGGATTCGAGAAGGTGTTCCGGCAGCACGTCTACCGGAACCGGCGGCTGCGAAGCCAGCACCACGGCGCGTTCTACCACATTCTCGAGTTCGCGCACGTTGCCCGGCCATGCGTGGTCCATCAAAATCTGCATGGCTTCCGGCTCGAAAGTGAGACGGGACCGCCCGCTTTCATCCAGGAGCTTGTCATTTTCGCGGCAGTACTTGGTGAAGAAGTGTTCGACCAGCGCCGGTATATCTTCCTTGCGTTCACGTAGCGGAGGCAGCGCCAGGTTAATCACATTGAGGCGGTAATAGAGGTCTTCGCGGAAGCGCCCGTCCTCCACCAGTTTTTTCAGATCTGCATTGGTGGCGGCTACGATGCGCACGTCGACGCGAACGGTTTCGGTCGAGCCCAGCGGCATGAACTCGCGTTCCTGAATTACGCGCAGCAGCTTCGTCTGGGTTTCAAGCGAGATGGTGCCAATCTCGTCAAAGAAAATCGTGCCGCGGTTGGCGGTTTCAAAATAGCCCTTGCGCGAGGCCACCGCGCCGGTAAAGGCGCCTTTGACGTGGCCGAACAGCGCCGATTCGAGCAAATCCGGTGGCACCGAACCGGAGTGCACCGGAACGAATGGGTGCTCCGCGCGCACCGAGTATGCGTGGATGGCATTAGCAATCAGCTCTTTGCCGGTGCCGGTTTCGCCGGTGATCAAAATAGTGGCGCGCGAGGCCGCCACCTGGCCCACCAGGTCCAGGATCTTGAGCATGCGCTCGCTCTTGCCGACGATGTTCGGGAAGCTATAGCGCTGGCGCAGCGCGCGCTTAAGCTCGGTATTTTCGCGCTCCAGCCGGCGCTTCGAGATCATGCGGTCGATCTCGATCAGAAGCTTTTCGTTATCCCAGGGCTTGGAGAAGTAATCGTTGGCCCCGCGCTTCAGCGCCGTGACCGCCACTTCCACCGATCCGTAGGCGGTGATCAGAAAAATGGGCGTTTCGCGGTCGCGCACGCGGATTTCTTCCAGCACCTCCATGCCGCTCTTGTCCGGCATCATGAGATCCAGAAGCACCAGATCGTAGGTGGACCCCTCCAGACGCTTCAGGCCCTCGGTGGCGTTGGCGGCCAGTTCCACGCGATAGCCTTCGGAGGACAATAACACCTCCAGGCTTTCGCGGATATCCGGCTCGTCGTCGATCACTAGAATATGACCGTGCGTCATTTCCGGCGTCGAGATATCCGGCGGGAGATCGGGAAGGATACTGGCCATTTACTGGATGATCTTTATTGGACGTTTTTACTGCACGATGATCTTTGATTGTGCCACGGCCCCGCTTGGAGCGGAAACGGCAGGCGAGGAAACGGCCGGAGTGGCGGCGGTCGAGATCGCCTGTACAGGCGCGGGTTCCGGACGCGGGCGCGCCACGCGCGGCGCGGGCATGGGTTCTGCAGCCGGCTCCGGGAACGAGAGTTCGAAGCGCGTTCCAGCGCCCAGATCGCTCGCGGCTTCAATTTCGCCGCCGTGCTCCTTCACGATTCCATAGCTGACCGAAAGCCCCAGGCCGGTGCCTTTTTTGGCGGCCTTGGTGGTGAAGAACGGATCGAATATGCGCGTCAGATTTTCGGCCGCGATCCCTGCGCCGGAATCGGCCACCGTGACTCGCACCTGACGGTCCTGCGATCGGGAGGTCTTGACAGCGAGGGTCCCGCCGCCTTCCATGGCATCGCGCGCATTGAGGAACAGATTGAGAAAAACCTGCTGCAGTTTTCCGGGGTTGCCGCGAATGCGCGGCAGCCTCTCATCGAGCGCCAGCTTCACGTCTATGTGCGCCTTGCCTAGCTGGTGCTCCAGCAGAGTGACCGTCTCGCCGATCACTTTGTTCAGATCCACCATTGCGAACTCCGTGGTCGACGTGCGCGAGAAATTCAGCAGCGAGTTCACGATTTCACTGGCGCGGAAAGTCTGCTTAGCAATCTTCTCGAGCAGCGGCGCCTTCTCGGTATCGCCGGAAATCTGTTTCGCGAGCATCTGCGCGTAGGTGGAGATCACCGCCAGCGGTGTGTTGACTTCGTGCGCCACGCCGGCCGCCAGGAGTCCAATCGAGCTAAGTTTGTCGGCCTGCATCAGGCGGCGTTCCAGTTCCGCGCGATCCGTGATGTCCTCAAAAATGATCAGGCGGCCGATGTGGGCCCCATCGCGCGCGATCAGGGGAGCGGCGGCAATGTTGAGCGTAACGGCGTCAAGACCCGGCGCGCCAGGGCGAAGCAGGAACTTATAAATGTTATGCACGCTTCCGGCGGCGCGCGAGGGATCTAGCGCCTCGCACAAGTCTTCCGGAAGCAACTCGCTGAGTTTCCGGCCCACGGCGTACGTGCGCGAGATTCCGGTCAGCCTTTCGATCTGAGAATTCCAGCTATCCACGCGGTCATCGAGATCGGCCGCCAGGATACCTACGTGGATGGACTCGACAATATTCTCCGAGAACTCCTTCAGGCGCTCGAATTCTTCCACCTTGCCGGCCAGCGAACGGTAGAGCATGGCATTGTCGACGGCTATTCCCACGTAACTCGAAATCGTGACCAGAAGCTCCACATCATCGCTGGAAAGAAAATCGCTATTCTCGGTGCGGCTCACTCCCAGGTAGCCGATGGTGCGCCCGCGCGCGGCACAGGGCAAATAATACGTGAGGTCCAGTTCCGCAATCGAACGGCGCACGCCGGCGGGCCATTCATGCGAAACCACGTCCAGCATATTGCGAGTGCGCTCGAAAAACAGGTAGGGCTTGCCGGGATTCGGAGTCAAAAAGCCAAGATCCAGACCATAAGGCGCGCTTTCCGTCTTGCGGCCCTGGCGGTTGCTGGCCATCTCCAGCTGAAACTTCTGGTCAGCTTCATTCCACACGAAGAATGCCACGTGACTGATGCCCAGCGTGCGGATGAGACGATCGGCGACGCTTTCGAGCATCTCGCCCATATTAGCCGGCGATCCGAGCTCGCGCGCGAACTCGATCAGCGTACGGCGATAATCGTAGCGGTCTTTATAGAAGTAGTAGCGGTCGAGCTGTTCTTGAATCCATTTACGAATGGGCTGGAACACGAAGGCGGCGATCAGAATTAGCGCCACCATTGCCGTACCGCTCAGATCGCTGGTCTTGCTGACCGAGAAGATCACGCCATAGAAGATCGCGAGTACGCACAATGTTGCCAGCGTGTAAACATACCCTTCCTGGAAAATGATATCGACGTCCATCAGCCGGTAGCGCAGAATTGCATAAGCCCAGGTAAGAGGGATCAGCGGCAGCGACAACACCGCGAGGTTCATGGCATGAGTGGGAACAACGCCCATCAGATAAGGCACTACATAAAGCCCGGCGAAGGGCACGATGCCTACCACCGCGCCGTTGCGCAGCCAAGTCAGTTGACGCCGGATCACCGGATCGTCGGCGCGCCGCAACTGTGAAGTAAGCACCGCTGCTCCGGCCAGATACATGGCGCACAGGAAACCCAACCAGACACGATCCAGCAGCCAGCGCATTTCGAGCATCGGCGCGGCCGCGGTCACCCATCCGTATACAAAACCGAGGTGAATGGCGAGCATGGCGAGCCCCGGAAGGTACAGCAGCAACGCCAAGCTGGAGGAAGCCTCGAGCGACTCTGAACCGCGGCGGCGAATCCACTTCTGCGGCTCCGGAAACACACAGCAGAAATGGAGAAACAGCGTTGGCGCCAGGAACCCCGCGACCAAATTCCCCAGATAAATCACTTTATCGAAATTGTTCAGCTTGCCCGAGTAGTGGAAGGTGAACAAGACGAAACTGGCGACGCACAGGATGAAGAAGAGCTGCGCCCGCGGAGCGCTTCCACGCCGGAAGTATACGAACAGCCCGATTGCCAGATAAACGGCGCCGACAGCGTACTGATAAAAGACAGTGGAGTCGCGGTCAGCCTCGCCGATAATGACGTTGGTGGGAACTTCGACCCCGTTGTGCAGGATCTGGTACTCGACTTTTTTCCACGAACCGAGCCGCGCCAGCACCGGCGTCACATCCAGTGCCCGCTGAATCGTAAGGTCGGCAATGGAAATCAGGCGGTCGCCCTTATGGATTCCGGCCTTCTCGCCGGGGCTATTGTGAGCGACGAAAACTGCCACCACCGCCGAATTCTGGTCCGCGCCTTGGCTTTGGTCCAGCCAGGTGACGCCGTCGTCAGGCAGGTGGAATTTATTCTGTTGTTGAAGGTTGATGGCAGCCCCGATCACAGCCGCCACGGTGATGATCACCAGCAGAGCGCCAACGAGCTGTTGCCTCAGTTCCTTCACGGGTCACACCTAGCTTGGAGCAGCCCTAGCACACCACTCCCTAGCCCCTCCAAGAATTACGCTTGCAACCGAGTAGCCATTTTTCGCGAATTTCTTTCTAATTGATATTATGACACTTACAGTTGACGAAGAACTAATTTTACTGATTTCTGGATATTGTATCCCGCAAACGGTATCTCTTATCGCCAGGAACGACCGGTTACGTCTCATCGTGAACTCGCTCTAAGGTTGTTTCGCGGTGAGCAATTCCGTCGCGGCTGCGGGTAGTGCACCTCGGTGCGACAGGAACTGGCTAACCTGCCATAGCTGCTGGTCGCTGAGGGATTGACGGTACCCTGGCATCCCGGTCAACCGGATGCCGTTGGCGACGATCCAATAATTTTGGCCCACGGGATCGTTGCCCATCACTTTCTGATCGAAAAACTGCGGAGGCGGCGGGTACATGCCTTTGGACACAGCCGACGGGGTGCCGCCGGGCACTCCGTGACATTCGACGCATTGCTCCCGGTAGATCTTCGCCCCAGCGAATAGATTGTCTTCGCTTGGCGGAATTGGCGCCACTTTGGGAGCATCGCGTGCGATACGCGCCTGCACTGCCGTCCCGGCGAGTAGCGACTCGAAAGGAATCACAGGTCCATCGACCGCCACCGGCACATAGGCGAAACGCAGGTAGAGTAGTCCGAACAGCGGCAGCACAATCCAGCCAAGGATCATTCCAATAAAGAATGGCTTCACGTTCCGATTCTACCTGCCCGTACCGGGCGCGCGGATAACAAGAAGGTTAGTTCACAGGGTGAGGCGGCGCGGTCAGTAAGGGGAAAATCGCGGGCGGCTGTCCCCCGGCTTCTTCGGCTTCGACGGCGGCCACTCCCTCGTAAGTAATCTCATAACGAGCATTGTCGCCGCGGGTTACGAGTTTGCCTTCACGCAGGACCCAGAAGCTGAACTCCAGGTGTTCGCGCGGGCAGCTCATCAGGTTTTCAAAATCGCGGAGCACGATCCATGGCCGCTCCGCATCCGTGAAGCGCTGGTTGTAGAGCAACCGCAGAATGGCTTGGCGCTTGATGACCTCCGCCTGTACGCCCTGCGTGCTTTGCCAGTTCTCGAACAGGTGCAGACGAGCTTGATCGTGCGACGCCAACTGCAGATCGAAGGCGGCGCGGCGCGCTGGATCGGACAGCACTTCATTCGCCTTCGCGATCTGACGGAACAGTTCGTCGTTGCCGGTTTCGCGATTGTCGGGATGATAACGCTGGGCCATTAAATGATATACGCGGCGGATGGTGTCTGCGTCGGCGCGGCGGCTCACCTGCAGCGCCTCATAATAGTCAACACCGTTCCCCAGCATCTCCACGGGTGCTCGCGGAATGTCGGATGCATGCTCAAAGGACAGTCCGGCGTGGAACATTCCCCCGCCCGTTTCCGAGCACCAGCGGACATGGCATGATCCTCCGATGGCGATCCGCCCCGCGGAACCCTCAATCTCTCCACTAACTTGAACCGCAGCGCCGAGCGCCAGGCTGCAAGACGATTCGATTCGCAGGCCGCTGCTGCTGAAGTCCACCAACGTGACTTCGCGGCCATCGACCAGGAGCTTTGACTGGCTCCTATTCGCGTCTGATCGGGAATTCCGCCGTCTTTCGGAGTTTGAGCGCACACGCCCTCCTTCAGACCCTCATCGGCGAGTACGCGCGGTTATTGAACGAATCGCAGAGCCGACTCATTGATGCAGTAGCGCAAACCCGTGGGCGGAGGACCGTCGTTAAACACATGGCCCAGGTGCGCATCGCATAGGCTGCACAGGACTTCCACGCGTTCCATTGAAAGGCTGTTATCGGTCTCAGTGCGTATGTTCTCGGCCGCGACAGGGGCGCTGAAACTGGGCCAGCCGGTGCCGGAATCGAATTTGGTTGATGAACTGAACAGCGCGTTTCCACAGCAGACACAGCGGAACAAGCCCGCGGTTTCCAGTTGGTAATACGTGCCGGTAAAAGGCTGTCGGTCGAACCTCGGCGCGTCGACCAATATTGCGCGTTCGTGAGCCGACGCCGCCAATCGCCGTCGGAACGTACGACCTTCTGGGGAATGGCCGGGCCGAGCTTGCGGCCGGCGTCGTCGAATTTGATGATAGCTATTTCGACGTTCTCGCTGGCGGTGGGAGATCGTACGACTCGCGACAGGGCAACCGCGAGGCCACCCAAGGCGAACGGGGCGACCACCAGCGCCCGCCGCCGCGAAAAAGCCGCTCTGATGGCGCCAAACACCCATCCTAATTCTAGATGGTCAGCCGGTCGATCATATCTTCCGCGAGATCCACTCCTTTGAGCGTGATCGAATGCGTGCCGTTATCGGTCCGCTTCACGAACGAGCCTTCCGTGAGATACCACAAGCTGAATTCCAACTCCGCTTTCGACACCTTCAGCATCTGCTCCAAATCTGTAAGCGTGATGCCCGGCTGGCCGGGGTGCAAACGCCGTTGCTGGTACAAGGCGGAAATAATGGCTTGGCGTTGTTCGCGCGCCTCGCGCATGCACTGCGCAGCAGTCTCCTGAGTGGATTCCATATATATCTATCGGCTGAATTCCGGTTTTGTGGCGAGCCCGCGGCGAGACCGCGCCGATGAAGGCATACAATAGTGAGACGCCGAATCCATTTTCAACCGCAAATCATGCAAGCCACCAATAAAGTGAATTTGCCGGTGACCGATGGCCGCGTGGCGCGCATTGGATTGGCCCTCGCCAACTGGAGCGAGCGCTGGTTTCCCGATCCTCTAGTCTTTGCTTTCCTGGGCGTCCTGGTGGTGTACGCATTGGGCGTCCTCGCCGGCGAAAGCCCCACGCAGCTAGGTATTGAAGCGGGGAGAAATTTTTGGACTCTGGTTCCCTTCACCATGCAGATGGTGATGATTATCATCGGGGGCTATGTGGTGGCCTCCACGCCTCTGGCGCGGCGCGCCATTCGCTGGATGGCCGGGATCCCCACGACTCCTCGCGGAGCAATCACATTAGTCGCATTCGTCGCCACCATCAGTTCCCTGCTCTCCTGGGGACTTAGTCCGATCCTGAGCGGATTTCTGGTGCGCGAGATGACCGGCCGCATTAAAGGCATGGACTACCGCGCCGCCGGCGCCGCCGCCTACCTCGGCAACTGCTCGGTCTGGGCTTTGGGGCTGTCATCCTCCGCAGCGATGTTGATGGCCACCAAGTCCGCGCTGCCACCGCCGCTATTCGCGATCAGCGGACTGATCCCGCTGACCCAAACGCTATTCCTCTGGCAGAGCATGCTCACCGCGCTGATCGTCATCATAGTGTGTGGAATCGTTGCCTATCTCTCCGTACCCTCGGCCGCGAATGCGCATACCGCGGAAAGCTACGGTCTGCATTTCAAGCCGCCGGCGGAACCGAATGAGCGCCATACTAAGCCTGGCGAATGGCTGGAATTCAGTCCTATACTCACGATTTTGATCGGCGCGCTGCTGCTCGGCTACCTGGTAAACGTGTTCCGGACGTCGCCGCAGGGAGCGCTGGCGGCGCTCGACCTCAACACCTACAATTTGATGTTCCTCACCGTCGGACTGCTGCTGCATTGGCGGCCGCGTAATTTCGTCCGCGCCGTAGCGGACTCGATCCCCGCAACCGGCGGCGTGCTGATTCAATTTCCGTTCTACGCGATGATCTTCGGCATGATCGCCGGCACCGGACTCTCCGCCAAGCTCGCGCATTTGTTCACGTCGGCGAGCACGCACGACACCTTCGCCCTGCTCGCGGCCAGCTACTCGGCGATATTGGGTTTGTTCATCCCGTCTGGCGGCAGCAAGTGGGTTGTCGAAGCGCCTTACGTGTTGCAGGCCGCTATCGCGCATCAAGTACATCTGGGTTGGGTGGTGCAGATTTATAACATCTCCGAGGCAATGCCCAACCTCATAAACCCCTTCTGGATGCTGCCGCTGCTGGGCATTCTGCGTCTGAAGGCGCGGGATCTCGTGGGCTACACTACTTTGTATTTGATGGTGACGCTGCCGGTGGTGTTCTTCCTGTGCTGGTTCTTTGCGCGGACGATTGCTTTTGTCCCGCCGATGAAATAACGCGACGCAATGTTAACGCGCTATTTTCCGCCGCGATATAGCACGCGCCAGATCTTGCCCTTCTCGCTGTCGCCGATATACAGTGATCCGTCGGGCGCCTGCGCGACCCCGTCCGGCCGCGCCACCGCATCGTTAGGATTCATCAATGGCATCTTGCCCGGGAAACCGCTCGCGAAGACTTCGAAATTTCCGGATGGCTTGCCGCCGGCGAAAGGCTGGAACGTCACGTTGTATCCGGCCTGAGGCAGCGGCGCGCGATTCCACGACCCATGGAACGCGATGAACGCGCCGTCGCGATACTTTGCCGGAAACTGCGTGCCGGTATAGAACATGAGGTCCACCGGCGCCCAATGCGCGGGGAAAGCCGCTACTGGCGGAGTGAATCCGGTGCAGCGCCCGACGGCTTTCCCATCGCCGCCATATTCGGGGTTGAGGATAAACTTCTTTTGCCCGTAATCCCAGAAGCAATACGGCCAACCGAAGTTGGAATCCGCAACCGCGCGATAGAGCGGCTCCGCAGGACGCTCGGCGTTTTCCTGCGCGGTAAATTTTCCGGGCCATAAGGTGTCGAGGGAATCGCGATTATTCATCGCGATATAGAGGGCGCCGTCGTGCCAGGCAATGGCCGGCATCTGGCGCAGTCCCGTCGCAAAGCGTGACCCGTCCTTTTGAGTCTGGCCCAATTTATTCTCGTCAAACTTCCAGATGCCGCCGTGTTCATTGAGGATGGGGCAGGGGTCCTGCCCCGGCACGCCCTCTCTGCGGTCTCTGGTCTGACAGGCATTGGAGGGCGCGCCAACGTTCACATAGAGCGATCCCTTGCCGTCGAACGCAATGCCCTTGTCGCCATGCTGGGATACGCCCGGCAAGTCTTTGACTACAATCTCGGGCTCACCCGCAGGCTTCAACTGCCCGGTCGTCATCTTATAACGTTGCACCGTATTGGGAGTCGCGATGTAGAGATACCCATTGTGCAGCGCGATCCCGGTGACGCTGGTGCTGCCGAACTTTTCCTTCATCTCGAAGCGGCCGTCGCCGTTGGTGTCGCGCAGGGCCGCCACGCCGCCATTCATCAGAGCCACGTACACATCGCCGTTGGGAGCCACCGCTATGTGCCGGGCTTCACCCAGACCGTCGGCCGCCAAAAAAGCGCAGAACCCGGCAGGGAGCGTGATCCCGCCATTATTGGGATCGCAAGCGGGCGCATTGGCGGCGCGCAGGGCCGGAGTCAACGCTCCAGCGCAGCCAACCAGCAATAGTCCGAGTGTAAAGCGGTTCAACAAACTCAGAGGTGTGCGATTCATCCACATGCGGTTCATCCACATGTGGTTCTTCGGAGAGGTCATAGCATTTTCCTCAGCAGGGCGTTGGCGTATCTGACGTTAGGGCTCGAGGCCGCGCTCGCCCATTACTCTATCATGTGGTTATGCGACCGGCGCGTTATATCTTGGCTGTGACGTTTGTGCTCGGACTAGCAGCGGCGCAGTCGCCCGTATCGGTTCGGGACGGGGTCTACTCAGACGCGCAAGCCGCTCGCGGCGCGGCACTCTATCAAACCGCATGCGCATCGTGCCATGGGGACAAACTGCAGGGCAAAGGGCAAACTCCCGCGCTCACGGGCTCCGACTTCATAATGGATTGGACCGGTATGACAGTCGGCGACCTGTTCGACAAGATGCAGACTTCCATGCCCGCAGATAAGCCGGGAAGTTTGAGCCGGGAACAGAACGCCAGCCTGGTCGCGTATCTTCTGAGCGCCAACAAGTTCCCTTCCGGTAAAGCTGAGCTATCGAGCGACCCGGAACCTTTGCGGCAGATCCGCTTTGAGGCCGCACCAGCGAAATAGGCGAAAGTGATTCCCTTCAAGGTGCGCTTATAACTTGTCGAAATGGCCGCGAAACCTTACCCCCGCGTGGAACCCCAGGTCTGCTGCAACGCAATAGCGCACGGTGGCCAAGGCGATTTCATCTCCACGCTGAATTTCTACCAAGGTCCCGATAGCGATGGACTGGCTGGTCCATAGCCTCAAACCTCCGTTAGAAACATTGAGCACTTGGACGTCTATGCAGGCTGGTGAAGAGGAACTCAACAAATTCAGCTTGACCGCGTCCTGCGACTTGAAGCGTGGAAATTTGCGGCGCTCATCGGACAACATCAGTTTCCGCCCGGTTGCAGGTTCCGGTAGAGCTACCGGAATGGCACGAATCGGGGTCTCGGCCGTCGCATTTACGGACTTCAGGCGCGCGGTGAAATGGAACGTGCTTCCTGACTGGCCGTCGCTCATTACCCAAATTTCTCCGCCCATCATCTCCACCAACTGAGCAGAAATCGCCAGGCCCAGTCCCGTGCCTCCGAATTCCCTCCGGGAGGAACCATCCACCTGTGTGAATGGCTCGAATATTCTCTGCCGCTGATAGGGAGCGATGCCTACCCCCGAGTCGTGGACACGAAAATGCATATGATCGGAACTCTCGGCTGAAACCTCGACACTCAATTTGACCTCGCCGACGGAGGTGAATTTGATCGCATTGCCGATCAGATTCACGAGAACCTGCTTCAGGCAGTCCGGATCGCCCAACAGCACGTCCGGAATTTCAGGTTGTATATGGCACACTAGCCGCAGATTCTTGTCTAGTGCGGCTTTCTCAAATCGGTTGAGAGTGGTTGCCATCAGATCCCGGATCCAGAATTCCTTGGGATGCAGAACCACTTTCCCCGCTTGAATTTTGGAAATGTCCAGGATATCGCCGATGATGGTCATCAAAGACTCGGCCGAAGTTTTCACCAAACCCAGGTACTCGCGTTGTTCGGGGTTCAAATCGGATTCGAGCACAACTTCCGTCAAGCCGATGATGCCGTTCATCGGCGTGCGGATCTCATGGCTCATATTGGCCAGAAATTCGCTCTTGGCCCGGCTTGCTACTTCCGCCACCTGGATGGCCAACTGCAGGCGGGCCTCTGCTTCCTTGCGGGCCGTAATGTCGATTCCGAACCCGATGACGTTGACGATACGGCCTTGCGCATCCCGTAACGGGCCGAAGGCTGCGTCCACAATGATTTGCCGGCTGCCCTTCATTAGGACGCTCGCTTCGTAACGCACCACTTCGCCGACGGCCGCGCGGGCCATCGCAGTCCGCAGTCGGCTGCGTTCCTCAGGGCTATGGCTCCAGGTGTAGGCTTCCCAGAACGGCTTGCCCACGACATCTTCGAAGGGCACATCGGCCGCTTCCAGGGGAGCGCGATTGACGTACACGACTGTTCCGTCAAGCGTATAGAGCCCGACGAAGCCATAGAGCGAATCCAGGATATCTCTAAGCCGCTTTTCACTGGCCGCCAGCTTCGCTTCCGCTTCCACGCGCACGGTAATGTCGCGAATAGAACCGATAAAGCGAATCGGATTTCCCTCGGGAGATCTCACCAGCCGGCCGCGAGACACCACCCAGCGGAAGCCGCCGTCCTTGCATTGCACTCGAACCTTATCCTCAAACGTTTCCGCCTCGGTCTGCGGGAGCTTGCCGGAAATCCTCAAGCTCACTTGCTCCCGATCCTCGGGATGGAGCCGGCCGAGAAAAGTCTCAAGATCATTGGGCAACTCATCGGGAGAATAGCCGAGAATCTCCTTGAAACGCGGAGAGAGGTAGGACTCGCCGGCCGCCAGATTCCAGTCAAAAATTCCGTCGTAGGTGGCTTGGGTCGCCAGCGCGTAGCGCTCCTCGCTCACGCGCAGCGAAGCTGCGGAGGCCTCTGCCGCCTGCTTGGCCGCGAGGAGTTGACTCTCTGCCTGCTTACGCGCGGTTATATCGCGATAAATTGCCGCTACACCCAGCAGTTTCCCATGCGGGTCCTTTACGGGCGACAGGATGATGGAGACGGCAACCAGCCTTCCGTCTTTTCTCATCCGCACCGTTTCAAAGCGCTTAATTGGTTCGTCGCGATAAATCTTCTCTAGACTGGACTCGAACTCCTGCACGCGTTCATGTGGAAACAACATTCTAATGTGCTTCCCGAGTGCTTCCCCAGCGGTATAGCCCCAAAACCGTTCAGAGCTAGCGTTCCAGCTAAGGATGATCCCATTGAGGCTGTTTCCGACGATGCTGTCTTCCGATGATTGTACGATCGACGCCAAGAATGCCGCAGTATCCTCGGAGCGCTTTCGTTCCGTGATATCGTGAATCGCCCCGATAAAACGCATAGGCCGGCCGGTTGCATTCCGAACCGCCTGTCCGCGCATCGCCACCCAGCAGTAGGAGCCGTCCTTGCGTTGAAACCGCACTTCACGCTCGAACATTTCCAAAGCCCGGTCGGCATGCGGGCATGCCATCAACTGGTTCAACCAGGCTCGATCTTCCGCGTGCAGTCTGGCGAAGAAGGACTCACAATCGGGCGGAAGTTCATCGCGTGCGTACCCGTCATTTCTATAGCCCAGGATCTCCTTGAACCGCGGTGAGAGATGGGAACCGCCGGTCTCCAGATTCCAGTCAAAGATGCCGTCAAGCGTGGCTTCCGTAACCAGCGCATAACGTTCTTCGCTTTCCCGCAACGCCTCTTCGGCCTTGTGGCGTTCAGTGATGTCGAAACAATGGCCCACGATTTCCAGCGGTTCGCCTGCCATGCCGCGCAGCAGGCGGAGTTCATCCCGCACCCAGCGAAACTCTCCGCTTTTGGTTCGGAAACGGTATTCGTGGTTGTGCTGGTCCGCGGCCAGCAAAACGCCCAGCCCTGCAATGATTCTGTCCACATCTTCCGGATGTAGCCGGTCGATCCAGAATCGGCTGTCTTCTAGGAATTCTTGGGGTTCGTAACCCCATAGAGCGCGCACGCCGTCGCTTACGAACGTGGCGCCGAAGTCGCCATTCGCCTTGGAGGTGTAGATGACTACCGGGATCGTGCTGACCAGAAATTCCAGACGCTGCAGATGGCTCGGGGAACCATTGCCGATCTTATCGGCGACGGCAGCCAGCGAGTCATCCATAGTTTACGGCACCTTCCTGTTCTCGATGCGAGGCTTTTCGGTGAGGCATTCGGCAGGATACGCAGCCGAATCTCCTCGCCATACGCCGTTAATCGGCTTCATTAGGGAATGCCTTTAGGCGTTTACGGGTGACGGCGGGCCGACGTCATCTCGCCTTCACTCCCTGTTGAGGCCCGGTTGGACGTCGGCTTTCACCTCACAATGAACAAATACGATGTAAATAAGCCCGAAAGTCGACGCCATAATTGACAACTTCTTCTTCGCACAACGACAGCCTGCAAGTGGCCGAAATCTAGCGCAACAGGTACGACGCCGTTCATGTCCAGTGAAACCGAGCTACCCCGGATCGGGTAAATCAGATGCCATGGGTCCGAGCTCAAACTCCAAACCGAGACGCGTCCGCCATTAGCGCTCAATAATTTCTGGACCGCGAAACCAGGTGTGCTACACTGATTCCCTTCGGCCAGCTTTGTGCTCTCACGTCGCTTTTTGTTGAAAAGCTCGGCGTTCGCTCTCGGTCTACCGATGATCAATCGGGGTCGTTTCGCTCTATTTGCGAAAGGCGTCCCGGAGTATTCGGCCCGCGCTGTGGATCTGGTTCAACGCACCACGGTGATCGATATGCTGGGTCTGCTGACACTGGATTATCGCAAGATGTCCGCCTGGCAGGAAGAACCCGAGCGTTTCGGGGCGGCCGATTTTCAGCGCCTTAAAAATTCTGGGATTACGGTATTCTATCCCGCCGTCGGCTACACGGCTGGAGACATTTACACAGAGACGCGCAGGGACATACTGGGATGGGACAGCTTCCTGACGGCGCACCCGCAGGAGTTCCTGCGCGTCGACGGCGTGGCGGATTTCGAGCGTGCGAAGACGCTGGGGAAAATTGGCATACTGATCGGGCAGCAAAACTCCGTCCACTTCCGCACGCTCGCCGATGTAGACGGCTTTTATCAGCTCGGCCAGCGCGTTTCTCAACTCACTTACACGGGAAACCGGATTGGCGGAGGATCGTCCGATGCGCACGACGCCGGGCTAAGCCAATATGGGGCGCAGGTTGTCGAGCGCATGAATCAGCTAGGGATGGCCATCGACATCTCGCACTGCGGCGACCGGACCACGATGGATGCGATTGTTGCGTCCCGCCAGCCCGTGCTGGTGACTCACTCCAATTGCCGGGCACTCGTTCCCGCGGCCCGTTGTAAAACCGACGAGGCCATCCGCGCCATGGCGTCGAAGGGCGGAGTTATGGGGATCACGATGGTTCGCGGCTTTGTCCGCGCCGACGGCCCAGCGACCATGGAAAACGTATTGGATCATATTGATCACGTGGTGGCACTATCGGGGGTGGAACACGTGGGCGTCGGGAGCGACGTCGACTTGGATGGGCGGGATGTTCATTCCATCAGGAGGTATGACCTGGATGGAATCGACTATGCGAAGAAAATCTACGACTTGACCGAAGGGTTGGTCCGCCGCGGCTATTCCAACGGCAATATTGAACTGATTCTGGGCGGGAACTTCCAACGTGCGCTTGCCGAAGCCTGGACCCCCGCGAATTCCTTGCCTACAGACACGCCACGCGTCCCCGTCACAGGAGCGGATCTGCAAAAGAAGTGAAGGCGAAAGTATTCATATTGGCATTGCTTATGATTCTCATTTTGGGGATCGTAATCTTGCGATACCGAGCGGGTACGGGCACACCACATATCGACCCGCATGCCGCTGGAGAAATCGAGAGGGCTAAGCAACGCTGAGAAGTATTATCGCGAGCTTCCAGCTAGGAATGCGGCGGAAATCGGAAACGCAACGGAGAAAGCTCGAAAAAGCCCGCGCCGATTCAAGCCCGGGCTGCAGAGGCGGGGTGGACCGGATAATGCTCGGTCAACCACTTTTCAATCTTCTCTTTTTGGGTCGCCAGAACCACCCTTTGCCAACTCACCTTACCCGTACGTTCGCTATATTCCGCCATGACATAGGAACCTTCATTGAGAACCTGAATCAGGCCGTCGGTCTTGGCCCTTTTGAAGTGGTACGAGGAGGGAGCAGCATGGTGTTTTTGCATACAACACTATAATAGCAGGTGTCCAACGCCCACGTCTTCGCATACCGGCGAACGTTTGCTATACTGAACCTTACGCCTAGCGTCCGCGTGTGTCGTAGTCGGCGTGGACCTTTCCCTGCATTTCCGTTGGCTGTCTGGCGGGAGCGCGTGGCGAGACGGACAGGTGGCCGAGTGGTTAATGGCAGCAGACTGTAAATCTGCCGCTCCTTGCGAGCTACGGAGGTTCGAATCCTCCCCTGTCCACCATTAGTTTTTGTCGTACATCGATTTAGTTTGGCCGTTGTAGCTCAGTTGGTAGAGCGCGTCCTTGGTAAGGACGAGGTCACCAGTTCAATCCTGGTCAACGGCTCCAGTTTTAAAGGCGCGGCTGGGAATGGATACCTGCCGCGCCCTCCGCGTTCTGGTTAAGGAAAAGAAAACATGGCGAAGGAAAAATTTGATCGCAGCAAGCCGCACGTAAACGTGGGAACGATCGGGCACATCGATCACGGCAAGACCACATTGACGGCGGCCATCACCAAGACGTTGGCGAAGCACAATCCGAAGGTGCAGTTCCGGAGCTTCGAT
>Ga0207695_10005387_pt1 | contig 16998 bp, 19 predicted proteins | sample KBSC54metaG_FD_184354 | JGI IMG/M metagenome (GOLD analysis project Ga0207695, IMG submission 184354) | Corn rhizosphere microbial communities from Kellogg Biological Station, Michigan, USA - KBS C5-4 metaG (SPAdes) (version 2) | ecosystem: Host-associated > Plants > Roots > Rhizosphere > Soil... | reverse complement strand
TACAAGGTGCTGGAATACCTGATGCTGCACGCGGGCGAGCTGGTCTCCAAGGCCGACCTGACCGAGCACATCTACCAGCAGGATTTCGACCGCGACTCCAATGTGCTGGAGGTCTTCATCGGCCGTCTGCGCAGGAAGCTCGACCCGGAAGGCACCCTCAAGCCCATCGAGACGGTACGTGGACGCGGATACCGCTTTGCCATCCCCCGCAGCGAAAACGAAGGCGAATGAATCCGGCCAGCGCCGCGCGCTCTCGCTTGCGGCGCGCGCGGCCCTGGCTACCGGCTTCGCGCTGGCGGCCTTCCTCGGCGTCGTGGGCCTTACGCTCTCCCGCTCCACCGCCGAGACCTCACTGAAGGAATTGCAGGACCGACTGCAGAACTACGTCGTCGCCTACCTTGCCGGCACCGAAGTCGGCCGCTCCGGCAAGGTGCTGCTGCCCGATACGCCGCCGGACCCGCGCTTCTCCCAGCCGGGTTCGGGCCTGTATGCGCTGGCGCTGGGCGAGAACGGCGCCAAGCTGGAATCGCCCTCGGCGATCGGACGCGATTTCGCCTTCCTGAAGCGGCTGGAGCCGGGGCAGGCCCAATTCATCGGTCCCATCGATACGCGCATGGGCCGCATCTATTACTACGCGTATGGCGTGGCGCTGGACACGTCCGAGAAGAAGTCGGTGAAGCTCACCTTCATGGTGGCGCAGGCCGAGGACCAGCTCGAAGGCCAGAACGCGGTGTTCCGGCGCAGCCTGATCTTCTGGCTGGCCACGCTGGGCGTGATGCTGATCCTGCTGCAGCTGCTGCTGCTGCGCTGGAGCCTGACGCCGCTGCGCCGAGTGGCCAGCGACATGAGCCGGGTGGAGCGCGGCGAGGCGGAGCACCTGGACAGCAGCTATCCGCTGGAGCTGATCGGCCTCACCGAACGCATCAACGCCTTCATCGACAGCGAACGCGAACAGCGCACCCGTTACCGCAACACCCTGGCCGACCTCGCGCACAGCCTGAAGACGCCGCTGGCGGTGATCCGCTCGCGCCTGGAAGCCACCGAAGGCAATCCGTCGCCGGTGCGCAGCGACGTGGTCGAACAGGTGCGCCGCATGGACGAACTGGTGGCCTACCAGCTGGCGCGCGCGGCCACCACCGGCCGGCAGACCTTCGCCTCGGCGATCCCGATCGCCGGCCATGCGGAAGACCTGGTGCAGAGCCTGGAGAAGGTCTATGCCGCCAAGAACGTGCTGTGCGAATTCGACATTGAGGAAGGCGCCGCCTTCTACGGCGAGCAGGGCGACCTGCTCGAGCTGATGGGCAACCTGCTGGAGAACGCCTTCAAGTGGGCCGGCCACCGCGTGCTGCTGGTGGTGAAGGTGGAGCCGGTCGCCGGCCGCCAGCGTCCCGGCCTGTTGATGAGCGTGGAAGACGATGGCCCCGGCATCGACGACGACAAGATCGAGAAGGTGCTCCAGCGCGGCGTGCGCGGCGACGAGCGCGTGCAGGGCCACGGCATCGGCCTGTCGATCGTGCAGGACATCATCAAGGCCTATCGCGGCGAGCTGAGCGTGGACCGCTCGCCGGAATTCGGCGGCGCGCGCTTCAGCGTGAGGCTGCCGCCGAGCTGAGCGTCAGCACGGCGCGGGCGAGGGGCCGTAGTAGGCATCCAGCAGCGCCGCCACCACCGGATCTGCGCGCTTGAGCACCCCCGGCTGCGACCAGTGCAGTTCGCTGGTCACCGCGAAGAACTCGTCCGCGCCTTCGGCGGCATAGGGATCGATCAAGGTATCGCGGCCGCGCGCCACATCGTTGGAGAGATGGTCGTAGGCGCGCTGGAACGCCACGATCCAGTCGCGCCGGCTGATCTCTTCCGGCAGTGGCGGCACACCGTCCGGCGCGCCGTCGAGCATGTCGAACTTGTGCGCCATCTCGTGCACGACCACGTTGTAGCCGTCCCACGGCTGCTCCAGGTCCAGCTGCACGTCGGCCAGCGAGAGGATCAGCGGGCCGCGTTCCCAGGCCTCGCCGATCAGCACGTCATCCGCTTCGCTGACCACGCCGCTGTGTTCGTCGTGATGGCTGCGGCGCACCTTGAACTCGCCCGGATAGACCAGGATCTCGCGCCAGCCGCGCAGGCCGACGGCGCCCTGGCGCAACGCCGGCAGGCAGGCCTGCATGGCGATCAGCAGGCGCAGGCGCTCGTCGAGCTCGGCGCCGGCCAGCGGGTGGAAGCGTTTGCGGGCGAGGAACTGCGTGGCGAGCCGGCGCAGTTCGTGCTGGCGGTCGTCGTCGAGACGGCGCGCCAAGGGGCACGAAGTGAGCGTGCGACGCCAGAGGCTATCGGGAATCTGTGGCGGGTCGAAGCGCGACAGCCACCGTCGCCACCAGGCCCCCGCCACGGAAACGGCTTACTGGATGGAGCCCGGCAGCAGCGACTGCCAGCCCAGGCTGATGCGGCGGCTGCGTTGCGTGCTGGAGGAACCGCTGCCGCCGGTCGGGCAGTTCTCGCTGGAGGAGCCGGAAGCCGGGGCGTTCTGGGAACTGGCGTCGTGCGGCACGCCGAGGGCGTCGCCGCCGTTGCCACTGACTTCGTGGCTGACCACGGTGCTGTCCACACCGGAGCGCTGCAGGCCACCCAATTCCTGGGTATCGGCGTCCATGGCCGATGCGGCTCCGATGCCGCCGACACTCAGCACACACGCGAACAGGAACTGCCTGATGCCCATGGCGGCTCAACCCCTTGATCCGCAAACCAAGGCCCGGATCGTCGCAGAATCGTCACTAGGATACCAGTGCCGGGTTTTGTCCGAGCGGAGCGCGCCAGTCCCACAAGTACTAGGCGCAGTGCGCACTGGGCAGCTACTCGGCATCCGGCCCAGGCTCTAAGATGCTCGGATGCATGCGATTGACCTACCCCTGGCGAGGCTTGCTCCGCGCCGGGTCCACCACGCCAGCGGGCGGCCCTGATGCAGGCGCGGGAACTGCTCGCGCTGCTGGCGCCGGGCGAAGCGCTCTCGGGCGAACGCCTGGCCGAACAGGGCGGGGTGACCCGCGCCGCCATCTGGAAGCAGATCCAGGCCCTGCGCTCGCGCGGCGTGCCGATCGAGGCGCGCGGCGCCGCCGGCTACCGCTTGCCGTGGGCACTGCAGATGCTCGATGCCAGGCAGATCCGCGCCGCCGTGCCGGCGCCTTGGCGCAAGCGGCTGGGCGAGCTGGAGGTGCACTGGGAACTCGATTCCACCTCCAGCGAACTGCAGCGCCGCGCGGCGGAGCTGCCGGACCTGAGCGTGATGATCGCCGAGACCCAGAGCGCCGGCCGCGGCCGCCGCGGCCGCAGCTGGCTGTCCCCGCCGGGGTTGAACCTCTATCTGTCCTGCCTCAAGCGCTTCGACGCCGGCTTCGCCGCGCTGTCGGGGTTGTCGCTGGCAGTGGGCGTGATCCTGCTGCGCGCGCTGGAATCGCTGGGCATCGCCGAGGCCGGCCTGAAATGGCCGAACGACGCGCTGGCGCGCGGCGGCAAACTGGCCGGCATCCTGGTCGAGCTGAGCGGCGAGTACCAGGGACCATGCGCGGCGGTGATCGGCATCGGCCTCAACCTGCGCCTGACCGACGCCCTGCGCGAGCAGGCCGGCCAGCCCGCCTGCGACCTGGCCAGCCTGGCCGGCGGCGAGCCGCCCGAGCGCAACCTGGTCGCCGCCGCCCTGGTGACGGCGCTGGCGGAAGGACTCACCCGGTTCGAGCGCGACGGCTTCGGCGGTTTCGTCGAGGATTACGCCGCACGCGACCTGCTGCTGGACGCCCCACTGCGCGTGCAGGGCGCGCAGGGCGTGCTCGAAGGCATCGGCGCCGGCGTGGACGAACGCGGCGCGCTGCTGCTGCGGGCCGCCGATGGCCTGCACCGGATCGACAGCGCCGACGTCTCGGTGCGCCGCGCATGAAGCTGCTGCTGGATCTGGGCAATACCCGGCTGAAATGGGCGCTGTGCGAAGGCGCCGACTGGCGCGCGCGCGGTGCGGTCGGCTGGGACAGCGATGTCGCCGCCGCGCTGCGTGAGGCCTGGCGCGAGCTGCCGGCGCCGGCTGAAGCGACCGGTGCCTCGGTGGTCGATGCCGCGCGCGAAGCCACGGTCGCCGCCGCCGTGCACGCCTGCTGGCCGCTCGACACTTTCTGGTTGCGCACCCCTGCCGAAGCCTGCGGCGTACGCAACGCCTACGACGAACCGCAGCGCCTGGGCGTGGACCGCTTCCTGGCCATGGTCGCGGCCTACGCCGCGGGCCATGCGCCCTGCATCCTGGCCGGCGTGGGCACCGCGCTCACCCTGGATGCCCTGGCCGCCGACGGCCGCCATCTCGGCGGCCTGATCGCGCCAGGTCCGCAGCTGATGCAGCAGGCGCTGGTCGGCGCCACCGTGCGCGTGCGCCCGGAGCGTCCCGGCGAGGTGCTCGATGCGGCGGCCAATACCGCCGACGCTGTGGCCTCCGGCTGCTGGCAGGCGGCGGCCGCGCTGATCGAGCGCTTTGCGCGGCGCATGGGGCCTGCGCTGGGCGGCGCGCCCGCGCTGCGCCTGGGCGGCGGCGACGCCGCGGCACTGCTGCCGCTGCTGGAACTGCCGGCGGCTCTGGCCGAGGACGGCGTGCTCCACGGTCTGGCCGTGTGGGCGAATGCGCATCCGGCGGCCACCCGCGCTCTCTAGAATGATCCGCTGCCGTTAATCCCACCTAGGTCGTTGCATGGTTCTGCGTCTGCTGTTCGTCCTGCTGATTGCGCTCAACATCGCCGTGGGGGCATGGCTGTGGTTGGGGCAGGACGATGTGCACGGCCGCAGCGCCAGCGATCCGGACGTGCCCACCCTGCACCTGCTGGCCGAGCGCCCCGCGCCGCCGGCCAGCGCCCCGGCGACCGCCAGCGCCGCGACGGCCCAGGCACCGGCGGCCCCGGCCGCACCCGCCGCTCCGGCGAGCGCCGCGGCGAAGGCGCCGGCCCAGCCCGCACCGGCGCCGACGCCGTCGGGGCCACGCTGGCCCCGACGCCGTCGCGCGCCAACACCTACACCTGCATCTCGATCGGCCCGTTCGCCACGCCGGTGGACCTGCACAACGCACGCAATGCGCTCACCGCCCAGGCCGCGCGCATGCGCTCGCGCCAGGAACAGACCACGCAGTCGCGCGGCTGGTGGGTCTACCTGCCGGCCAGCCCCAGCCGCGACCAGGCACTGGCGCAGGCGCGCCGGCTCAGCGCGGCCAATATCAGCGATTACTTCGTGGTCGGCGCCGGCGGCCAGCCGAACACCATCTCGCTGGGCCTGTTCAAGGATCCGGCCAACGCGCGCAAGCGCCGCGACGAAGTGGCCGCCGCCGGCTTCCCCGCGCAGATGGCCGAACGCAGCGAGACGGTGCCCGAATACTGGCTCGACCTCGCCGTCGCCGACGGCGCGCACTTCGACTGGCGCAGCCGCCTGCGCAATGCCGCCGGCGTCGGTTCGCACAGCACCGGCTGTTTCTGAGCGATTCCGCCGCCTGCAGGCGCCGCAGGCGACCTGTTAGACTGCGCCTCCCCCTCGCCGGCATAGCTCAGTTGGTAGAGCAACCGCCTTGTAAGCGGTAGGTCGTCTGTTCGAGTCAGACTGTCGGCACCATTCCTCGCGCGGCATTTTCCCCTCAGGTTTTCGATGGCGAACCCTTCTCCCTCCGGGAGAAGGTGGCGGCAGCCGGATGAGGGTGCGGGCGGAGCGGAGCGCATCACTCCTGCGCTCCGCCTGAACCCTCGCAACCCCTCTCCAGCGGGGCGAGGGGCTTAATCAAAGCGCAGTCGACATTTTTTTCAGCGCCCGCTCGCTATATAACCATCCGCACGGACTCGGCACGCCTTCTCCTCAAGGAATTGCGATGCAGCTGCGGATAGAACCGAACCTGCGCTGGACGCGCTGGGCCGAAGCGTTGGCGCTGCTGGTCGCCGTGCTCGGTGCCACGGCGTATTCGCTGCTGCTCACGCGCCATACCGGCACCAATGTCACGATGTGGATCGCCAACGGCGTGGTGGTCGGTGCCTTGCTGCGCGTGCCGGACGAGCGCTGGCCCCTGTATCTGGCCGCGGCGTTCGTGGGTTATTTCGCCGGCAAGATGCTGCTGGGCGATCCGCTCCTTTCCAGCGCGCTGCTGGGGTTGGTCAACGGCGTCGAGGTGATGATCGTGGCGCGCGGCGTGCGCTGGCGCTTTCCGCGCATCGAGGACGACACGCCGTTCCTGCGCCTGGGCCAGGTGGCGATGCTGTCGACGCTGGTGGCGTCGCTGGTATCGGCCGGGCTCGCCGCGTTCATGCTCTACGCCTTCAACAACACGGATTTCTGGACCACGTTCGACTGGTGGTTCCGCGCCCACCTGCTGGGCATGGTGATCGTGGCGACGCTGACCCTGGTCGTGCTGGTCCAGGGCTGGCGCATGCTGGGGCAGCCGGGCCATCGCCTGCGGCTGCTGCGCGACCTGCTGCTGCTGGGCGCGACCACGGCCGGGGTGTTCGCGCAGTCGCGCTATCCATTGCTGTTCGTGGTGTTCGGGCCGCTGTTCTACGTGGTGATCCGCCATCGCTTTCCGGGCCTGGTGATCGGCGTGGCGGTGGTCACGCTGATCGTCAATATCGCCATCGCGATGGGCGGCGGCCCGCTGAGCCTGATTCCCGGTTCCAGCCCGGTCGAGCGCTCGCTGCTGGGCCAGTCGTTCCTGGGCATGGTGTGCCTGGTGGCGGTGCCGATCGCGCTGGCCCAGGCCGATCGCCGCCGCCTGACGCGGCGTGTGCGCGACAGCGAAGTGCGCTATCGCCTGCTGGCGGACTACGCCAGCGACTTGGTGATGCGCATCGCGCGCGACGGCACGCGACGCTACGTCTCACCGTCGATCAAGGACCTGCTCGGCTGGGAAGTCGGCGAATTCATGCTGCCCCGTCCGGACCTGATCCATGCCGACGATCGCGAGCGGGTGGCCGAGGCGGTCGTGCAGCTGTGGGATACCGGCAAGGTCTCGTTGACCCGCTACCGGCTGCGGCACAAGAAAGGCTACTACGTGTGGATCGAAGCCCTCGTGCGCGTGGCGCCCAGCCCGGATCACCCTGGCGAGATGGAACTGATCTACACCGGCCGCGACATCACCGAAAGCATCGTTGCCGAACAGGCCCTGGCCGACAGCGAGACGCGCCTGCGCCGCATCACCGACAAGGTGCCGGCGCTGATCACCCACGTCGGCAACGACGAGCGCTATATCTTCGTCAGCGGCTATGCGCGCGAGATCACCGGACTGGAGCCGGAAGCGATGGTCGGGCGCAGCGTGCGCGAAACGCGCGGCGCGGCGCTGTACAGCTTGATGAAGCCGCATATCGCCGCGGTGCTGCAGGGCAGGGAAACCACCTTCGAATACGAGTTCGAGCGCGACGGACGCTATTTCTACCTGCAGGCCACCTACCTGCCCGCGACCTCGGTCACCGGCGAGAGCATCGGCTTCTATGCGCTGACCACCGACGTCACGCGGATCAAGCTGGCCGAACAGAAGCTCTCCTTCCTCGCCCACTACGACACCCTGACCAACCTGGCCAACCGGCGTTATTTCACCGAATGCGCCCAGGCCGCGCTGGACCGCGCCTCGGTCACGCGCGCGCCGATGCTGCTGATGCTGATCGACGTCGACTACTTCAAGCAGATCAATGACGGCCACGGCCATGCCGCCGGCGATGCGGTGCTGCGCGAGGTGGCGCGGCGGCTGAAGGCCTCGGTGCGCAAGTCGGACCTGGTGGCGCGCCTGGGCGGCGACGAATTCGTGATCCTGTGCGACGACGTCGACGCCACCTACGCGGCCGAAAGCCTGGCGAACAAGGTGATTACCTCGATGGGCGCGCCGGTGTCGCTGGATGCGGCGCGGCTGAAGGTCACGCTCAGCGTGGGCGCGGCGCTGTGCCGCGACGTGTTCTCGCTGGACGAGCTGGTGCAGAAGGCCGACGAGGCGCTGTATGAAGCGAAGGAAGCGGGGCGCGCCTGTTATCGCCTGGTGGTCGAAGGGTTGTAAGCAAGACTTCACTTGACCCCCGCGCGGGCGCCTTCGAAGATCGCCTGATGCGATGCAACAATCCTCCCGCGCCATGCTCACGCTGAAGCTTGCCCTGCAAGGCGGCGGCGCGCACGGCGCGTTTACCTGGGGCGCGCTGGCCCGGCTGCTGGAACTGCCCGGGCTGGCGATCGAAGCGATCAGCGGCACCAGCAGCGGTGCGATGAACGCCGCGGCACTGGCGCAGGGCTGGGCACGCGGCGGCGCGGACGGCGCGCGCGCTTCGCTCGATGCGTTCTGGCAGGGCCTGGCCGGACGCAATGCGGTGGCCGACTGGTGGCATGCGCAGTCGCGGCTGTTCGGCGATGCGCTGCCCTGGCCGCAGCCGGCGACGGCCGGCCATGGCGGCGTCAATCCATTGCGCTCGATGGTGGAGGAGTTCTTCGACGTAGACGCGCTGCGCCATGGCCCGGTGGCGCTGTACGTGGCCGCCACGCGCATGCGCGACGGCGCGCTGGAGGTGTTCTCCGGCGCGCGCCTGAGCCACGATGCCCTGCTCGCTTCGGCCAGCCTGCCGCCCTGGTTCCCGCCCTGCTCGCTTCGGCTAGCCTGCCGCCCTGGTTCCCGCCTACCGAGATCGACGGCGAGGCCTACTGGGACGGCGGCTTCGCCGGCAATCCCGCGCTGGAGCCGCTGCTCGGCCTGGGCGGCGACGACCTGCTGTGCGTCCTGCTGCAGCCGCAGCAGCGCGAGGCGATGCCGCGCACGGCGCGCGAGGCACTGCTGTTGTCGGCGGAGCTGTCGTTCGGCGCGGCGTTCTCGCGCGAGCTGCGCGACCTGGCGGCGGCGCGCGCGCAGGCGGCCGGCCACCTGTGGCCCAGCGCCGCGGAGCGCAAGCTGCGCGACCTGCGCCTGCACGTGCTGGCGCCGCCGGAAGGACTGGCCGCGCTCGGCCATTCCGCCGCGGATACGCGCACCAGCCAGCTGCGCGCCCTGTACGACCTGGGCCGGGACAGCGCCGAGCGCTGGCTGGCGCACCATGGCGCCGACCTGGGACGGCGCGGGAGCTTCCCGCTGGAGCCCGGCGCGGGCGTCTGAAGCGGTTTTACCCCGGCCGGCCCGGCGCGGAAGCCGCGGAAGCGTTCTTGTAGACTTGGGCGATGCCGCGCGCTTGGGCGCGCCGCGCATCCCTTAAGACTTGAGCAACGACCGAGGAAGCATGGGTAATCAGGCTGTATCGCTGATCGGTGCGCCCACCGATATCGGAGCGGGGCACCGCGGCGCCTCGATGGGCCCGGAGGCCTTGCGCGTGGCCAACCTGCAGGCGCGGCTGAAGGCGCGCGGCATCGACGTGGTCGACCGCGGCAACCTGCAAGGTCCGCTCAATCCGTGGGAACCGCCGCGCGAAGGCTATCGCCACCTCTCCGCGGTGGTGGACTGGAACCGCGCCGTGTACGAGGCGATCTACGGCGAGCTGAGCCTGGGCCGCCTGCCAGTGATGCTCGGCGGCGACCATTGCCTGGCGATCGGCTCGATCACCGCCGTCGCGCGCCACTGCCGCGAGCACCACAAGAAGCTGCGCGTGCTGTGGCTGGACGCGCACGCCGACTTCAACACCGCGCAGATCACCCCCTCGGGCAATATCCACGGCATGCCGGTGGCCTGCCTGTGCGGCATGGGCCCGGAAGAGCTCACCACGCTGGGCGGCAGCAAGCCGGCCACCGCGCCGGACGTGTTCCGCCAGATCGGCATCCGCTCGGTCGACGAGGGCGAGAAGCGCCTGGTGCGCGAGGCGCGCGTGAGCATCTTCGACATGCGCCAGATCGACGAGTCCGGCATGAAGCGCGTAATGGAAGAGGCGCTGGAAGGCGTCGACGCCGACACGCACCTGCACGTGAGCTTCGACGTCGACTTCCTCGATCCGGCCATCGCGCCGGGCGTGGGCACCACCGTGCGCGGCGGCCCGAACTACCGCGAAGCCCAGCTGTGCATGGAGATGATCGCCGACACCGGCCGCCTCGCCTCGCTGGACATCGTGGAACTCAATCCGGCCTTCGACAAGCGCAACCAGACCGCCAAGCTGGCGGTGGACCTGGTCGAATCGCTGTTCGGCAAGTCCACGCTGATCCGCTGAGCCAAGACCACAAGAGCAAAGCAGAAGACACATGCGAACCCGTGTACTGACCGGCATCACCACCACCGGCACGCCGCACCTGGGCAACTACGTCGGCGCGATCCGCCCGGCCGTCGCCGCCAGCCTCCGCCCGGAAGTGGATGCGTTCTATTTCATGGCCGACTACCACGCGCTGATCAAGAGCGACGATCCGGCGCGCATCGAACGCTCACGCCTGGAGATCGCCGCGACGTGGCTGGCCGCGGGGCTGGATCCGGATCGCGTCACCTTCTATCGGCAGTCGGACATCCCGGAGATCCCGGAGCTCACCTGGTTCCTCACCTGCGTCACCGCCAAGGGCCTGCTCAACCGCGCGCACGCCTACAAGGCGGCGGTGGACAAGAACAGCGAGGCGGGCGAGGACGCCGATGCGGGCGTCACCGCCGGCCTGTACATGTATCCGGTGCTGATGGCGGCGGACATCCTCGCCTTCGACGCGCACAAGGTGCCGGTGGGCCGCGACCAGATCCAGCACATCGAGATGGCGCGCGACATCGCGCAGCGCTTCAACCATATCTACGGCCGCGACTACTTCGTGCTACCGGAAGTGGTGATCGAGGAACAGGTGGCGACCTTGCCGGGCCTGGACGGACGCAAGATGTCCAAGAGCTACGACAACACCATCCCGCTGTTCGCCGGCGGCCAGAAGCACCTGCGCGACAGCATCATGCGCATCGTCACCGACTCGCGCCTGCCGGGCGAGGCCAAGGATCCGGACAGCTCTTCGCTGTTCACCATCTTCCGCGCCTTCGCCACCGAAGCCGAAGCCGGCGCCTTCCACCAGGCGCTGCTCGACGGCATCGGCTGGGGCGAGGCCAAGCAGGTGCTGTTCGAGCGCATCGAGGCCGACGTGGCGCCGATGCGCGAGCGCTACGACGAGCTGATGGCCCGGCCGGAGCGGATCGAAGCGATCCTGCGCGAAGGCGCGCTCAAAGCGCGCGCCATCGCCGCGCCGAAGATCGCCGCGTTGCGCGACGCGATCGGCCTGCGCTCGGGCGCGCTGGTGGCGGCGGCGCCCGCGCCGGCGGCGGGCAAGGCGGAAGGCCGGGCGGGCAAATTGCCGCGCTTCGCCAGTTTCCGCGAGGCCGATGGTAGCTTCCGCTTCCGTCTGTTCTCCGCCGAAGGCGAAGAGCTGCTGCTGTCCAAATCGTTCGCCGACCCGAAGGCGGCCGGGGCCTGGCAGAAGAAGCTGAAGGGTCCGGGCGCGATCGCCGCCGTGCTGCAGGTGCAGCCGCGCGCGCTGCATCTGGAACTGGACGGGTTCGTCGCCGAATTCGTTGGCAGCACGCCCGAATACGGCGACGAACCGGCCCGCGACGGTGCCTTGACGCGTTTGCGCGAGGCGCTGGACCAGTTGTCCGCGCAGGAGTGATGCGCGGCGGGTCGCGCGGAGGCGATGAACCGTTTCCTGGAGTGACCTGACCGATGCGTTATCTCTCGATCCTGCTGCTGGCGCCGTGGCTGTTGATCCTGGCCTGGGCCTATTGGGCTTATCCGAAGAGCTTGCCGCGCACGAAGGGGCGGCGGGTGTTCGATGTGCTGGCGCTGGTACTGGCCTCGGTGGCGGCCGGATGGGCAGCGATCGCCGGGTTCGAGGGGGCGGCGGTGCCTGCCGCGGGGCAGTTCGGGCCGTCGAGCGGGGCGATCTGGCAGCAGGTGCTGCCGGCGCTTTATGGGTATGGGGCGTGTGTCGCAGTGTTGCTGGGGGCGCTGCTGTTTCGGGCTTTCACGTGGGGGCGCAAGCGCTCGCGGTCGTGATTTCCGCATAAGGAAGTCCCAATTTGGGATTGTGATAGTCCCAAGTTGGGACTATCATCGCTCCATGAAAGTCATCGCGATCGGAACGCTAAGGGCTTTTTGGGAACGCCACGCCGATACCGAGCAGCCTTTGAAGGCCTGGCATGACGAAGCCAAGGCGGCATCCTGGTCCAGTCCGCAGGCCATCAAGCACCAGTACGCTCATGCCAGTTTCGTTGGCAGGAATCGCGTGGTCTTCAATATCAAAGGCAACAGCTACCGCTTGATCGTTGCTGTCGCCTATCGGTTTCAGGCGGTCTACATCAAGTTCATCGGTACCCATGCCGAGTACGACAAGATCGATGTGGCGACCGTGGAGGATCTATGACTATGCGCGACATCCACCCCATTCGCACCAAACAGGATTATGAGGAAGCGCTGCGCGAGGTTTCCTTCTACTTCGACAATGAGCCGGAGCCCGATTCCGCCGACGGCGATCGCTTCGAGATCCTGACGCTGCTCGTCGAAGACTACGAGGCGAAAACCTTCCCGATCGAGGCAGCAAGTCCGATCGAAGCGATCAAGTTCCGGATGGAGCAACAGGGGCTCACGGCCAAGGATCTCGTGCCTTCCATCGGCAAGCCCAATCGCGTCTATGAAGTGCTGAATGGCAAGCGCGGACTCACCATGGAGATGGTGCGCAACCTGCACAAGAATTTCGATATTCCGCTGGAAAGCCTTATTGGCGCGTAGCGCTGGAAGCTTGCATCACTCCCACTTGTTCAAATGCGGCCCGAACTGCTCCCGCTGCCTCTTCACCACGCAGAAGCGGTGCCCGCTCGGCGCCTGCATCACCCACCAGCGGCCGCGCACGAATTCGAGGCGCCTGGCGCCGAGCTTTTCCAGGCGTGAGGCTTCCGCTTCGATGTCGTCGGTCTCGATGTCCAGGTGCACGCGGCTTTCGTGTTCGACCCGCTGCAGCAGGATGATCGGTTCGTCGGCGAGGGTGGCCAGTTCGGCGTACTTGCCGTCGCCTTCCGAGTCGTAGGTGACGATGGGTTTGCCCAGGGCCTGGCTCCAGAAGTCGGTGGCCTGCTTGAGGTCGACGGACTGGCAGTCGATGACCAGCGTGCTGAGGCGGCTGTGATGCATGGCGCGGTCTCCGGGTGGGAAAGCACGCGGCACTATAGGCGTGACGATGTCGAGCCAAAAAGAAAGGCGCCTCGCGGCGCCTTTCTTTCGTCCGGTGCGACTGCCTCAGTTCGGCAGCGACAGGTCATCCAGCAGCGCCTTGAGGAAGCGCGCGGCTTCGCCGCCGGTGGCGGCGCGGTGGTCGAAGGTGAGGCTGATCGGCATGCGGCGATGCACTTCGATGCCGCCCATCACCGCCACCACGTCATGGCACAGCTTGCCGGCACCGATGATGGCGACGGTCGGCGGCACCACCACGGGGGTGGCGTAGCGGCCGGCGAACATGCCGAAGTTGGACAGGCTGATGGTGTAGCCGCTCAGCTCGGAGGCCGGGATCGAGCGGTCTTCCACCTGCGCGCGCAGGCGCTTGATCGCCGCGCGCACGCCGGCGCCGTCCAGCACGTCGGCATGGAACGATCTTCCACCGAGGTGCGCAGGCGCTTGATCGCGGCGCGGATGCCGGCGCCGTCGAGCACGTCGGCGTTGCGCAGGGCCGGCACGAACAGGCCGTCCTCGGTGTCCACGGCGATGCCGATGTCCACGTGCGGATGCAGGGTGCGGGTGAGGTTCTTGCCGTCGAACCAGGCGTTGAGCGCCGGCACGGCCTTGCATGCGGCGACGATGGCGCGGATCAGGCGGGCGGTGATGTCCTGCTTGCCGATCCAGCCGTGCAGGTCGGCATCGTCGACCAGGGTGGTCGGCACCACGTTGGCGTGGGCCTCGGCCATCACGCGGGCCATGTTGCGGCGCACGCCCTTGAGCTGTTCCGGCTGGCCGCTGGCCTGCACGCTCGGCGGCGCGGTGCGCACCGGCTTGCCGGCGAGCGATACGGCCGTGCGCGACGGCGCCGGGCCCGGCTCCGGCAGTTCCGGCGCCAGGTGGCGGCCGGCCGAGGCCGGCACCGCGCGCGCCGGCGCGGCGCCGAGCGGGGCGGAGCCGTTGGCGGCGGCGGTCTTCACGTCCTGCAGGGTGACTACGCCGTCGGCGCCGGTGGGGCGCACGCGGGTGAGATCGACCTTGAGCTTCTTGGCCAGCGCGCGCACCGCCGGCACGGCCTTCACGCCGCCGGCGCTGCTGACCTGCTCCACGTGCACGGTGTTGCCGCTGACCATGGCGCCGACCACGGTGCCTTCGTCTTCGCGCTCGCCCTTGGCTTCGACTTCGCCGCCCTCGTCGGAGGCGACCACCTTGGCGGCGTTGTCCGGCGCGGGGCTGCCCACGCTTTTCTTCGGGCCGTGGTGGTGGCCGGTGGCTTCGGCCTCGGCGCGCTGCTTGGCGTTCGGATCGGGCGCGAAGTCGGCCAGCGCGGCGCCGGTCTCGATGATGTCGCCCGGCGCGCCGTACAGCTTCTGCACCGTGCCGGTGTAGGGCGACGGTACGTCGACCACCGCCTTGGCGGTTTCCATCGAGCACAGCGGGGCGTCGAGCTTGATGTAGTCGCCTTCCTTCACGTGCCACTCGACGATGGTGGCGTCGGGCAGGCCTTCGCCGAGGTCGGGCAGGTGGAATGTCTTGATGTCGGCCATGAGTAGGTTCCGGTAATCAGGCTTGTTTTCTGCTCGTCATCCCGGCGCAGGCCGGGATCCAGTAGCGATACCGCTGGATTGTCGCGAAGGTTTTGTGTGCTTCGCACGCATTTTTCACTGGATTCCGGCCTTCGCCGGAATGACGCTTCGTGGAACTGTCGAGGTTACGAGACCGCCAGCGTGCGCTTGGCCGCTTCGACCACGCGCTCGGTGCTGGGCATGTACTTCATTTCCAGGCGGAACAGCGGGATGTGGGTGTCGTAGCCGGTGACGCGCTCGACCGGCGCCAGCAGCTCGTACAGGCATTCCTCGGCGACGCGCGCGGCGATCTCGGCGCCGAAGCCGGCGGTCTTGGGGGCTTCGTGCACGATCACGCAGCGGCCGGTCTTCTGCACCGACTCGGCGATGGTGTCGAAATCCAGCGGGGTCAGCGTGGCCACGTCGATCACTTCGGCGCTGATGCCTTCGGCGGCCAGTTCGTCGGCGGCCTCCAGGGCCTCCTTCACCTGCGCGCCCCAGGTCACGATGGTGACGTCGGTGCCGTCGCGCAGCACGAAGCACACGTCCAGCGGCAGCGCCTCGCCGTCGTCCGGCACTTCTTCCTTGTACTGGCGTCGGTGCCGTCGCGCAGCACGAAGCACACGTCCAGCGGCAGCGCTTCGCCGTCGTCCGGCACTTCTTCCTTGTACTGGCGGTAGATGCGCTTGGGCTCGAAGAACATCACCGGATCCGGATCGCGGATCGCCGCCAGCAGCAGGCCGTAGGCGCGCGCCGGCGAGGAGGGCATCACCACGCGCAGGCCGGGGATGTTGGTGAACAGGTGCTCGTTCGCTTCGGAGTGGTGCTCCGGCGCGCGGATGCCGCCGCCCCACGGGGCGCGCCACACGGCCGGCACGGTGATGCGGCCGCGGGTGCGGTTGCGCAGGCGCGCGGCGTGGCAGGCGATCTGCTCCATCATCGGATAGATGAAGCCTTCGAACTGCGCCTCGGCCACCGGCTTCATGCCCTGCGCGGCCATGCCGACGGTGACGCCGGCGATGGTGGTCTCGTCCAGCGGGGTGTCCAGCACGCGCAGCTCGCCGAACTTCTCCTGCAGGCCCTGGGTGGCGCGGAACACGCCGCCGTTGACGCCGACGTCCTCGCCCAGCACCACGACGCTCGGGTCGCGGGCCATTTCATAGGCGAGCGCCTGGGTGACGGCTTCGATAAGAGTGATCTGTGCCATGGCTTAGTGGGCCTTCTTGTCGAGCGAAAGGGCGAGGTCGCGCTGCTTGGACAGGTCCACCGGCACTTCGGCGAAGGTGTAGTCGAACATCGCGGTGACGGGCTGGGTCTTGGTCTCGAGGTAGGCGTTGACCTCGTTGTCCATCCACTCGTCGCACTCGGCTTTCCAGGCTTCTTCCTTGGCGTCGTCCCACACGTTCTTGGCCACCAGCCAGGCGCGCAGGCGCTTCATCGGCTCCTTCGCCCAGGCGTCCTTCACTTCCTGCTCGCCGCGGTAGCGGCGGGCGTCGTCGGCGGTGGTGTGGTCGGAGAGGCGATAGGTGACCAGCTCCAGCACGCTGCCGCCCTGGCCGTTGCGGGCGCGGTCGAGTGCGTCTTCCATCGCCTTGCGCACGGCGATGATGTCGTTGCCGTCCACCTGGATCGAGAACAGGCCCGCGGCGATGCCCTTCTGCGCCAGCGTGGGCGCGCCGGACTGGATCTTGCGCGGCACCGAGATCGCCCACTGGTTGTTGACGATCACCGCCACCATCGGCAGGTTCTGCGCGCCGGTGATGTTGATGGCGCCGTAGAAGTCGCCCTTGGACGAGCCGCCGTCGCCGATGGTGCACACGGCCACGCGCTTCTCGTTGCGGATCTTGAAGGCCAGCGCGGAACCCGCCGCGTGCAGGCACTGCGTGGCGATCGGCACCGACCAGGCGAAGTCATGGCGCGCCGGTTCCTTCTGGTAGTCGTTGCCGCGCTCGTCGCCGCCCCAGTACATGTACACCTCGCGCGGCTGCACGCCGCGGTACAGCTGCGCGCCGTATTCGCGATAGCTGGGCGCGAACACGTCCTCGGGCTTCATCGCGCTGCCGATGCCCACGTGCGCGGCCTCGTGGCCCAGGCAGCTGGCATAGGTGCCCAGCTTGCCGGTGCGCTGCAGCGCCACCGACTTGGCGTCGAATACGCGGGTGGACATCATCAGCTTGTACAGCTCGACCATGTGGTCGAGATCCTTGGCGAAGGCGGGCAGGTCGTCACGGACCTGGTTGCCCTCGGCATCGAGATACTGCAGGTATTCGATTTCGAACTTGGCGGCGATGGACACGACTCGCTCCGGGAGTGAGTAAAGACGAAAACGGGTGAGGGAGTTG
>Ga0207695_10005386_pt1 | contig 17000 bp, 14 predicted proteins | sample KBSC54metaG_FD_184354 | JGI IMG/M metagenome (GOLD analysis project Ga0207695, IMG submission 184354) | Corn rhizosphere microbial communities from Kellogg Biological Station, Michigan, USA - KBS C5-4 metaG (SPAdes) (version 2) | ecosystem: Host-associated > Plants > Roots > Rhizosphere > Soil... | reverse complement strand
GTGTTTCGACCCGTGCGCGAGGCGCTCGGCGATCCGAAGACCAGGGTCGCCTACGACTGGGCGCTGGGTCGACCCGGCGAGGAGATCGCCCGCAAGGCGCAGGACGAGGAGTTCGATCTGGTCCTCATGGGCTCGCACGGACAGACCGCCCTGGCCAACGTCGCATTGGGCTCCGTGGCGACGCAGGTCCTGGCTCGATGCAAGGTGCCGGTGCTGCTGATCCGATGAGCGCGATGCGCGCAACGGTCGCACCGGACGGCGATCGCGCCGGCGCGACGGTTGAAGTGACAGCGGCTGCCCATCCTGGATGCGCAGCCCTTGACGGCGCTCAACTCCAGATCCCCGGCACCCCCATAGGCTGGGGCGTCATTCCAGGAGGTCCCAGATGAGCCATCGAAAATTGATGCGTCTCCACGGCCGGCGACTCGTTGCCGCGCTCGCGGTACTCGTCTCGGCATGCGCCGCGTCGCAAGCGGCGGCCGCGACACAGGGTCGGTCCCCGCAAGGTTGGGCCTTTCTCGATGGAGGTATCGGTCAGACCGAAACGGAGAGCATGGAGTCCGAGAAGGGCAAGTACAGCCTGTGGATCGTGACCGCGAGCAGAACGTCCGGCGCGCATCTGGCGGACGTGGAGGTGACCATCGTCGACGGCAAGGGCGCGCCGGTCTTCGAGCGGCGGCTGGATGGTCCGTGGCTGATGATCGACCTTCCGTTGGGGCGCTACGAAGTACGTTCGCGTTATGGCCAAGAAGTCCAGAGCCGGGTCACGACGATCCACCCCGGCGACCATCACCAGATCGTGTTCCATTTCAACGTCGATGCCGAGGTGCTGCCCAAGCAGTAGGGCGCTTGCGGCCGGCCCACGCGTGTGATCCGGCAACCGTCCCGCGCGGCTCGCGGGTCGCGGCTCTCGTTCAGACCCGGCGCTGCCGGATGCTCGTGCCGTCCCGCACCGTGGAGGGCGGATAGACGATGACGGTGTTGCCCGCCTGGAGGCCCTGCCTGATCCAGGCGTCAGCGCCGTTGCGGGCGGCCACGTCCACGGCCGCGAGCCGGGCGTGCCCATGATCGAGCACGAAGACCGCCATGCCTGCGTTGTCGCTGCGAGGAAAGACCGCGCTCACGGGCACCTTCAGCACCTGATCCTGCGACTGGTTCACGATGCGCACGCCCACGCGATAGCCGTCTCCGAGCGCCTTCCACTTGTCGGCGGGACTCGTCAGGTCGATGAGAACGCGCACGCGCTGCTCCTCGACGCCGAGCGCGGAGACCTTCGTGAACGCCTCCGGTTCGACCAGTCGGACCCGTCCCTCGAGCGCGCCGTCACCGCCCCAGCGCTCGATCTTCACGACGCTGCCCGGGCGCGCCTGCAGCGCGTCGGTGGTCAGCAGTTCGGCGACCACTTCCATGCGGGAGACATCGCCAAGTTCCACCAGTGCGGCCCCCAGGGGCACGCTGGCCTCGCTCGTCTGTGCGACGCGCAGGACGCGCCCGCTCACGGGCGCCTCGAGCACGAAGGCGCGTGCCTCGCGCGGGCGCGTCACGGCGGCGACCGCGGCGCGCGCTTCTTCCACTTCGTGCAGCGTCACATGCCGCTCCTGGATGGCGGCGTCCAGCTCCTTCTGCGCCGCCAGCACGGCGAGGCGGTCAGTGTCCAGCTTCGTGGGCGAGACGAAGCCCTGTGTCGCCAGTTGCTCGCTGCGAGACGCTTCGTTTCGGGCCTGCTGCAGGCCCACCCGCGCGCCCTCGATGCGCGCGTCGGCGCGCTGCACGCTGGCTTGCGCGATGTCGACCCGCACCTGCTGCGCGCGCAGCGTGCGTTCATCCAGGAAGGGCGACAGGACGGGCGTGAGCGTCGCCACCGGATCGCCGGCGCGCACCGCGTCTCCTTCGCGCAGCGAGATCCGGCTCACGACGCCGGACAACGGCGCCGATACCAGGTAGCGGTCACGCAATCGCGTCTTGCCGTCCTCGTCGATGGTCGCCTCGAAGTGGCCGCGCGTCACCGCGGCCACCTCGACCTCGACCGGCCGCGGCGCGAACGCCCAGGCGATCAACCCGACGGTCGCCGCAACGGCCACGCCGCCGCCAATCCAGGTACTCTTTTTCATCTCATTCCCTCGTCTTCAGTACCGCCAGCATGTCGAGCCTGTCGACCCGGCGCCGGACGACCAGGCCGCTGCCCACACCTGCGACCAGTACGCACAGCGCCGCCCACGCGTAGGTGCGCGGCTGGATCGCGACGGGAAAGAAGAACTGGTCCGACTTCAGCATTTCGCTCACGCCGTGGACGAGACCCCAGCCGAGCAACATGCCCACGGGCAACGCAATGGCGATGGAGATGGCCATCTCGCCCAGCAGCAGGGCGGACACTTCGGCCCGCGTGAAGCCGAGCACGCGCAGGCTGGCCAATTCCCAGCCGCGTTCGGCCAGGGCGATGCGCGCGTTGTTGTAGACCACCCCCACCGAGATCACCGCGGCGAACGCGGTGAGGACGGTGCTCATGATCCGCACGTTGCGTGCGCTGATCTCCTGCATGTTGCGCAGCATCGTGGCCTTGCTGAACGCACCGGCCACCTGGGGCAGCCTCTTCGAGGCGTCGAGCAACGCCGGCTCCTGGCCGCGCTCGACCGACAGCACCCAGCCGGTGGCCACGTCGCCGTCGCCGAGCAGGCGGTTCAGCGTGTCGCGATCCAGGTAGGCATTGAGGCCCATCATCTCCCGCACGGTGCCTGCCACCTTCAACGGCAAGGTGCGCGCCTCGCCGGTCAGCACCTCGACGAGGACGGTGTCGCCCGGCGAGACGGCGAGCTTGTCGGCGAGCCGGTCAGTGAGGATCAAGCCTCGGCCCTCGAGGAGCGTCTGGCGGCGATCCATGTCGATGACGCGGTACAGCTCGGCCCGCGGCGCGTAGCCTCGCACGAGGCTTCGTTCCCGCAGGTGACCGTGCACCAGCATGACTGGCAGGAAGCGGGTGGACTCGACCTGGGTGACGCCGGGAAGCCGCGCCAGCTCGAGGCGCGCTTGATCGTCGACGGGCTCGTATGTCCATACCGAGACGTCGCCCCGCAACGACAGCGTGAACTGGGTGTCCACCACCATGTCGATCGCGTCGCGCAGGAAGTTGCCCATGATCGTGATCGCCACGGCCGAGGCGATGCCGCCGATGCCCAGCAGCGTGCGCAGCGGCCGCCGCTCCATGTTGCGGACGATCATCCGCAGTGCCGGCCCCATGGCGCCGATGCCCAGGCGCTCGAGCAGCGTTCTGCGGTAGTGCCCCGGCGCTGGCGGCCGCATGGCCTCTGCCGGAGGCAGCCGCACGGTGCGAAGGATGGCGTTGAGCGTTCCCAGCACGGCCGTCGCCACGGTGACGCCGAGGCTCGTCAGCAGGAGCCATGGGGCGATCCGATGCTCGAAGTGCGGGAAGTGGAAGAACTCTGCGTAAAGCCCGGTGAACATGTTGCCGAGCCGGTCGCCGACCACGATGCCCAGCGCCAGGCCCATCAGCACGATCGCCAGCACGAGCTTCAGGTAGTGCAGAGCGATCGCCGCGTTGGGATAACCCAGCGCCTTGAGCGCCGCGATCTGCTCGCGCTGCGCGCCCACCAGACGCGAGACCACCACGTTGAGAAGGAAGGCCGCCACGCCGAGGAAGATCGTCGGAAGCACGGTTCCGAGAACGCGCTGCTCCTTGATCTCGTTGTCCAGCATCTGGTTCGACGACTGGTCGGCGCGGCCGATGGCGTCCCGCCCGCCGTAGGGCGACAGGCGGCGTGCGAGCGCGTCCACCACAGCGCGCTCGGAGGCGCCCGGCGCCAGCTTCGCGGCGACCTGGTTGAATGCGCCGTCCATGTCGTAGGCCGCTGCCAGGGTGTCGTGGTCGATCCAGAAGACGCCATAGCCACGCATGTCGGGCATGCCCCACAAGCCGGCGAATATGAATTCCGGCGACAGCGCGGTGCCCACCATGCGCAGGGTGCGACGCTTGCCGTTCATCAGTACGTCGAGCTTGTCGCCCAGGTTGAGGTGGCGTGCCTGCGCGAAGCCTTCGGACACCAGCGCCGGGATGTTGCCGTCGGCCCGGACGCCGGCCGACGCGAGCGTCTGGCCGGCGCTGACGCTGACCAGGTTCATGCGTTCCGGACGGCGCGCATCCAGGCCGATCAGCTGGCCGATGATCGGGTCTGGCAGGCCCGGAATCTCGACGCGCACGACAGCCTGGACAGTCGTCTGGACATCCGCCACGCCGGGCACGGCGCGCAAGGTCTCGGCCAACGAGTTCGGCGCCCGCTTGACGCTCGCGAAGACATCCGCGAAGTGGCCGGCAGCGTAGAAGTCGTCGCGCGCCAGCGCCAGCGAATCCACCGCCGACAGGCTGGTGACGAAACCGCCGATGCCGCTGGCGACCACCAGCGCGATGGTCAGCGCCTGGCTCCACATCAGGCGCAGGTCGCGAAGCAGTTTGCGGTCGAGGGCTTTCATCGCGCTACCAGCTCAGCTCGGCGGGCGTCCGCTTCTCGGGGTTGGACTCCACGCGCTGGATGCGGCCGTCGCCGAGATAGACGACGCGATCGGCCATGCCTGCGATCGCTGCGTTGTGCGTGATGACGACCGCGGTCGTGCCCAGTTCGCGGTTGATCCGCGCGATGACCTCCAGCACCAGCTTGCCAGTCTGGTAGTCGAGCGCCCCGGTCGGCTCGTCGCACAGCAGCACGTCGGGCTTCTTGACGATGGCGCGCGCGATCGCGACCCGCTGTTGCTCGCCGCCGGACAGCTGCGCCGGAAAGTGGTCACGCCGCGGGGTCAACCCGACGAGGTCGATCGCCTCGTCCACCGGCATCGGATCGTCGACGATGTCGGTGACCAGGGCGACGTTCTCACGCACGGTCAGGCTGGGGATGAGGTTGTAGAACTGGAAGACGAAGCCCACGTGTTCGCGGCGATAGGCCGTCAACTCCGCGTCGGATGCGCCGCTCAGGACATGCTCGTGGAAGGCCAGCGTTCCCGTGCTTGGAAGGTCCAGTCCACCCAGGATGTTGAGCAGCGTCGACTTGCCGCTGCCCGACGCGCCCAGCAGCACCACGAACTCGCCGCGACGGATGTCGAGGTCGACGTCGCGCAGCGCCCGCACTTCGACCTCGCCGGTGCGATAGGTCTTGGAAATGCCGCGCGCGAGGAACACGCTGTCGCGGCGGGGAGGGCGGGCATCGTCCATGGGCGACCACGATTGTGGAAACCCTGACCGGAGCGAGCCTTGCGCCAACGCAAGGCGTCGGCTGCCGCGGACCCTTGGTGCCGCGCGAATGGGCCGGGCACTTCGTCACATGTCGCCCCATGCGACACAACGGGCATGGATCGCGCGGGGGGCTTCCGGTCGCGCCGGGCAGCGGCGCGAGCAAGGCGTGCGGGTCCAGTTGCACAGCGGTCCGCTCGAGCGAGCGCTACCGACACATCGCCGCTGCCACGATGGTCGCTCCATGGTCGTCGAAACGGCCAGTGTCGCGTTCCAAGTCCGTTGTCCGAAGTCATCCCATCCCAATGACCGCCCCGCAAAGCCGCGTGTTTCTTCAGTTTCCTGCGTTTGAGCCAGATTCGTGAGCGTCGTTCCGAGGCACTTCGACCTTCTGCACACACCAGAAAATCGTCAAACGGACATCGATTGAGGCTTGGCTGCGTCAATTGGACGCGCATCATGGTTCCCAGGCCGATCGTGTCCAAGCGACCGTGAGTGTCCAATATATTCGACGCTCTTGAGCGGGTCAGCTATCCTTAGAGCATGTTCGCTGCTCACGAGTTAAGCCAAAGCGTACGAACTCGCCGAAAAGAAATTGGTATATCTCAGGCAGCGTTAGCGAAGTTGGCAGGCGTGTCTCGCTCCACGATCGTGCAGCTCGAGAACGCGACGCTCAAAGACCTTAGCTTCTCCAGAACCGCGGCGGTGCTGAACGCCATCGGTCTCAATCTAGAGATCTGGCAGCCGCATCCACGCGTTGGGCCTCGTTCGTCCGAGTACACGCCTCCACTCGTCATCGCGGCGCGTACGGCTAGTACGAGCTACCGAACTGTCATCAACTCAGAGGTACTGAGTTCAGTGTTGTACGCAGGCGTTGCGCCAGAGGACTTTCAAGCGCACGTGCATACATTGCTCGACGAAGCTCCGTTGGCGCTTCTCGCCCGGGTCGTTGAGCAGATGCACGTGGAAACGGGGATGCCGCGCGATCAAGTCTGGTCAAACATGCGCCGCCTGGCAACCAAAGCCAAGACCAGACGAGCCATCTGGCAGGAATAAATCCGAGCGCGTTCAAGGCGAAACTCTCTTGCCATCCAGCGGAAATTCACACACCGCACCCCAACAAAATGCGGCTCGAAATACGCACATGTGCGACGCACATGTGCAGATTGCGGTTTAAGGCTGCGCAAAGTACAACTCTCGGTTGGTTCAACGACGTCAATTCGAGGGCTGCGAACACTCATCTAGTCGCCTGCAATGACAAAGGGCCACGCTGCGTCAACAGCGTGGCCCTTCTGAGCGAATCAACTTTGTAGCCGCCAAATCGCACTGAAGACAACGCTACGCCTCGGCGCAGCGCTTGTCAAGCGGTCGCGAGGGACAGGTGTATCCGGTCGATCGCTGGAAGTGCACGGCGCTGACGAGTGCTCGCTGTCCTCGCAGGAGGATCTGCGATGAAAGCAAGGCATGCGCGCGCAAGCAACAAAGGTCTCGATCGGACCGGCCGATCGAATCCTTTATTTGCAGAGATGACTGAATCGAGTCGGGTTGTGGCCAATGCTGCTCCGCGCAGTGTTGGATTCGACCGCGGTGCGATCTGGCTGGTAGATGGCGCCAGAGCCACGATTGAGCACCAACCCTCCGTCCATGAGGTGGTTGTGAGGTATGCCGAGACTGGCAAAGTTGCGACGGTCCAAATATCTAGACTGAAGCCGCTAGTGCTCGAGCCAGGATCGCCCGGGGCCGCGAGCTCGGCACGCGACCTCGCAAACTATTCGGCTGAAGTTTGGCAGCAAGCCGTCGAACAAGAGCGTCGCGTCAAGGAATGGTTTGACGCCGGCGATCTGAGCGCCGACGCACGTGCCGGAGTCGCGAAAGCATTGGACCTCAGCGACAGACAGCTCCGTCGGAAACTTAAGAAGTACCGTTTGATGCGATCCATCGCGGCGTTCCTCCCAGAAAAGGGTGGCACGCCCAAAGGCTCGACGCAGCTCGACCCGGCACTCGAGGCCATGATGCGGAGGCGCATCACCGAAGCGCTCGAAAGTAGTCCCGACATTGCCATCAATGACCTCGCTCCATTAGTAACCTCGGACGCCAAGGCGATGGGTTTCTCACCGCCAGGCCAAACAACGATCGCTCGACGGCTTCGAGCACTTCGCGGAGATCCGGATCTGCTTCCATCAGCAATTGGAGATGAGCTCAAATATCGTCGGCGTGCGGTGCGCGGCGCCACGGCAGCGTCATTTCCTCTCCTGCGTACGCAGCTTGATCACACGATTGCTGACGTGCACATCATCGAGCCCAATACGCTAGAGCCCATAGGACGCCCCGTCCTGTCGATGTTGCTGGACGAGAGTACGAGAGTCATTTTAGGGATGACGCTAAGCCTCGAGGCACCCAGCCGGCTATCAGTTGGGCTGTGCATCCATCACGCGGTCATGCCAAAGGCGGATTGGCTTCGCTCCGTCGGCGTTCCTAACGGCTCTTGGCCGGGATACGGGTTGATGCGAGAGATCTACACCGACAACGCGCAGGAATTCCATGCGCTGTCGCTGAAGCGTGCCTGCGAGGCTTACTCAATTTCGATGAAATTCCGACCACCCGGACACCCAGCAGCTGGCGGTCTCATCGAGCGCGCAATTGGCACGTTCATGACCAAGGTGCGACTGCTTCCCGGCTCGAGCTACAGCAAGGTGTTAAGAGAGATACCAAAGCGCGCTCATCGAGGTGCACGCCTAACGCTGGCGGAGCTCCATGGGATTTTGGCTCGCGAAGTCAGTCGGTACCACAAGATTCGGCATGAAGGCATCGGCATGCCGCCCCTCGCCGCCTGGGAGCGGGGCTGGAACGTTAACGGGGAAATCGCATCGCCGCGGGTGCCTGAAAGTGGAGAGCACTTCCTGCTGACTTTCCTGCCCGCCGAGCCTCGCGTTGTGACTCGGGAAGGCGTGAATCTGTTTGGACTTGATTTTCAGTCTCCGGGACTTGCGCCGCTGGTGGAGCCTGGGAGAAAGCGCATGGTGCGCTTCGACCCTCGCGATCTCACGCGCGTGTACGTCGAAGCGGACGGCCACCACGTGGTGGCAGACCTAGCAGGGCGGTCCGTGCAACCGTTCTCGCTTTGGGAATACCGGGAGGTGCGTCGCGCCCAACTCGCTGCGGGGCGCTCGATTGACACCGACTCGATTGCGGCTGACATCGAGGCCAACCGCGAGATCGTCAAAAAAGCCGTCGCACGGGGGACGACCAAGGGATTGAGGCGACAGGCGCGTCAGGACGAGTGGGCGAAGGCACAAGCGCCTCGACCGCCAGACCTCGTGCCCAGCCAGGACGCACCATTGCCAATCGAGCTCACGTGCCGTGTGATGGAGTAGGGCATGAGTTCCAATTCCACCCTGCACTCGCACCTCAATCCGGACGCTGCACGCCTGATCGGCGCGAGCGACGAGGAGCGCATTCGTCAAATTCAGCTCGACCGATTCATCGAGTACGGATCGGTAACGCGCGTTCTCTCGATACTCGACGACTTTGCATTGCGCCCACCGAGCGTTCGGCCGCCATGCCTGGCGCTTGTCGCAGACTCGGGAGGAGGAAAGTCGACTGTGTTGACCGAATTTGTTCGGCGGCTTGGGGCCGCGACGCTGGATTCAAATGCACGACGTGTGATCTACATGGTCGTTGATCCCTTTCCAGAGCTTCCAAACATGCAGACGTCGTTGTTGTCTGCAATGTCAATTCCTCCGGCGCAAGGTCAATACCGCAGACGGTGGGCAGCAGACGAACTCATCAAGAGAGCCATCATTGAACTCGGGGTTCGAGTGGTGATCTTCGACGAGATCGGACACCTACTGAATCTCCCTCGACTTTCACAGGTACTGGTCTTTGACTGGCTCAAATGGATTAGCACCGCCTGCCGCGTGAGCGTTGTGTGCAGCGGCATCCCCGGCTCCGAGCAAATCGTGTTGCGCGAGCGCCAGTTGCAGACCCGATTTACTGTAATGCGGCTGCCATGCTGGACGGCGGGACCGGCCTTCGGACAGTTCCTGCAAGCCTTCGAGAGGTCGCTGCCAATTCGGCGACCTTCGGGGCTTGCCGCGCTCGATATGCAGGAGGCGCTGCTTAAAGAGTCCCGAGTCAAGCAGCAAGTCAGCGGCGTCACAGACGGCGTCAAGCAGATCATCGCGTACGCTGCCATTGAGGCGATCCGGTCGGGCGAAGAACGCATCACGCGTTCGTTGCTGACTTCGTGGCGCGGAGCTTTCGGCTATGGACGATGAACCCGGAGGTGGGCGGGCGCCGCAAGACAATGGAAGGGGCGGGCGCATCGACGGCCGGAGACTCGACGCTTTGGTGCCCAGAATCCCGCTTCTTATGCCCATGCTTCCGAATGAAACGTTCGGCTCATGGCTCAGGCGATGTGCAGTCTCCCACCGGCACAAGAGTGTCGCGGACTTTGCACTGTCGATTCTCTCGCTCGAAGGCCTTTCGCTACCAAGCCACGACATTGACTGGGACTGCGATCCTCCACCGGCGTTGCTGGAAATCCTGTGCCGCCGCGGACGATTGCCATTGGCTCAGTTGCAGGAGGCCGTCGTGTCTGGAACGCAAGAGGTTCTTCGGCCCCGTGAGCGAGACGCCTATTGCCCGATTTGCTTTCAGTCGGATCTGGAACGGCATGCCATACACAGACGTCGCGACTGGCTGAATTCATGGACGATGACGTGCGCCGTTCATGGATGCCTTTTGTGGAGCCACGAACATGTGGCTTTCGCTCGGGCGACTAGGGAACAATCGCGTACGCTTGTCGCCGAGGAGCAGATCAGGCTCGGGATGGAAAGAGTAGGGCATGTGACCGGATTTTCGCCTCCCTACGCTTGTTGGTCTCCGCTTCGAGACATCTCGCGGCGGGATCGAGACCTGAAGTTGTCCGAGGGCCGCTGGCTCGATAGAGCCCTCCTTACAAGTGAGGCCGGCAGAAGTTTGCTGCTGTTGTGTGGCTCACGCAAGGCCGACTCGATCTACTACGTGCTATTTGCCGTGGCTCGGCCTGAAGATCTCTGCTGGACTGACGAGCTCAATGACGGCTCGATTGCGCAGCCAGCGCGCTCGCCAAGGGCGAACATCAGAGCGCGGTTGACCTCAGCCTATACGGCGGCAGCGATCTGGCAGTTGCTCGATGGGCCGCGCCGTGAAAGTGGCGTTGCCTTCACGACAATTGATCAGATACCGTCGCTCGCAGAGTTAGCCAAGAGGACAGATCGGTGGCCACAGTTGTAGGGCATCCGCCAGCCTGTAGATCGGGCTTCAGGCATTGACTCGACAAACGTAGGGCGGCGCCCTAACGCCGCGAGCGACAGGCCGTCGACCGCCGTCCGAAGCGGAGGTGTACGTCCGGCAGGCCACGCAGCCTCTCGTCCAGTGCCTTCATGAACGGGAGGAAGCCCAGCTCGAGCGCGCTCAGCCAGGCTCGTAGCTCGATGATGTCCAGTCGGCGTTCGCCGGTTTCGACTCGGCTGACCATGGCCTGCGTTTGCCCCAACCTCTGCGCCAGGTCGGCTTGCCGGATGCCCAGTGCCTCACGCCGGTCGCGGAGTAGCGAGAGGATGACATCATTGTGTTTCGAGTGGAGCGACTTGATCATGGGCGCCTTTGACCGGACCCAGAACCCTAGCCGAAATCCGCCCGTATTCACAAAGTGCATCCGAGCCGGCTGCAGTTCGAACCACGTGAATATGCAGACTTTGAGTAGCGGCCGGACCTGGGAACAATCGAAACTTCACAACCGACCTCCAGGCTGCCTTGCGCAGGCGGCTCTCGACACCCTGATGTTCGTATCGATGCCTGAGTACCAGTTCGAGGTTCCGCCCACCCTCGCGCCCGCCAACGCAAAGTATTGGCGAAGCCTAAGCATCTCTACCAACGCTGCATGGTTTGTGCTGACCGTTCGCTCGCGAGATCCGCAGGCGGTACCACACACGTTCCTGCTTGCCTGGGACGTCGACCTTGTTCACGTCATCAAGTCGCGTGACGTTGTGATCGAATCGCTCATGTTCGTCGCACAGCACGTCCGTGGCCCCAATCGTGGTTGGTTCTCACAGCAAGTTCGAGAAATCTGGGAAGCCACCGATACCGCCGAAGCCGATAACCCCTGCGTTGTATTGGTCGACGAAAACGGCCTGGATCGTACGGGCCCGTTCATGGATTTCACCAGTGGGATCGTTCGTGATCGTCTTGTCGCGCGTGTGGGCGTCTAGCGACTGCGGGAAGAACCCCATGACTGACGCCGAATTCAAGCGCTTGAAAGCCCAACTGCAGGACACCGCTCGCAGCAGTGCCCCGCCTGATGAGGACGCCGACAACTGGGTGCGAGCGCTGGATACCGCGGGCGGCCCGGATCGTTGGTACAACGCCGCACTGTATTTCGCGGAGCAGGTGGAAGTCCTCCGACGCTTTGGTGTGCCAAAGGCTCAGTAGCACAGCCCCGAACTCCAGCGGCTATCTGTTGTTGGGGGGCCAACATAATCGGAGAGTCCCATGGGAAAGCGTGTCTACGACGTCACCCTTGCCGGTCGTGCTTGGTCACCTGCCGAAATGAAGGCACGCCACGACGAACTCCCGTTCAAGCCCGAATTGATCCACGGCAAATTGTATTGGACCGAGAGTCAGCGATTGACCATGCTCGCAGCTCTGCTGGAACACTGCGGTGCGACTGCAGCGGTTCGGATCGGTGACCCTGATGTGTGGCGTGAGGCAGTTCGAGGGCTCGAATAGCTTCCTGGTGTCGTGTCCTTCATCTCTCACGGGCGCCCGGCCCGGAGAGCCAGCGCGCCGCGCTGGTACCAGGCCGCATCAGATCCAAGGCTTGGCTGCGCATACTCACCGCCGACTTGGTGCTCATCGCCGGGGCTAATCCCTCAGCAGCGCGCGAATGCGCCCGTGGTTGGACGGCAAATTTCCGGCTCAAGACTGGCGCCAGCGTCAGGTCAGTGCACCGCGCGATCGAGCCCGGCTTTGGAAGAATACGTGAGGCCCTGGCAAAATGCTACTTTAAGTCTGTAGACCCAAACTCATCTCGAATGCGAATCTCACGGCCCTATGAGTGGCCGGGGACGCAAAGTCGAATCTGCACGCGATCGTGTCGCCAGACACATGCGCGCGCTTCGCGCCGATCAGGGCATTTCGCAAGAGGCGCTCGCAGCCAAGGTGGAGTTGCATCGCACCTACGTGGGTTCGATCGAACGTAGCGAGCGCAACGTGTCACTTGACAACATTGAGCGCATCGCCCACGCGCTTGGCGTGGACGTCTGCGATCTGCTGTCGCCGGTATAGGTGGGCGAGACCTCGGGCTACATGGGCGAACGACACACCTCCTGGAAGATCATCCTCCCCGTCGGGCATCGACCTACGCAATAGGCTCGACAATGCGCTCTCCGGCGCCCGTCAGAGCCAACTCTTGACACTCGCGCAGATGCGGTCAGCCGAGATCCCATATCGATCGTGCAGCGTCGGCAGCGCTCCGGCATCGAGAAATTGATCGGGCAAGGCGATCTGGCGGAAAGCTGCCGACACGCTGGAGCGCATGAGGAGCGTCGCGACCGCTTCTCCGAGCCCGCCGATGACCGAATGGTTCTCGGCGACCACCACGAGTCGCCCTGAACGACGCGCCTCGGCCAGGATCGTCGCCTCGTCCAGCGGCTTGATCGTCGGGCAGTGCAGCACCGCGACGTCGATGCCGTCCTTGCGCAAGGCTTCGGCCGCTTCCAAGGAGCGCATCGTCATGAAGCCACTCGAGATCATCAGCACGTCCTTGCCGTCGCGCAGCAGCTTGGCCTTGCCGAGCTCGAACTTGTAGTCGTATTCATCGAGGACCAGGGGCACGTTGCCGCGCAGCAGGCGCATGTAGACCGGGCCTGCGTGGGCGGCGATCTGGGGGACGGCTTGCTCGGTGTCGAGCGCGTCGCACGGATCGACGATCGTCAGGCCAGGGATGCCGCGCATCATCGACAGGTCGTCGGTCGCCTGGTGGCTCGGGCCATAGCCAGTCGTCAGCCCTGGCAGCGCGCAGCAGATCTTGACGTTGAGGTTCTCCTCGGCGATCACCTGGTGGATGAAGTCGTAGGCGCGGCGCGTGCCGAACACGGCGTATGTCGTCGCGAACGGGATGAAGCCTTCCTTGGCCATGCCGCCGGCCGACGCCATCAGCAGTTGCTCGGCCATGCCCATCTGGAAGAAGCGCTCGGGGAACGCCTGGCCGAACAGGTGCAGGTCGGTGTACTTGGCGAGGTCGGCCGTCATGCCGACGATGTCGGCCTGGGTGCGCGCCAGTTCCACCAACGCCTTGCCGAACGGGGCGGCCTTCACGCGCTGGCCTTCGGAGGCGATGGAGGCGATCATCGCCGAGGTCGTGAGGCGGGGCTTCTTGTCTGCGGTTGCGGTGTTCATGCTGTTGCTCCTTCAGGCGGTGGCGCGGGATTCGTCCAGGATCGCGATGGCTTGCTGCCACTCGGGCGGATCGACGCGGATGAAGTGGTTCTTCTCGCGCTGTTCCAGGAACGGCACGCCCTTGCCCATCAGAGTGTCGAAAAGGATGACGCGCGGCTTGGCCTCCGGCAGCGCGCGGGCGGCGTCGAAAGCGGCGATCACCGCGGCCATGTCGTTGCCGTCGACGCGCTGCACGTGCCAGCCGAACGCCGCCCACTTGTCGGCAAGCGGCTCGAAGCCCATCACCTTGCTGGACTGGCCGTCGGCCTGCTGGTTGTTGATGTCGATCAGGCAGATCAGGTTGCGAAGCCCGTGGTGGGCCGCACCCATCGCGGCCTCCCAGGTGGCGCCTTCATCGAGCTCGCCGTCCGACATCGAGTTGTAGACGAACGCCTTGCTGCCCTTGAGCCGCAGCCCGAGCGCCATGCCCACGCCGATCGCGAGCCCCTGGCCCAGCGAGCCGCCGGAGATCTCCATGCCCGGCGTGTAGGCCGCCATGCCCGACATCGGCAGGCGGCTGTCGTCGCTGCCGTAGGTCTCGAGTTCGCTGACCGGGATGATGCCCGCCTCGATCAGCGCGGCGTACGCGGCAATCGCATAGTGGCCGTGCGACAGCAGGAAGCGGTCGCGGCCTTCCCACTCCGGATCGTCAGCCCGGAAGTTCATGGCGTGGCCGTAGGCGACGGCCAGGACATCGGCCCAGCCGAGCGCCTGGCCGATGTAGCCCTGGCCCTGGACCTCGCCCATGTTCAGGGCGTAGCGGCGGATGCGGTAGGCGCGCTCGTCGAGCGTATTCAGGTCGGACATGGATGGCTTCTCCAGAGAGTGAGGGTGGAAATTCAGGCGAGCACGCGCGGCGGGGGCGGCGGCCCGAGGCGTTGAAGGACGTACCGGAGCGAGACATCGATCGCGGCCTCGATGTCGGCGAGGGGTGCCCGGTAGCGGGCACGGGATAGCGTGGCGTCGGGGCGCCTGTGCAGCCGCAGCGGCAATTCGATGGTCACCGGCGGCGCGGATCTGCGGGCCTGGATGGCGTCCAGCAGTGCGCCGCAGTCGATCTGCCCTTGACCGATGGCCGTGAAGAAGCAGCCCTGCGGCGTGCGGCGCAGGTCCTTCAGATGGACGTTGATGCAGTGCGGCAACGCCTCGACAGCGTCCTGCACGGGATCCTGGTCCGGCGCGTGTGTCGCGCGGTTGCCCAGGTCGTAGTTGACGCCGAGGCTGTCGGAGCCGAAGCGTTCGACCAGGCTCGCCGCATCGGCGGCGGTGTCCATGACGCTGGTGATGCCGTCGCCAGGGTTCTCGAGTCCGAGGCGCACGCCGAGGGAGCCGGCCTGGCTCACTATCTCCTCGATATTGGCTAGGAATGCACGCTCGCGTCGGCGCGGTGGCGCCAGGACGTTGACGACCTGCGCGCCGGCGCGCCTTGCGAACTCCATGCGCCTGAGCATCGCCGGCGCAGCACGAAGTGCTCCGAGGTCGAAGGTCATCGTCATGGCCTGGCACGCCAGTCCGCTTCCCGCGATCATGGAGGCTGTCGCGGCGGCGCCTGCCTGGGAGAAGTCGGGCGCGATCCCGTTGCGGTCGAAGGCGCCCAAGAACGCCGGCTCGACGTGTGTCGCCCCAAGTCGCGCCAGGCTCTCGCACGCCCGGGCTAGCCCGTAGCCGTCGTAGGCCACGGTCGACACGGCGATGGCAGGGTGGGATGCCACGGCGATCTCAGCCCAGCAAGCCGATGGAGAACCACGGAACGAACGCGACGATCAGCAGCCCGAGCAGCAGGACGCCGAGGTACGGCCAGATGCGGCGCATTGCCACGTTCGGGTCGGCACGGCCGATAGTGCAGGCCGCGTAGTAGCCCAGGCCGAACGGCGGCGCGAACAGGCCGATGCCCATCGACAGGATGATGACCATGGCGTAGTGCACTTCGTGCACGCCCATCATCCGGGCGACCGGGAACAGCAGGGGCGCGAACAACACCATCGCCGGGATCCCCTCCAGCACGCTGCCCAGGACGACGAAGGCCGCGATCGAGATCAGCAGGAAGCCGAACTTGCCGCCCGGCACGCTGGTCATCACGTGGGTGAGACTCTGCGCGAAGCCGGACTGCGTCAGCGCCCACGACATGCCCGTGGCGGTGCCGATGATGAACAGGATGGCGCCGGACAGGGCTGCGGTGTCGACCAGCATCGGGTAGAGACGCCGCCAGTCGAAGCGGCGGTAGATCAACAGGCCGGCGACCACCGCATAGGCGATGCCGATCGTCGACACCTCCGTGGCGGTGGCGATGCCCCGGACCACCGCGGTGCGGATCAGGACGGGCAGCAGCAGCGCCGGAACCGCCACCATGAACGTGCGTCCGACGACGCGCATCGGTGCGCGACGCAGTCCCTGGACGACTTCGGCGCTGCGCTGGCGAGCGAGCACCGCGAGCAGCACGGCCAGCACGACGCCCGGCAGGATCCCGCCGGTGAAGAGCGCCGCGATGGAGATGCCTGCGACCGAGCCGATCGTGATGAGCACCAGCGACGGTGGAATCGTCTCGGCCATCGCGCCCGACGACGCCAGCAGCGAAATGAGCTCGCCCTCATGGTTGCCGCGCCGCTTCATCTCCGGCAGCAGGACCGGGGCCACCGCGGCCATGTCGGCGGTCTTGGCGCCCGAGATGCCGGACACCAGCAGCATCGCGCCGAGCAGCACGTAGTTCAGGCCGCCGCGCACGTGGCCCAGCATCGAGGCCAGGAAATCCACCATCGCCTTGGCCATGCCTGTCATCTCGACCAAGTGGCCCAGCAGGATGAACAGCGGCACCGCCAGCAGGATCAGTGAACTCATGCCCTCGTCGATGCGGCCGCTCATGACCGACAGCGGCGTGGACGTCGTGCACAGCAGGAAGGCGACCGTGGCCAGCCCGAAGCAGAACGCGATCGGCACGCCCAGCAGCACGCCGGCGCCGAGCAGCCCGGCAAAGAAGATCAGCAGGTTCCAGTTGCCGATGCCTTCGAGCCAGCCCGAGCCGGCCCACAGCGCGCCGGCGAGGGCGGCGATGGCGACGCCGACGCCGAGGAGTTCGAGCAGGCCGCGGCGTGCGACCCTCAAGGCGCACAGGGCGATCATCAAGCCGCATCCCGCGGGGACGGCGGCCGCGCGCAGCGTGTTGGGCCAGCCGAGCGCGGGCGTCTCGACAACCCATTCGTCGCGCGCGTACCCGGACATCGGCCCGATGAGGATCACCAGGAACAGCAGCGGAGCGGCGTAGGCCAGTGTCTCGCCCCACGCCTGCGCG
>Ga0207695_10005385_pt1 | contig 17001 bp, 11 predicted proteins | sample KBSC54metaG_FD_184354 | JGI IMG/M metagenome (GOLD analysis project Ga0207695, IMG submission 184354) | Corn rhizosphere microbial communities from Kellogg Biological Station, Michigan, USA - KBS C5-4 metaG (SPAdes) (version 2) | ecosystem: Host-associated > Plants > Roots > Rhizosphere > Soil... | reverse complement strand
GATACTTCGGGCTGCCGGGTTTGGGTTCGCTGTCGTAAAATCCAATGCTTCGTTCGTGCGTAGGAAACCCCTGGGTGACTCGGGCGTTGGCTGTGCTCCGACGCTGGCTTTCCGGCGTCCTTGGTCCGGTGGACTTTAGCGCGTTGGCGCGCTTGGCGGCCAGTTTTGCCGGGCTCAGGGCGATCTTCTTCTTGATCTTCGATTCCATGGTCAATTTCTCACTTCCGGCTCTATGGTGGGGGGGCGCTGAGGGTGGTTGACGGCTCTGGGGACTGTATGTTTATGAATTTATGTGGTGAGATAGTTTGCTGGAGACGTCATCGTGTTTCTTCGTTCTTTCCTATTCGTTCTGGTGGCGGCCGGACTGATCCGGGCTGCCGATCCGCCGCAACTCCAATTCAATATCAAATGGGTGAATCCGCCTACGAAAGCGCTCCCTCGCGGCGTTTCTCACAAAACTCTGATGAGCAAGGCCATGGGGGTCGAGGTTGGCTATTATGTTTACCTGCCGCCCTCCTATGAAGGCTCTTCCGCGAGCTTCCCGGTGCTCTACTGGCTCCATGGCGCGGGCAGCGACGAAAACGCAGGATTGCCAATTGCGGAGATGTTCGACAAGGCAATTCAGGCCGGGCAGATGACGCCCGCGATTATGGTGTTTCCCAATGGCGGCAAACGGAGCGAGTATCGCGACTGGGAGCCGCAGAAGGTGCTTCCCGAGACGTTCATCATCCGGGAGCTGATTCCTCATATCGACGCCAATTACCGGACTATCAAGGACCGGCGCGGCCGCTGGGTGGAAGGCATGTCGATGGGCGGCAACGGCTCGCTCAAATTCGCCTTGAAGTTTCCGGACTTGTTCAGCTCCGTGGTTGCCTATGCCGGATCTTATCAGCCGCTGCCCAAGGACGGTTTTCTTTATCCCGGCGTGGCTCCGGAATTTCGCGTTTGGCTCCAGACTCTGGCCGAATGGTACACCCCCGACCATGATCCCTTCGAACTCGCCAAGTTTAATCGGTACCGCCTGAACGGCCTACGCATCCGGCTGGTGGCCGGGACGATGGATGTCGCCTTGAAAGACTCTGAAGCGCTGCACAAGTATCTTCAGGAGATTGGCATTGTGCACGAATACGATCTCTATCTTGGCATCGCACACAACCAGACCGCCTATTACGAGCGCGGGGGTGTGGAAGGCTTCCGCTTTCATGTGCCGGCTTTGGAACGGACTACGAAGTAGAAGCGGTCCTGCGCTCAGCCTGACATCGGATTCAGATTGGATGCACCTCCGGCGCCAGCCGCGATAGCATGCAATTACCTGCTTTAAGCACGATGGAGGGTTACGCATGATCGATCTTAGAGAAGTCCGTTCCGTTACAGAGTTCCAGCACAACACCAAGGATTACGTTGTGCGGCTCAAGGAAAACAAAACTCCGCTCGTGCTCACTGTCAACGGCCGTGCTGAGTTAGTGGTCCAGGATGCTGAGAGCTACCAGTTGATGCTCGAACGCTTGGAGCGGGCCGAGACAGTTGCTGCAATTCGCCAAGGTATGGAACAGTCTGGGCGCGGAGAAGGTATTCCGCTTGACGAGGCAGAAATGAGACTACGGAAAAAGCATGGCTTTTCGCATTGAGATTCAGCCGCGGGCGTTCGCGCAAGACGGACTCGCTTCCGGCGGCTAAGTCCGCTGAGTTTCTCTTTCGTTTGGTGCCGCCGGATGCGGCCTTTGCGCTATTGACGACCTCGATTCGATAGCGGAGTAGATCAAGAGCAAGGATAGTTTCTCCACAGCTCAAAAATGGTTCAACGGAATGATGGACGACATTGCGTCCCTGCAGGAAATGCCTCAGAGGTGTCCTGTTGCTCCGGAGTCCGAAGACCTTGATCGCGAAATTCGTGTTCTCCTTCATGGCCGAAGAAATCGAACCTACAAAATCTATTCCTCAATCGAGCAAGAGTCAACCGGCATCGGAGTGGTTTCGATCTTCCACGTTCGCCACTGGGCGCGAAAGTCAGTCGATGCCAACGAACTGGAGGATCTGATGGAGGACCAACAGGAAGGCGCCGATCAGGAGGAGGAGTGACAGGAAAAAGTGGCGCGGTGAACGTTGAAATTACCCAGTGCTGCGCGGTTCAAAAGGAGCGCAGGAGCCGACCAAGGTCTTTCACTCGCTTCAATCGTTACTCTGAGGAAAATAAGAACTATGGTTGCAGTGAGACTTATGCCGATGGCACTCCTGAACTGTTCAACGACTTGCGTATCAGTATTGGCAACAATGAAATGAGCCGATCGGTCCCCCGGAGATTGACTGGTTTCGCGCAGAGGCCTTCCTCCCAGACCAGATCCTTGGACTGCGCCCAGCCGTCAATGACGGGTTTTGACGATCACCGGGCTTTGCTACTCTCCGCGCCCTCCCTTGCTGGTACTACTGTGTTATAAACTCTCGGGAAGTCCGTGGGCGGCTTCCGCAGTCGTTTCTCGAATCCCGTCTCCGGTTGAAAGGCGGGTTACCAACCCCGCGCCGGCTGCCAGCCGGCCCCACGCGCGCTGCCAGTGCGTCATTTGTAACACAGTCGATCCGAGGCGGAAGGTGTTTCCCTCGCTACTCTGCTGCGACACTTCCCGGCCCCGTGCTGTTGACAGCGCGATCCAGGAGGTGTAAGTGTATAGTCGGCACTCAATAAAGGAGATCTCCATGGCGTTCTATAACCAACTCGTTGCGGCTGCGGCTGCGTGCACTCTGGCGGTCACAATAGTCCCGTCCAACCTCGCCGCCCAACAGACGACAAAGGATGGAATCCGCCTCGACAACGCCATCAACAGGCCAGAGCGCCCTTACCGTCCGGCTGGGTCTTCAGACCCACGCGACCGGGGCCCACACGTTGCGAGGGGATTCGGCAAGCGCGACCGGCGTCTCGTCTACGTAACTCTGCCGGGCGGCTCGGCCGGCGGGCAGTTCTCGTCCGAAATGAACGGCGTTGGCATCGTCGTCCTGGATGTCGATCGCAACTTCGAGTTCGTGAAGCGGATCCCCACCTGGAATGTCGCCGCCAGCACGAGTCCGGAGGAAGTCTCGGGAGTCGCGGCGAGTCCGGCCACCAACATGATCTATCTGGCCACCCGGGGCCGGCTCGCGGCCTTCGATCTGGGTACCGACCAGAAGGCCTGGGAGAGCACCTATGACGGTTTTTGCTGTGAGCGCCCGGAAGTCACGCCCGATGGTAAAACGTTGGTCGTCGGTTCTGATCTGAAGGACTTCTGGTATGTGATCGACGCCCAGACCGGAAACCTGAAGGGCAAGATCCAAGCGCCCAAGAGCAACTTCGCCCACAACATGGCGCTCAGCGCAGACGGCAAGACGGTGTTCATGGCCCCGAACGGGGTGACTATGACGGTGGGCGACGTGCCCTCGATGAAGGCAATCAGAACCATCACCTTCTCAGACCACGTGCGCCCCTTCGTGATCAACCACAATGCAACGCGGGTCTACGCAAACCTGAATAACCTACTGGGTTTTGAGATCGCCGATGTGAAGACCGGCGAGGTGATCAAGCGAATTGAAGCGCCGGCCGAAATGTGGAAGGCAAAGTGGGGTGACGTGAAGCAAAGCTTCTTCGGACACGGCTGCCCCAGCCATGGCATAGCCCTGACGCCGGATGAAAGCGAGATCTGGGTCGTGGACAATATCAACTACGGAGTGCTCGTATACGACAATACCGGCGAGTGGCCGGTGCTGAAGATGACTTTCCCGACGACGGCCTCCGCCGACTGGATCACGATGGGCATCGACGGACAGTACGCATTGCTTTCGTCGGCCGATGTTGTCGAGGTGAAGACCAAAAAGATCGTCGCGCAGATGAAAGACGAATACGGAAAGCCAATGCACAGTGAGAAGTTTCTGGAGATGGCCTTCTCGAACGGGAAGCTTCTGCGGACGGTGAGCCAGTTCGGAGAAGGCATCCCGAGCGCCGTGCAGTCCAGGCTCGCCGGCCGCGCTCTGGCGGCAAACACGAAGTGATTATCGGCGGTCCGAGGCATAGCCGGTGGAGCGGATGCTGCGCCGCGCTCACGTGGGCCGTAGCCGTAGCCGCTTCTGTCGCTTTCGAGGCAGGAACTGCGAAGGCAGCGGATCCAAATCCGGATCTGCAAGCAGTGCAGGCGGTCTGCGGCCGGTGCCACAACGTGGCGCTGTTCATGAAGCAACCCCGATCGTGGGACCGTTGGAACGACGTCTTCGCGGACATGACCAAGCGCGGCGCAAACGGAACCGACGAGCAACTCGCGCGGGTGACGACGTATTTTTTTGAGAACCTCACCCTCGTGAACATCAACAGCTCGCCGGCCGAGGAGATCTCGGGGGTGCTCAGTGTCAGCGACGACGTGGCTCAGGCCATCATCGCGCGCCGGGAGCGTCAGCCGTTCGCCAACATTGCCCAACTGCGGGCCGTGCCTGGCGTGGACGCCGGCAAGTTGGAAGAACGGAAGAGCCGGATTCTTTTCTGATTATGCTTTCAGCCAGGGTTTGACTTCATCTAACATCTGACGGATCGTTTCTTTGCCCTTTTCGTCGAGGTGTCCGCCCAGCCCGGGGGATGCAGCTTTCTCGCGGGTCTGATAGGTATGAAAAACGCCGCGGAGTTGCAAGATGTATTTCAAGGACTCAATGCCATAGACACTGACCTCGCTAATGAGCATGGATGCACGCCCAAACATCTCGATCGATTCCTTTCGTTTGCCTTCCTGCCATGAGTCCCAGGCGCTCGCATAAAGATCGGCAAACGAGGCCGCCGGCATGGTGCCGGAAAAGCCGCGATTCATCTCATCGATCATAGTTCGGCCGTGCCCGCCGGTGAAGACCTTCAGTTGGTCTGAGCTCTTCTCCCGCAACTCTTGAATACGAAAAAGCGGCTGTCCGGCTTCGTCTTTGATATAGCGGAATGTAGGGATGGTTTTGTACATTTCAATCAGAGTTGCCACGCTCATATTTCCGACGGCTTGGGCAAACAATGGCAGGCCGGTCGCTTCCCCTACACGCTTGTAATAATCGACGACCGCCTTCGGATCCTTCTCGTCCGCCGGCGGCAGCGAGATGATCGCGTCCGCACCCACCTTCTTTGCATGAGTGGCATAGCGCACGGCGGTGTCCGCGGTTGGCGCCTGCACTCCGAGAACCAGTGCGGGCCGGAGCTTCTTTGCCGCCGCGCCAAGCGCCTCCGCTCCCTGCATGCGCTCCGATTCACTGAGGGTGGACCACTCGCTCGCCAGTTGCGGCCAGACGAAGCCGTGAACCCGGCCCCGGTGAATGAACCGCAGTTGTTCTACGAGCGAATCGGTGTCCAGCTTGTCCGAGTCGGTGAATGGTGTTTGAGCGATGGGGAAAATCCCTCGCAATTGCTTTGCATTGTTTGTTGGCCGCGCGGCCATGCACAGCGAGCCGCCAGCCACGATCTGTAGGAAGCTTCGCCTGGAACGGATCATCAGGTTTTTCCCCTTCGTGAAAAACAACAACGTATCACAAGCTGATGTGATCGGGAGGTCTAGCTTCGCCAGTCGCGGCCCGCCGGAGGCTCACTGCAACCGTGAGTCGTGATGCCACCACGCGCGAACGCGCCGCCACAAATGGGTGAGCCGGTGCCGCCGCCCGGTGGCCTCGAACCGCCGGCGCCAGGAGTACTCGCGTATCTCGTGTTCGAGGTTCATCAACTCCATTTTCGAGTTTGCACTGAGAACGCAATCTTTACCAGGTTCAAAACACGAATTGAGCCACTAGTACCAAAGTTCTCGAAAATCGAAGAACCCGTTTGGGTGTATACTGACCGGAACTTCAGATGTCAACATGAAAATTCCGGTCTAAGGAGGGCTCCATGAAGAAGAGCCTTATGCGCGGGATGATCGCTGGCTGCCTGGCTGTATTCGCAACCTTCCAGCCTTTCCCCGTTCGAGCGCAAAGCGCCTCAGCGGGAACTGTATCCGGTCAGGTGACAGACCGTCAGAGCGCGATGATCGCCGATGCGCAAGTGACGCTCACCGACACCTCGACCAACACCGCCCAAACCACTTCCACCAACGGCGTGGGGCGATACATATTCCTCAACGTGCCACCTGGCAGGTACGACCTGACGGTGAGCAAAGAGGGCTTCAGCCAGGCCAAGGTACTGGGGAACAATGTGGAAGTCGGCCTTGTCCTTACATTGGACATTCCGCTCGATGTGGGCTCTACTACCACCTCGGTGGAAGTCAAAGCCGCAGCCGGCGCTGAGTTGCAAACGACGAGCGCTACGGTAGGGTCGACCATCTCCGGCGACCCGCTGATGAATCTTCCGAATCTGGGGCGCGATGCAAATGCCTTCTTCGTATTGCAACCGGCTGTGACGCCGGCCGGACAAGTGGCCGGTGTACCCATTGACCAAAACTTATTCCAGCTCGACGGCGGGAATAATACGAGCGACCAGGATGGCTCTTACGCCGGCTACACTGCTTCCAGCGGTTTTATGGGCACAGGCTCAGGCGGTAGTCCCTCTGGCGTGATGCCCACTCCGGTGGAAAGCATTGAGGAATTCAAGGTAGGGACGAGTAATAATACGGCCGATTTCAATGGCGCCGGTGGCGGGCAAGTGCAGATGGTCACCAAGCGCGGGAGCAATCAATTTCACGGGTCCGGCTATGAATATTATTTCGGCGCCAACCTGGGCGCGAACACCTGGCAGAACAATCACACTCCGTCGCGCGGCCAGCCCTATACGTCGTTGCCGTCGACACACCAAAACCGTTTTGGCGCAACGCTAGGCGGGCCGTTGACTCCGTCGTTCTGGGGAGGCAGGACCTATTTCTTCTTTAACTATGAAGGACGGCGATTCCCGAACGTCACCACCATCGACCGGTTCGTTCCCACCGCCTTGATGCGCGCCGGAGTGATCCAGGTCCCCAATGCTTCCGGACAGATCATTCCTTACAACTTGAATCCGAATGCGGTGACTGTAAATAATGTCACCTATCAACCCGCAGTGTGCCCTGGCGGGCCGTGCGATCCCCGCGGCATCGGTCTGAACCCGATCGTTTCACAAATCTGGAACAAGTACATGCCGCTGCCGAACGATCCGCAAGCGGGTGACCGGTACAATACGCAGGGCTATCTCACGCCGGTAGCTTTGCCGCTGACTTCCAACTTCGCGGTCGCGCGGATCGATCACGACTTTGGCTCGAATTGGCGGTTCATGGCCAGCTATCGCTATTACAAGTTCAACCAGTACACAAGCAACCAGGTGGACATCGGTGGGATCTTACCGGGGGACACCCTTGGAACGGCTGTCGCCAAGACCCAGAAGCCGCAGACTCCCTCCTACATGGTCTTCGGGCTCTCGGGCGTGATCACTCCGCATCTGATCAACGACCTGCACTTCAGCTATCTGCGCAATGCCTGGGAATGGTCGAGCGCGGGCGCCCCGGTGCAGATACCTGGATTAGGCGGCGCAATTGAGGTTCTCTCGGACACGACCAACGCGCTGGTCCCACTGCCTGTCAATCGCGGCGATGGTTTATCACGCTTCTGGGATGGCCAGGACAAAGTTGTTCGCGATGACATGACGTGGATTAAAGGCAATCACCAGCTTCAGTTTGGCGGCCAGTATTTCCGCGGGAACTATAAGCACCAGCGGAACGACAATGGCAGCAATATCATGAGCTCGATTGTGTATCAGATCAACTCCGGCGCCGGCATTGCGACGCCGTCCACTTACATACCTACGACGGTCCCGGCCTCGCAACTGAGCAACTGGAACTCGCTTTATGCTTCCGAGCTGGGAATGGTCGCGCAGTCGCAAGTATTTTACGGGCGGAAAAGCGGGAATCTGCTGCCGGTAGGGAGTTCGATTTCATCAGAAACTATCGTCCCGAATTACAACCTGTACATCACCGATACCTGGCATGTGAAGCCGAACCTAACCTTGACCTACGGGCTCGGGTATGTGGTCGAGATGCCGCCGTATGAAGTCAACGGAAACCTGCCCATGGTGGTCTATTCCGATGGCACCGCTTTCACCGCGGAATCGTATCTGGCGCAGCGGCAGCAGGCGGCCCTGGCGGGGCAAGTCTACAATCCCATTCTAGGGTTCGACACGATACGAAACGTCGCCACGCATCCGAAGTATCCATTTAATCCTTTCTATGGAGGAGTCAGCCCTCGCCTGGCCGTGGCGTGGAGTCCGCAATATGACAATGGGCTTTTGGGGAAGTTATTCCCGGCCGGCAAGACAGTGGTTCGCGCCGGCTATGGCAGAACGTACAACCGCATTAACGGGATTAACGAGGTGCAAGTTCCGCTGCAAGGCATCGGAATTGGACAGGCGGTGACTTGTATCGGCGTCAGTCGCAACGGTCAGTGTCTGGGGTCAAACGGCGTTGACCCAACCACGGCGTTCCGCATCGGGGCCGATGGATTGACGGCGCCGCTTCCGGGCGTCCCACAAACGTTGCCGCAACCGTACTTTCCCGGTGTAGGCGGCAATGGGCCTGGCAGCGGCGATTCAAAACTGGATCCAAACTTAAAACCTGGCCACATCGATCAGTTTGATTTTACGATCCAACGCGAACTGGCCCCGAAAACCAGAATTGAGCTCGGCTACATCGGATCGCGCAGCCGCGGCGAGCAGATGTTTTACAGCCTGGACTCGGTGCCCTACATGACGACGCTCAACGGTCAGAACTTCGAGCAGGCGTACGTCAATCTCTACAGGGAGGTCAGCGGAAATCAGACAATTCAGCCGCAGCCATTCTTAGAGTCGGCCCTGGGTGGCAAGAGTTCGCCGTACTGCTCGGCGTTTGCCAGTTGCACGGCAGCCGTGGCTTCGAACCAGCGCACCAACTTACTAACAACTCAGTTCTACAATTTGTGGGCCGCTCTGAACGCAGCTCCGGGGTGGACTTTGGGCCGTACTATGGTCAGCTCGAATCCGATCCAGGTTACGGGTCTCAACATGGCCAACGGCTGGGGCTATTCCTACTACAACGCGGGATTCGCCTCTTTGAGGATGGGCGACTGGCACGGGATCACGACCTCGTCGAATCTCACTTTCAGCCGTGCTTTGGGTACCGGTGGCGTGGTGCAGTCAGGGCTAGTGGGTCCGATCGACCAATGGAATCTTGACTACAATTACGGGGTTCAGCCGTTTGATATCAAGTGGGTTTACAACGATCTACTTTATTATCGGCCTCCGATTTTCAAAGATCAGCATGGGATATTGGGGCGGGTGTTGGGCGGCTGGGCTTTGGCCCCGCTATTCACCGCATCCAGCGGCGCTCCGATTAAGGTCACATCCAACAGCAGCACGGGCGAAAACGCAGTGGCTTTGGTCCCCTTCACCGGGGGCACCTCCGCGCACTACAATCTCGTTTCTACTGGAGTGGCGGGCTTCGCCGGGAACGCATCGAGCGGCGGCTCGGGGATCAATTTGTTTTCCGATCCGAGCGCTGTTTACTCCGGTTTCCGGCGCTGGATTTTTGGAGTTGACGGCCAGAGCGGCGGCGGCGGTCCTATCCGCGGTTTCGCGACCTGGAATCTCGATTTGTCGGTCACCAAAGACGTCCGCATCCGCGAAGGAATGGGCGCGACCTTGAGCTTCCAGTTTGTAAATGTTCTGAATCATTTCCAACCGGCCAATCCTACTCTGAATATAGATAGCCCAGCGACGTTTGGAGTGATTACCGGCCAGGCCAATACCCCGCGGCAGATGGAATTCGGGCTGCGAATATTCTTTTAGCGAATGGTTATTCCGCCCGCAGGGCTACCGATGGGTCGACGGCAGTTGCCCTGCGCGCGGGCAGGTAACTGGCGAGCACCGCTATCGCCATCAGGGCGATGGAGACGGCGCAATACGTGGCTGGATCGACGGGGCTCACTTCAAACAGAAGCGATGACATGAAGTGCATGAGTGCACTCGCGACCGCCAGGCCGCATACCACACCGATGCTTGTCAGTAAGAAGCCATGACCGACGAACATGCGCCTGACGTCCTGATGCTGCGCTCCGAGGGCCATACGGATTCCGATCTCGCGGGTCCGCTGCGTCACAGAGTACGAGATAACGCCGTAGATTCCGACGATGCCGAGCAGAAGCGCCATGCCTCCCGCGATCACCAGCATCAGGAGCGTAAAGGAAGTGCGCGCCATCGATCGTTCGTAAATTTCCTGAACGGTCCTGACGTTCGCGATCGTGAGGTTCCCGTTCACCGACCAGACCGCCTGCTGGACCTGCTTGAGGAAACCGGCGGAACCAGTCCGGCTGCTGCGGACGGCGACTGCAACTGAGCGCTCCACGGAAAACTTCTGGCCCCAGAAATCTTTGACCAGAACGGGCCAGAACGTGATGGCAGGCGCCTTCTTATTTACGCCGTCGTCGCGCTCATTTCCGGCGACTCCGATGACTTCGCGCCACGTCCCGTTGGGACTCTCACGGACTCTCTTGCCGATGGCCGCTGCCGGGTCGTGCCATAACTCACGAGCGAGATTCTCGGAAATCAAAACGACTGGAGTCTTGTTGTAGATATCGGCCCAGGTGATGTCGCGGCCAGCTAACAGCGGATTGCCCATGGTCTTGAAGTAGCCGGGCCCGATCCACTTGTATCTCCGGAGAGGCGGAATCTGCGACTCCGAATATGCCCGGTCTTCGCTGTAAATCGGGTCGTTGCTGCTGCTGCCGTCCAATGTGATGGATGCCGAAATACTCGCGGCGGAGACACCGGGGATCTGGTTAACCTTCTGCAGGATCGCGTCCTGCATGCGAACTACGTTTTCCGGGTCGGGCACCTGCGCCTCAGGAATCGATACCCGGAGCGTGAGAATTTCATTTTGCTGTGTGAATCCTGGTTGAACCTGTCTCAGTGCCTGAAATGTTCGAATCATCAGACCGGAACTGATGAGCAGTACGAGCGCCAGCGACACCTGTACGATCACGAGCATGCTCCGCGCCCGATGCCGCTCCCGGCTCTGGCTCAGACTTCGGCCTGCCTCGCGAAGACTTGTGCCAAGACGCGGTCCGGCGTATTTGAAGACCGGAATGAGGCCGAACAAGAGGCCGGCTAACAGAGAGATGCCGAACGTGAATGCTAACACAGATGAATCAATGGAGATCTCGTGAAGACGCGGCAAACCAGCGGGAGCCAGCGAGACGAGCAATCGCAGCATTGCGTAGGCAACTCCGAGGCCGAGCAGTCCACCGGCAAGCCCGAGCGTCAGACTCTCAAATAACAGGTCGCGGGCGATCTGCGCCCATCCAGCACCAAGCGCGGCGCGGATCGCGAGTTCCTGCTGGCGCCCTTCCGCTCTTACCAGCAGCAGATTTGCGACGTTCGCGCAGGCGATGCAGAGTACAATTCCAACCGTGGCGAGCAGCACCCACAGTAGCTTCCCGGCGTCGCCGACCACATCGCGTTTGAGGGGCCGAACGCTCGGGCCGAGGCGCGCCTCATCGAGCATCTTTGTGCTCATCCCGGGGGCTGGCGGAAATTTGCGAATCATTAGCGGAATCATGCGGCCTACGTCTGCGTTGGCTTGCGCGATGGTGACTCCGGGCTTCAGTCGTGCCACGGCACGGTAGCTGAAGTTTCCGACGAACGTCTTGCTCCGGTCGAGCTGAAAGGGCACAATCAATGCGAGGCCATGATTCATGAAGGTGAATCCCTCGGGCATCACTCCGATGATTTCCCTCGCCTTGCTGTCGACGATGATCCTCCGTCCGATCACTTGAGGGTCGCGACCGAATCTGCGCTGCCAGTAACCGTAACTCAGCATCACGGTTTCGGGGCTTCCCGGCAAATCGTCCTTGCGCGTGAACCAGCGCCCAAGGATTGGCTGAACGCCGAGCACCGGCAGCGTACCGTCGGTCACAGATAAGGCGGCTACTTCCTCGGGCTCGCCGATTCCGGTGACGCTTACCGAGTCGTTACGCCAAAGGCCGATGTCCTGGAATGTTTGACCTTCCTCCCGGTAAGTGAAGTAGCTGCTGGGCGATGCGTCCAGCTCGGGGAGGCCGATACCTGGGGCAGTCTGCCATACGGCGACCAAATTATCGGAGTCAGGATAGGGCAGGGGTTTCAACAGCACTCCGCTGATCACGCTAAAGACCGCTGTGTTTGCGCCGATGCCGATCGCAAGCGTGGCTAGAGTAATCGCCGTAAACACAGGTGAGCGCATGAGCCTGCGAAAGATGTGTTTGAGTTGATTTCCAAACGATCCCATAGAAGTATCTACGTTCTGATGGAGTTATGGTTCCGAGTATCTCATAGGCCCGGCGAAATACGTGAGGGCGAATATACGGCGAATCAGGCGTTGACGCGAGGGCGAGGGAGGAAACCGCTTATCTCAGTAGGAGTCTTTAGATTATGGCGGCAACCGTGTGGAAGGGCCATCTCACTTTTGGCCTCGTTTCAATACCTGTCCGATTAATTCGCGCGGCCCGCGCCCAGCGGGTGCCTTTGCGCCAACTGTATCGACCACGCCATACTGCACAATCAAATGCGAGCGAGAAATTCGGCGAGGCCCTTCCCGCCTCCAGGCTCACCGCAGAGCACGATGCCGCCATCGAAGAGCAAGAGTTGGAAGAGACTCGCGACCATGCAGTGCCCGAAACCACATCGGAGGCCGTGCCAGTCAAACGTGTTTATCAGCAGGTCAATAGCGACGAAAACATTCATAATGCTGACCTCGTGAAGGGTTTCGAATCCTCCAAGGGCCAGTATGTGGTTTTCGATGAACAGGAGATTCGCCAGATCACGCCCAAGACCTCCACCGAAATGGAGATCGTGGAATTCGTTCGATTCAACGAAATCGACCCCATATATTTGGAGACGTCTTATTATGTGATCCCCGAGCAGACCGGCGAGAAGGCGTATGCCTTATTGTTTGAAGCTATGCGAAGCGCTGGTCACGCTGCGATCGCCTCCGTTAGTATGCACCGGCGGGATCACGTCATGATTGTGAGGGCCGGGAAAAGCGGGCTCATCGCACATACGATGTATTACGCCGACGAGGTCCGCACAATTGAAGAATTCCGCACGGATACGAGTTTGGCGTCTGCGAAAGAATTGGAGCTTGCCAACGCGCTCATTCAAGCTCTGGCGAAGCCGTTCGAGCCAAATCTGTTCAAGAATCAATTTCGAGAACAATTGACGCAGCTTATTGCGTCGCGGGCTGCTCAGAGTGAGATCACGCCGGTTGAAACACCGAAAGCCGGCAAAGTGGTCGACATCATGGATGCGCTCAGACGTAGCCTGACGGAAGTTAAATCGGCGGAGCGGCTCTCGCAAGTACAGCCCGCACAGACGCCGCGAAAGCCCGCGCGCGCCGAGCGACCCGCAAATAGAAGCGGTAAGCGCCCAAGGAAAACGGGATAGTCTAGCCTTGTTCCAAAGGTCTGTAACGCCAAGTTTGCCGTTCGCATCACACAGGCGAGTCGTTGGTCTGTTAACGAACTCGCGCAAGACGGATTCGCTTCCGGCGGCTAAGTCCGTTGAGTTTCTCTTTCGTTGGGTGCCGCCGAAAGCGGCCTTTGCGCTTTTGAGGAACTCGCGCAAGAGGGACTCGCTTCCGGCGGCTAAGTCCGTTGACTTTCTCTTTGGTTTGGCGCCGCCGAAAGCGACCTTTGCGTTTTTGACAAGCCGGACTGCCGGCGAGCCTCTTGGCTACGATTCCCAATTAATGAGTTGGGGCAATGAGTTCTGTGGTAACGTCAGCGAACAAGGAATCCAGGCGTTGGGTCCTGATAGGCGGGGCTGTGGTGGCGGTGGGAATAGCGTCGTCAGCCATTCTGCTCGCCTTGAACTGGCCCTTTACTCAGGCAGCTGTCACAAAGACGCTGCAGGATCGCTTTGCCAGGGAAGTGAAGATCCGCAAATTCCGGAGTACGTACTCTCCGCCAGGGTGCGTGGCCGAGGGCGTCGACTTCCTGCATCGTAAACGTAAAGACCTGCCACCGCTCATCAGCGTCGAAACTCTGACGATTCGCAGCGCATATAGCGGTTTGCTAAGAATTCACAGGCTGGTGAATTATGTGCAGGTAGCAGGATTGCATGTGAGAGTGCCGCCCAAGAGCAATGGCTCCGCGCACCAAATACTTCCACTTACTAACAGCACGTCCGGCAAGACTCTAACCATTGGCGAAATGACGACGGACGGGGCTGTTGTGGAATTCCTGTCCAATGAATCGTCAGAGGACCGATTCACCCTCCGAATCGATCATTTGACGTTGAATCACGTGGCGCAGAACGACCCTCTGGTGTTTCACGCGCGATTCAACAACGCTGAGCCGCCGGGAGAAATCCGATCAGACGGACAGTTTGGTCCGTGGAACGACGACGATCCCGGCAGCACTGAACTTTCGGGCTCGTACAGCTATGAGCACGCGAAGCTCGGGGTGTTTGGAGGCATCGGCGGGACGTTATCTTCCCATGGGACATTCAGCGGCACGCTGGGCCATATCGATGTCCAAGGGGACGCTGATGTGCCCGATTTCGGTGCCGCGGTTGGCGGCCATAAGGAACACCTGGCCTCGAATTTTCATGCTGTCGTGGATGGAACCAATGGGGACACTAGTCTCGCCCGCGTAGAATCCCATTTCGGCAAGACTACAGTAATTTCGCAGGGCGATGTGAAGGGCCATCCGGGCCAACATGGAAAGATGGTGATGCTCTCGATGAATGTGCCGCAAGGTCGAATTGAGGACCTGCTGTACCTCGTTACGGGCTCGGCGCGGGCGGCGGAGACTGGCAGCATTCGCTTGCATACTAAAGTTGAGTTGCCACCAGGGCCGGAGGCATTTCTAAGACGGCTTCACCTGGAAGGTGGATTCGGAATCGGTAGCGGCCACTTCACGAACCCCGAAATTCAGGAGCCGGTAAATCGGCTCGCCGAAAGTGCCCGCGGCGAGACCAAGCATCAGGAGAACGCTGACACATCGATTGTGCTTTCGAATCTGAAGGGCAATGTTTCGGCGAGCGGTGGGATCGCGAGGCTTTCTAAGATCTCCTTCACTGAACCTGGGACACTTGCGGAAATGGAGGGCACGTACAACCTGATCGACAAGAAAGTAGATCTGCGAGGTGTTCTTCATACCACCGGAAAGTTGGCGGATACGAAGTCGGGTTTCAAGTCTTTGGTATTAAGAGCGCTGGGTCCTTTCCTGAAGAAAAAATCGATCACCGTAGTGCCATTCGTAATTAAGGGCACCTCTACCAATCCCTCTTTTGCTTTAGATCTCACGGCGAAGCGCCAGGAATAGCGCAATGTACGATTCTAAAACTCGAACTTCATCGATACCTGCAGTTCGCGCGGATCACCGAACGCATTCACTCGTCCATATGGGTTCTTCAATGTGCCTGGGGGGCCGATGTTTGGATTCGTAACGTCTCGAATGGTGGTGTCGACGGTGCGCCAGTTTGCGTGATTGAGAACGTTATAAGCGTCCGCGCGAATGATCAATCCGGCTCTTTCCCAAATTGGAAATCGCTTCGATAATGTGAAATCCAGATTCCATAGGCCGGGCTGACGGACCATCATGCGGGGTGCGGTACCGAACCGCGGCGTGGTCACCACCTGAAAGGCATCGGTGTTAAAAAAATGCGATTCGGTCCGATCGCCGCGCGACAAGTCCGGATTGGCAACCATGTCCGGCCGGTCGAAGCGAGACCACGAATCAGGACGCCCGGTACCATCGGTGACCTGGGTAGCGTTGCCTGTTTGGGCCGTGTAGATGAAGTTGGTTTGCCACGCCCCGAATGCCTTACCGAGTAGCCTGTGCTGGTCGCGGAAGAACGGCAACTCGTAAACCACTGCACCCGTCAGCCTTTGGCGTATGTCGAAAGTGGTGGACGATTTGTCCAGCTTTCGATTCGACAGAAAGTGAAATACACCGGGGTTGCCAACTCCAACCGCGCTTTGGCCCTGCTCCGCGTCGCTGATCGCGTGCCCCCACGTGTAGGAAACCAATATATGCGTGGATCGCACCCTGCGCTCGAATCGCGACTGCAACGAATGATACTGGCCGGAACCGTCCGCCATGCGCCAATTGATCGATGAGAAGCCGGGACGGATCAGCGCCGCGGTGCCCAGGACGAAACGCGAATTGAAGTCGCCGGGCGTGTTGATATCCTCGTTCGTGAAAATCTTATTTGCCTTATTCGCCACGTAAGCAACTTCAATTGCACTATCCTTAATACGTTTTTGGAGCGCTACGTTCCATTGCTGAACATATGTGTCGCGAACGTTTGGATCGACTGCGTTCACGGCCACACGCGCCGGGATGGCCGCCGTTCCGCGCGAGAAATTGTCCCATAGCAGAGTTGGCTTCGGATTTACGCTAAGCGCCGGCGCGGTAAAGTCGTGTGTGAATCCAAAACCGCTATACGCGGCATCCGGCGCGCCGATGCCGCCCGGCGGGGGATTGATCGCATCAAGTATTGGGCCGCTCGGATGCTCCTGCTCGTAGTAGATCCCGTAGCCGCCGCGCAATACGAGATCCTGCGACTTCAACGGCCGCCAGGCAAAGCCGAACCGTGGTCCGAAATTGTTTGGATCGCTATTCTGCAGTGCACGCCCGCCTTCAGCGTCGGTGGCGTTCTTGGCGTAATCGATCTGGTTGGTCGCCAAATCGAAGCTAGCCCAGTGGTCGTGCCTTTCTTTCCAAGGCTGGAAATAGTCATAGCGCACGCCGAGATTCAAGGTCAGGTAGGGCGTCACCTTGATATCGTCCTGGAAGTAACCGGAATTCCAAAACTGGTTAGGCGTGCCATGCAGAGGCGCCGCACCGATGGATGCGGACGAAAGGTAACCAAGGAGAAAGTCCACCAACCCATCGCCCGTATATGCTCCACCGGGAGCGCTGCCAAAATTGAAGGAACCTCGAGCGGTCAGTGTTTCGATGAAAACATTATTACGCCGCATAATGGTCAGGCCGGCTTTGAGGGAATGCTTTCCCCTGATCATCGAGAGATTGTCGGCGAATTGCCAGATCTGTCCG
>Ga0207695_10005383_pt1 | contig 17004 bp, 16 predicted proteins | sample KBSC54metaG_FD_184354 | JGI IMG/M metagenome (GOLD analysis project Ga0207695, IMG submission 184354) | Corn rhizosphere microbial communities from Kellogg Biological Station, Michigan, USA - KBS C5-4 metaG (SPAdes) (version 2) | ecosystem: Host-associated > Plants > Roots > Rhizosphere > Soil... | reverse complement strand
TCCCGGGCGAGCAATGCATTGAGAATCGTGGATTTACCGCGGTTGAATTCACCGAGTAAAACGATGCTGTAGAAGCCTGACTCCACATCGCGACGCAGGTCCGACAAGCGTTCCTTTTCTGGGCTGTCCTGCACCTCTGAAAAAGCGGGTGCGAGTGAGTCGACGGCCTTGATTACTTCCAGGCAAATCTGATCGTAATTCATGAGATATTTGCACCACTACCGTTACGATGGAGAGCGCGAACGGCATGGTCCAACAAGGACTCCATTTCGTCCAGTTCCCGCCTTCGTTCGTGGTCGCGTCCGGTTTGCCGGCTCAGTTCGTCGCAAAGTCTTGACATCTGATCCTCGAGAGTTTGCAGGTTCTGATTGCATTCCCGTGCGAAATTGTTCGACGTCTTTCCTATTGCGGTGTTCCACCGGCGTTCAAAATCGCGAACCGTCTCAGAGATACCGTTTCTATAACGCCGATCGATTTCGAACCGCATCCGCCCGAGAAATCGCTCCTGCTGAACCGTTTCGAAGATCAAAAAGGGCAGGCTAATCAGCGTCAGACCACCGATCAACACGAAGTCCCAGAATCCTGCGATTTCGTGAGGAGTAGCGTCGCCAGGCACGTCTAAAACTCGACCCGATTCCGCTCTTTCGCGCGCAATGTGATCTTCCGTTTCCAGACCAAGATCGAAAATCTCGTCCATCCTTATGTAGAGGTTGTCCCATGCCGACGCGAGTCGCCGTTGGGCGCGTGAGCATTCCTCTTGCAGCAGTGTGGTTTGATGACCGCGTATTTGCTCGTGAAGAGCAGTTTGGACTGGCGCGAGAGCGCCCTCGATGTATCGGGCCAAATCCTCTGCGCTTCGAGGCCCTGTATACGCTGCCACGAGCGCTGAAGCCTGATCCGCAATATCCTCAAGGCCACGACGCCACATGGATACAAGTGTTTGTCCCCCGTGCGCCAGGCCGGCGCTAAGCGCATGCAGAGCATAGTCCCGCTCTGATTTCAACCGCTCGATCTCCGGCGCAAGTTGTTTTATATGAGCTGTGAACTCGCTCACATGAACTCCGACAGATGCCCGGGCGACGGCTATCGACCCCTGCTTTAGCTCTCCTGCCAATCTCAATCCGTGCTCGCGCGGTTTGGCCAATTTGATCCACCCACGTTCATTCGTGAGAAATAGGGCAAGCGCCTGCTCCAGTTCGGGATATCCGCACTCTTCAAACGACATCGAGTCAGCGCCCTTCGCCGGCTGTCCCTGAGAGATGAGCCGATGTGCAAGGGCGGCGCGTGCAGAAACGAGAAATATCCGCGGATCGGGTACTATGGGCGCTAGTTGAGTTCGAGCAAACTCCACGACGCGGTCGCGGTCCTGGCGGGCGATCACATCAGCAAAATTGATGACGAAGAAGATGCGCTGGATATCGGCCTTGAGAATTCGATCTTTCAGAAAACGGATTTCGGAATCAGCGGCGATGGCACGTGCCGACAGGACAAAGATGGCGGCATCCGAGTTAGGAATAAAGTCATACGTAATTTTCTCCCGAATCGGATCGAGATCATTCGTGCCGGGAGTATCGACTATTTCAACGCCATCTCCGCAGAGTACCCACGGGTATTCGACTTCAGCAAAAGCGATCCGCCCGAGCTCATTCGATCGATCCTCGAACAAGCGTTGTGAAGAAGCATCGCCGGGCGTCGGCTCCGGAGGTGCCACGACGCATTGAAACTCCTTTATATTAAGCGGTCCCTTTGCCGATCCATCGAGATATCGCAGCGTGATCGCTGATCGATCTGAGTGCCGCAGCCGGTTGAGGATCGCGGTAGTTGGACGCGGAGAACTCGGCAATACGCGCGTCCCGAGGAGCGCGTTGATGACAGTCGACTTGCCCTGCGAAAAATGTCCTACGACGACGATTTTGAATAAATCTTCCGTCAGGTGCTTGATCGTACGGTGAAGATCTTGCACGATCAATTCAGCACCAAGGCACTCGGCAACACGCGCGATCACAGTTAACGCCCATTCGATTTCGCTGCGTTGTCCACGGTACTGGCCGAGGTCTAAGGAGCGGCCGATTTGGCTAACTGGGTCGGCGGTGGTCAATCTTAGCCTTATCAAACATTTGGAGGTACGGGTCCGACATTCGGTGTTCTCTGCAGCGATCCGTGGAATGGACGATTTCTTACAGTACCACTGGGTTCACAGCGATTGAGGCTCTTCATGGGCTTCAGTTTCAGCCCAAGTTGCTCCCTCGAAACTGCTTCAGCCGCTCGGAGAGTGCGTGAGGCTGGCCTGATAAAGCTGGCTGTCAACTCAGATTCGCTTGCCTCCCGGCGTAGATCACTTCAAGCCGTGCGCGCCCACCCACACGCCAGCGCCGAAGATGGCGAGCAGAGCGCTCACGAGTAGGAGGCCACAGCAGATGACCAAGTTTCTTTTGTGGGCCCGATCAATCAAACGAACAGCTTCGGCGGCGTTTAGGCGAGCGGCATCGATGTCCTTTTGGATCTCCTGCCGGAGCACCACGACAGATGCCTTCAGTTGCTGTGCCAGCGCCGCGCCCGCCCGCGCTTTCGTCTTCTGCACGGTTTGGTTGAACTCAACGATTCCGGCGCGCACAGCTTCGCTGAGGCGATTCGCGAGGGCTTCCAGGGTCAATTGATTAAGAGTAACGAGAGCGAACGCTGGGTCACCCGGCAATATCCGCACGTCGTCCTTCTCCTTGACCTCGGCTATGAGGCGGCTGATTTCCAGCACGAAATTATCTCCAATCAGACGAGCGCGAGACGGTCCAGTTGTTCAAACCAGTCCCGCTGCATGATCTTCATGCGCTGCTTCGCCACGAGCGAAAACGCGCCGTCCTTGATCGCTTCGTCGATCGTCAGTTTATGGGAGATGACGTCTTCCAGATCCCGCTCGAATGTGTCCGGGTTTCGTCTGGGAAGATGCACCGATCCGTAAACGCGGGACTCGCTTTCCTGAAACGCAGACATCTGGTCGAACTTCTTGCCGTCGCGCTCGATTCGACCGAAATACTCGTTGAGCCAAACGATGATGTTCCGCCCCGAACCGCTGGCCGCGAGACTGTGGAACCCATGGAGCGTGTCCACGAGAGCTTGCCCGCCGGTAACTACCGTGTGGATGTACAGCGTCTTGCCCTCCTCGGCAAGATACTCTTCCGCTCGAAATTCGAGCAGATAACGCCAAAGCTGGATGAATGTGGAAGCGCCATTATCGATGATGAACGTTGCGTTCTCAGTTAATAGCCGCTCGAACAACGTGTCCCACACTTTGTGGTCGACTCTTCCGTTATCGAGCAAATCCAACGGAGCGACGTTTAGGGATTTGTACTGAGACAACGTCCTGTTAACAGGGTCGGTGTCGAAGCAGTGAACCTTCCGACCGCGCGCGCGGAAATATTGGGCGAGAATGCTGGAGACCAGCGATTTTCCGACGCCGCCCTTACCCTGCAGTGACATGTGGATACCACCGGTTTGCTGATCCCCACGCGCATCTCCGTTGCGGTTCTGCGGTGAGCCGATTCCGCCTAATTCCGCAGGTACATTTTCGGTCATCGATTTGTGACTCCCTTCAACGACAGCGGCCTCGTTCGACGGCTGCCGCAGCTTTCTTGATCGTTCGTTCGACATAATCACGCTGCCTCCGTTCGCCGCCTTTGTGGCTGAGATCGCGAGATCGAATTGCTTCCTCGATTTCCGCCTCTGCGCTGCCGCGGGCCAGCGCGTATACGGCGTAAGCCAGATCGCAGCGCTTTCCATCGCCGCCGTATCGAGGGTCGCTCCGGAAATTATCGATGGATTTTAAATCCCTGGGCGACGTGCGTTCTTGGCCGGTCAAGCGGACACTGCGCTGCTCTTCTCGCCGCAGGCGTTGCTCAGAAAGGCTGCGCGAAAGTTGATCAAGGAAATCGTCCGCGGCTGCGTAGACCGATCCGGTGGATTCAATCAATTTCACGAATGGGTACAGTCCGCGAACGTGGTCCCTGTATTTCTCCTTGCGATTACAAAATCCCGTCATTCGGCCGTAGTGGCGCCAATCAGCGGCGCCCTCGACGGCACCAAACTCCGATGCCAGGGCGCGCGCCACGGCGGTCCCCATTTCCCGGTCGAGCTTGCGGGGATGCTTCAGCCACGCCTGAAAGTTGCCAGGAGATGTTTCGACGACCAGCGCTGGCGAAAACCCGGTGCATTTCAGCCGAGCGACAGCGTCTTTGTTCAAATCGTCCAGAAGCGTGAGATTATGCTCGCCGGCAGGCCGAACATAGATATTCCGACCTTCCCGATTCTGGCACCGGAGCCAAGGTACGGACCGGAGCGAGCTTCACGGTCCCAAACACGTGGGATCATTATAGCTTCGCCAGCGCGAGCGTCAGGTTTGAAGAGTCCGACTTCAAAGAGTTCGCTCCCCATGGCGTCCGTCTGTCGGCGGACGCCATCGATGGTCCTATTTGATGGTGGCAACGAAGCAGGCCCTCTGAGTACTAAGAGCCTGCGGTCCGCTATTCGGGACGCGTGGTGAGTAGGAAGGCTATTTGGCCGATGCCCGCCTGCTCACGCGGACTTTTTCGAGTTCGTTGAGATACTCCGAGTAGCAAGGTGAGCAATGCGTGACGTGTTGCCATCGAGAATCTTCTTCGATGGCGTCGTCGAAATCGGCGACCCGAGTCGCTATTTCAGCCAGGCATTCCGCACCGGGGCATCCCGCACGGTCAGGGTTCGGATACTCCCGAAGAATCGCTCCTTGCACGTGAGTTCGAATACGTTCGTATTTCTCTTCAGGGGTCTCGAGCTTCATCCGCCAACATTTTAAAACGCCGCCGCCATTCGGCGAACGCTCAAGCCTGCTTCACTCTTCTGAGCCAGCGATAAAATCTGCGCTTCACCGGCTCTGGATTTGACTCTCCAATATGAGCCGCAATTTCCTGCCACGAATGGCCCTGACGAACGAGTTGAAAAACGAGCCGCATCTCTGAGCGCTGTTCAAGCCGCAGACGTTCGTCAATCGTGTCCAGCATAATTTCCCGTTCGAGAGTCTCGATCCGCTGTGTTGAATCGGCCAGGATCTGTTCCTGAATCTTCTGATCCATCGCATTGAGGGCGAGGTAGAGCTTCGGATGTTTCCTCATTCGCCAATCGCTGACCTTCAGTTCCTGCGCTATCCACATAGCCTTCTTCAGAACCCTGCGTGCTGGGTACTGCCCGACCGCATCCCCGTGGCGAGCCCATAGGCGGTGGACTGTGGTTTCGGCCAACTCCGACGCGCACCATGGATCTCCGAGTACGAAACGTGCGATCCGCACGAGTTCCTTCCGGACGGGTGCAACGCCGCTGTGAAACCACTCCGGCGCGATTCGCCTGCCATCTCTGTCCAGCGCGGGAATACAGATGGGGATAGTCTGCTTGCGCTGACGCTCTGGCATCTCCTCATAATTTTGCGGAATTATAACAACTGAACCGAAATCAGGCCACATACAAGTACCTCCTCAAAAATAATCGAGCGCCTTTTCCGGGTAAATCCGACGCGAGCGTTTTTTGCCGTTCGGTGCGAATGAGACACGATGCCCGCGCGACACGTTCGATCAACCGTCCCAAACGGGAGTCGGTATCGAACCGCACCAACTCACGCGAGGTAGCCTGTCGGATTTCCATCGAATTTTCTATCGGTACTTTTGAACGGATTATTTCGCCGCGTGATTGCCAGATTGTTGCGCTCATCACCTCCGTTCGGGTTAGCGATGTGAGATCCGTGATATCCGTTCTGATCTTGTCCGCCCTGCGGATTTACGCCGGCACCGCTCAATCGTGGACGCAAACCGAAATCACGAGTGCACCGCCCCCAGCGATGCTTCGGCATGCGCTCGAACTCGCAGACCTGAATGCATGGACCGCAGCCGAGCCTGAGTTCGCCAAGGCTGAGAAAGCGTTCAGTGCGCGCGGCGATCAGCGGGGACTGGCCTACGCCCGATTAGGGGTGATCCGGGCAAAAGCCCCCAGCAGTAATCTTCCGGCGGTCTCTGCGGACCTACAGCGTGAACTGGATGCCGACCTGATGAAGAAGGACCTGCGCCTCAGGCTCTTTTGCTTATCGATCAAGGCCGATATTGACGCCGAAATGCAGTCAGACGCGATGCAAAAGGACTGGGAGCAGATTGCCTGGCTTGCGCGTCTGTTGAAGGATACGAAATGGCAGTACAGAGCCGCCGCGGGACTGGGCATGGCTGCCTTTTATCGCGGCGACATCGAGACGGCACGGAAGAACATTGTGGCCGCCCTTCTGTCGGCGATGGCGGCGCACGATGTGGGCTCGCAAGTGAAATACCTGTACGCGATCGGGAACGGTTTGACCGCCACAAAACAGTACGGTGATGCGATTGAATATTTGGATGAAGCGATCAAACTATCGCTCTCCACACCAGGCGCTCCTTACCCATTCATGATGTACGTGATCAAAGCCCAGGCGCTGGCAGGGCTCGGAAAATTCGGAAAGGCGCGAAAGATTGTGAACGATGTTTTGCGAGTCTCGAAACAAAATAACGTTCCGCTCTACCAGGAAAGTACTCTTCTGACGAGTGCAGCCATCGACCGGCAGCAACATGATCTTTTTGCCGCCGAAACGGATCTGAAACAGGCAATCAATATCTGCCGCAACTCCGGGTTCTTGCGCAACCTTGTAGAGGCGCAATTGGCCCTATCGGACGTGTACCGTTCGCGGGGAGAACTGCCAAAAGCCGAGGAACTCTTGTCGCAGGCTTCGGCGGGGTCACAATCAAATGGCGAATTCTATTCCCTGCCGGAACGTCTCGATTTACTCGCGCAGCTTCAAATGGCCCAGGGACGGTTCGCTGAGGCAGACCGAACCTATGACCGCGCTGACGCCTTCGTCGATGCTGTCGTCGCTGCCGATCCCACCGTTATCGACAAGACCGCGTGGATTAATTTCGCGAGCGACATGTACACGCGACACTTCGCATTGCTGGTGGAAAAGCTGAATGACTCCAGAAAGGCTTTCGGAACCATCGAGCAGGTCCGTGGAAGAACGATGACCGACCTGCTCTTGGGCGGATCAAAAACAAAAGCCGCCACGCCCGGCGTGGAAAAGACTATCTCGGAATTGCGCCTCAGATTGATGAATGCTCAGGCTGTTTCAGAGGTGCAGTCGATTCGGGATCAGCTTCTGACAGCAGAGAGAGCGCGCTGGCTTTCCCCGATCGTGGACATTGTCAAGATGCGCGCCGGAAATCACGTGTCTCTCTCGCTGATCCAACAGACTCTGAGCCCATCAGCTGCCATTCTCGAATATGTTATCGCTGAACCGCACTCGTATTGCGTGGTGATCCTTCGCGACGGGTTCCATGTCGTCGCTCTCGAAGGTAAAGCGAAGATCGAGGCGCGCGTCACGACGTATTTGAAGGCGAAAGGCGGAAGAAAGTCCTCGGATCGGGCTGCGGCCGACGTTTACGGGTTGCTCCTGCGACCCATTGGAGATGTGGCCCGGAAAAAGGCTCTGCTCATCGTGCGGGATGGCGTTCTGCACCTGCTACCGTTCGATGCCCTCCACGAGCTGTCAGGGCCATATGTTGGAGATAGGAGTGTCGTCTCGTATCTCCCCTCGGCCGCGAGCTTCTACTTGATCGCCCACCAAAGGCCCGGTTCCGACCGGCGCCGCCGCGACCTGTTTGCCGTCGGCGGCGTTCCATACTCCACCGAGGCGGATCAAATAAAGAAACTGGTCGATCTCCGTGGGATCGCAGGGCAAAAGATTTCAAATCTTCCAAACTCCGCCGAGGAGATTCTTGCGGCCGGTACCGGTTACAAAGATTCCGACAAGACAATTCTGACCGGCTCGGCGAGCACCGAGGCGGCCGTCAAGCAGGCGCCCCTCGCCGACTACCGGATCTTGCATTTTGCGGTGCATGGTATCAGCGACCGGCAACATCCCGACAGTGCCGGACTGCTCCTTCTGCAGGACCGCCAAAGACGCGAAGATGGCCTATTGTCCGCTTCTGAAATAGCTCAGATTCACCTGCGCGCCGATCTTGTGGTCCTGTCAGCCTGCGAGACTGCAATCGGGCCAATCGAGGGCGAGGAGGGAATCTCAACATTATCGAAGGCATTTCTGCTGGCCGGCGCACGTGGAGTCATCTCAACACTTTGGTCGGCGGATGATAATTCGTCGCTTGAACTAATCCGGCAATTCTACGTGCATTATCGTGTTGGCAATTCGGCGGCGGAGTCGCTGGCTCTCGCAAAACAGGACATGCTGAAAAAATTCGGGCACAACACAGAGCCCTATTACTGGGCCGCCTTCAGTTTTGAAGGCGTGCCACTATCGGCGGTTTATCACCATGGCGGCAAATCATAATAGCCGGCCCGATCTCGGGCGGAAGCAACGATCCGATATTCTGCGGAATATTGTGAAGCGCGTTCGCAAGAGCCACATAAATGTTGCGGGTGTGGATTACGCTGAGTGGGAGCGGGAGATCCAGCGACAGGAACCCGCACTTCTGGCGGCTGAAACGGAACGCTTCGAAAACGGAGTACGCGAACTTCTGAAGCTGCTCAAGAGCAGCCACACCGGCTTCTTTCATGGCGTCCAAAATCGATTTTTGCCTCAACACACCATCAACGCCACGTTCAAGGCGGTCAACCACGGAGGGAGCGAACGGTGGATGTTTCTCGACGTGTTTCCTGAAGGCCCAGCGGACAAAGCCGGAATTCGTCCGGGCGATTTCCTTGTATCCGTGGACGGCGTGGCTTTTAGCTCTCCAACTTATCCTCCTTTCACCACCGGCCAAACCCATCAGCTTGTGATTGGCGATATCGAGAACACACGACGGCGCACCGTCTCAATCTCAATTCCATTCCGAAAAGGAACCAAACAACGCCCGCCCATCGTGGAGCCGAAGGCCGTCACCGCCCGGATATTGGAACCCGGTATCGGCCTGTTGCGTGTGCCCTATTTTTCGGGCGCCGCGGGAATACGATTCGGAAAAGAGCTGAAATCCGCCATCGACGATCTGAAGGCGCAGAAGTGCGACCGCCTGATCCTCGATCTGCGTGGAAACATCGGCGGGAGTCTGGGATTCGCAATCTTGGCCAGTTATCTTTGCCCGGATCAGCGACCGATTGGATTCAGCATCACCCCAAAAAGCCTGCGGGACGGATACTACAAAGAAAAGCTCCCCAGAGTTCCGATGCCCGGTAGCAAGGGTTCGCTATTCCTGACTCTCGGGGCCTTTGCCTTTCGAGATAAAACCGTCGCATTGCTCACCCAAGGTCTGGGGCCTCAGCCGTTCCACGGCAGAACTGTCGTTCTCGTAAACGAATGGACTGAACAGCGCGTCCGAGATGCTCGCCAGTTTTGCGCAGGAGAATCGTCTCGGGACCATTATCGGCCAGAAAACCGCAGGTAACGTTCTCGGTGCTCAGAACTTTCCAGTCGGCCACGGATATTCGGTGCGAGTTCCGGTTTTCGGCTGGTTTACCTGGAGCGGAACTTGCCTCGAAGGAAGCGGTGTCGCCCCGGATGTAATTCAGGGCATTGATTCGAACCATCTCTCCTCCGGCACAGATCAGCAAATCGCCGCTGCTCTGAGATTTGTCGGCTCGATCTAATCCCGACCCGTCTTTGACAATATCTCCGAGCGCCCGGAGTTGTGCGGATAAGGCGCTCGTTTCGGGGGCGTCCCACGAGTTCGTTCAGCGAAAGGCGTTATGCAGAGCGCACCTGCTTTGGGCGCGTACTGCCTCTTTCTAAAGGCTACATTCTTTTCCACCGTTTCTCAGTCTTTTCATCAACTTGGGGAATCTGCTCTTCGCTCGACGGAGCATTTTCTCATCGAAGGATGAGCCTGAACTGAGGTAGAGCGGTCGGTTACCAGAGAAGTCCTTTCGGTTTTAATTTTGAGAGAGGGGACCATCGGTCGGCGGGGTGGAAATGTGGGAATCGCGACAGCGATTTCCAAGGCGGTGGAAAGGGTGGAAAACCTGTTTTTGGTTTTTCATGCTCTTCGGCGCCTTCCAGAAATGACCCACGTCTGCTCTCCAGAAATGACCCGGGTATTCTGAACTGACGGTGCCTTCGGTCGGCCGGATCGTGATGAAGACGATGAATCATCACGATGCCCGAGGCCCGGAAGAGACCGTGCATGATCTGTCGCCGGTGGTTCCGGCCCGACCCGCGAGTGGGAAGCCGACAACGCGCCTGCGGCAATCCCGACTGCCAGACGGCGCGCCGTCAGAAAACCCAGGCAAACTGGCGTAATCGCAACCCCGGCTACTCGATCGCATGGCGGATCGACCAGCGGGCGGCGGAGTCCGAAGCGCCGGAACCGCTGCGATTACCCCCTCCGCTGAACCAACTTCCCTGGGACGTCGCGAAAGACCAGTTCGGGCCGCAAGGGGCTGATTTCATTGGTGTTATGGGAGCACTGATCGTTCGCGCCGCGAAAGACCAGATCCGCCCGTATCTCACTGATCCCAAAGCAGTTCCAGGCACACTTTCCCCGTTTCCGCAAAAGACCAGTCCCGCGCCCCCGCATACTCGGATTCAGCCGCCCGACCATGCACCTGGAGTTTCACCAGCTCGACCTCCGATGGGAACACCTGCGAGTCCGTGAGCCGCACCGCCAGCGTCATCTGCTGGCGTCGCTGGCTGAGAGCGGACAGCAGACACCCATCGTCGTGGTGATCGCCAAAGAGAACAAAGACTGCTACCTGGTGATCGACGGCCACAAACGCATCGCCGCACTCCGGCAACTGGGACGCGACACCGTCGAAGCCACGGTGTGGCCGATGAGCGAAGCCGAAGCCCTGCTGTTGTCGCGTTCGCAAGGAATGAGCCCGCAGGAAAGCGCGCTCGAACAGGGCTGGCTGTTGTCGGAGATGGAACAGCGTTTCAGTTACTCGCTCGACGAACTGGCACGCCGCTTCGACCGCAGCATCAGTTGGGTGTCGCGGCGTCTGGCCCTGGTCGAGTTATTACCGGAAGCGGTCCAGCGCCATGTGCGCGAAGGAAGCATCGCCGCACAGATCGCGATGAAGTATCTGGTGCCGGTGGCGCGCGTCAGTGCCGAAGACTGCGAACGGATGGCCGCGGCGTTCGTGAAGCACCGCTGCGATACGAGGCAGGCGGCGCAGCTTTACACCGCCTGGCGGGAAGGCTCGCGCGTAGTTCGCGAGCGCATCCTCAACGAACCGGAACTGTTTCTGAAAACCCAGCGGCAACCGCAAACGGCGAAGCCCGCGGCGGCCGAACAGATTGAGCGCGACCTGGAAATGGCGCTTGCCATTCTGCGCCGCGCCGGCCGCAAGCTTACCGAGGCTTTGCCGGAGATGAACACGGCACAGCAGGAGCAGGCGCAACGCGGGATCGAAAGCGCCCGCCGTGAACTGAACCGGATGACAGACCGCATCGGAAAGGAAAAGGAAGCCAGACATGCTCAGCCAGGCGCAACGAACCGCGATTCTGGAACTGCACGCGAAGGGAGTGAGCCGGCACGAGATCTCCCGCACTCTGCAGGTATCGCGTGCGACCGTGCGCAAAGTCCTGCGCCTGAACTCCGCCAGCGTGCCGGAGATACAGCGGAAGGAAAAGGCAGAGCCTTACCGCCAGCAGATCCTGGATCTTTTGGCGTCATGCAGGGGCAATCTTGTCCGAGTCCATGAAGAGCTTAGGGTGAGCGGCGCGGCGCTGTCTTATCAGGCTCTGACCTCGTTCTGCCGCAGGCAGGGCATCGGGCAAACGCCGGTTGTGCCTTCTGGCCAGTATCACTTCGAGCCCGGCGTGGAAATGCAGCACGACACCTCGCCGCACGAAGTGGAAGTCGGCGGCAGGAAGTATAAAGCGCAGACCGCCTCGGCAGTGCTCTGTTATTCGCGCATGCTGTTCTTTCAGATCGCGCCCACCTTTCAGCGCTTCGACTGCAAGGTGTTTCTCACCGATGCGGTGCGCTACATGAACGGCGTCGCGGAGCGCGTGATGATCGACAACACGCATGTGGTCGTGCTGTGCGGCACCGGACGCGAGATGATTCCGGTACCCGAGATGGCGGCGTTTGCAGAACGTCTCGGGTTCCGCTTCGTGGCTCATGCGATTGGCCACGCCAATCGTTCGGCGCGCGTGGAACGGCCTTTCTCGTTCATCGAAAACAACTTTCTGGCGGGCCGCGCTTTTACCAGCTGGCAGGATCTGAATCTTCAGGCGCGCCAGTGGTGCGACAAGGTCAACTCCACTTATAAGAAGCACCTGCGCGCCGTCCCGCGAGAGCTGTTCGCCGTGGAGCGACTGCATCTGAAACCACTGCCTGCGTGGGTCCCGGAAGTATACCGGCTGCATCAGCGCACCGCCGACACCGAAGGCTATGTGTCGGTGAACTCGATTCGTTACTCGGTTCCGGTCTCATGGATCGGGCGCCGTGTTGAGGTGCGTGAGTCCCGCGACAAAATCGAGATCGAACTCGACCCGCGCCATATCGTTACGCACGCCCGCGTTCTGACACCGCTGAATCAGCGGATCATGCTGGCCGAGCATCGGCCGCCGCGTGGCGCGGGTGTGAAGCGCGACACGCATCCGGAAGAGACAGCGCTCGTTGAGGCCGTACCCGGGATCGCGGCTTATGTGTCGGAACTGAAGCTGAAGAGCCGCAAAGTAATAACGCTTGCCCTGCGGCAACTGCTGCGTCTGCTGCGTGAGTATCCTCGAGAACCGTTCCTTGCCGCCGTTGCCGAAGCTGCGCGCTATGGGCTTTACGATCTCGACCGGCTGGAGCGCATGATTCTGCGGCGCGTGGCCCGCGACTATTTTCTGATCGGTGAAAAGGAGCCGGAAGGCAATGACTGAAGAACTGGAACAACTGCTGAAGAATCTCAAGCTGCGGCGCATGCTGAGCGTTTACGACGAGCAACTGAAGGCCGCCGAGAAGGCGCAGATTCCTTACACGGAGTTCGTGGCCGGGTTGCTGCGGACGCAATGGCATGAGCGGCAGGAGAGCGCTCTCGAATGGCGCATTCACCGGGCGAATCTGCCGGAGCGATGGTCGCTTGAGACGTTTCCGTGGTCGCGTCAGCCGGGTGTGAACCGCAAGCAGATGCGCACCTTCGCCGAACTCGACTTCGTGGCTAAACACGAGAATCTGGTGCTGGTCGGCCCGACCGGCGTGGGCAAGACCGGGCTCGCCTGCGGCCTTCTGCTGAAGGCTTTGCAGAACGGACATCGCTGTCAGTTCGTTCGGGCGCAGGATCTGTTCGATGAGATGTATGCCTCGCTGGGGGATCGTTCGACGCGGCAGTTACTGAACCGGCTGGCGCGCCTGGACGTGCTTCTGATCGACTTATGTGAAGTTGTCAGTAATGTGGAGTGACCGCTCGAAAGCCCCGTCAGCATTGAAATTCCGGCGATTCAGCTCCACATTAGTTCACGGCTACAGCGACTCCAGCCAGTCAAGGATCGTGCCGTCCCCGGCCCATGGTGTCCGGGACTTCCGGGACACCGGCTTGACCTTCGCGATGGCCTTGCGTTTCATCTCGAGATCGACCTTCGCGTAACGGTTCGTCGTAGTTGGACTCGCGTGCCCCAGCATGTGGCTGATGGTCGAGATATCCACGCCGGACTTGAGAAGCGCGACAGCAGTGCTGTGCCGCATGCTGTGAGAATGGAGTCGTTTCCTGGCCAGCGTCGGCGCTGCTTCGGAGGCGACATCCAGGCATCGGGAGAGAATGTACCGAACCCCGAACCGGCTCAGTGGTTGCTCTCGATGGTTGACAAAGAGATGGGCTTCGGGCGAAAGCTCGACCTTCCGCTGCTTGCAGAACGACCGCAACACTGCCGCGGTTTCCGGCCATAGCGGGCAGTAACGCTCTTTCTTTCCTTTGCCGAACAATCGCACCTGATACGGCTTGATCAACTGAAGATCGCGAACCCGCAGATCCACGATCTCCTGCACACGCCCACCCGTGTTGAACATCGTTGCCAGCAGAGCGTAGTCGCGAGTGCCTTGCAACGTTGTCCTGTCGATCGCTTTCAGGATTGAATCGATCTCTTCATACTCCAGGTAATCGATGGCGCGATGCGCCGCCCGCTTGAAGGGAACGGCGATCACTCTCTGCGCGAGGTCCAGTTGCTCGGGATTGCGTGAGGCCACGAAACGGAAGAACGCATGGATGGCTGCCAGCCGTACGTTGCGTGTCGCCACGCCGTTATTCCGTCGATCCTCCAGATGAGAGAGAAACGCGAGGATGCGTGCCGTATCCAAGTCGGTCAGATCCAGCGCCGCGACTGATATCTTGCGTTGCTCAGCGACATAGCGCAGCAGCAGGACGATGCTATCGCGATAGCTGTGAATCGTATGCGGGCTGGATCCCCGGAGTCGCGGAAGATGATCGGTGAAGTAGTCGCGGACGATGGCGCCGAGCAGATTGACTGAAGGGATCTTCCTCATCTCAAGCGGCCCTTCCTGGATACGGGCGGAACGACCAGAGATCCATATCTTTTGGCGAAGCGCTCACTGGCGGCAGCGCGCATCGGTTCAATGAAGTGCAGGTAATGATGAGTGGACAGTGCGGACCCGTGTCCCAGGTACGTCGCCAGCAAAGGCAGCTTCGCATCCACGTCGGCTCCCGAACGATACCAGCGGAGTAGGGCATTGACAGCAAAGGCGTGCCGAAAATCGTGGATTCGCGGAGTGCGCCCGCTTGGGGTCTTGATGCCGCACTGATGCAGGAGCGGCTTGATGCAATATGAAATACCTGTACCCGTGTATGGACGGCCTCCCCGAGTCGCATTCCAGATCAATGGCGTGTCTGGCGACGACGGAAGCTTCAGCTTTGCCCGGGCAGAAAGATAGTTCTCGATCTCTTTCGCTATGCCTGCGTGAATCGGCAGCAACCGCGACTTGTAGAACTTCGTCGCCCGAACATGCAGCGTTGCCTCCCGCCGGTCGTAATCGGCTTCGGTGAGTTTCAGAAGCTCTCCGCGCCGAATACCGGTCGTGAACAGAAGCACGATGGCCAGGCGTGTGAGCTCGGGACGGAGGGGCGTCGACGGGTTGCCCTTCAGCCTGGATGCTGCTTCCATCAACCGCGCAACCTCTGATTCGGTGAAGATGTGCGGCCTGAGCCTCTGATGATATGGCGGAAACGACGTGGGATCCGGCAGGAAGCACTCGGGTTCTGTTCGTCGGCGATAGACGCAGAAGGCATGCACATCGAGCATGCGAACCCGGCGAACACCGGAGGCGAGGTGCTCCTGGGTTTTGCACCATTCATCGAAAGCGGCGGCGTTCAGGTCTGGGTATCCTTTTTGGGCAAGCAGACGATCCAGGGACTGGAGCGCATGGGTCGCGGAATCGAACTGACGTCCTAAAGCTCGTTTCATGCCGACGTACCGTTGGAGCACAGCAGCGAGTCCGGACGAGAATGTCGGATTAATCATCGCGTCGTCCCCTTGCCTGTGGACGATCCGCGGCCGGGTACCGGAAGCGAGACCTCGCGCAAGTCTCCAGTGGCCAGACGTAGATAGACGGACGTACTTTCTGCGTTACGGTGGCCCAGAATGTCTCCGATTGTCTTCAGTGGCGTTCCGTTCCTGAGCAACTGAACCGCTAGCGAATGGCGGAGGCAATGTGGACCATTGAAAGGAATTTCAAGCCCGCTCTTTCGCACCAGCGCTTGAAAAGCCTCTGTGATCGCCGTGGGCTTCAACAGCCCGATGGGTGCGCGCATTCGGAGGAAGACCTTCCGATGCGGCGCCGTTGGCGGAGTCCGCTGTAAGTGCTTCACGAGGGCCGCGGACACTTCGTTCGTCAATGGAAGCTCGAGCGGTGAGGATGTCTTTCGCTGATGGATTCGCAGGCTGCCCTGTCTCCAACGGATGTCGTCCAGGCTGATGGCGACGACCTCGCTGGCGCGCAATCCATAAGTGGCGATCAGCAGAAACATCGCGTAATCGCGCAATCCCATCTCGGACTTCCGGTCGATGGTTTTCAGAAGCGCTGTTACGGTGTCCCACGGGAGAGCACGGGGCAACTGTTCAAGCCGGTAAAGCCGGGGAGTGTCGATCTGTCGATCCAGTCCGGTTCGCACTCTGCCATCTGTCGCGAGAAACCGAAGCAACCCTCGAACGGCGGCAACCTCATGCTGCAGGCTTGCGCGGCACAGGCGTTTGCCCGCCTGCGTGATGTAGGCTTCGATGTCGCGGGGATGAATAGAACACAGCTCGATGCCGGATGCCTCCAGATGGTCGAGAAAGCAGCGCGACACCAATCTGTGGCTTGAAACTGTCGATGCGGCGCATCCCCGGACCTTGTAAAGGAAGCTCGCGTACTCATCGCTGAGCTCCTTCGCAGGTGAGGCCACCGGAGCTTCCTGAACCGCGCCGGTTTCGATCCTGCCAATGGCGTTCAGATAACGCGCCAGTGTTCGAACGGTTCCTGCGTGATTGGGAAAAACCTTGATCAGGCCGCGCCAGGAATCGAACAAAATCGGGCGTGACAGTTCGGCAATCTCGCGAACGCCTCGCCTCCGCAAATCCGAATCGGCATGTCGAAGAAACCGGATAGAAAACTTCCGCGATCCCGGTGTATAGCCGCTGGCGGTGAGCCAATCGTCAAAGCCATCCGCGACTGAGCCGAGCAGTGGCAGGGCGCGGAATTTTCGGTGAGCCTTGGGAAGAAGGGACTGTAGCATCATTTACCTCGTTGAGATGGTGTCGGCCGCCGGACGGAGGCCAATCCGATGCTACTGAATTAATGTGGAGCTGAAAGCTGCGGACCCTCAATGCTGACGGGGCTTTCGAGCGGTCACTCCACATTACTGACAACTTCACATAAGTCGAGTAATGTTGAGCTCAACATTACTCGACGAGTTCGGGTATTTAAACCTGAATTCCGAAGTTGAAGGCGCCGATGACATGCGGAGGGTGCTGAGACTCCAATAACGATAGCCGGGGCGGATCAGGCAGGAGCGGCCGGGAACAACTTCGGAGAGTTTGGG
>Ga0207695_10005382_pt1 | contig 17008 bp, 12 predicted proteins | sample KBSC54metaG_FD_184354 | JGI IMG/M metagenome (GOLD analysis project Ga0207695, IMG submission 184354) | Corn rhizosphere microbial communities from Kellogg Biological Station, Michigan, USA - KBS C5-4 metaG (SPAdes) (version 2) | ecosystem: Host-associated > Plants > Roots > Rhizosphere > Soil... | reverse complement strand
AGCGCGCAGCGGCCGGACTCCCTGCGCCGGCAGCTGGTCACCGACCCCCACTCCCCGCCCGAGCAACGGGTGAACGGGGTGATGCGCAACGTCGACGCCTGGTACGAGGCCTGGGGGGTGAAGCCGGGCGACACATTGTATGTGCCGCCGGAGCAGCGGGTGCGGATCTGGTAGGGCCTACGCCCTTGCAGGCCCACCCCGCAGAAGCACGCGTCATGGCCGGGCGTCAGTCCCGGCCATCCATGACTTCGATGCTCGGCGGGTGACGCGGCAATTTCAGCTGACGTTCCTGGCCTGGCGGTGGCGGTCACACGCCTGGCGGTGTGCTCATGGTTGGCCGGCACAAGGCCGGCCATGACGTAGATGTTTGAACTGCTCGGCCGAGCGCAGATAGGCCTACGCCCTTGCCGCCACCGCTCCAGGCAATAAAAGTCCTGTTTTTGGACCGACGATATTCTCGGGAGATAGATGCGATGGCGGATTTCGGCGGCGAAGTTGATCTGGAGGCCTTCCGGACCGAGGCGCGGGCCTGGCTGGAGGCGAACCTGCCGGTGTCGCTCAGAGGCAAGACCAGCCTGGCGATGGCGGTGATGGAGGGCAACCCGGTCGATGGCGACCTGCTGCTGTGGAAGCAGGCGATGGCCGAGAAGGGCTGGGGCACGCCCACCTGGCCGAAGGAATATGGCGGCGGCGGGCTCAGCGGCCCGCAGGCGCAGGTGCTGCAGCAGGAGATGAACCGCATCGGCGGCTTCAATCCGCTGGCGGCGGGCATGGGCATCTCGATGGTCGGGCCGACCATCCTGGAATACGGCACCGAGGCCCAGAAGCGTCGGCACATCCCCAGGATCTGCAAGGGCGAGGTGCGCTGGTGCCTCGGCTACTCGGAGCCGGGCGCCGGGTCGGACCTGGCGGCGCTGCAGACCCGTGCGGTGGACGCCGGCAACCAGTGGGTGGTCAACGGTTCGAAGATCTGGACCAGCGGCGCGCAGTATTCCGACTGGTGCGGCTGCCTGGTGCGCACCAACCCCGAGGCGCGCAAGCACGACGGGATCAGCTTCCTGCTGATCGACATGCACCAGCCGGGCGTGGAGGTGCGGCCGATCAAGCTGATCGCCGGCGCCTCGCCCTTCTGCGAGACCTTCTTCACCGACGCCCGCGCCGAGAAGGACGAGATGCTGGGCGAGGAGAACAACGGCTGGACCGTCGGCAAGCGGCTGCTGCAGCACGAACGCCAGGGCCAGACGGGCGGGGCGTTGATGCGCGAGGCGCCGCTGAGCGACCTGGCCAGGGCCTATGTGGGCCTGGACGACGAGGGCAAGCTGGCCGATCGCGACCTGCGCACGCGCCTCGCCAGCCACATGATCGACGCCAAGGCGCACCAGTTGACCATCGCGCGGGTGCAGGCCGAGGCGCGGGGCAGCGTCAATCCGAGCGCTGCGGCCTCCGGGCTGAAGAACTCCGCCACCCATGTCGCCCAGACCCGGGCCGAGCTGAGCCTGGAGATCATGGGCAGCCGCGGCCTCGGCTGGGAGGGCGACGGTTTCACCAGCCAGGAGCTGGAGACGGTGCGCGGCTGGCTCGGCGGCAAGGCGATGTCGATCTACGGCGGTTCGCAGGAGATCCAGAACAACATCATCTCCAAGCGGATCCTCGGCCTGCCGGACATGACCAAGTCCGTCTGAGCCGAAAGCCACCCACGCGATCGCCGCCAGGCGCCGATGCCCGGCTGCCGGCGGCCCCCAAAGACCCAGGAGCTAGACATGGCCGTCCTCACCGAAGAACAGACCCTGCTGCGCGACGCCGCCCGCAACTGGGCGCAGGAAAAATCCCCCGTCTCGGCATTCCGCAAGATGCGCGACTCGGGCGCGCCCCTTGGCTACGACCCGGCCGCCTTCGCCGAGATGGCCGCGATGGGCTGGGCCGGGGTGATCATCCCCGAAGCCTACGGCGGCTCGGATTTCGGCTACCTGAGCCTGGGCCTGATCCTGGAGGAAACCGGGCGAACCCTCACCGCCTCACCCCTGCTGGCCTCGTCGCTGGCCGCCGCCAGCGCCCTGATCCTGGGCGGCAGCGAGGCGCAGAAGCAGGCCTGGCTGCCGAAGCTCGCCGAGGGCGAGGCGGTCGCGACGCTGGCGGTGGACGAAGGGCCGCGGCACGACCCGGCCGGCGTCAAGCTGAAGGCCGAGAAGGGCGGCGCGGGCTACGTGCTGACCGGCGAGAAGAGCTTCGTGCTGGAAGGCATGGCCGCCAGCGTGCTGGTGGTCTCGGCCCGCACCGGCGGCAAGCCAGGCGACACCGACGGGATCACCCTGTTCCTGGTCCCGGCCGATGCGGCGGGGATGGTGCGCAAGCCCCTAAAGCTGGCCGACAGCCGCGGGGCCGCGGACATCAGCTTCCAGGGCGTCAGCGTCGGCGCCGACGCGGTGCTGGGCGAGGAGGGCAAGGGCTGGGCGCTGCTGGACAAGACCCTGGACCGGGCGCGCGCGGGGATGGCGGCGGAGATGCTGGGCGCGGCGCACCAGGCATTCGACATGACCCTGGACTACCTGAAGACCCGGGTGCAGTTCGACCAGCCGATCGGCGGCTTCCAGGCTCTGCAGCATCGCGCGGCGCACATGTTCGGCCAGCTCGAGCTGTCGCGCAGCTGCGTGGAGGCGGCGCTCACCGCCATCGACCAGGATGCGCCCGACGCGGCGCAGCTGGCCTCGCTGGCCAAGGCGAAGATGGGCGAGACGCTGTACCTGGTCTCCAACGAGACCATCCAGATGCACGGCGGCATCGGCATGACCGACGCCCACGACGCGGGCTTCTATCTGAAGCGGGCGCGCTCGGCCGAGGCGGCCTATGGCGGCCGGGCGTTCCACCGGGATCGGTATGCGACGCTGAACGGGTTCTGAGCCTCGCGTCGGTCCACGTCGATCGACTTTGCCAACTTCCACCGACCCATCAGTAGCCCTCTCCCGCGGCGCGGGAGAGGTGAGGTGAGGGCATGCCTTGGCCTTGGAGCCGCGCTCGATTGTCGGGCGCCGCGGCGAGGAGAGGGCGTCCCCTCACCCGACCTCTCCCCGTGAACGGGGAGAGGGTTACTTCAGAGGTTGACGCAGCAGGGGCAGTGCAGGCGCCGCCAGCAGCCTTAACGCAACGTCACCGTGTTTTGACGCTGATGTAGAAAAAATCAAACCCGCCGCGGGGGATAATCGCGGCGGGTTTGACCCGACTTCAGTTGTCGATTCAAGCGGGCGTTTCCTCCCCGAAACGCCGGAGACTTCAGACCCTTAAGGAAGCCCGTCGGTCTCTCACGCCCAGGTAAAAAACGGGATATTTCGTTCTGTGTCAACGCTGGTGGGTGCGACAGTGCCCCGCAGTGTCGAAAAAGATCAACACAAAGGGGTGATTCATGGACCGCCGAGTCAAACTCAGCGCCTGAACCCGCAGTTTATTGACTCTGTCGTCAGTTATCCCCGGCCAGGCGGGAAGCCAACGCCTCGACCGACCCACTGACTGCCTCGAACACATGGGCTGGATGGGCGACGGTGACCGGACCGACACCGCGGGCGGCCAGGGCGTCCGCCGCGGCGAACAGGCGCTCGGCGTCGATCAGCAGGCCGAACGGCCGCGCGCCGGCGCCGGGCAGGTCGGCGACGGCGGCGCGGGCGGCCTCGTCCTGTTCGGCCGGCCAGCTGAGGGTGGCGGTGCGCAGCGCCCGGGCGCGGGCCTCGACAATGCGGGCCAGGCGCCGCGCGATGTCGAGCCGCGCCGGGCTCCAGTCGGCGGAGAGGGCGGCGGCGAGCTGGGCCTGGCTGGCGAGGATCAGGCCATCGCGGACGATCTTCAGGCCGTTGGCGGCCAGGGTGGCCCCGGTGGTGGTGATGTCGACCACCAGCTCGGCGGTTCCCGCGGCCGGCGCGCCCTCGGTGGCGCCGCCGGATTCGACGATCCGGTAGTCGACCACTCCGTGGCGCGCGAAGAAGGCCCGGGTCTGGGTCAGGTACTTGGTCGCCACGCGCAGGCGCCGGCCGGTGCGGGCCAAGTAGAGGTGCGCCACCTCGTCCACGTCGTTCATGGTGTCGACGTCGATCCAGCTCTTGGGCGCCGCCACCACCAGGTCGGCGCGGCCGAAGCCGAGGGCGCGCAGCAGCATCACCCGGCCGCCCAGGTCCTCGGAGAGCTCGCGCAGCAGGTCTTCGCCGGTGACGCCCAGGTGCACCTGGCCGCTGAACAGGGCCTGGGCGATCTCGCCGGCGGCCATGAAACGCACCTCGACGCCGTCGACGCCGGCGAGCTTGCCGGCGTAGCCGCGCTCGCCGCCGGAGGCGCGGATCGGCAGGCCGGAGTCGGCGAGCCACGCCTCGGTCTGCTCCTTCAGCCGCCCCTTGGACGGCAGGGCGAGGATCAGGGTCTCGCTCATGCCAGGTCTCCGGCGAAGGCGCGGCCGGGGCGGACCATGCAGCCGACGGCGCCCGACGCCAGGGTGGCGCCGAGGCGACCGGGCAGGCTGTCGTAGCGGCCTCCGGCGGCCACCGGGCGACCGACGCCCAGGGCCTCGCTGCGCACCTCGAACAGCATGCCGTCGTAGTAGCCGAAGTCACGGCCGAAGGCGGTGGAGAGGCGCATGCGCTCGGGCGGCGCGCCCTCGTCCTCCAGGGCGTCGAGGCGGCGCGTCCAGCCCTTCAGGGCCGTCTCCAACTTGCCGCTGACCGGACCGGCGAGGCGCGCGACCGCATCCAGGGCGGCGGCCGGGGCGTCGGAGATGGCCAGGAAGCGGCCGATCAAGGCGGCCTGGTCGGCGTTGAGCTCCGGCGCCCGAGCGGCGGCGGCGCGCTCGGCCAGCCGGTGCACGATCTCGGCGGCCGAGCGTCCGCCGGCCGGCTCCACGCCGGCGAGGGCCCAGAGGTCTTCCAGGACGGCGACGGCGTCGGCCTCCGGCAGGCCGCTCAGGACGCCGGCCAGGCGCTCGCCGGCCGGGGCCATGGCGGCGCGCTTGCCGTTCCCGGCCCGCTCCAGCTCATCGCGCAGCCGGCGTGGGCTCGCGAAGGCGCGGCGGATCCGGGCGGCCAGGGGCTCGGCGAGGCCGATGGCGGAGAGGAAGGCGGCGAACAGGCCCACGTCGCCCAGATGCAGGGTCAGGTCCTCGCGGCCGCCGGCGGCGGCGGCGCGCCAGGCCAGCGCGGCGATCTCGGCGTCGGCTTCCGGCGCGTCGCGCACCTCGAACACCTCCAGGCCGATCTGCAGGAACTCCTCGAAGTCCTCCTGGCCGCGCGGCTGGGCGCGGAACGCCCTGCCCTCGTAATGGTAGCGCCCCCCGACCTTGCCGCTGTCGATGTGGGCGCGGGCGGCGGGGATGGTGAAGTCGGGCCGCAGCGCCGCCTCGGCGCCGCCGTCGGCCTGGACCAGGATCAGCCGCTCGCGCATGGCCTCGCCGGCGAGGTCGAGGATCAGGCCGAGCGGCTGCAGCACCGGCGGCTCGATGGTGACGGCGCGCATCAGGCCGAAGGGGGCGCGGATGGCGGCCAGGACCTTGGCCGGGATCGGGGGCTCGACCTTCATGGCGCACCCTCGACGATGGCGCGGACGGCGGCGACAAGGTCCGCGCGCGGAATGGTGACCTGGCCCGGCCGGTCGGCGCGCCAGGCGGCGTTGTCCTTGATGCCCCGGGCGAGCTGGCGGCCGAGGTCGAGGTCCTTCACCGTCACCTGGCCGGCGGCGATCTCGTCGTCGCCGAGGATGATGGCGGCCGGCGCGATGCGGCGATCCGCGTATTTCATCTGCGCCTTCATGCCGGAGCCGCCGAGATAGACCTCTGCGGCGAGGCCGGCGGCGCGCAGCTCGGCGGCCACCGCCTGGTAGTCGGCCATGCGGGCCTCGGCGAAGGCGATCACCACCACCGGTCCGCGGGACTCCGCCGCCTCGGCCCGGCCGGTGGCGGCCAGCGCGGCGGCGAGGCGCGAGACGCCGAAGGAGAAGCCGGTGGCGGGGGTGCGCTCGCCGGTGAAGCGGGCCACGAGGTCGTCGTAGCGGCCGCCGCCGCCGATCGAGCCGAAGCGCATGATCTCGCCGGCCTCGCCCTGGCTTGCCGCCAGCAGCTCCGCCTCGAACACCGCGCCGGTGTAGTACTCGAGCCCGCGCACCACCGAGGGATCGAAGATCGCCTGCTCCTCCGTGATCCCGAAGGCCGCGAGGGAGGCGTCGATCCGGTTGAGCTCCGTCAGGCCCTCCTCGCCCTCCGGCGAGCCGCCGACGATGCCGACCAGACGGTCGAGCATGGCCGCGCGGGTCCCCTGCCCTGCGCCGACAAAGGCCAGCACCGAGTCGGCGGCGGAGGCGCCAAGGCCCGCGCCCTTGGTGAAGGCGCCGGATTCGTCCAGCCGGCCCTCGCCCAGCAGCAGCTTGACCCCCTCGACGCCCAGGCGGTCGAGCTTGTCGACCGCGCGCAGCACGGCCAGCTTCTGGCCCTCGGAGGCGACGCCGGCGGCGGTCATCAGGCCGTTGAGGAGCTTGCGGTTGTTGATCTTGAGGACCACCGAGCCCTCGGGCAGGCCCGCGGCGGCGAAGCCCTGGACCGCCATGGCGATGATCTCCGCGTCCGCCTCCGGCCGGGACGAGCCGACGGTGTCGGCGTCGCACTGGACGAACTCGCGGAAGCGGCCGGGGCCGGGCTTCTCGTCGCGCCAGACCTTGCCCGCGGCGTAGCGGCGGAACGGCTTGGGCAGGGTTTCCCAGTATTGGGCCACGAACCGGGCCAGGGGCGCGGTGAGGTCGTAGCGCAGCGCCATCCACTGTTCGTCGTCATCCTGAAGGGCGAACACGCCCTCGTTGGGACGGTCGGCGTCGGGCAGGAACTTGCCGAGCGCGTCGGCATATTCGAACGCGCCGGTCTCGAGGGCCTCGAAGCCGTAGCTCTCGTAGACGTTGCTGACCGCCTCGACGATCCGGCGCTCGGCGCGCAGGGCCTCGGCGCGGCGGTCGATGAAGCCGCGGGGGGCGCGGGCCTTGGGGCGGGAGGAGGCGTCGCCGGTCATGGCCGGGCGCTTAGCGGCTGGGGGCGGAAGGGGCAACGGGCGTCCATCTCAAAGTCCTTCGGGCGGGACGGATGGAGCCTTCTCGGGCGCCCCATCCTGGTGTCGACGGGGCGGAGCGGTCAGGTTCGGTCAGGCCAAACGCATCCCGCCCGGCCCGCCGTGGCGGGTCGGTGCGTGGGTATGGCGGTGGTTGCCGAGGCTCATGGGGCGGGGGCTATAGCCGAGAATTGTGAACGAAGCCAACTTCGCGGTACCGCCAGGCGTGGGATATCACGCGCGCTGGCGTGGGCGCGGTCCGCTATTTTCAACACCAAGGACACCAAGGACACGAAGGACACCAAGCGCCCCGCCTTGGCGGGGCGGGCCAATCGCCATGCGCCAGGTCTCGTGATTGTCGGCGCGCGGAGCGCGCCTTCGTGTTCTTCGTGGCCCTTGGTGTCCTTCGTGTTGAATTGGCTGCTCGACAGTCCCCGGCGCATCGGACTTGCCCCAAACGAAAAGCCCCGGCGGTCACCCGCCGGGGCTTCGGTGATCCGACCTTCCGCTGCGCCTACCGGCGCGAGCCGCCCATGAAGTAGAGCAGGAAACGGAACAGGTTGACGAAGTCGAGGTAAAGGCTGAGCGCACCGTAGCTGGTCGCCACGCTCATCCCCGCCGTGTCGCCGCCCAGCTGGTAGTAGGTCATCTTCAGGCGCTGGGTGTCGTAGGCGATCAGGCCGGCGAAGATCAGCACGCCGATCAGGTTGATGGCGAACACCAGCATCGGCGAATGGAAGAAGATCGTCGCGATCGACGCGAAGATCAGGCCCCACAGGCCCATGATCAGGAAGCTGCCCATGCCGGTCAGGTCGCGCTTGGTGGTGTAGCCCACCAGGCTGAGGCCGCCGAACGCCGCGGCGGTGACCAGGAACGTCTGGAAGATCGACACGCCGCTGTAGAGGATGAACAGCATGCCGAACGAGGCGCCGATCAGCGCCACGATCGCCCAGTAAGTGATCGCCGCCGTCTGCGGCGACGCCCGGCGCATGAACGCCTGGAACAGGAGGATGGCCAGCGGTGCGAACGCCACCACCATGCCCAGGATGGTGTAGCCCACATGGCCGGCGCCATCCGCCTGGAACAGCAGCGCCCGCGCTGGCGGGTAGTTGCCGGTGACCCAGGCCAGTGCGGCCGAGAGCACCAGGCCCAGGCCGACCTTGTTGTAGACCCCCAGCATGAAGCTGCGCAGGCCGGCGTCCACGCTCATGTCGGCCGGGACGGCCGACGGACGCGAAAGCCCGCGATTGAAGTCGCTCATAGAACCTAGCCCTTTCGAGGTGCGCCCCCCGACGGAGGCGCGATGGGGGAAATATCGTCTTTGCAAGGGCCCCGCGCAAGGTGGGTAAGATAAGCGGGAGGTTAAGCGAAAGTAATGGGCTTCCCTCCCCTTCATGGGGAGGGACAGCGATGCGAAGCATCGCAGGGTGGGGAAGTCTTGCGGCGTCAACGATAAATCTCGGGGCTGCGAGTCTGTCACCGGACTCCCCCACCCTGACCGCTTCGCGGTCGTCCCTCCCCACGAGGGGGAACAGGGCTCACTCCGCCCGCAGCACCGGCGCCGGGCGTTTGCTCAGCGCGATGGCCGCCGCGGCCAAGCCGCCGAGGGCGGTGATCACCGCGGCCCCTCCGATCAGCGCGGCGACGCCGGCCCAGTCGACGCTCCACGTCGCCTGGAACACCTTGACCACCACCGGCCACGCCGCCGCGTAGCCGAGGGCGACGCCGGCAACGCCGGCGATCAGGCCGACGGAGCCGTACTCGACGCCGTAGGCCGCCAGGATCTGCGCGCGGGACGCGCCCAGCACCTTCAGGGTCGCGGCCTCGCGGGCCCTCGCCCGGGCGCCGGCGGCGATGGCGCCCGCCAGCACCAGCAATCCGGCGAGGCCCGCGACGCCGGCCAGGGCGCGGATCGCCAGGGTCAGACGGGCGAACAGGTCGGCCGCCGCCGCCAGCTGCTCGCGCACGCTGATCACATTGACCGCCGGAAACGAGGCCCCCAGGGCGCGGGTGACGGCGGCCTCCTCGGCCGGCGTGGCCTTGGCGATCGCCACCTGCCGCAGCTCTGCCCCGGTCAGGGCGGCAGGGTCGAGGATCAGGATGAAGTCGGGGCCGAAGCCGGTGGGCTCCTGCTTGCGCAGCACGGCGATGCGGGCCTCGATGTCGCGGCCCAGGGTCTGGTAGGTGATGCGGTCGCCGACCTTCAGGTGTGCGCCCTCGGCGACATTGGCGTCGAGGGCGGCGAGTGGCGGGCCGGCGTAGCTGGCGGGCCACCAGTGGCCCTGGACGACGTCGGCGTTGCGCGGTTCGGCTCCGATGGCGGAGGCCGAGAGATCGGCGTCGAACGCCCAGCGGACCTTGTGGTCGATGCGGGCGCGGGCGACCGGGACGCCGTTCACGGCGACGATCCGGCCGGTGAAGAAGGGCGCGCGCAGCCAGTCGCGGTCGGTGAGCGGCCGGCCGAAGGCGCGGGCGACGGCGGCATCGAACTCGGCGGCGCGGGCGCCGGGGATCTCGGTGAACACCAGCGCGGGCGCGGCGCGCGGCGCGGCCTCGGTCACCTCGGCCAGCAGGCTGGACTGGATCAGCACCACCGCCGCGAGCAGGCCGACGCCGAGCCCGATCGCCGCCGTGGCGGTGCGGGCGGCGGAATGCGGGCCGGCGAGATTGGCGAGGCCGATCCGGGCGGGGCCGCGGGTCAGGGTCCGCAGGCGCCCGGCGGCCCAGGCGGCGGCGAGGCCGATCGCGAACAGGGCGGCGAAGGCCACCGCGACGCCGGCGATCATGATCACCGCCGAGAGCCTGGTCGGCGCGGTGTAGATCGCCAGCGCACCGAGCAGGACAGACGCGACCGCTGCGCCGACGAGCTCCAGCCCGAGACCTGGCGCGCCGCGGAAGTCCTGGCGGAACAGCGCCGCGGGCGGGGTGGCGCGCGCCCTCGCCAGCGGGGCGAGCGAGAAGGCGGCGGCCGCGAGCAGGCCGAAGGCGGCCGCCTTGGCGAGCGGGAGCGGGTAGAGGGCGAACAGGGCCGGGATGGGCAGGCTGTCCTGCACCGCCGCACCCAGCAGCAGGGGGATGGCCGCGCCCACAGCCAGGCCGAGGCCGATCCCCAGCGCGGCGAGCAGGCCGACCTGGATCAGGTAGGTGTTGCGCACCAGCGCCCCGTCGGCGCCGAGCGCCTTGAGTGCCGCGATCGAGGGCTTGCGCGCTTCGACGTAGGCGCTGACCGCGCCCGACACCCCGAGGCCGCCCGCCACCAGGGAGGCCAGGCCTACGAAGCCCAGGAAGTATTCCAGCTGGTCGATCAGCCGGCGCAGGCCCGGCGCGGCGTCGTCGCGGTCGCGGATGCGCGGCGCGGCCTGGGGGAAGGCGCGCAGGACGTCGCGCCTGGCCTGCGCCAGGCTGACGCCGGGGCGCAGGGCGATGCGGGCGGTCTCGCCGAACGGGATGCCGGGGGCGAGGAAGCCGCCGGCCTGCACCACCGGCAGCCGGGCCAGCACCCGCGGGCCAAGGCCGAAGCCACGCGACAGCCGGTCGGGCTCACCCAGCAGCACGGCGCGGGCGACCACCGGGACCTGGCCGACCAGGAACCGGTCGCCGAGGCGCAGGCCGAGCCGCTCCAGCAGGCGCTGCTCGACCACCACGCCGGCGGCGTCGCCAACCGGCTGCAGGGCCTGCGCGAGGCTGGAGGCGCCCCGCAGCTCGACGGCGCCCGTCAGCGGATAGCTGTCGCCGACACCGCGCAGCTCCACCAGCCGGCGCTCGCCGGAGGGGGCCTCCGCCATGGCGCGGCTGGCGGCGGCGTAGGAGACGCGGCCGAGACGGGCGAGGGCGGCCTGCTCGGTCGGGGTGAACTCGCGCTGCTGCAGGCCGACGGCGAGGTCGCCGCCGAGGATCTGGCTGGCCTGGGAGGCGAGGCCCTGGCGGAAGGCCTCGGCGGTCGAACCGGCGGCGGCGATGGCGGCGACGCCCAGCGCCAGGCAGGCCAGGAAGATGCGGAAGCCCCGCACGCCGGAGCGCAGCTCACGGGCGGCGAAGCGGAACGAGAGGGGGAGAATCACCGCCCGCCAGCGCGCGATCGATGCCGCGCCGCCCTTTCAGTAGCCCTCTCCCACGTCGTGGGAGAGGTGAGGTGAGGGCCTGCGGCAGGCGCCGTGACGCGGTGAGGGCGTCCCCTCACCTTACCTCTCCCCGTCCCGGGGAGAGGGTTACCGATGGGGCGGGGAGGATCTCGCCGCCGGCCATCCGTACGGTCCGGTCGGCGCGGGCGGCGAGCGCGGCGTCGTGGGTGGCGATGACCAGGGCGGCGCCGGTTTCGGCGGCGAGGGTGAAGATCAGGTCGGCGACCTGGCGGGCGTTGGCGGCGTCGAGGTTGCCGGTGGGCTCGTCCGCGAACAGCAGCGACGGGCTGGCGGCGAGGGCGCGGGCCAGGGCGACGCGCTGCTGCTCGCCGCCGGAAAGCTGGTGGGGATAGTGGCCGAGGCGATGGGCGAGGCCGACGCGGTCCAGCCATTCCCGGGCCGTCCGGCTGGGGGCGTCGGCGCGGGCGATCTCCAACGGCGCGGCGACGTTCTCCAGGGCGGTCATGTTGGGCAGCAGGTGGAAGGCCTGGAACACGAGCGACACCTTCCCCCGCCGCAAGCGGGCGCGGCCGTCCTCGTCGAGGCGCGAGAGGTCCTGGCCGAGCAGGCGCACGTGGCCTTTCGTCGGCCGCTCGAGACCGGCGGCGACCGCGATCAGGGTGGATTTGCCGGAGCCGGAAGGGCCGACAACCGCCACGCACTCGCGCGGCGCCACGACGAAGTCGACGCCGCGCAGGATCTCCACCGGCCCGGCGGCCGACGGCAGGGTGAGCCAGACAGCGTCGAGGGAAAGGGGCGCGCCGGGCTCGCAGGCGTCGAACATGGGGGTGGTCTTGCCTCCGGCTCGCGCGGCTTACATAGGACGCGACCATGCTGCGCGCACCTGAAGCTTTCTCCATGCGCCGGCGCCTGATGGCGGGCCTTCTGGCAGCGGCCGCCGCGGCGCCGGCCTGGGCTGCGGCGAGGCGTCCCGTGGTCACGGTCCTGGGCGACTCGATCACCGCCGGCCTCGGCCTGCCGCAGGCGCAGGCGCTGCCGGCGCGGCTGGGAGCCGGGCTGGCGCGGCTGGGCGTGGCGGCGACGGTGCGTGGGGCCGGCGTCTCGGGCGACACCAGCGCGGCGGGGCTGGCGCGGGCGGACTTCTCGGTGCAGGCGGACACCGACGTATGCGTGGTGGCGCTGGGCGGCAACGACCTGCTGCAGGGGATCGACCCGCGCGAGACGCGGGCCAACCTGGCGGCGATCCTCCGCAAGCTGAAGGCCCGGCGGATCGGGCTGGTGCTGGCGGGGCTGACCGTGCCGCCGGCGGTCGGCGCCGGCTATGCGCGGGACTTCAACGGCCTCTACCCGGCGCTGGCGCGGAGCGAACGCGTGCCGCTCTATCCGGACCTGATGGCCGGGGTCGGGCCGCGCCTGCGGCAGGGCGACGGCATCCATCCGAACGCGGCCGGCGTGGAGGTGATCGTGCGGGGGCTTGCGCCGGTGGTGGCGGGGGCGCTGAGGGCGCGGCGATGATCCGCCTGTTCGCCGCCATCGCGATCCCGGAGGAGATCGGCGAGGGCCTGCTGCGCCGCCAGCAGGGCCTGCCCGGCGCGCGCTGGCGGCCGCTGGACGCGCTGCACATCACGCTCAGGTTCGTCGGCGAGGTGGACGAGCGCAAGGCCGAGGACCTGGACGCGGAACTGGCGACGATCGGCGGCGGGGCGCTGACGTTGACGCTGAGCGGTGTCGGCGTGTTCGGCGACGGACCGGACATCCACGCGGTGTGGGCGGGGGTCGAGGAGGCCGAGCCGCTGAAACGGCTGGCGTCGCGGTGCGAAAGCGCGGCGCGGCGTGTGCGCTTGCCGCCAGACCGGCGCGCCTGGAAGCCGCACGTGACGCTGGCCTACCTGCGGCGGACCGATCCAGCCCGGGTGGCGGCCTGGCTCACCGCCCACAACCTGCTGCAGTCGCCGCCGTTCCGGGTGACGCAGTTCGGGCTCTATTCCAGCTGGCTGGGGCACACTGGGTCGTCGTACCGGCTGGAGGCGACCTACCCGCTGGGGTGAGTTCGTTCGCCAGCGCCCGACACCCGGAAGGGTGTCATCCCGGCCGCAGCGAAGCGGAGGGCCGGAATCTCCCGGGGATTGGCCGCGAGGAAATCCCGGACAACGCGCGCTGCGCGCGTTTCCGGGATGACACCATTGGGGGTGCGCGCGGGAGTCCGGAAGCGTCACGCCCCGCCGCAGAGGTGCTCCGCGTCCGGCGCGCTCCAGGCGCCGAGGGTGCGCAGGTTGGCGACGGCGTAGACCTTGCCTCGGTCGTCGCCGGGCGGGCAGTCGCTGGGCAGCTGCACCAGGCAGACCAGGGTCGGGTCGCCGCGGCGGGAGCGGTCGATCGCCGGGATGGTGTCGTAGGAGACCTGCACCGCGCCGTCGACCTCCTCGATGGCGCTGCCGCTGCCGGGCGTGTCGAGGCGCGTGCCCACCCGCTTGACCGTGCTGACGCCGCAGTCTCCCTCCCGGGTGGGCAGCGAGGCCGGCAGGTTGACGTCCCGGCCGCGCAGCCAGTCGAGCTGCGAGATCATCATGTTGCGCAGGCAGGCGGCGTCCTCGGCGCAGCCCTGGTCGCGGGCCCGCAGCCAGCCGCGCTGGATCTGCCGGACGCCGGGATCGCGGGCCAGCCGTTGGGCGTAGGCGCGGGCGATGTCGTCGTCGATCAGCGAGAGCCGCTGGTTGACGCAAATGGTCTTCTCCGACGGACTCGAGGCGTTCCCACAGTCGAACGAGGCGGCGCGCACATCGCCGTTGCGCCCTGACCCTCCCGGCAGCGCCGCCAGCAGCGCCGCCGCGGCGGTCCAGGCCGCCCATCCCCAAGCCCGAGTCGCCATCACGTCCTCCTTTGCGCTCGGCGCAGCATGGCGAACAACGGTCGCCCGCCGCAATATGCGCTATGCTGAAGCTGAGCGGAGGGCGGGACATGGCGGATGCGAGCCTGGCGGGGAAGACCGCCGTGGTCACCGGGGCGACGTCGGGGATCGGCGAGGTGGTGGCCCGGGAACTGGCCAGGCGCGGCGCGCGGGTGCTGGTGGTCGGTCGCAACGCCGAGCGGACCCGAACGACGTTGACCAGCCTGGCGCCGCCCGCGTCCGGATCGCACGCCTCCTACCTGGCGGACCTGTCGAGCCTGGCCCAGATGAAGCGCCTGGCCGCCGAGATCGCCGCCCCCGAGCCGGTGATCGACATCCTGATCAACAACGCGGGCGGCATCCTGCCGGACCGCGAGGTGACCGCCGACGGGCTGGAGGGAACCTTCGCGCTCAACCACATGAGCTATTTCGTGGTGACGCTGGGCCTGCTGGACCGGGTGAAGGCCGCGCCGCAGGGGCGGGTGATCTCGACCTCCTCGAAGCTGCACGAGTCGGCGACGCTGGACTTCTCGGACCTGCAGCTGGCGGGCAAGTACGATGCCTACACCGCCTACGGCCGCTCCAAGCTGTGCAACATCCTGTTCGCCCGGGCCCTGGCCCGCCGGCTGGCCGGGACGGCGGTGACCTCTAACGCCGTCCATCCCGGGTTCGTGGCGACGCGGCTCGGCGACAACGACCGCTCGGTGATGGGCAAGCTGTTCAGCTGGGCCAAGGTGATCGCCCTGTCGCCGCAGAACGGCGCGCTCACCACATTGCACGCGGCGACCAGCGAGGAGGGCGGGCGGCTGACCGGGGCCTATTTCGTGAAGTCGAGGCCGGTCCAGCCCAGCCGCGCCGCGCAGAACGACGCCGACGGAGAGCGACTGTGGGCGATCTCCGCGGAGCTGGCGGGGATCGGGGCCGAGGTGGCCGCCTAGCGTCGATCTCCCGGCGCCCCCCTCACCCCATCGCGGTCCCTTCTCCCCGCGAACGCCGGGCGTTGCATATGACTTTGCTGGCTCCTGCGCTTGCCGCAGGCGCCCAAGAATGAACCGCAGAGAGCGCAGAGATACGCTGAGAACACCCGAAGGCTCCGCCGTCTCTTCGTATCTCTGCGATCTCCGCGGTTGAACCTCCTGCGGCTGCGCCGCTTCCCCATATGCGATTGGGGGGCCCAGGTGTCGGCGCTGACACACAATTGGCGGGAACTGTGGCGGCATCCGTCCGTTGGCGTTGCGCGTCGCCTGAGGGCAGGCGGCGGTGCGGGGGCGCATGGAGTGACGTTGTGACGCCCGAAACTGCTTTGCCCGAGACGGATCGGCGGGCCGCCGGGGCCACGACCTGCGATGATCCCGACACCCTGGCCATCGACACCCTGCGGACGCTGGCGATCGACGCCGTGGAGGCCGCGCAGTCGGGCCATGCCGGCGCCCCCATGGGCCTGGCGCCGGTGGCCTACACGCTCTGGCGCCGCTTCCTGCGCTACGACCCGAAGTGGCCGGACTGGCCGAACCGCGACCGGTTCGTGCTGTCCAACGGCCACGCCTCGATGCTGCTCTACGGCCTGCTGTACCTGGCCGGCGTGGAGGGTCGCGACGAGGCGGGCTATCCCACCGGGCGAGCGGCGGTGAGCCTGGACGACATCAAGCGTTTCCGGCAGCTGGGCAGCGTCTGCGCCGGCCACCCCGAGCACGGCCTGACCACGGGCGTGGAGGCGACCACGGGACCGCTGGGCCAGGGGGTCGGCGACAGCGTCGGGATGGCGATCGCCGAGCGGTGGCTGGCGGCCCGCTACAACACCGCCGGCATGACGCTGTTCGACCACAACGTCTACGCCATCTGCAGCGACGGCGACCTGATGGAGGGGATCAGCGGTGAGGCCGCCTCCCTGGCCGGGCATCTGCGGCTGTCGCACCTGTGCTGGATCTACGACGACAACCACGTGACCATCGAGGGCGAGACCGACCTGGCGTTCGGCGAGGACGTGGCGCGCCGGTTCGCCGGCTACGGCTGGGCGGTGGAGGCGGTGGAGGACGCCAACGACTGCGACGCGTTCGAGGCGGCGGTGGAACGGTTCCTGGCGCGCAACGACCGGCCGACGCTGATCCGGGTGCGCAGCGTGATCGGCTACGGCTCGCCGCACAAGCAGGGCACCAGCAAGATCCACAGCGATCCTCTGGGCCCTGAGGAAGTGAAGCTGACCAAGGCCGCCTATGGGTGGCCGCAGGACGCCCAGTTCCGCGTGCCGGACGGCGTGCGCGAGCGGATGGCCGCCAGCTTCGGGGCTCGCGGCGCCCAGCTGCGCGAGGCCTGGGAGACGCTGCTGAGCCAATACGGCGCGGCGCGGCCCTGGGAGGCGGATCAGCTGGGCCGTATCTGGGCCGGCGAGCTGCCGGACGGCTGGGACGCCGACCTGCCGAGCTTCCCGGCCGACGCCAAGGGCATGGCGACGCGCGAAGCCTCGGGCAAGGCGCTGCAGGCGATCGGTCCGAAGCTGCCCTGGCTGGTGGGCGGCTCGGCGGATCTGTCGCCCTCCACCAAGACCCATCTCGACTTCGACGGCGCCGGCGATTTCCAGCCGGGGGCCTACGGTGGGCGCAACCTGCATTTCGGGGTGCGCGAGCACGGGATGGGGGCGACAGCCAACGGCCTCGCGCTGAGCGGCCTGCGGCCCTACACCGGCACCTTCCTGGTGTTCAGCGACTATATGCGCCCGCCGATGCGGCTGGCGGCGATGATGGGCCTGCCGGTGACGTTCGTGTTCAGCCACGACTCGATCGGGCTGGGACAGGACGGTCCGACCCACCAGCCGGTGGAGCAGCTGGCGGGGCTGCGGGCGATCCCGGGCATGGTGGTGTTGCGGCCCGGCGACGCCAACGAGACCGTCGAGGCCTGGCGGGCGATCGTGAACCGGCGCGAAGGACCATCGTGCCTGGTGCTCTCACGCCAGGCGCTGCCGACCCTCGACCGGACGCGGTACGCGG
>Ga0207695_10005379_pt1 | contig 17018 bp, 13 predicted proteins | sample KBSC54metaG_FD_184354 | JGI IMG/M metagenome (GOLD analysis project Ga0207695, IMG submission 184354) | Corn rhizosphere microbial communities from Kellogg Biological Station, Michigan, USA - KBS C5-4 metaG (SPAdes) (version 2) | ecosystem: Host-associated > Plants > Roots > Rhizosphere > Soil... | reverse complement strand
TCCAATTGCGTTAGGCATGCACCGGCCGACGGCGTAGTTTGGCAAGATGAGCGCGATATGGCCGGCGCGCGGCATGACGGGGTTCTGCTGGTCCGATCGGCTTTGGGTTGCGCGACCCGGGTGTACGTGAACGTCGGCAACGACATCACAGTCCAACGTGCGACACCTGGCCCAGAGGGCGCCAAGTCGGCTGCCGGCGAAGTGGACGATACCTGTGTCGAGCGCGTGGGGATCGATGTCGTCATAGAACACAAACGCTCGTATCCGACGTCGCCCGAATCTTGTCCTTCCGAGAAGAAAGGCACCGCTTTCGCGCGTGTGTTGGCGCGTTCGCAGTTCCAGCTCGCGAACGCCGGAGTCCCAGAGGCGACGGTCACAGGTTAGGCGAAGCCGCTCGCGTGGCCGCCAGCCAACAAGCTTGGTCAGTATTGAGCGCATAAAGGTGTTCAGCGATGAACGTGATCTCTCTATCCGGGCGCCAGGCCTCATCCGGTCGCTTGCTGGCCCAGGCGTGATGGTTTGCAGCGCCCCTCTGCCACGCTCTGTAAACGCCTCCGTGCCGGCCAGGTGTCTCGAACCAGTCCTTCAATGCGTCCACGAATTGTGGCGCGCCTTTCGTCGGAGGTGGAGGACGGACGCCGGCGTCGCAGTCCCATCGCTCGACGTACGGGCCCGTGGCCGGATAGTCGTCGCAGAGCAGATGATAGTCCGATACGAATTCGACTTCTGTCGCGGGATCCCGCCCCGCGACTCGAAGATAGAGATGCGGGAACTCGTACCTCATCTCCGACCACCTGCCAACTTCCATCGCGGCCAGATACCTAACCGAAGCGCGGTGCTGGTCGAGTGCTATTTGAGCTGGATCCATCGGGCGGTTAGCCATTCGTGAAGTCCCTGAGGGTCAGATCAAGCACCAGGCTGCAGTCGTGCCTAACCAGGTACCGACTGATCGTCGAGTCGCGCGCTAAGGGTTCTTCGGTCCCCGGCAGAATCAGGTTCGCCTTGGCCTGCGCGGCGGCATCCAGGTGGAACTCCTTGCTTCCCGCAGCCCACTTCAAGACGCGCATGATCGTAGCAGCGGGCGAGAACTTTCTGTGAATCGACTCTCGCTCGAATTGCACCGTGACCTCGACATGTGTGCACTTGCTAACGATCACAGCGAGGGCAGAGCGCCGTTCGAGATCTCCCGCGAGCTCTTGCTCCGCATCGCGCTCGAACACGTGCGCCTCTTCACCGAGTGCTGCGATTTCCCGAATGGCCGCGAGCACTGCTGCGAGTTCGCTACTACGGACCTCAACGTTCTTGGACGTCTTGGTGCCCTCGACTTCGACATCGACAATCAGATCGCTCATCGGTCGGTCCTCAGCTGTCGTTGAATCCGGAGCGTGACGATCGTCGTGTCCGGTCAAAACAGTATGAACGCCGCCTGTTTAGATGTCAAGTTGTGCACGCGTACCGTACAACTTTGCACGCAAAGGAGTACTTGACACGGGACGCACTTGACCTCAATTTGGAAATCGATGCCGCGCAAACGCGACACTGAGGGCGAGACTTTGAATCGCCGCGTGCACGCCGGGTTTGGTCGCCGGTTAGCGGCTGCTCGCAACCGCCTACAGCTTCATCAGGCGGAGTTGGGCGAACGGATGGGCCTGTCGAGGACGAGTATCAGCAACATCGAGCGAGGTGCACGTGCAGTGTATCTCGACCAAGTCTATCAGGCTTGCAGCATCCTACGCGTTGACGTCGCCGAACTCCTACCGTCGGTGAGTGAAGTATTCCCGGCGAGTACCGTCCACACGGCGACCGATGAGCGTGCCCCAGATGATGCGCTCACGCGTCAAGTGGCGCGGATAGAGAGGAAGCTGGAAAAGGCAAACTCACGCTCCACAACTCCAAAGCGAGGTTCTAGATGAAACAATCCGCCCGAGCAAAGGCGGCGGCGACCCGCGTGCTCGAAGAGAGCGGTGTGGTTTCTTTTCCAATCCCCATCAAGAATCTCGCGGAATCGCACGCAGTAGTCATGTACGAGTCGATGGAGGACGACATCTCCGGCATGTTGATTCCGCTCAAAGACTCAGTGGCGGGTAAGGATTGGGCGATCGTCGTCAACTCGACTCACGCAAGGACTCGACAGAACTTCACCCTGGCGCACGAGCTGGGGCATCTGCTGCTACACGGGTACAGCACGCCGCACGCGGACAGGACTTTTAAGTTGCGATATCGAAAGGCGAGCGACGCGACCGGCAGTGTGCTCGAAGAAATCGAAGCCAATCAATTCGCGGCCGAGCTATTGATGCCCGAGGAACTACTGCTGGAGAAACTCGTCGACGAAGGGTTGGAGTACGTTCCCCGCGGCGAGGATGAGGACGATCCGCGCATAGCAAAGCTGGCTCGCGACCTCAAAGTTAGCCGACAGGCACTCACCATTCGGCTTTCAACTCTTATGCTTTAGAGTTGAATCGGATGAATGAGTTCCTTGCCTAACGCCGTCCCGCGGCTTACTGCTCAGACAGACCAGACTCGGCGTTCACGAAATGCCGAAGTATGCCAGGCGGTTACAGCATCGCTACCCGACGTACGCGATCTGACAGAACCGCGTCGTATGGCTCGGGCGCGCCAGCGAGTCGGTTCGTGAGCATCGTAAGTAGATCGGAGTCCGGAAGCGGAATGAGCAAGCCACGGCCATCCTTGAAAGCGTCGGCACACCGGAGGAGTAGTGTGTCCAGATCATCAATTGTTCTCGACACCAAGAGGCCAACTCGGCCACGATTCACGCTAAAACGCCCTGCGAGCTGATCGAGTTCCGGGTTCTTTACATCCCGTGAGTAATTCTTGCACTCGACCATGATGTAGGCGCAGGGCAGCTTATGCACATCGTGTAGCCGATGAAAGAAGCCGCGGACTGCCGCATTGTCGAAAGTAATATCGACGCGTTTCCGGCCGTCGTGAATCGGCGTTTCCAAGCGCGGCGCAATCAGCGCCGGGTGAAAAGCAGAGTTCGAGAATGCCGGTGACGAGTCGATGATACGTCGCGGCACTGTCATTACCCGCGGGGACGTTGGCAAGAGCCCTTTCAAGGTGCGCTACGACGTCCTCGAGCTTTGTCCTAGTGAACACTTCATCCGGAAGGGAGTCTTCCTCTTGAGCCGCTCGAGCCTTGAAGTCAGCAAATACTTCTACGTGTCGCTCGGTGAATCCCGCTAGGTAGTCCTTGTCGCCCGGCGACTCGCGCTCAACGATGCTCTTCTTAGTGACCCATTTTCTAATTGACCCGTCGCGGCGTTTCCTTCTTTGAACGAGCACCGTATCTAGTCGTAGGTGTTCGTGCTTCAGATACGTTAGCACAAATTGCTGATGAAACTTCTGAGCTGTGTACTGCTTCGAAAACGAGACTATGCCCTTGGGGACTAACAAAATCGGCCGCTTGCCGATGACGAGGCGCGGGATCAAGTAGCTTGTCCACGTCCCCGTTGCGGAATCCCACACGTCCCCGGATGGTACATCGGCTGTCACAGGGACGCTCCAAAGCTGGCACTGCTCGATAGTGTACTGTAGCAACTGGCCGCGAATCAGTACCGTGGTCATGTCAGACACTCTATCCTTGTCGATACCGCGGACAAAAACCCTGGCATCTTCAAGATCCGTAAGCACGCCAGTCTTCATCGCCTTGCTCTGCGCGAGGCCGTCGAACATATCGTCCGCAAGCTCCTCACCGATCCCACTCCCACGCGGCGCACCGCGGGAGAGCCCAAGGCACGTTTCGTTGGGCTCTCCGAGAGGTGAGAAGAGTCGCCGCGCCTCGGCCTTGTTGCCAGCTCGGAGCAAGGTGAGAAACCGCTGGAAGAAACTCTGAACGCTCGCTGACGCGTCAACAGACCAGCGGTCGGTTCGTTGACCAAGGAAATGCGGGTCGACGAACAAGGGAAGATCCTTAGACGTATCAATGTCGACGAAATCGAGCTCGAATTGCGAGACTCCGAGCTTGTAGCGCTTGCTAATGCGCATTGGCGACTTGGCGCTCATGGAGCGGGTGAGATCAGTGGCGAGACGCGCGACGGCAGCCCCTTGATGCTGCTTGCGCGCGAAAGGACGTGGCCAGCTCACGCGGTTAGGTGAGTGGATAGGCTGAATGAGAACCCGAAGTTGTGTTGCTATGCCAGTCTAACTCACTCAGCCTCCAAACCAAATAAGGCCGCTCATCTCATGGAGATCGCTCATTGACCTCGAAAAACACTTCCAGCTATCACGATATCCGGTTCAGGTGGCGCAGGTTGAGATCGCGTAAGGCCATGAAACCTGGCGACTCTCGTGGCTAACACCTCGAAGTGCTCAAGTCTCCCCTCTTCGACGCGGACGGTGAGTGTGGTCTAAAGCGGCCTGTCATCGACGGAGCTCGATTGCAGTTAGGCAAAGGCTAAACGAGCTCTTCAACGGACGTGACTAATACGGTTTGGCGAATTAGCACCAGCGGGAGTACTTAGGCGCCTAAAGTCAGCCACCGGCAGCGCGTTCCAGCCGCGTGCCAAAGGTGTTGAGCGTCACGCCGCAGGCGGAGCATATCTCAAAGACTTCAACAATATCCAGCCGCCTTACCCCGGTTTCGTACTTGCTAACGAACGACTGCGGCCGACCTATGCGTTCAGCAAGCGCAACCTGACTGAGTCCCGCTTCGCCACGCATCTCTCGGAGTAGCCGCGGCAGCGCTTCGCGCACCATTTGTGCTCGGCGCTTAGTCATAGCACCCTCGGCGTTAGGTTAGCCGATCGACAGCTCGGCAAGCCATTGCGGCCAATCCCGCAACAGGATATATTCCAATAGGGAATACACCCAACGGCTGTCAGCATGCCGGGAGGAGGCAGCATGGAATTCAACTACCCGCAGGGCCGTGGAGGCGCAACACGCGTGCGCGCGAGAGCGCCGCGATCTCACGACGACCTTCAATACGCGCCATTTGTCATTCGGCGACGGAGCCGCTATTGGGAGGTGAGCGACGAACTCGGAAACCTGGTTTGCCTGACGGTCTATAAGCGCGGAGCAAGGGAAGTCGCGCGACGCCTCAGAAACAATGGAACGCAGTAGACAATAGCGCAGCCATGCCGATGGCGCTAGGCGCCTAACCCATGGTTCAGCGCTCGCTCTGTCACCAACCCACGGACATTAGCTCTCGAACGCTAACGGCGTTCAACACAGCCGCGCATGTCTCCCAGTCGGCATCTTCAACCACGCTGTATTTCACGTCGAACGGATTTCTCGTGGCAGCGGCCCGGTCAATCAGTTGCCGCGCCGCACGTTCATCGTTCAGCGCGATGTCGACCCACACGTCCTTGAGCGTGTCCGGAATTTGGCCAAACAACTCATGGATTGCGGATAGGCGACTGGCGAGGACCTGGTGCACACGGTCCTCGACCGACCCGCGATAACGCAAGTTGGCAATCCAGATTTCGGAGCGAGTCTGGCCGATGCGCTGGATGCGACCCTTGCGCTGCTCGAGACGCGTCGGGTTCCACGGCAGGTCGATATTGATCAAAGTTCCTAACCGCTGAAGATTCAGCCCTTCCGCTGCTGCATCAGTGCCCAGAAGCAGCGTTAGCGTGCCGTCGCGCACGCGCTGCTTCAGGACATTGAGATCGCACCGCTGAAACTGGCCTGCTCGCCAGAACCCTGAGCGATTCGCTCCGGCGTAGAGGCCGATGTCCATGCCCGCAAATTCTGGACGGCGCGCTAATTCTTCTCCGACCCACCGAACTGTGTCGTAGTACTGCGAAAACAAGATGCAACCGTGATCCAGCCAGCGGTCCGTGACGCCTGGTTGCGTGCCGAACAGATAGCCAAGCATTGCCTCCAGCTTCGGATCGTTGTTACCTCCTTGGCGGAGCAGAGCCAAGCATCGCCGCAGTGACCCGACCTCCGCCGCAGTAAACTGTTTCATGTCGTTCGCAGTAGTCTGCGTTAGGCCGGCGAGCGCCAGGAGCTCGTCTTCTTCTTGGTCTACCTCCTCGTCTTCCTCCTCGCCGTCGGCAAGGTCTGGCACTTCGCTGAGCAGCTTTGCGATGGTGCGCCGCCCCGCTTCCATTGAGCTGCCCAGGCGTCGCAAGAGCAACGTCTTGAAGAACCCTGCGCCACGCACGCGCTGCTGCAAGAGTTGAGAAAATGCCTCTGCTTCTTCGTACGCTTCGCGCAGATATCCACTCAACACGAGGGCGCCATCGTCTTCCTCCCCAAACAATCGGACGTTGACTCGCGGGAGATAGAAATCGCCGGTTGCCGGGTTGATGGTCGATTCGAGATACCCGCGCGTCCGTCGCACGATTGAACGCAACAGCGGATTGAAACGCTCGCCATAGTCCGGCAGCAATTCGTTAGAGACCTGCACCCGCTGTATCGCGCGTGGCAGTCGATCCAAGCTTTCGGGCCTGAATTGCCATTTGGTGTCTTCGGCATGAAGGCTACGCCGAATGCGCTCAAACGCCGGATGCTCATAGCGCGACGGCAGGGGATCGCGCACGTATTCCCAACCAGCTCGAAGATCGTCGACCGGAATGCGAGCGTCGCCGTACGCAATTTCCAAGCACCGACTCGCCTGGTACCATGGGCTCGTCAGCGTCTGCCCACCGAGGACGCTGTCATTCCCGTGCGAGAGTACATGGAGGAGGTCCCACGCTTCGACTGGGTGTAGCTGAACTGGTGTTGCGGTCGCCAACAACATGCTCTTGGTTTTCGGCGCAATCTGGCGGAGAAAATCCATGAGCTTGTTCGGTTCCGGGCGCTCGTCGATCTCAGTCGCGCTCGCGTCCACTGCGGGAATCCCCCGGCGTCTCGCGCGATGCGCTTCGTCGACAATCACGCACGTGTAACGCTGCGCTAACAGGGGTTGCAACGTCTCGTGTGCACCGCGAACAATGAGGCCCTGCGACACGAGGCCGATCCGCCTGGGACACCTAGCCAATTTCTCGATGCCGTCGGATGCATACTCGACGTCGTTTTCATCTACCCACGCGCGACCGTTCCAACGTGCCGATGGAAGGGCCAACAATTCCATCAGCTCATCTTGCCACTGGTTGAGCAGCGGCTTCGGTGCTAGCACAAGAATTGGTCCGCCTTCTGGATCATCAAGTGCCATGAGGAGGGCGGCCATCGCGAGCTGAACAGTTTTCCCGAGGCCTACCTGATCGGCGAGGACCAACCGTGCTCCGCCTAAGCGATGCCGCTCGAGTGCGAGGCGTGCGAAGTACTTTTGGTGTGGCCACAGCCCTTGGTCGCGGCGGTACACCGGGGCTTCAACAGCGGCCGAGGCGGCGGCTGCCATGGGGTCCGCCATCGCCGGAACCTGAGCGGGCTCGATGACTCTTCGATTGACGATGCGTTCAACATCTTGGGCCACGAATGGGCAAACCGACAGATCGACGGCACGCGCGTCATTCCACAGGGCATCGAATTCCTCCTGCACCCACGCAACAGTCTCGGGATCGTCATCCTCCCAAACGATTTCGTAGTTCAGTTTCCACGCCGAGAGGCTTTCGTTCACACTGCCCATGAATGCGGTTGCGGAACCATCAGCACGGCGTACGATGCCGGCCTTACCGTGAACGAGTCCGAACGCGTCGTCGGGCAGCACCCGGATCTCAATTTTTCGCGATGTGAGTGCCGCATAGAGAGCTCGGTAACGCGGCAATGCACTTGGTGGCGCCATTTCTGGCAGTCCCGCGCACCAACTACGACGCAGCGATGCTTGGGCCGCAGCCGCGGTGGCCATGTCCTTGGGATCAATGTCCGAGTTGCAGACGATTCGCACTGGTCCGCTCACCGCGCCCAATGCCTCGCCAGCTACTTCGAATAAGCTCGATCGGAAGTAGCCGGCGATCCGGTCGTAACTAACGGCGCCTTCGAGTCGCTTTGCGAGAACTGCGTGATCTAGACGCTGGCGCCGACTCGAGTGCCGTGTCAGCATCGCGAATGATCAAGCATGATCGTTACGGAGGCGGCCGGCGAGGATGCGCGCCGCGTTCGAGTCGGCCACCCATTCGCTCATATCTCCCGCATTTCCGAGTGCGGCAAGCCACTCGAGCAATGCCACGAACGATTCACGCCGCTGCCAGTATGTAGGGCCGAAGGTGTCGCGGAGATACTGGCGGCCAAGCTCTGGAACGTTGTCCGCGACGGCCGTTTCGCGCACTGCGAACATTAGATGTCGAAGCGGGGAAGCAGCGAACGGATGAGTAGTCGGTCCGCGTAGGCGACCGCGATGAGCGGTCAGCATGTCCGCCGCGACTTTGACTCCTGCCGGAGCAGCGAGGAGCCGTTCCCCAAGGCCCGACGCTGTCACCATTCGCGCGCCATTTGCTTTGTCGTTCTCGAGGAGAGGGCGGATGTCGTTCACACCGAAGCCACGGGCCAACTCTTCATACATCCCCTGCCGCCGCTCACCTCGGCTCTCGATGTCGAGCGAGCGCAGGTAGTAGCGCTCAACCAATGAGAGATCACGCCACGACGTATCCAGTCCGCGGGGGATGAGCGTGTCGCAGGCGATGCTGATGGCGCGCTCGATGACACGTTGAAAGTCGCTCCGCTCGTTGCGGGCACGAGTGGCGAACACCTCATCTCTGACGGCGCGCCCGTCTAGGGTGGCGTAACGGGTGAGAACCTTGAGGGCTGCAGCATATGCAGCGAGCTGATAGTCAGCATCATTGAAATTGGGCTCGCCGTCTTCATCGAGCGCTTGCATCGAGGCGATCTGACGCTTCACCTCGTCCTCGACGAGAGGGTAGACTTCATCAAGAAAGCCGTCCTCGTTTCCCATTCGCTTCCGCAGCACAAGGCAAACCGTACCCTGCACGTAGTTGCCTTTCTTAATTCCTGCCGCCTCGGTCTCGGTGCTGATGGTCCACGCGGCTGTAGCCTTGAGGCCGGCGGCCCAGAGAATCATTCCCAGATCAGCCCAGACGGACGGATCCTGATGAGTGAACATCACGAGCTGTGACCCATCGTCGGGCATGTGCCGCGTGAGATTCCGGTATATCTCCACCATGGCACGCCGAAACTCCTCTCCATTGCCTCGCACGGCGAGTTCAGCACGCGCGTCCGGAATCCACAGAGGGAAGGTCTTCGCTAGCCGCTTCTCGTACCATGCAAGAAAAAAGTCTCCAAGCTCATGGTAGTTGATGGCATCCGCGTATGGAGGATCAGTGATCCAGACGTCACACGTTTTGTGTAGATCTCGAGCGTCGCAGACCAATGTCTCTGACCGACCCGGAAGCCGGGGTGTAATCTCATCCATGATCGACCAGGATAGTCGTAGCGGCTCCAGCGGACGACAGCAGAAGTTGAACAACGTGTTCAGGGCCTGATTGCTGAAGACATCCTCGCCCTTGTCATGAGCCAGTCCCGTGTGCCATCGGCACAGCCTTGAGCTCCAATTCGCGAGGCGTCCATTACCGAGAAGGGTCGCGGCCGCTTCAACCGTATTCGCCGTCAAGCTCTCTGACGCCTGATTCAGCAGTCCAATCGTCAACAACTGTCGGGGTGTGAAGAGATGATGCCAGAATGTCCAGCCGCGCGTGCGGATTGGCTCTTCGGTCTTGTCGCCATTCGCTGGGAGTTCCTTCGATGGGATGAACCCCTTGCGTTGCCAATCCGCGAAGCGCTCACGTAGGAGTGAGAGCACCTTCGCCTCGCGGCGGAGGTCCGCAGCGTTGGGTGCCGCGTAGCGACGATTGCCGTCGGAATCGACCCACCTAACGCAGTAAAGCCGTTCCTGAAACACGTCGCCTGGGCGCGGTGTGACATCGTCATTGGTCCATCGGCGAAGACCCTGGGGCCCGCGCAGCGCTTCAATCGACCAAGATCGACTCCGATCGAAAGGATCTACGACGCGGCTGTCGATCACGGTCGCCGCCTTCTTCGTCTTGTATCTTTTCACCTCCTCTCTGTCGACGGTGATGACCTCCGGTTGAAGGCAATCCGATCCAGGCACACGATGCCAGATAGCCACCGCGCTTGCCTTCTCGCCCACCAGCCAGCTAGGAGCCAACGGGATGTAATAGTCGCTGCCTTCGGGTTTGACTTCAACGCAGTACAGATAGGCGTCTGCGCGTTCGCCCCGATCGTTGTGTTCGATCCGCCACGCGGTAATTTGCCGGTCAGCCTTTCGCATAGCCTCCGATTGGATGAGCATCACATCATGTTGCACCGCCTCGCCCCCCCCAAGCAGGTTGAGACCGGCCCAGGTGAGTAGGCCCGCTACTGGGTTAAGATCAGAGCCGAAAGCGTCGCAGCCAATGCGGGCCGCTTCGAACGGGATAGACCCACCGCCACAGAAAGCGTCGCCGACTCGCGGCGTATGCCCGAACTGGCGCTGACCGAGCTGCTGGATTAGCTCTGGCAGATTGCTCGCGCTTGTGCCGAGGTGCGTGTTGATTTCCGTCCACGTCGCTTCTAACGGTCCAGCGATGTTCTCGGGTCGCTCGCAGTGGGTGATGCGCTCGTCGTACGGTAACGCGTCGAACGTCGCGCGAGTGAACCTGCGCTGCTCGGCTGGCTTGCACCTTAGCCATGTGCCGTCATCATCCATTGTGAGGATCTTGAGGAAAATCTCACGATCCCTTTTTGGATCCTTTGATGCGGGCATGAGCATGCCGACAATCAACGCTCGCACCAGGATAAGCGGCTTGCGTCCCCACCACTTGCCAAGGCGAGTGAGTGTCTGTCCGTTGTTCGCCTTGCGCTCCTTGTAGGACTCAGCTGAGAGGCGCGCGATAGGGAACTGTGTTTCGATGAACGTGACAGTCACGAGCGTGCCGACATCAAAGTTCGAACGACGTCTGTGAATGGCCGAGCAACTCGCGCCGGGCCTTGGGAGACATCCCTTCGCCCCTTACGAAGGGATTGTCGGCGATGGCCGCACGTAGCGCTTTGCGCCAGCCGACTCCCTTTTGCAGCGCTTGACCGGTGGTCGCAACGGTCATGGTGTAGAGCCACCACCGCTCTTCCGGCGCGAGCGCTTCCCAATTGCGCAGAGCATTTGGGATATCGTCTGGCGAAGCATTTTCTACCGCCCAACAGAGCACACATAGCTCCTTGCCAAGCGATGGGTGAATCGGCACCGGCTTCAACGGATTCTTTTGATACTTTGCCGGCGTTAGGCCGTTCGCACGTAGGCGTCGATTCGCCTCCTCCCAGAACGCAGGCGCCAACGCCAGCCAACGCGAGCGATCGATCACAACGCGGAGTGACGGATCGTTAGCCGAGGTGCTTGCAGTCTCGCGCTCACCGAGTGCGCCGAGGTCGTTGCCACGATGTTCGGTGATGCGAATGAGATCCGTGGACCGCGTGCCCTTCGGGACATCGACGAGAAAGCCGTGACGCGTTTCCTCGGGAAGGAACCCGAGGCCCACTACTTTGCGCGTACTGCCCGATCGTCGCGTCGTCAACTACTGCACCACGCGCAAGGCGTTGAAGGACTGGTGACTAACGCGAAGCCAGTCGAGGAGGGCCTGTCCCGTCTCGAAGTGCAGGGCGCCAACTGTCATTCGGAGTGTGCCACCACCGGCGATTTCAGAAAGGCTGTCGGCGTACGACTTTATATCAGCGACCCTATAGCCACTTTCACGGGCACCGGAGAAGTCGAGCACTTGGGTGCCATCGTCGCTCGCGGCCGTGATGCCGAGGTCGAACGCAACGCAAGCTGCAGTGCTTTCCAAGCTTCTGATAAAGTCCCAGGTTGCCGTCGAGTCATCCAGCTTCGACGGCTGCGTCCAACGCGCGGGACGCAGCGTGTCGATCGCCGGCCCCGATCGCTTTCCGCTTTGCCGAATAGGGACAGTGACGACGTCGGAGCTGACGCCGTATTCGGGCGATCGAGCGGCTGCGAGCACGACGCGACATTTAGGCGGTACGCGAAATGGACCATCGTAGATCGCAGCGCCTTCGTAGACGGGTGAGGAGCCATCGGTTGTGTAGCGGATGTCGATGCCGCCAGTCCGTGGCAGAGCTAGCAGCTCTACCTCAAGATGATCGCCACGGTCGTGCAACTGGTATTTCAATCGCAGCTTCGCCGTCCACTCCTTCACAGCGCTGGTGCGTGCCAGATCCTGCGGGTCATAGGCGAGGAATCGATATCTAAGCCGCGTAGCCTCGAAACGTGACGGCGTCGGCACAGGGCTGGAGGACGGAGTCGGATCGGCGTTGCCGCTCTCATACACGACCGTTGGTGCATGCAGCGGCTCAACCTTAAGGTACGTGTACCCGGGGCCGTCGTCATCTATTGAGAGTTCGCGAATGGCCACATCCGGAGCCGAAGGCGGAAACGGTCCGCGGCGAATGTGGTTTCCTTCTTCTCGCCAAATGCCCCGTCGCAGGCAATCCGCCTTCAACTCATCGAGCGCAGAGATCTTGTGCAGCGGCCAGTTCGTATTCACAGCGGCGGCGCGCTTAAAGTCGGACCATAAAACGACCTTCGTATCGCTCGATCCAAACAGTCGCGCCTCAGCTTTCGTTCGAAAGGCATCGTCGTCGATCTTAGTCGTGAACTTCTGTGCGCCCTCGAGCGTTTTTCGCACGGTCGCCTCACCGTTCTGGTTGCCGGCGAATGCGAGGTCGATCGCAGTCGAGCGAAGCGCCGTGTTGATGGACGGGTAGACGAGCTGGTCGAACGCCTCCTTCAACGCCGACGCGAACTGTAGCCCGACGCGGTCTCGGAGAGCATCAAGCGCGCGCCACTGTGGATCGTCGGCAGGAGTTGCCTCGCTTCTCAGCTCGTCCTCGATGCTCTGCAACGCGCGCGATTGGCGCGCCGCGTCGAGCACCTTTTGGTAGGTGTCGCGCGAGCCTGAGAGGAAGAGGACGCGATTCTTGTACGGCTGTTGTTCCCACCAATTCTGCCACTCGATTGAAATCGGTAGCTGGTTTGCCATACCGCCTGGGCGCACTATCACAAGCGTGCATTTCTCCTGTTCGAGCTGCACCTCGTCGAGTGGTGGGAGGACCTTGACGATTTGATAACAGTCGCGCAGTGAAGGGGCGAACTGCGCCTCGAGGTGTTCGCGCAGCATGCGCTCGACGGTCTCGCTGTGCAGTGAGAGTGCGGTGGAGCGCAGCTTGGCCGTCAAATTTTGCTGATTCTTGAAAAAGAGTCTGCCGTCGGCAGAGTTGTGCAGGTACCAGGCGCGCGTGGCGAGCTTGTCGAGAACGTTGGCGTTGAAGGTCGAAAGATCTCGCCCGGGACGCTGCAGGCAGTCCACGAGCTGGTATTCACGTAGACCGTGAATTGCGCCAGGAGTCGTTGAGAGAGAAGCGACTAGAATTAGTTTCGCGGCGTCGGATGCATCCAAGTTGCCGTTGGCGACGTCAATTTGTTCGACCTCTGCGTCGCCGCCGTGCGCGATATCGTGTGCGATAGCTTCGCTCAAGGCCGGGTTGATGGTCCGGATCTCCGATGCGATTTCATCGAGGTTGAGATCCAGGTCGTACGGGTGAATGAGATCCATTCCCGCCGCACGCTTCGAGTTCCACAAGTCGGCCACGACCATTTGCATCAGGCGTATCACGCCGCGTGTCTGCTGAAACCCTTCGTTTTCCTTGAACTTGCCAATCAGCTCGCGCAAATCGGGGTGAAACGGGTATGAATCCAGGACGCGCGTGTAGAGCGACTCCGGCGTCGTGCTGGTTAGCCCCATCCGAGTTGCCTCGCGCAGCGCGTCGCGGTACGACGCAGCGATGCGTTGAACCTCTGCCTCCGGCGCAAGTTTCTCGAAGAGTCGTTTACGCAGGATGTGATATAACTCGTCGCCGTTCGGGTTGACCGGCGTGATCGGCACGGCGATGCGCCGGGCCTCGTTAGTCACTCCGTTGCGCGCGCGGTCGAAGGCGGCCTGAAGGTTGGACTGGCCGAGACTGAAATTGGTGCCAGCAAGGTCTGACAATACCAAGCAGACGTTGTCCATCTCGGCGACCGCGACAAACAAATTCGCGAGCGCGGCGGTCGTGACGACGCCCAAGTCGGCATTCCCGACGGGGACAGCCACCGCGTACTCGAGATAGGGAGGTAGCTCGTCAAGGAAAAGCACGAGGGGTTCGCCACCGAGAAGTTGTCGCCACGCTTCGGGCCCAGGCGCGGTGAGAATCGGCGATACGTAGCGGGCAAATTGCTCTGCCTTCCCGAGCTGTTCCGCGATTGAGCCCCAGATTCCACCTGGGGCGTCGGTCGACCTGCCGTTGAAGCCGGCCACTCGGCACGGACCCAGACCTGGCGCCGGGTCGTGATCGCCGAGCACGCGTCGGCGCAAGTCTGGGTCGCGAGCCAGCAAGCCGAGGGCGATCATGCTGTGTGTCTTTCCGCCTCCCATCGCCTGCGAGAGCAGGAACACGGAAGAGCCAGCACCTGACCCTCCCAAATGGCGGAACGACCGGTCCACCAAGATCTGCATCCCGCTCGTAAAGTAGTTTTCTTGGAAGAAGGCCGAGCTGTTGACTTGGCCCTTGAGGAGTGCATCGAGATTGAGAACGGTGGCTCGACGGTCTGCGGCGAAGACCGATCCACGAGGCTTGCATTCAGACTGGAGGCTCATTGAGGGCGGGATGATGGGCGGGTTTCGATAGACCTATTTTATCAGCCAGTTCTGACATGAGTCAGATGAACGCGTCGCCTGCGGCGATGAAGCTCGTAGGTTGCTGTGGTTGAGCCACGTACCTTGCAGTCAGATTCGGGCAGTTTTACGCCGTATTCGCCGTCACTCGAGGTGTCGTTGCGGTTGCCAGCGCACTCGCCTTGCTCTAGCGCATGCTAGCCGATGGGCGTTAGGCGTCAAACACGAGACAATCCCAATTACGTTTGCTCAAGGCTTCCGAAACAGTACCGACATAAGCGTCCGACTTCTGCTTTCCACTTCTTGCCCTCTTCCCGCGCCAACTCGCATCTCAATCCCCTGTTCACTCTCTACATATCGCCGGAAATGCGTAGCCTCAAGAACAAGCAGCGTGTGACTCGCTATTAGCGCGTAGTCATGGCGAAGGTCGTCCTCATGTTGCTCTGCCGAGTCAATTCCGCGGTCAACGATGTGAAGTAAGCCGCCTGAACGAAGAACGGAGTCGGCAACCTCGCATACCTTCATGTGTACAAAGCGGCGGTAACTCGACTGATTGGTCTCAATGTTTTTGAGGAGTCTGTTATCGTGCACTGCTTCGTGGGTGCCGATCATCCAGCAGCTTACGGCGTCGAAGGGCGCGATTGTACGTAAGGCGTCCACTAAGCCAGCGTCCGTCAGAATGTCTCCCTCAACCAATACGACCTCGCCACCTGGAGGTCTCCTAGCTTGACAGATGTCAGCATAGCGAACTTCATATCCGTCCTCAAACTGGTGTCGCGTTATCTCTCGTTCGATCACGTGAGCCGTGTAGCCCGCTGTCTTTAGGCGATCTCCTGCGATCATCACGCAAGCGATATTTTCGTCTATGCTAATGACGTCGTGCCCCTGCCTAAGCAGTTCTACGATGGCCCGGCCGTCTCCCATCCCTATGTCCAACACGTACGGATGCCCGCCGATAAAATCTGCCATCCAGCGGTAGTCGCCAGCTGCTTCGAAGTGCGGCGCGTTGCCCTGAGTCCATTCGGAGGCATACTTGGCGCGCCGGTCGTCCAGCATTGCAAGTAGGTCCTCGCTCATCGCGGTTCTCACAGGTTGTTTGTCGAAGCAGGCGGCAAATGGCGAGACGACAAGCTCCCTGCAACAACTTCGTCCGGTTCGTCTGACTTCTGATCGGGTCTTACCCCCAAACTCTGGCAGAGGCCGCGTCATAGAACTCGACTCGCCGCGCGCGGCGTTTATCCTGGAGCGACTGTGCGCGGGCCATGATGTGTCGGTTAGGCGGTGAATCTGGATCGCCAAAGATGCTCACAAACAAATGACGAGTCCTTCCAAGGCGGATCAGGCGCAGAATGTGGTCATCATTGTCGCCCAGCGAATGTCCATGCAGAAAGATCGCGCCAGCGACTTTAGGCAGGCTCCGATAGGCTCTTGAGAGATAGTTACTGTGCATGATCTTGGTCTTCTTTTGGTCTGATCGCCCTTCGGCCACAATAAGCGGATAGTAGCTTGCCTCGAGCGCTTCACGAATCTGGTCCGTTAGTCGGCGGCCGGTGTTGATCCAGGTATATTTTTGAAGCTCGGCGCCAGCGTCAAAGAGATGGAGTGCTCCGTGTAGATAGAAGACGTTTTGGCGGTCGGAATTCTCGACTTCCCATGAGACGTAGGAAGCCTTCCCGTCTTCGGGAGTGCGGAATCCGTCGTCGCCGACTTTGAGCCGCGGCCCGACGTCTTTCTGCATGATCGTCCAGTAGAGCAAGAGATCGTAGTTGAGTGTGTATACCGAGTCAAAATGGGAGAGAAACGTTCGGCAGGCTTGGTACTGTGCGGGAGAAACCTCGTTTGGATGGTCGGGATGGTGTGTGGCAATCGTGGCAACCAGAACTTTGCGCAATCCATCCACGGCGCGTTCGAGCTCCGATACGAGTGGGAATCCCGCGCCACGATACGCAGACAGAATCATTGCGGCATCGCGCAGCGCGCGCATGACGACTTCGAAATCCCTCGTGTCCAGTGCCTCAAAGGCGAGTCGCCCTAGCTCTCCGGCATCGCGAAAATCTGCGCGCTCGAAGAGTGCCCCGTACGCGAAGATGTCAGCGCGAAAAGCGATACTGAATCCGTTGCCAGCTACGAGATGAACCTTGCTATAGTTGGATGCGGCTGAAAGCGCGTCTTCGAACGTAAGGATGTGTGCGGGCATGGCTCAAGGCCGCGGGTTATTGCGAATAAGAGTACGACCATTACGCGGGGTCGCGAAGATACGCAGATCCATCAGATCGCCAATGCGGTCGACTATGCCGCGCACGGTAAATTACACGGTTGCCTAACGCCACTTAACGAGGAGCATCGACCCTTTTGCGCATGTAAAGGATGCGTCAGCCCGCTGTGAGTGTTTGGAATTGCAGTCGACAGTCCCGGGTTCGGCACGGGATTGGTCGGAGG
>Ga0207695_10005372_pt1 | contig 17034 bp, 13 predicted proteins | sample KBSC54metaG_FD_184354 | JGI IMG/M metagenome (GOLD analysis project Ga0207695, IMG submission 184354) | Corn rhizosphere microbial communities from Kellogg Biological Station, Michigan, USA - KBS C5-4 metaG (SPAdes) (version 2) | ecosystem: Host-associated > Plants > Roots > Rhizosphere > Soil... | reverse complement strand
CTTCGAGAAGACATCGACGGTTCCGGGCGTGCCCGATGCGACCGCGCTCGGCCAGCCCGATCTCGCCGATATCGTCCAGCTGCGCTCGATCGCGGCGCCGCCGGGCCTGCCCGACGATCTCCGCCAATCCTACAGCAGGGCGCTGGTCACCGCGATGCGCGATCCCTCGGTCACCGCGTGGGCCAAGAAGAAGCATGCCAGCCTCGCGCCCGACGATGCCGACACCACGATCAAGCTCATCCAGCAGCAGAGCCAGTTTGTGGCGCGCTGGAAAGACCTGATCGCATCCTGATCATTTTCGACAAGGAGTAAGCGTCATGGACAGCAGCCCGCCGCGGGACGGTCCGCGGGTCGGCAAGGAACCGCCCGCCGCCGGCCACAATTCCAACCTGATGACCGTCGACGAGAAGGTCGCCAACCTCTACCATTCGAAGAAGGACCGCATCTTCGTTCGCGGCTTCCAGGGCGAATACAACGTCAAGAAGGAGCTCGACCGGCTGCGCGCCGCTCCGCGCGTGCTGAAGGCAAAGGAAGTGCGCTTCGTCGATGGCCCGCAGGCCTATAGCCGCCATTATGTCGAGCCCAAGGACGGCATCACCCAGACGTTCCACATGCATCTCGAGGAGTACGCACCGGGCGGCTATTCGCAGAAGCACGGCCATGTGAACGAGGCGGCCTTCTACATCCTCGACGGCGAGGGCTACGAGATCCACGACGAGGTGCGCTACGACTGGAAGGCGGGCGACATCGCGATCGTCCACAACAATTGCGTGCACCAGCATTTCAACGCGTCGAAGACGAAGCCGGCGCGCTGCCTCGTGATCAAGACCAAGCCGCTCTACCTGTTCCTCAACATGCTGTTCCAGAAGCAGGTGACCGCCCGCCAGACCGAGGACACGCCCGAGAGCGAGGGCTTCGAGGTGCGCGAGCAGGAGATCGACTACAACCACCCGGAAGGAGGCTATTGATGGCCTGGGGCGAAAGCGGCGCCTGGATGCAGGGCGCGGGCAACGAGCGGCTCTACCAGAAGCTGCTCGACGAGGCGCGCGACGCGCCCTCGCGCAACGCGCGGCGCCGGAAGATCATCCGGCCCGACGAGATGCCGTGGGAAATGTCCCGCCAGGGCATCCTCAAGCACCTGATCAACGAGGACATGAACACCCGCATGGAGACGGTGGATGTTTACATGCAGCTGATCCCGCCGGGATCGCGATCGGGCCGCCACCGGCATCTCGCCGAGGAGTGCATCTACGTGCTGGAGGGCAGGGGCTACGACATCCACGAGGATTGCGACGTCGAGATCACCGACACCTTCGTCTGGACGCCGCAGGAGGAGACCAAGCGCTTCGAGTGGGAGGCCGGCGATTACATCTACATCCCGCCCAACACGATCCACCAGCATTTCAACGCCGATCCGGAGCGGCCGGTGCGGCTGATCTCGTCCACCGCGCGGATCTTCCGGCAGATGGGGCTCAACACGCTGGAGCAGTTCGAGGATGCGCCCGAATATGATCCCAACGTGGTGCTGACGCCCGAGCTGGTGCGCGACTATATGCGGGGCCGGGTTCCGGCCTGACGGCATGATCGGCGGTGGGCACAGTCTGGCCGATCATGCGCTCGGCGCGCTGTTCGATCACAGGCACGACGGCGACGATCACGACCATGATCACGACCACCAGTTCGACGACTGGGTGCCCGACCGGCCGCTGGCGAGTTTCGGGCTCGATATCGGATCGTCGGGCACGCAGGCGGCCTTCGCGCGGCTGCCCGCCGGGGGAGGGGGCCTGCCGGAAGCGCCGTTCCACCTGTCGCCGATCGCGCTGACCCCGATCCTGCCCGATGGATCGATCGACGAGGACGCATTGTGGCGGATCGTCGACGGCTTCTTCGTCAAGGCAGGCGTGAGCCCCGACGAGATCGACACCGGCGCGGTGATCCTCACCGGCATCGCGGCGGAGGCCGGCAATGCGGCGGCGATCGGCGCGCGCGTGGCGGAGATGGCGGGCGATCTCGTCTGCACGGCGGCGGGCCATCACATGGAGGCGCTGCTCGCCGCGCACGGATCGGGCGCGGCGGCGATGTCGCGGGTGAGCGAGGGCCGCGTGCTGCTCGTCGATATCGGTGGCGGCACCACCAAGTTCGCGATCGTGCGTGACGGGGCGGTGGAGGCGACAGCGGCGCTGGCCGTCGGCGGCCGCCTGATCGTCATCGACCGGCAGGACCGGATCGTCCGCCTCGATCGCGCCGGGCGGCTTCATGCGACGCGCACCGGATACGACCTTTCGCTGGGCGAGAGTCTCGCGATGGCGGAACTTGCCACGATCGGGGCGGCGATGGCCGATCGTCTCGCCGAGGCGATCGAGGCGATGGTGCAGGGCGCCGCAATGCCGGACGCGGTGGCCGAACTCATGCTGACAGCTTGGCCGGCCCTCGCCGGGCCGATCGACGGCCTGCTCGTCTCGGGCGGCGTCGCCGAATATGTCTACCAACGCGAAACCCGCCATTTCGGCGATCTCGCACCGATGCTCGGCAAGGCGCTTCGGAAGCGGATCGATGCGCAGGTGGCGGTGCCGCTGCTGGAGCCCGGCGAGTGCATCCGCGCGACCGTGCTCGGCGCCTCCTCGTACACGGTGCAGATGAGCGGCGACACCATCTTCCTGTCGTCGCACGCGCGGCTGCTGCCCCGGCGCAACCTTCCGGTGATCCGCCTCGACGACGATCTCTCCGGAGCGATCGAGCCTGATGCGCTTGCCACGACGATCCGCGCGCGGCGCGCTCTGCTCGGGCGGCAGGAATGCGAGATGGCGGTCGCCTTGCAGTGGCAGGGCGCCCCCAGCCACGCCCGCCTGCGCGCGCTGGCCGAGGGCATCGTCGCCGGCATGGCCGACCGGCTCGCAGCCGGCGACCCGCTCTACGTGTTGATCGAGGGCGACATCGCCCGCAGCCTCGGCGCCATCCTCCGCGAGGAACTGGCGATCACGAACGAGGTGCTGGTGATCGACGGCGTGCGACTGCGCGATTTCGACCATGTCGATCTCGGGCGCATCCGGCTGCCCTCGGGGCGGGTGCCGGTGACGATCAAGTCGCTGCGCTTCGGCACGGCGCTCACCGCCGCCGGCTGATCGCTCAGGCGGCGGCCAGCGGCTCCTCCTGCGCCTGGCGGACGTGGAGCTGGGAGAAGCCCATGCCGAGCATCCGCCCGGTCCACCGCCAGGTGATCAGGAAGAAGCACAGCGCGCCGATCATCATCGGGATCACCGGCACCGAGAACAGCGTCGCCAGCGAGGCCTTCTGCGCGATCAGGGCACCCGCGATCAGCGGACCGCCGATCGCGCCGATCCGGCCGATGGCGTGCGCCGTGCCCGCGCCCTTGGACCGCACCGCCGTCTGGTAGAGCATGCCCGCGAGCGAACTCATGCCCACCTGCGATCCCAGCACGCCGAAGCCGATCAGCAGCATCAGCCCGTCCACCACCCAATGCGAATCGTGGAAGGTACCGAGCGCCGCGATCGCGAGCCCGCCCGCCGCCGTGGTCACCGCCAGCACGATCGCGCCGATGCGATCGAGCAGGAAACCGATGATCAGCCCACCGATGATCCCGCCGACATAGTAAAGCGAGGCTGTCGAGGCCGATTCCGCATGGCTGAAGCCGATGTCGCCCAGCACCACGTTCATCCAGCTGTTCACGAAGAAGTTCACCAGCATGATGGTGATGAAGCAGGCCCACAGCAGGGGCGTGATCAGGCGCAGCCCGCCCCGGAACATCGGCGCGAAGCCGCCCGCGACCGGCGGCTCGTTGATCACGAAGCGCGCGTCGGGCGGGATCGCCAGGCCGGGATCGATACGGTTGAGCCAAATGCGGATCGTGGCGGGGCGCTTGCCGCGCACCGTCAGGAATTTGAGCGATTCGGGCAGGAGCAGTATCAGGATCGGCAGCGCGACCAGCGGGATGATCCCGCCGATGACGAACAGCTGCCGCCACTGATCCTCCTTCACCATGCCGCTGAACAGGCTGGGGATCACGCCGCCGGTGGTGATGCCCATGAAGGCGTAGGTGGTGAAGGCGCCGCGCACCTTCTTGGGCAGGTATTCGGCCATGATCGCGGTGATGTTGGGCAGCAGGCCGCCGAGCCCGATGCCGACGAACAGGCGGCACCAGAACAGCGCCCTGATCGTCGGCGCCCAGGCGCAGGCGAAGGAGGCGATCGCGATGACGGCGCAGGAAATCAGCACGCCGCGCTTGCGCCCGAACCGGTCGCCGATGATGCCCGCCGCCAGCGAGCCGACCAGCATGCCGAACAGCGCCATGCTGAAGATCGGCGCCATCTGCGGCCGGGTGATGTGGAAGCCCTTGAGGATGCCCGGCGCGGCATAGCCGACGACGCCCAGGTCATAGCCTTCGGACAGCATCGCCAGGAAGCACAGGGCGAATACCTGCATGGTGACGCGGCGGATCGGCTGGTCGTCGACCGCCCCGCTCACGTCGATGATCGTCTCGCTCCGCATGTCTGTCACATCCTCTCCCGATGCCTGGTTCTGCGCGGATTCTTCGTTACGCGTGATTTGGTCTCATGCCGCCCGCCCGAGCCTGTCGCTGGCCGGGAAGACGAGGGACTTGATGATCGCCGGCACCGATCCCGATCCTTCGAGCATCGCGCCGATGTCGACGAAGTCGAACTCCTGCAGCTCGATGCCGTCGATCGAGACGATTGCGGCGTCCGCCTGCATCTCCTCGCGGAAATGGACGCCGATCAGGCCGCCGACGTCGCTGTTGCCGATCAGCACGATCGGGCAGCCGGCGGCGATCCGGTCGACCAGCGCGGCGGCGACGCCCCGGCAGAAATTGTCGAGCCGGCGGAACGTGGCGGACTCTGTCCAGCGATAGAAAATCGCGATCGGCTGGGCGGGCTCCAGATGCTCGAAGCGGGCGAGCGCCTCGCGGATCGCCTGCTCCACCGGCGCCGGACCCGCCGCCTCGTCGGCCAGCGCGAAGACGGGCAGGATGGTCGGCAGGTTGCGCAGGGGGAGCATGTCGAGATCGGAGACGAAGATCGTCGATCCGCTGATCTGCACGGTATATTGGGACGCACCGATTACCGTGGCGCGGATGCCCTGCTTGGGTGCGCGTACCTCCGGCCCCCAACGGCGGGTGCGCTCGGCGATGCGGGCGGCAAGGCGGGGGCCGAGATCGCCGTGCTCGGCGGTCTCTCTCGCATAGACATATTCGGACACGCCGCCCGAGAAAGTGACGATCGCGGGTGCCTCTGCGGGGCGCAGCGGGGCGAGGCGGAGCAGCGAGGCGGTGCCCTCGTCCAGCGCGTCGTCCGACATGGCGTGGATCAGGTGATCGGCCATGCGATCGGCGATCCGGTCGAACGCCTGCGGGTCGGGCCGGTCGCCCTCGGCAACCGACACGCCGCATTCCTCGGCGACGCGCGTACCCGCCGGCTCGATGCGGGCGAGCGCGCCGGCCGCGTCGGTGGCGAGGATGCGCGCGCCGATGTCGATCGCGGTGATATCGACCACCTCGCCCTGCACGCAGCGCGCGATCTTGGTGGTGCCGCCGCCGATATCGACGTTGAGCACGTCCTGCCCCGTCGCGGCGGAGAGCGCGGCGGCGCCCGATCCGAAGGCGGCGAGCACCGCCTCCATCGCATCGCCCGCGCTCACCGAGACGAACTTGCCGGCGGCCTCCGCGAACAGATCGGCGATGGCGCGGGCGTTGTTGCGGCGGACGGCGGTGCCGGTGAGGATCAGCGCGCCGGTGTCGATCTGGTCGAAGCCGATGCCGGCGGCGGCATATTGTGCCCTCAGGAAGCGATCGAGCGCCTCGGTGTCGATGCGGTTGCCAGCGACATAGGGCGTGAGCAGGATGTCGGATTCGAACAGCACCTCGCGCCCCGCCACCACGTAACGGGTGTCCACCCGCTCCAGCGTCACGCGCGAGAAGGCGCAGTGCGAGGTGGAGGAGCCGATGTCGATGCCGATACTGACGAGCTGGATCTCGTCTTCGTCGACAAGGCTCCGCCGCGCGTTGGTGAAGAAGGTGCGGCCTCCGATCTCTTCGCTCATGCTGTCCGCTCCGGCCTCACCCGTGCTGCCTCAGGGCTGGCCTTCGGGCTTTTCGTAGAGCTTGGGATCCATGCGGTTGGTCACGCCTTCCGCGGCGAGCTTCGCCTCATATTCCTGGCGGATATAGGGATCCTCCATCCAGTAGGGGATGGCGGTGCCGCCTTCCTGCAATTCCATCGCGGTGTAATCGGTGTGCTTGGTACCCGGCGCCCCCGGATCGCGGCCGGGTGAGTGGGGGCCGAACCACGCGGTCAGCCGGAACGGCTCCTTCGAAACGCTGAAATGCTGGTGATACCAGCGCGCGCCGCCGGGCGCCGCCGTCACCATGCCGACCGGCTCGTAATCGAGCCGCTGGACCTGATCGCTGTTCCCATCCTTCCAAGGGTTCGGCCCCAGTTTCTCCGGCCAGGTATAGGTGTAGCCCTTGCCCTTCACGCAGATCAGGATCGCCGCCGATGTGTGCGCGTGCGCCTTCGAATAGCGGCCATTCTCGTGCTGGCCGATCCAGAGGTAGAAGCTGTTGTTAGTCATGAACGGCTCGACCCGGCGGTAGCCCGGCGAGCGGCGGTTATCGAGCGGCAGGTCGCAGTTGATGATGTCCGGCACCAGATTGGTGCGGCGCATGGCGAGGCCGCGCACCGGATCGGGCTCGATATCCTCGCGCGGCTTGTAGAAATCGTCCGACTCGCTGAACCGGTCGTTGAAAACGTAAGGGTTGTTGAACACCGCATCCTGGTTGTTGAGCGCGTTGATCACAACCGGTGCGGTGGTGCCGCCGAGCAGCAGCGCCGGCGAGGAGGAGGCGTTCACGATGCGGTGCATCGCGTTCATCGGGATCGAGAAGAGCGAGCCCTTCTGCCATTCGAAGACGTGGCGCTTGTTCTCGTTCTCCAGCCACACCTCGGTGGTGCCGCGCCCCTCGACGACGAGATAGATCGCCTCGTACATATGCTTCTGCGCGTTGAGCGCGCCGCCGCCCGGCACCTCGACGACGTAGCAGCCCCATTTCCCTTCCGTGCCGTAGAGCTGGATGAAGGATCCGTTGCCGCCCATCCGCGCCCAGGGCTTGAGCGCGAGATTCTGCACCTTCTCGATGCCGAGCCCCCGGAAGATCGGGATGCCTTCCCCTTCCATATATTCGTCATAGGGGGTGGCGAGGCGGTTGAAGGTGCCGAAGCCGGCGCGCTTCTGCTCGCCGACAGGCTCGTGCCAATGGGTCTGGCCGGGGGCGTCGTGCGGCATGGCGGTGCTCCTCTTCCGTGCGGAGCGAGAGAGACTGCTCCGCCTGATCGATGTATTGTGCGCTATTCGCACTATTCGATCAATATACGAACATGTGCGAGGGCGTGTCAAACCCTTCCACATCCTCGTCCCGGCGGAAGCCATATGGCGAAGGAGGGCGATCAGATCTTGGCCATCTCCAGCGAGCCGGGATGGAACAGCTCTTCGGGCGCGAGCAGCCGGCTCGACAGGCCCTCCTTGTGGTGCTGGGCAAGGAAGCGGGTCAGCGCCTCGCGATTGGGCTCTAGGCCGTAGGACCAGAAATCGTGACCCATCAGCCTGCGCGCCTCGCCCAGCCGCTCCTCGACGAAGGGCAGGGTGACCTTGGTGGCGGAGGTATCCTCCAGCCGCTCCATCGCGATCGCCTTGGATTTCTCGAACGCCTTTACCACCGCATAGGGCAGCCACGGATGCGCTTCGGCGACATCGCGGCGAATGCCGAGCGTGTGCATGATCGGGAAGAGCCGCGTCTTCTCGTACCACGCGGCGGCCGCCTTCTGCGGATCGGGGAAGAGATAGCCGACATGCGGATGCCCGGCGCGGAAGCAGGAGGGCGCACGCGGCCCGATCACCGCGTCGATATCGCCGGACGCGAGCATGTTGGAGATGGTCTCGCCGGCCGGAATGTCCTGCAGCACCACGTCGGCGGGGAGGTCGAGCCTGATCTTCTCGATCCGGTTGGGTTCCTCGTAGCCGCCGCGCAGCCACGTCACGTCGGAGGGCTTGATGCCGTATTCTTCCTCCAGGATCATCCGCACCCAGACGTTGGCGGTGAGCTGGTATTCGGGCAGGCCGACGCGCTTGCCCCTGAGATCCTCCGGCGATTGGATCCGATCGGTGCGGACGTAGATCGAGGTGTGACGGAAGGCGCGCGAGGGGAAGACGGGCACCGCGATATAAGGCGAAGTGCCCGCCGCCGTCTTGACGCTGTAGCTGCTCATGGAGAGCTCGCAGATGTCGAAATCGGCCTGGCGGAAGGCGCGGAAGAAGATCTCCTCGGGCTCCAGCTTCATGAATTGCGGGTCGACCGCGTCGATCTGCACGTCGCCGTCGATCAGCGGGCGCATCCGGTCATAGTCGCCGATCGCGATGGAAAGCTGGAGCTTGGACATTCGGCATCCTTTCTGGTGGACACGGGCCTCAGAATGTCGCGCTGACGGACACTCGAAACTCGCGGGGTTCGGACGGGTGGGTGTGGACGTCGTTCACCCCCGCCAGCGGCTCGCCGGGGAGGCGCGAGGTGTAGAAATAATCGATGTCGGCATCCTTCGCGTCCAGCAGGTTGAACACGTCGAGGCCGACGCTGACGCGCGGGGTGAGCCGGTAGCCGAGATCGGCATAGAGCAGGGTCGTCGCCTTGGAGCGGACGCTGTTGTCCTGCGTGAGCGGGCGCGGGCCGAAATAGCGCAGCCTGAGCCCGGCCGACCAGCGGGCGAGGGCGCCGGGCAGATCGTGCACCGCGATGCCGCCGTCGAAGGTGGCGACCAGCGCCTCGGGGACGTAATCGCCCTCCGGCTCGCGATCGGTGAAGCGGGCGTGCGACCAGGCGTAATCGGCATCGATCGTCAGCCACCTGGTCGGCGTGTACCAGTTGGCGAACTCGACGCCCCAGCGGGTGGTCGGCCCGCTCGGCTCGTTGTCGCCCTCGTCGCCCGCCCAGACCAGCTCGGACTGAAGATGCAGCTTCCACAGCGACAACTCGGAGCGCAGGTGCGGGATCAGCGTGGTGCGCAACCCGATCTCCTCGCCTTCGGACTTGGGGAGCGCGGTGGCGGCATCGGCGCGGCTGACCACGCCGCGCGCATCGTTGGAATGGAAGCCGCGCCCGTAGTTCAGGTAGAGCTCGACCTTCGCCCAAGGGCCGAGGATCAGGCTGGCTTTGGGGCTGGCGATGCGGCGGTTCACGTCGCCCGAATTGCCGGTCCCCGCCTTGTGGTCGACATCCATCCAGACGCTGTCGAGCCGCGCCCCGACGATGGTGCGCAGCCAGTCGGTCCAGCGCGTCTGGTTCTGGACGTAGGGGGAGAGGCTGGTCTCCTCGACATGGTTGGCGGTGGTCGTGCTGAGCCGGGTGCGGTTCTCGGTGTGGTAGAGGCCGTTGTCGATCGAGTCGTGGCGCAGGTCGAGGCCGATCGTGGTGTCGGACGGGCGGCCGAACAGCGTGTGGTGCCACGTCTGCACGGCATGGCCGCCGACGATCCAGCGCCGGTCGGTCTGTTCGATCTGGTCGCCATGGACGGGATCGTTCAGGAAGTAGGTGAAGTTCGAGAAGAGATCGAGATCGTAGCGTTCCGCATAGGCGCTGATCTTCGTGCTGCCGGCATCGGTGCTATGGTGCCAGTCGGCGGTGAGGGCATAGCGGCCGGTGTTGCCGCCATCCGAGGGATCGATCAGCCCGAAGCGGCCGATGAGAGCGCCATCGGGCGGCGGCGGTGCGCCGACCGGATCGATGCGGCCGCCGATCGCGCGATCGGGGATCTGGTCGGTCGATCGCCAGATGTTGTGATAGGCCTCGGCGGCGATCGTGAAGCCGTCGCGTGCATCGCCGTGGGCGTAGCGCAGCACGCCGTCGATCTTGCGCTCGTCGTCGCCCTGATCCCAGGGGCCATCATTGTGCTCGAGCTCCAGCGCGGCGAGCAGATTGTCCTGGCCGATCGGGACGTTGCCGGCGACCAGGCCGCGAATGTAGCCGTACTGGCCGCCCTCCACCTTTGCGATGCCTTGCGGCAGGCGGTCGTAATAATGCAGGTCGAAGGCGCCGGCCGAACCGAAATCCCCGACATCGGCGTAATAAGGGCCTTTCTTGTAGTCGACCCGCTCGACCAGCTCCGGGATCAGGAAGTTGAGATCGGAATAGCCCTGCCCATGCGCGTGGCTCGGCATGTTGACTGGCACGCCGTCGACGCTGACCGCGAGATCGGTGCCATGATCGAGATTGAAGCCGCGCAGGAAATATTGGTTGGCCTTCCCGCTCCCCGAATGCTGGGTGATGATCACGCCGGGAATCTGCTCCACCACCTCGCCCGGGCGCAGCACCGGGCGCAGCGCCAGATCGCCCGCGCTCACCGTGCCCTGGTTGGCCGAGGCGGCGACGCCGGTCAGATCCTCCTGCCGTCCAGTCACGACGATCGACGGCCGCTCGCCGGTCGTCGGTGCATCCTCGGAGCGGGCGGGGGACGATGTGACGAAGGCGGCCGTCATCATGGCGCACAGGCTCCACTGCGCGGCCAGGCGGTGCTTGCGCGGCATGACTCTCTCTCAATGGTATGACGATTTCTACCTATCGTCATACGGCTGGAGATCAAGCGTTTTTGGCGCTATAGTGTTCGACATACGCACATCATAATCTAAAATCGCACAATCGGAGTGCGGCGGCAATGTCCCCGGGAGGCCCGTTTGAAAGATCGAATCGCCGCGACCGCCGAACCTCGGCTTCAGGCCGACGGCCTCCCCCAGCCGCGACGGATGTGGTCGGCGATCGCGATCTGGCTGGCGCTGTTGCTGACGGTGCTCGACCAGACCATCGCCAACGTCGCGCTGCCGACCATCGCGCGCGATATCGGCACCACGCCCGAGCAATCGATCTGGGTGGTCAACGCCTATCAGGTGGGCATCATCATGACGCTCTTGCCGCTGGCATCGCTGGGCGAAATCCTCGGCTTCAAGCGTCTCTACCTGGCGGGCATGGTGGTGTTCGTGATCGCCTCGCTGAGCTGCACGATCGCCGGCGACCTGACGGCGCTGGCGGTCTCGCGCTTCGTCCAGGGGCTCGGCGCGGCGGCGATCATGGCCGTCAACGGCGCGCTGGTGCGGGCGACCTACCCTCGCGCGATCCTGGGGCGCGGCATCGGCGCCAACGTGCTGGTGCTGGCGGTGGGGTCGGCGGCGGGGCCGAGCGTCGCGGCGGCGGTGATGGCGGCGGCATCGTGGCGCTGGCTGTTCGCGATCAACCTGCCGATCGGGCTGCTGGCGATCGCCATCGGCATCCGCGCCCTGCCGGTCACCGGGCGCGCCGCGCACGGGTTCGACGGGCTGACGGCGCTGATGACCGCACTGGCCTTCGCCGCATTGTTTCTTGGCGTCTCCGGAATGGTGCATGCCGGTTTCGCGGCGCTGGCCATAGCGGAGCTGGCGCTTGGCGGCGTGATCTTCGCGTGGCTCTATCGCCGCAACAGCACGCTGCCGGCGCCGCTGCTGCCGGTCGATCTGCTGCGCATCCGCACGCTGCGGCTGTCCTACCTGACGTCCGCCTGCTCCTTCGCCGCGCAGATGATCAGCTTCGTCGCCTTGCCCTTCTTCCTGCTCTCGCGGCTTCCGATCAGCCATGAGGCGGTGGGTCTGTTGCTGACTCCATGGCCGCTCGGCGCCGCGGTCTGCGCGCCGATCTCGGGGCGGCTGGTGGAGAGGGTATCGGCCGGCGTGCTGGGCTTCATCGGCCTGCTCGCCACCGGGGCGGGGCTGCTCCTGTTGAGCCTCCTGCCCCATGGCGGAAGCTACTCGCTGGTCATCGTCGCGACCGCGCTGTGCGGCGCGGGCTTCGGTTTCTTCCAGGCGCCCAACAACCGCACCATGCTCGATGCCGCGCCGATGGCCCGCAGCGGGGCGGGGGCGGGGATGCTCGCCGTCGCGCGCCTGACCGGCCAGACGAGCGGGGCGCTGGCCGTGGCGCTGCTGTTCCGGCTGGTGTCGGTCGCCAGCCCCGCGCCGCTGCTGCTGGGCGCCGGCCTTGCCGGCTTCGCTTCGCTGACCAGCCTCAGCCGGGGGACGAAGGCCGCCGCCTAGATGCTGCTGTGCGTGTGGCTCGGCAAGCCGTCGCCATGGCTGTGCGTCACCTTGCCGGCCTTGATCGGGACGATGTGGAGCGAGGCGTGGCGCACCCCGCGCTGGGTGGTCAGCGTGTCGGCGAGCTCGCGGATCCGGTCGATCGGCCCCCGCAGGATCGCCACTTCCAGGCAGCTGTCGTGATCGACATGGACGTGGGTGGTGGCGATGCCGAGATTGTGATGGTCGTGCTGCTGATCGGTCAGCCGCTGCGAGAGGTCGCGGGTGGCGTGATCGAACACGTAGGTGAGGGTCGCGACGCAGGGCGCGCGTCCGGCCGAGCCATGCTCGCGACTCGCCGCCTCGCGCACCAGTTCGCGGATCGCCTCGGACCGGCTCGGATATTTGCGATCGCGCACGATGTCGTCGATCGTGCCGAGCAGATCGTCGTCGATCGTGATGGTGATCCGCTCCATCGCCCGATGCTCAGCCGACCAGCGCGCGGCGGATGTGGGCGACCGCGTCGCGGAGCGGCGGCAGGAAGCTGGTCTCCAGCTTTTCGAGGGGCACCCGGTTCGCATCCGAGCTGATGTGGCAGGCGGCCACGATCCGCCCCGACATGTTGCGCACCGGCACCGCTATCGCGCGCAGGTTTGGCTCGAGCTCGCCGTCGATGATGGCGAAATCGTCCACCTTCACTTGCGCCAGGATCGCGCGCAGCTCCTTCTCGTCGGTCACCGTCTTGGCGTTGAACTTGCGCAGTTCGACCCGGCGGAAATAGGCGTCGAGCTGTTCGGGCGTGAGGCTGGCCAGCAGCACGCGGCCCATCGAGGTGCAATAGGCGGGCAGGTTGACGCCGACCTCGCGCTGGATCGATGCGGATCGCTTGCGCGACGAACGCGCGATGTAGATCACCTCGTTGCTCGCCAGCACCGACACCGAACAGGATTCGCCGACCGCGGCGCTCACCTGCTCGATATAGGGCCGCGCGATGTGCGGCAGCGGGCTCGACGAGAAATAGGCCTGCGAGAGGGTCAGCACCTTGGGCGTCAGGCTGAAATATTTCCCGTCGGTCTCGACGTAGTTGAGCGCGTTGAGCGTGATCAGGCAGCGGCGCACGGTGGCGCGCGGCAGATCGACGAGGCGCGAGATTTCGGCGAGGGTCAGCTGATCGCGCTGATAGGCGAACGCGCGTATCACCGAGAGACCACGCGCGAGCGCCGCGATGTAGTTCTTGTCATCGGCCATGTCCGGCTCGCTCGGCAGCGGCGAGTGGGAGATGGGCGCTTGCGAGCCGGTTTTCGATCCGCCCCGGGCAGGCGCGTCCTTCAGCGTGGCCATGGCCCCGGGCATACAAAGCCTATTCGTTGCAAGTCAATCGCATCCCGCCGCCGAAGCGTGCGGGATGCGACCAAAATGTTCAGGCTTCGACCTTCGACCCATGGACCTCGACCGCGAACTTGGCCCAATCGAAATCCCGCTCCGTATAGACGCGCGGATCGAGCGCGGACTGGAGGCCCCGCTTGGCGAGCTCGCTTTCGAAGCGCTCGCGGATCTCGGGCGCCTCGTCGATATATTCGATCTGGTCCTTGGCGCGATCGGTGACCTTCTCGGCGTGGCCGTGGAACTGCATCGGCGGGTGCATCGCCAGATAGCGCGCCGGTACCGATCCGAGATTGAAATGCTGGTGGAACCAGCGATCCGGCGGCACGAACAGGCTGCATTCCTGCCACGGTATCAGGACTTTCTCTTTTCCTTCTTCCCACATGATCGAATACCCTTCGCCGCGCGGGATCACGATCGCGCGGCCCGGGCCGTGGCGGTGGGCTTTCTTGTAGGTGCCGACCGCGAATTCGGACATGTGCGCGGACAGCTCGGTGTCCGGGAACTGGCAGTAGACGCTGGTGCTGCCCGCGCCGCGATGCGCGTTGCTCGCCATCCGGTCCCACATCGCCATGTTGGGGAAGAGCGCGCCGTACCAGTAGACGCGCTTGCCGAGATAGGCGGAATCGCCCACCTCGTTGGGCTTCACCATGCGCGCCTCGGCGTAGAAATCCGGCTCGGATTGCTGGGTCAGCGCCAGCGGGTTGGCGAAATAGAAATCGGCATCGGGCACCACCGACATCGCCATCGGCAGATAGTTGAAGAACATCAGCCGCACCGGCTTCTCGCCGCTGGCGTTGGACAGGCGATAGGCCTGCCGGCGCGGCGTGATGAACATCGACGAGGGTTCCCACTCGAACGTCCGCTTGCCGCCGCCGGGCAGCTCGTGCGTGGTGAGGCCGTGGCCGTCGAGCGCGTAGCCGATCTCGTCGAAGGCGAGCGCCGGCACGTCGACGGACCCGCCCGCCGGAATCTCGATCACGCGGGTGGAGGTGACGCCCTCCTGGCCGGTGAGCTGGATGAAGGCGGCACGGCACTGGCCGAGCTCCCACCAGTCGAGATCGATCGTGCGCAGGTCGGCGATGTAATAGCCGCGATGCACGGGGACACCCTGCGCGTCCATCCAGTCGTCATAGGTGAAGCGCTTGCTCCAGAGGCGGGAGGCGGACTTCTGAGGCTCCATGCGGCGGTCTCCTGACGATGTGGGGCCGTGGCCCGGAGGGTGCTCCGGCGGCCTTCTCCAATGACGGAATCAGCGCGTAGCCGATCGGCGACGGTTTGTCACGTTATCGATACGTGTGTTCGTATATCGAACAAATAGTATTTTGGAATGATCAAGAAATCTATATCAATATGCTGATATTAAACAATAAAATATGATTTTGGAGATTTGATCGAAAGCCGGGTGTGATGATTTTCTGTTTACATCCTATCCGCCCCTGCATAGGCCCGTATCGATCGCGGCGGCACGAACCGCGCAACGGGCAGGAGCGGCATGACGGCACGGAACTCCACTCTCCTGATCATCCTCGGCGCGCTCAACGTCGGCGCATGGATCGTCGCCGCGTGGCTCTTCCACGATCGCACGGTGCAGCTCGGCGCGGCGTTTCTGGCGTATGGCTTCGGCTTGCGGCACGCGGTGGACGCCGATCACATTGCCGCGATCGACAGCGTCACCCGCAAGCTGATGCAGGAGGGCAAGGAGCCGTCCGACGCGGGCCTGTTCTTCTCGCTCGGCCATTCGACCATCGTCGTCGCCCTGTCGCTGCTGCTGGCGCTCGCCGCCGGCACGATGCGCGCGCGGTTCGCGATGCTCTCGGACATGAGCGGCATCGTCGGCGCGACGGCCTCGATCGCCTTCCTGATGGTGCTCGCCGCGATCAACCTGACCGTGCTGGCCTCGGTGTGGCGCACCTATCGCGCGGTGAAGGCGGGCGGCGCCTATGACGAGGACGGGATCGAGCAGCTGCTCGGCCGGCGCGGCTTCTTCGGGCGGATGTTCCGGGGGCTGTTCGGCCTCGTGCGGCGGACCTGGCACATGTATCCGATCGGCTTGCTGTTCGGCCTCGGCTTCGACACCGCGACCGAAGTGGGCCTGCTCGGGCTCTCGGCGGCGGAGGCGGCGCGCGGCATGAACGTCTGGGACATCATGGTCTATCCGGCCTTGTTCACCGCCGGCATGGCGCTGGTCGACACCGCCGATTCGATGCTGATGACGCGTGCCTACGGCTGGGCGCTCGCCGATCCGATGCGCAAGCTGACCTACAATATGGTGATCACCGGCCTTTCGGTGCTGGTCGCGCTGGGCGTCGGCGCGATCGAGATACTGGGTCTGGTGCGCGAGCGCTGGGATCTCGGCGGCGCGTTCTGGAACGGCGTCGGCGCCATATCCGATCATTTCACGCTGCTCGGCTATGCGATCGTCGGCGGCTTCGCCTTGTGTTGGGGCCTGGCATGGTGGGTGGGGCGGAAGCGCCGTCCGATGCTGGTCGAGGCGACGGCCTAGATCAGCGGCTCGCTCGCGAAGAGCAGCGACTTCACCGTCACCGGGAACACACCCGCCACGCCGATCGGGCGGCCGATGTCGACATAATCGAGATCGCCGACCACGATTCCGTCGATCGCGACCAGCGGATTGGGAAGCTTGAGCTCCTCGCGCAGGATGCGGCCGAGCGACTGCGCGACGTCCTGCTCGACATTGACGATCAGCGCGACGTCGGGCTGGCTGTGGACTGCGGCGGCGATGCCGTCAGCAATCGCGCGTAGAGCGGCATAGTCGATGTCGTCCTCGATCGTGGTCGAGATCATCAGGCCAGGCTCGAACGCATCGAGATCGAAGCGCTGGAGCGCAGTCTTGAGGCTGTCGGTGAAGGGCGTGCTCGGCTCGAACGGCGCGTGCACCACCTTGAGGCCGAACAGCGGCAGTGGCGCGTGGCCGTAGGCGTAGCCGGTCATGCCGCTGACCTGCACCGAATATTCCCCGGCGCCGATCACCGTCGCGCGAATGCCCTGCGCGGGTTCGAGCACCGATCCGGCCGGCAAGCTCGCCACGAATTCGCGCAGCGCCGCACCGAGCAGCGGGCCGAGATCGCCATGATCGCCGTCGCCGCGCCCATGGATATATTCGGAGACCCCGCCCGAGAAGACGATGTAGTCGATCGCGTCGAGCCGTGCGTCGATCGGCGGCGTGATCGCCAGCTGCCGGGCGAGCGGGGAGGGGGCGGCACCGGGCAGGATGGTCGACAGCAGCGTGTCGGTCATCAGCCGCGCCAGTGCCGCGCGATCCTCCGGTGTCAGCGTTCCGCCGAGCGCGAGGTCCAGCCCCGCCGCCTTGCCGAACGCTGCACCGGCATCCTCCAGCCGCGTGATGCGACCGTCGCCGTCGAACGCCACCAGCCGCGCGCCGACACTGATCGCGGCGGTGCGCTCGACCTGCCCGCTGCGGATCAGCGAGAGCTTGGTGGTGCCGCCGCCGATATCGATGTTGAGGATCGTGCTGCGCGTGGTCCGCGACAGGTCCACCGCGCCGCTGCCGTG
>Ga0207695_10005371_pt1 | contig 17035 bp, 17 predicted proteins | sample KBSC54metaG_FD_184354 | JGI IMG/M metagenome (GOLD analysis project Ga0207695, IMG submission 184354) | Corn rhizosphere microbial communities from Kellogg Biological Station, Michigan, USA - KBS C5-4 metaG (SPAdes) (version 2) | ecosystem: Host-associated > Plants > Roots > Rhizosphere > Soil... | reverse complement strand
CCTGCTGCACGGCCTCGACCTGTTCGCGGATGCCGAGCCGGCGCTCCCGCCTGGCCGCGGAACGGCGCAGGCGGTCGCGCAGCTCGTCGCCCGGGGCGTCGCCTAACCGACGCAGCGCTTCGGCGCGCGCGTCGCCCCGTGTCATCCCCCGCGCCACGAGATCGTCCGATCGCGCGTCGAGAAAGCTCGACAACTCGTCGTCGGCGTCCGCTTGCGCGTCCCGGCCGCGCTGCGCGTCGAGTCGGAACAATCGGCGCACCCGCGCCGGCAACCGTGGGTCGGTCATGATCCGTTCCTCAGGCGTGCAACGTTCGACTGTTCAACACCGACGTCAGCGCGTCCACGTACTCGCTGAGCCGCTTGGTCTCGGCGCGCAGGTGGGCGCGCCCGGCGGCCGTTAGGCGGTAGTACCGCGCGCGACGCCCGTTCTCCGTCTGCCCCCACTCGGCCTCGAGCAGATGGCGCTCCTCCATGCGATGGAGGGCCTGCATGAGCGCGGCGTCTTCCACGCTCAGCCGTCCGCCCGACCGCTCCTCCAACCATTTCGCGATCTCGAACGCGTGCATCGGCGTCCACGACAGCGTCTTGAGCACCAGGACGTCGAGCGTCCCTTTCACCAGCGCCATGACCCGCGCCTCCACGGGATAGTTTCTACCCCAACACTCTACCCCTACAGGTCCGTTGGCGCAAGTGTGGCGCGGCTCGAGTCGCGATGCGACGCCCGGCCTTTGTGACCGACCTCACAGGTGGTGACAGTTAGATTTGTTGGTCGTACTCGACGTATCGAGACTCGCAGCTCGGTCTCCGACGCTGCCGCCGCCCAACGACGGGCCACGGCTCCACCACTTCCGGGAGTTCTAGATGCGACGCGTTCTTACGCTGCTGGTCGTTTTCACCCTGGCCGCCTGCGATCGCTCCGGATTCGGCACTGCCGGCCACGCCTCCGCCATCGATTCGGTCCATGCATTGAACACCCAGCTCGCGCAGGCACATACCGTGGCCGCGCAGCAGGACTCGCTCATGCAGGGCTTCACCGAAACCACCAAGCTCCTCGATTCGATCGACAGCGAGATCTCGCACGTGAAGGGACTCAAGTCCCACGTGCCGCTCGCGGTGCAGGGCGACTCGGCGCAAGATCCCAAGGCCGCCTACCGCGCGAATCTGCTGGGCAAGGTGAAAGACGTGACCGCGCTCCTCAGCGCCAGCCGCGCACGGGTGCGCCGCTTCGCCGCCAACAACAGCGCGCTCAAGACCCAGATCGATCAGTACCAGCAGACCATCACCTCGCTCCAGGCGATGGTCGACCGTCAGAAACAGGACATCCTCGTCCTAACGGGACGCGTCGACAGCCTGACCACGGCCAACACCCAGCTCGCCGCCGGCGAAGCCGCGGTGACCGACACGATGCACACGCTGCGTCGTGAGAACAACACGGTGTACTACATAATCGGCACGAAGGATGACCTCGAGAAGCGCGGCATCGTGGTCGAGGAAGGCTCCAAGTTCCTCTTCTTCGGACACAAGGCGCTCGTGCCGGCGCGCAAACTCGACCCGACGGTCTTCACGGCCATCGACAAGTTTACGACCACGACCATTACGATTCCGAATCCCGACAAGGGCTACAAGATCATCTCGCGCCAGGACCCGTCGTTGGTCGACCAGCCGTTGACTTCCGCCGGCAAGCCGAGCGGCGAGCTGCACATCTCCGATCCGACGAATTTCTGGTCGGCATCCAAGTACCTCATCATCGTTGCCGGCTGACCACCCGCCGCCCAACGCAAACGGGGCGCGGTGCCGTGCGGCACCGCGCCCCGTTTGCGTCGGCCCTCACTCGGTTAGTCCGCCCGCGGCGCGACGCCGCGCGCTCCCGACGCGCTGAAGCGCGTCGGCATCGCCGGCGTCCCCGGCGACGACGGCCGTTTCGTCCGCTTCTGCTCGTACATGAGCGCGTCCGCACGGTCCAGCAAATCGTCCAACGGACACGGGAAGTCCGGATCGTAGTATGCGATCCCCATGCTCAGCGATAATCGGTAGCGCCGCTCGGGCCGCTCGTTCCGCCGCGCCAGGTTCTCCTGGAGTCGCGTGACCCAGTGCTCCTGCGCTAACCCGACGGTTTCGAGCGCCAGCACCACGAACTCGTCGCCGCCAATGCGAGCGATGATGTCCGATTCCCGAAATGTCTCTTTCAGGAGATCCGCGGCCTCGATCAAGGCCAGATCGCCTTCGCGATGCCCGAGCGAATCGTTGATCTCCTTCAGCCCGTCGAGATCCACGAAGATGTGCGACACGCGCTTGCGCATCCGGTCCGCCATCTTCATGTGCTGTCGCGCCAGCGTCTGAAAGCCGCGGCGGTTGTACAGACCGGTGAGATCATCCACCAGCGCCATCGCCCGAAGGGCCATCTGCAACTGGTGTCGCTCGATGGCGTAGCGGATGGCCCGCACGAGCATCGCGCCGTTGCGATCACCGCCGATGCATTCCTCGGCGCCGGCCTTGATGGCGCGGACGGCGACCGCGTCGTCCTCGTGCGGCGCCAACACCACGACCGGCACGTCGGGCGCATGATCACGCAGGCGCGCAATCAGCTCGAATCCGTTCTCGTCGTCGGAGCGGAGCGACACGAGCATCGCGTCGAAGCGGTCTTCTGCGAGATGGCGCAGGGCGTCCGTAGATTCCGCCGCATGCAGAAGATCGACGGCCGACAGACCGCCGTCGTGCAACGCCGAGATGAGCTCCGGCACTTCCGGCTCGCGTTCCGCAACGAGCAGAATTTTGGTCGTGCTGGCGCTCATCGTGTCCGCTCCTCTCCACCGCACCGCCCCCGGACCGGCATCACTCGCCGGCGGCTCCGGGCGGATGGTGGATTCCATACTCGCGCATCTTCCTCGCGAGCGTTGGACGCGAGATGCCGAGAATGCGGGACGCGGCGCTGCGATTTCCACGCGTGATTTGCAGCGTCATCTGCACCGCCTCTTTCTCGATGGCATCGAGCGCTTTGCCTTCAGGCGGAATTCGGATTTCACGAACGGGTCCCGTCGCGCGCGTCGCCGGCAGCGTCGTACGCTGCTGGATCATGAGGTGCTCGGCGTGGATGGCGCTTCCATCGCTCAAGATGGCCGCATGCTCGATGACGTTCTTGAGCTCGCGGATGTTCCCGGGCCAGGTGTGCGCGCGCAGCGCGGCGATGGCGTCGGGCTCGAGCGTTTTCGTCTCGAGCTGCTGCTGACGCGCGAGGTCCGCCAGGAAATGACGGGCCAATATCTCGACGTCTCCCTCGCGCTCGCGGAGCGGCGGGAGCGCGATGCGGAACACGTTCAGCCGGTAGTACAGGTCCTCCCGAAATTCCAATCTGGTGACGGCGTCGTGCAGGGCCGTGTTGGCCGCGGCGATGATCCGGCAGCTGATCTCGATTTCCTGCAATCCACCCAGCCGGCGCACGCGACGCTCTTCGAGCGCGCGCAGCAATTTCGGCTGCAAGCGGGGCGGCATCTCGCCGATTTCATCGAGGAACAGCGTGCCCGTCGATGCCAGCTCCATGAGCCCGCGCTTCTGCGCACGCGCATCGGTGAACGCGCCGCGCTCGTGTCCGAACAGCTCGGACTCGAGCAACGTCTCGGGGATGGCCGCGCAATTCACGGCCACGAAAGGCTCGCCTCGCGTCGGACCCGCGTAGTGGATGCCGCGCGCGAACAGCTCTTTGCCCGTGCCGGTTTCGCCGACGATGAGCACGGTGGTCAGGCGGCTTCCGGCGACCTTGCGGGCCCGGTCCAGCGCGTCGCCTAACGCAGTACTCGAGCCGACGATGCTCTCGAGGCCGAGCGGCGGGCTCTGGCGGGGCCCGCCATCGGTGGAGCTGGCCGATGGGAAGCTCGCGCCTAACGCAGGCACGATGCGCGGCGGCGACGCGTTCGTCGCTTTGGCCGCTGTTTCGCGACTCGCGCCCTGGGCGATCGGGCCGTTGGATCTCGAGGAGTCGTCGGACGGAAAATCCGGCATGGGATTCGGGACGGGGTCAGTGCGCGGAAACGATCCGGCGCACGCTGGATGCACTCTGCATCGACGATCGAGGCAGGTGGCCGGTCTCGCTCACGCGGGCGGCGAAAGTCGCCTAGCTACCGCGAGTGCTTCGGGTGGCATTCCGAGTCGCGCGTACGCGGCTGCGGCCTCTTCCCACGCCGTGCGCGCACGCAGCAGTTCGCCTCGTGCGGCGAGCGCGTCGCCATACTCGACAAGCACGCGCGCCCCCATGAGCAAGTCTTCACCTTGCGCGGCGAGCGCGCGCGCGTTTTCGAGCGAGGCGATGGCTTTTTGGGTGGCGCCGCGCCGCGCTTCGACGCGGGCGCGAAGTCGCAGCGCGTGTGCTCGACCGAGCCGATCGCCGCGTCTGGACGCGATGCCCAGGGCGCGATTGCTTGCGGCGTCGCAGTCGTCCGCGTCGCCGGCGGTGCATGCAATTTCTGCCGCCGTCGTGGCGAGATGCTGCCTCAGCAGCGCGACTCCCAACCGGTCGGCGATCGCGAGTCCCTCCGACACGGCGGCGCGTGCATCGTCCAATCGACCGCGCTGCGCGTGCAATTGGGCGATGTGGTCGAGTGCGCAGGCGACTCCGGCATCGTCGCCGGCTTCGCTCAGCGCCCGCATGCTCAGCCGAAAGCGCTGGCTCGCATCCTCTGCATCTCCCATGACGGCAGAGATGGAGCCGAGATCCAGCTCCACGTGCGCAAAGAGCGCATGATCGCCGGACGCGACGGCGTTGAGCGATGCATCATCGTACTGTCGGCGTGCGGCGGCGAAGTCGCCACGTCGTTGGGCCACGCGTGCGAGACATGCTTGCGCCCGGGCGATGCCGATCGCGTAACGAATGAACTGCGATGTCTCGAGCCCGCGCCGAAAGAACGCTTCCGCCTCGCTGGTCGAACCGATGTCGAACAGGAGGGCGCCGTGCCAACGATGCAAATCGCAATGGAGCGGCGACGTCGGAGCGCCATCGATGAGCGCCAGCGCCATCTCGAACGCCACAGACGCTTCGGCGACACTCCCGGTACGCTGGTGCTCGCGCGCTCGAGACACGAGCTCGCGCGCTTCCTGGGCGTGGCTCCCGGGACGCGAGGCCGGAAACCCGTGAGGGGGCTTCGACTCGCGAAAGTGCGTCCCGTGATGACTCACGAGATGCACCCGGCTGAACTATGGATGGGAATGGCTGCAGCTGAGTACCACATGCGCGCTGCCTCGATCGCGACCGGGATGGAGCTCCCGCTGCAGCGCGATTTTGCAACCGGCATGCCCAGGTCAAGTCATTGTCACCCTCGCTCTTATGAATTGCGCATCGCGCGATCCGAGCACTCTGTTGCGAGAGATCGTTGCGGGCTGTAACAAATTGTATCGCCACGCAGCCCGGGCTTCGACGCCCCGGGGTCTCCGTTCTCAGTGCGAGTCGGAGCTTGCGCTCGGCTCGGAAGCAGCCACGTGTGCGTACACGTCGCGCGAGATGTCCACGATCAGCGATCGCGCGACATTTTGGTCGGGAATGCCTCGCGTTAGGACAACGAGGATGTAGGCCGGCGCCTGGCGCGGGTAGACGATCGCCGCGTCGTGCAGATGCCCGGTGATCCACCCGGTCTTGTGAGCGACGGGCGTGCCTGGCGGCAGTCCCGCAGGGATCTCGGCGCTGAATTCCTGGTGCAGCAGGATGTCGCGCATCATGGCGCAGCTCTTCGCCGACGCGGCGCGATTCGTTTGGATCGCGTATAGAATCGTCGCCAGATCGCGCGCTGAAATTTTGTTGTTGAGGCCGCGCTCGAAGGCCTTGTCGTCTTCGACGCCGCGAAGCACGTGCGTGTGCGCGGCGCCGAGCTGTCGCATCTCATCGGTCGTGCGATCTGCGCCTGCGAGGGCGATCAGCGTGTTCGTCGCCAGGTTGCTCGACCGTTCGATCATGTGATCCATCAAATCACGAACGCTGACGCGCGTGCCCACCAGCTTGTACATCGCGCTGTCCGAGTCGTCACCCGGATCGAGCGTATAGGTCGAGCTGTCGACGATCGACTTGAATTGGTTTTCGACGAGAATCGGCGTGTCGAGCGAGAGGCTGCCGTGGTCGATCTGCCGAAACAGCTCGATCATGACCGGAACCTTCATGGTACTTGCGGCGTGGAACTCGCTATCGGCCTCGATGTACAGCGAGTCGGTGCCATCAAGGCGTCTGAACGCGAGGCCCACTTCAGCACCCGGCACTTGGGCGATGCGCGCGCGAATGATCGCCGAGATGGAATCAGTCGGCGACTGCGTCAGTATGCGCGGCAGCGCGAGCGCCAACGCGATGAGAAGCGAGTGCATGCGGCGAATATACGACTGCGCATCGAGCGGGGAAGCGCTGGGTTGCCTTCGCAGAGTTGACTCGTATTGCGTTATGCCAGCACGCCGGTCACCTTGGGGCAACCCCTTGCCTTTCGCCACATGACGCAGAGCCAAAGCGAGAGCGGCGCGGACGCTCCACCGATTCACGGCAAGCGGGAGCGGCTGCGCTTTACCGACTTCCGCTTCCGGCGCGCGACCGACGGCCGATGCTCGGCCGAGGTCGAGCTCGAATGGATCGAAGGTCACAAGGTGCGCGGCACGGCGTCTGGTCAGTCCAGTGCGACCGTCGATCTTCGCGTGGCCGCTGAAGCCGGCCTTCGCGCGATCGAGAGTTTTTCGGACGGTGGCCTCGCGTTCGAGTTGATCGGTGTGAAGTCCATTCGCGTATTCGATGCGAATGTCGTCATCGTCTCGATCGCCAATCGCCACGATGGCCCGCAGAAGCTGCTCGGCTCCTGCTTGGTCGAAGATGACCCGGTGCGCGGTGCCGTGGTCGCAGTATTGAACGCCACGAATCGCGTCCTCGGCAACTTCATCGCGACGCGTTAGGAGCCACCGTCTTGCGGACCAACGAGTGCCCAACGACATAACCGCCGCTGGCCGGCGTCGGACCGCGGCGATCCTCATCGCCGTGCTCGTCCTCCCGGCGTGTCACTCTTCACATCCGGCGACCGCGCCGGTTCCCGCTGCGGAGACGGCGCAGGCCGCCGATACGACGCAGCCTGCCCTCGGATCGGACAGCGCGGGCGACACCTCGAAGGTTGCGTCTCCCGCCGTGACTGGCGAAGCGCTTCAACTGTTCGGTGATACGCTCGCCAAGCCCGCGCCCGCGATGACGGCGGATTCGGTGGTGGCGCCTGTGGACTCGGCGCCCGAGTGGGACATCGACGTGCGTTCGTTCGAGACCCGATCGCGCGTCGCGTTCTTCGTCGACCGCTTTCAGAATGGAGCGCACACCCGGTTCGGCGAGATGCTGGCGCGCGGCGGTCGATACGACAGGATGATTCGCGGAAAGCTCAAGGCGGCCGGACTTCCGCAGGATCTCACGTACCTCGCACTGATCGAGAGCGGGTACGATCCGCAAGCGTATTCGAGCGCGGCGGCAGTCGGGCTGTGGCAGCTCATGTCGAGCACGGCGCGAGGAGCGGGGCTGCGCGTCGATTGGTGGGTGGACGAGCGCCGGGATCCTGTGCGATCGACTGATGCCGCGATCAAGTTCCTGGGCTGGCTCAACGATCAATTCGGCTCCCTCTACCTCGCGGCCGCGGCGTACGACGGCGGACCGGGGCGCATTGCTCGCGGATTGTCGCGCTACGCCGACGAGCTCGAGGGTCAGTCGGGCGACGAAGCCTTTTTTGCGCTCGCGGAGAAGGACTATCTCCGAGCGGAGACGCGCGATTACGTACCGAAGCTGATCGCGGCGGCGCTCATCGCGAAGGACCCCACGCGGTACGGCTTCGACATCACATACGATTCCGCGTTCGTGTACGACTCGGTGCGCGTCGGGCCGGCGACGCCGTTGGCCGCTGTCGCGAGGGCCGCGAACACGTCGACGGCAACGATTCTCGATCTCAATCCCGAGATTCTGCGCGGCATGACGCCGCCCAAGGACTCGTTCACCGTGCGCATTCCGTTAGGCACTGTGGGATTTGATTCCAGCTTCGCCGCCTTGCCGGCGGCGGCGCGCAAGGCGTACACGCGGTCGGTCTCGCGCCGCGGCGACACGATGGTGCGGCTCGCGGCTCGCGCCGGCATCTCCGTCAAGCAACTCGAGTGGTACAATCCCAAGCTCAAGGCATCGCGCCACGGCCACGTGGCAGCAGGGGAGACGGTGCTCTTTCCAACGGCCTCGACGGCCGCGGCGGCGCGGGACGTTCCCGATCCGTCGATCGAGCGGTACGGGTCGTCGGGCCGGTCGATCACGCACGTAGTGCGGAAGGGCGAGTCGTTAGGCTTGATCGCCAAGCACTATCACACGACGGTCGCATCCCTCATGCGGATCAACGGGCTGCGCAAGAGCATCATCTTCCCCGGCGAAGTCCTGTTCGTGAAGGGGACGCGCCGGGCGCGCCACCGGTCCACGCACGCGGCGCGCACGTCATCGACACACGAGAAGGTGGCGGAGTCGGGCAGCCATCGCTGACCCCGCAGCCGCCCGTGCCGAACGAAAACGGGGAAGCGCTCGCGCGCTTCCCCGTCGTTCATCCGGCTCCCGGCGACCTTCAGTTCACCAGGCCGTTGCCGGTGTATCCCTTCATGACCAGGTCATCGTAACCGTTGCGCGGGTCGACGCCCAACGCGCGGAGCGTCTCGACCGCTTGCGGGCCGCGGTTGTACACCAGCAGCGCGAGCCGCAGGTCGCCGTGGTACTGGTCGATCAGCGAGCGCAGGTAGCGGAAGCCTAACCGAAGATTCGTGCGCGGATCGTATAGCTTCTCCCTGGTGATCGAATGATCGAACCAGCGTGCCGTGGCCGGCATCAGCTGCGTGAGTCCGATCGCGCCGACGCTGCTCACCGCGTGCGGGTTGAATTCGCTCTCCACGTTGACCACGCGGAAGCCGAGGTCCGCGTCGATGCCTTCTGCCTGGGCGATGTCGTACACGTCGCCCGCCAGGCTGGCGTCCACCTTGTACTTCGCCGAGTAGCCAAGGATGGCGTTCGCGCGGTCGAGGCGTGCCCGGGTCAGCTCCAGCTCGCCGCGGGCGGCGTCCAACTGCGAGCGCAGATCCTTCGATTCGTGACTTCCGAACGAGAAGCTCGAAAACGCGGACGCTTCGGCGGAGCGCGTCCGTTCATGAGGAATCAAGGCAACCGAGACTCCCAAACCGGCAACGAGGAGCAGCCGTTTGATCCGTTCGTTGCGGCGAGCTCGATCACCGCGATAGACGTAACTCTGCTGTCTGCCGTGCACGTGAATTCTCCTGTTGGAGATTTGTGCGAGCGGTACCACCAAACCACGCCTACTCGATCGCCCTGGTAGGGCAACGGACGTGCCGTCAGGGGCTGACCCAATGTCCCGAGCGCCCACCGTCCTTCTCTAATAAACGAATGTCTCCGATCGTTACGCCGCGATCTACCGACTTAACCATGTCATAGACGGTTGTGAGGCTGACGACCACGGCCGTTATGGCCTCCATTTCGACTCCGGTTCGGTCAGTGGTCTTGGTGGTCGCCTCACACGTGACGCCGGGCAAACTTTCATCCAACTCGAGGGCCACTTGAACATCGGTAAGGGAAATCGGGTGGCAGAGCGGGATTAGCTCGGCGGTCCGCTTGGCAGCCATTATTCCGGCAATTCTTGCCACACCAAGCACATCGCCCTTGACCAAGGCGTTTTGCTGAATTGCTTTGAGCGTGTCGGGCTTCATTCGGATCGAACCCGTGGCGCGGGCGATACGCTCAGAGACGGGTTTGGCGCCGACGTCCACCATGCGAGCTTGTCCGCTGCCGTCGACGTGTGAGAGCTTTTTCATGAGAGCCGGCCCGCAAGCTCGCGGACGAGATGAGACGCCAGGAGTTGCGGACTCACGTTGCCGTTCGCGCGCAGTCGCGCCTCCAGTACGACATCGATCGCACGCGAGGCGGCGAGTGCGCTAGGGTCATCGCCGCGTCCGAGCGCGCCACGTGCGCGCTCGCGGAGCATCGCGGTCAGGGCGTCGAGTGCATCGGTGAAGGGTCCTCGAGAGCGCGACGCGCCAAGGCTCATCACGGCTTTCACGCGGTCGGGTGGTGAGAGCGAGCCGTCCGCGGCCTGCAGCAGGGCGGCCGCGGTAGACATCGCATCGCGCCGCGTTTGCGCGCCAAGGAGCAGGCCTGGAGCGCCGGCGGCGAGGCGCACGCGTTCCCTCACCGAATGCGGAAGATCGGTCTGATCCAGGGCGGCCGAGAACTTCGGCATTTCGATGAGCTCGCGGACGTCGTTTTCGGGCATGAGCGGCACACGAACCGACACGACGCGAGATCGGATCGTTGGCAGCAGCGCGCCGGGCTCGCTCGTCGTGAGAATGATGGCGGTATCTGCCGGTGGTTCTTCCAGCAGCTTGAGAAACGCATTGGCTGCGAACTCGGCGCCTTCCTGCGGCACCATCCGCTCGGCATCGCCGACGATGAAAATCTTTCGGTTGGCCATGGCTGGTGTTTGCGCCGCGAGATGCACCAGGGCGCGCACGCTCGCAACGAAGATGCCTTCAGTCCCGGATGGCGGAGGATAGAGCCCTTCGCTCGCGAGTCGCTCGCTGAGCCCCTCGCCGAGGTCATCGAGGACATCCGAAACGCTTGCGTCAGACTCGGTGCGAGGGCGCGGGAAGAACCAGCGGAGATCCGGATGCGCCAGAGCCTCCGCGAACCGGCAGTGCTCGCATCGGCCGCACGGGCGCGGGTCCTCGGCCGGAGCGGTACACAGCAAGTACTGGCCTAACCAGAGAGCGAGGCGCTGTTTGCCGACGCCGCGCGGGCCGTGCAAGAGGAGGCTGGCGGGCAGACTGCCGCGCGAGACGGCATCGATCAGCTGGCGACGCAGCTCGCGGTGTCCGACCAGAGGGATGAGTGGCACGACGCAATATACAGAAAGCCGGCGCGCCGTTCACGCGGCAGCGGTTCGAGGGGGTCATGGCTGATCGCTCGGAACATGGGCGACGCGTTGGCGGAGAAGCGTCGCGGCGCGCTCGAGCTGATCGGTGCGTCCCATCACGAGAACCGTGTCGCCGGGTCGCAGGGTGTCGTCGCCGCTGGGGCTGGCGACGAGTCCGCCGCCGTCGCGCTGGATTGCGACGACGGTTGCGCCGCTGCGCTCGCGGAAGCGAACCTCGGACAGCGGAGCGTTTGCGGCCGGGGCCTCCCGCTCGACGCGCATGACGACGAGCGTGACGTCGGTGAGGAAGCGGCTGAGGTCCTGGACGCGAACGCCGACGTGGGGGAGCGGGCGGAACATCTCGTCGTATTCGGTGCGCACGGCGTGGACTTCGCGCTCGATGACATCGCGCGGGACCAGATAGCGGCGGAGGACGCGGGTGAACACTTCGATGGCCGTCTCGAACTCTTCAGGGACGACCTCGGCGCCGCCTAACTGGGTTAGGGAGACGATCTCGCGCATGTATCTCGTGCGGACGATCACGTGGACGTGCGGGTTGAGGCGCCGAACGGTCGCGACGGTGGCGCGGGTCGCCGCGGCGTCCGAGATGGCGACGACGAGGACGCGTGCGCGCTCGACGCCGGCGTGGTGCAGGACTTCGGCGCTCGAGGCGTCCCCGTACAACACCGGCTCGCCGCGCCGGCGTTCGTGGCGGGCGACTCTCGCGTTGGAGTCGACGATGCGGTAGGCGATGCCGACGTCGCGCAGGACGCGCGCGAGGTTGCGGCCATTGAATCCGAATCCGACGATGATCACATGGTCGGCGATCGGCGCGCCGGTATGCTCGGCTGCCGCGGACGGGGCGCGGCGCAGGCGGTTAGGCACGTGTCGCTCGAGCCACGCGCCGGCGCGCGGGGCGACGGCAATGAGCGACGGCGTGAGCGCCATGGTTCCGACGGCAACGGCAAGAAAGAGTTGATCCAGGCGCTCATCGAGGAGGCCGGCGGCCATGCCGGCCGCTGACAATACGAACGAGAACTCGCCGATCTGCGCCAACCCCAGTCCGGTGGCGAGCGCCGGGCGCAGCGACTGGCCGAGCACGAGGGCGGCGCCGCCGGTCACGACGGCCTTGATGATGATCACGCCGGCAATGGCGCACGCGATGAGCAGCGGCGATCTGCCTAACGTGCGAACATCGAACAGCATTCCGATCGAGATGAAGAACAGGCTGTTGAACACTTCGCGGAGCGGAATGATGTCGCTCAGGGCCTGCTGGCTGTACTCGGAATCGGCAATCACGATGCCGGCGATGAATGCGCCTAACGCAAGCGAGAGGCCGACGCGTGCCGACGCCCACGCGGTGCCGAGGCAGAAGAGCACGATCGTGAGCAGGAAGACTTCACGCCGCCGCGTCGCGGCGACCAGGTGGAGGACGCGCGGAACGACCAGGCGCGCCGCGACCACCGTGGCCGCGATGAAGAGCGCCGCCTCGAGGAGGGTGATAGCGAGGTGGGTCGCGTTCCGTCCGCCGCCGGCGAGCGCCGGCGTCAGCAGCATCATCGGGACGACGCACAGATCCTGAAAGATCAGGATACCGACGGCCGCCTTCCCGAACGGCGTATCGAGCTCCGCGCGTTCCGCGTAGAGACGCAGCGTGATCGCGGTGCTGCTCAGCGCGACGAGCATGCCGAGGAACACGGCGACGGGCCACGCAACGGCCAGCAGGCGGGCGACGGCCGCTGTGACGGCGATGGTCACTCCCACCTGCAGAGCGCCGCCGATGAACAAGAATCGCCGCAGGCGCGCCAGGTGCTGCAACGAGAACTCGAGTCCGACCGTGAACAGCAGGAGAACGACGCCGATTTCGGCGAGGGATTCGACGTCCGCGACGTTTCGGATGAGACCGAATCCGTACGGGCCCGAAATGACGCCGGTGATGAGAAAGCCGACGATCGGCGGAAGTCTGAGGCGATGAAAGGCCAGCGCCGCAGCGACGCTGAGCGCAAACAGAATCAGCAGGTCGGACAGCAAGCCCGGCTCGGACATGGTGCAATATGTCTCGTCAGGGCGGGCTCAGGGAGAATCCGCGCCCGGAGGACGCGAGCGTCGTGTGGCGAGCGGTGTATGAGTGGACGTGGACACCGCGGCGGCGATGGTGAGCGGCGGGAGCGCAATCGCGCGACATCGAGCGGGCGCGATCGAGTGTCTTTCACCGCTCGCGTGGCGTGGCTTTCATGTCGCGGGCCGTTCGCATAGGTTGGCTGCGGCGAACTGTTCGTTGGGCATATGGAGGCAACGGTGCGAGGAGGTTTGGTGAAGCGGCATCACTGGGTCGTGCGTGTCACGCACTGGGTGAACGTGGTTGCGCTGGCGATCATGGTGGGAAGCGGCCTGCGCATCTTCAATGCGTACCCGGCGTTCGCCAGGCGCGGCGACACGTTCTGCTGCTATCCATTCGCGCACAAGGCGATTCCGGCGTGGCTCACCTTCGGCGGCTGGCTGGCCGGCGCGCGCAACTGGCATTTTGCGGCGATGTGGGTATTGGTCGTGAACGGGCTCGTGTACCTGGGATTCATCTATCTGCACGGCGAGTGGCGGGACCTGGTGCCTCGTCGCGGCGAGATTCGCGACGCGTGGGAGATGTTCAAGTTCTACGCGTTCGCGCGGCCCGACCACCCGCGGCAGGGGAAGCACAATGCATTGCAGCGGGCAACCTACTTTGCGCTGCCGATCGTGGGCGTGGTGTCGGTGATCACGGGGCTGGCGATCTGGAAGCCGGTTCAGTTAGGCCTGCTGACCGACTTGTTAGGCGGCTTCGTGTGGGCGCGCTACTGGCATTTTCTCGCCATGCTGCTCCTGGTGGCGCTCGCCTTTGTGCACATTTTTATGATCTTCGCGGTGGATCCGTATTCACTGCCGTCGATGATCACGGGCAACTATGACGAACGGCTGTCGCCGGAGGAGCGCAACGCGCGACCGTTCTGGCATCTGCTGCCTCCGCGGCGAACGGCATCCGCGAAGGCGTCGGCGGAGAAGCAGCCGTGAGGCGGCGGCGGTTCATCGAAGTGTCGGCGTTGTCGTTGGCGTCGGCGCTACTGCTGGCGTGTGATTCCGAGGGGCCGAAGCGCGCGCGGCCCGTGCTGCTCGCAGCCGAGCGTTGGAACGAGAAAGTGGAGCGCGCGCTGTTTCGGCATCGCTCGATGGACTACGGCACGGCGGTGCTCGCTGGCGCGGCGTATCCCAAGTACTTCGTGTCCGATCGCGTGCCGATCTGGGACGAGGCGAAGCGCGGGCCGTGGTCGCTGGAGGTGACGGGGCTCGTCGACCAACCACTGAAGCTTTCGTTGGCCGAGTTGCAGGCGCTCCCATCGCTGACCCAACGTGTGAACCACTATTGTGTCGAAGGGTGGACAGCTGTGGTCGAGTATACGGGCGTTCGCGTCAGTGAGCTGGCGCGTCGGGTCGGGATCAAACCCCAGGTGCAGTACGTTGATTTTGCGTCGTTTGACTCGGACTATCATGAAAGCTGGGACCTGGCCAGCGCTTTGCATCCGCAGACGTTGGTCGCGTATGGGTTAGACGGACATTTTCTGGGCCCGGGGCACGGCGCGCCGGCGCGACTGCACTCGCCAATCAAGCTCGGCTACAAGTGTACGAAGTATCTGACTCGCGTGGAGTTCATGGCCGAGCGGAACGGCGGGTACTGGAGTGATCGCGGATACGAGTGGTACGCTGGCACGTGAGGCGGTGTCCAGCAAGGGATGCCGGCACGCAGCGCAATGCGGCAAGGCTCATGGCCGGGAGGGGACTGTGCGAAGCACATGGCAGGTCTTGGCGGGGTTGGGGCTGGCACTCTCGTTGTCGGCGTGCGCGCATCATCTGCCGCCGGCGGCGAACGGCCCGCAGCCTGATACCTACGTGTACGTGGACAATCAGGGGTTCACGGACATGGACATCTATGTGCTCTCGGGCGGGCAGCGCGTCCGGTTAGGCACGGCGGTGGGCGTGAAGAAGAGCCGGTTCAAGCTGCCGGGGTTTCTGGTCAGCGGGTCGCAGCAGGTGCGGTTCCTGGCGCGGCCGATTGCCGGCAACCACTCGCCGGTGAGCGAACAGATCACGATCACACCCGGGGAGGATGTGACATTGACCATTCCTCCCACCTCATCGCCGTGACGGCTGGATGGCCGGCGGCCTAACTCAGTTGGGCTGCCGGCGAGCGGCGGGGCACTCATCCTGGTGAGCGCGGCGCTGGCGGCATTGGCCATCGCGCTGGCGGCGCGCGGTGCGCGCCCGCAGGCGACGGTACGTGACACCACGCAGCTGCCGCTGCACGAAGTGGCCGCGCGCGGCGCACGTTCGCATACCATGGCGGTCATCCTGTCCGGCGATGGCGGATGGGCCGCGATCGACAGGGAATTGTCCGACTCGCTCGCCGCGCACGGCATTCCGGTGGTCGGACTGGACTCGCGCTCCTATTTCTCGACGCAGCGCGACCCCAACGGGGCGTCGCGCGATCTGGCCTGGATGGCGCGGCATTATCTCGCCGAGTTCGGCGCGGACAGTCTCATTCTCGTGGGATACTCGCGGGGCGCGGACGTATTGCCGTTCATGGCGACCCGGCTGCCGCCCGACCTCGAGGCGCGGACCCGGCTCGTCGCCTTGCTCGGCGCTGCGCCCAACGCAAACTTCAAGTTTCATCTCATCGATCTCATCTCCAACAAGAAGCGCAAGGACGATCTGAAAACGGTGCCGGAGATCGAGAAGCTGGCGAACGCGGGTGTGCGCGTCTGGTGCGTCTACGGCACCGGCGAGTCGGAGAGCGCGTGTCCCGCGCTCTCCGGCGTGCACGGCGTGACGGTGACTGCGATGCCCGGCGGGCATCACTTCGACAAAGCGTACGGCGTCATCGCGTCGCATCTACTGGACGCCGCTCGCTAACGGAGTTGCCATGGCGACCTCTCCTGGCGTGCGGCTGCGCACACTGTGGGAGCAGTTGAGCGGAAAACCCGGCGGCAAATGGATGTTCGCCACGATTCTGGGCGGGATGGTGCCGTACACCGGCACGATCCATCCCCGCGTCGAAGCCTTGCGGCCGGGGTATGCGCGCGTCGTGATGCGCGATCGCCGGGCGGTGCGCAACCATCTGCGGTCGGTGCACGCGGTGGCGCTCATGAATCTCGCCGAGGTGACGTCGGGGCTGGCCATGATCGTGGGGCTGCCCGACGGCGCGCGGGGAATCGTCACGAATCTCTCGATCGATTTTCTCAAGAAAGCGCGGGGGACGCTCACCGCGGAATGCCACGCGCCCGACGTCGACGCGACGGAGGAGCGCGAGCACGAATTCGTCGCCGAGATCCGCGACGCGGACGGCAGCCTCGTGGCGCGCGGGTGCGCGCGGTGGCTGATCGGTCCGGCGCGTCGCGATCGTTAGGCGGCCGGGGCGGCGCCGGCGCGGGTGGCGTCCCGGACGCGGCGCCGCGCTTCGACAGCCAGGGCGACCGCGGCGTCCGGCGTGTCGCCGACGGCGCCGAGGTGCCCCATCTTCCGGCCCGGGCGCGGCGATTTGCCATAGAGGTGAACGCGCACATTCGGCATTGCGAGCGCGGCGTCCCAGCGCGGCGTGGCGCCGCCGAGCCACATATCGCCGAAAAGATTCGCAATGGCAGCGGGTTTCACCACTTCCGGAGAGCCAAGGGGCAGGTCGCACACGGCGCGCACGGCCTGTTCGAACTGGCTGGTGATGACCGTGAGCTCGGTGTGGTGAAAGCTGTTGTGCGGGCGCGGAGCGAGCTCGTTGACGGTGATGGTGCCGTCGCCTAACACGAACATCTCGGTGACGAGCAGCCCGACGACGTCGAGCGATGCGGCGATCCCCGCGCCGATCGCCGACGCTCGAGCCGCGAGGTCGGCGCCGATGGGCGCAGGGATCACGGACCAATCGAGCACGCCTTCGTGATGGTGGTTCCACGCGGGCGGATAGACCACGGTCTCGCCGCCCGGGCGCCGGGCGACGAGGACGGAGATTTCGCGCTCCAGCGGGAGGGCGCGTTCGACCACGCAGGGGCGGCTGCCTAACTGGCGCCAGGCCTCGGCCGCAGCGGCGGGGC
>Ga0207695_10005370_pt1 | contig 17036 bp, 26 predicted proteins | sample KBSC54metaG_FD_184354 | JGI IMG/M metagenome (GOLD analysis project Ga0207695, IMG submission 184354) | Corn rhizosphere microbial communities from Kellogg Biological Station, Michigan, USA - KBS C5-4 metaG (SPAdes) (version 2) | ecosystem: Host-associated > Plants > Roots > Rhizosphere > Soil... | reverse complement strand
TGCGGCGCCCTCGGCCCTCCACTTCTGGGACGCCATGAAGTCCGACCACTGGCACGACTCGTGGGAGTCGTACATCCCGAAGGAAGCCTGATGTCGCACAGCTACGCTCGCCAGTGCACCTCGCTGGTGAACTACACGATCGCGGAGCGCAGGCAGTGGAAGAAGAAGGCGAGGAAGCAGCGCCGGCAGCAGTCGAAGAGGCTGCTCCGGCTCGCGCTGCCCTGACGTACGACCCTGCCGAGCGTGCCCGCGAGAAGCAGGCCTCGCGCGACCGGGACGAGCTTGACCTAGCTTCAGGAAAGAAGACGCGAGAGCAGCTGGCCCGTGAGAACTCTTGGTTCCACGGGCTGCGCTTCAGAGTCGACCTTGCCGGCGCCAAGCGACTCTACTAGCCATAGTTACGCCCATGAGGATGCTCTTGGGGGACGTGCGCCGGCTCATCGAGGAGGCGTTGGTGATGGAAGCTGGTCTGTCTGGCAGGATGCGCAAGCCGGGGAAGAGCGGCGGGCAGCAGTTCAAGATCGGGTACACGCCCGACGAGAACAGGGAACTGGGCCTGACGCAGGTCTTCAGCGAGTTCCCAGGGGCGGCTGAAGCCTGGGGCGAGGTCGCCGGGGACATGTTCCCGGATCACCCGTTCGCCGACGACCCCGACAGCATGATGCGAGGCGCCCTGTGGTTCGCAGTCGGCGGCAAGCTGCGCGTTTCCTTCAAGGAGATGCCCCAGCTCGAGCTGGCCGAGTGGCACCCGGAAGCGGGCGAGGACGGCGACTGGATGCCGCTCGATCCAGGCGGCATGTCGGCCGTCGCCTGACCCAAAGCGGCTGAAGCCGCCATACTTACGCTTCAGGAGCCCACGCGCATGCACCTGAAGCTCGATTCCCTGCAAAAGTTGCTGGACAGGACCCTCGACGAGGAGCGCCACGAGCGGGTGCTCAAGGCTGAGATCGGCCGCGTCCTGGGGCCCGTCGTGGTGACGGAAGGCAAGCTGCACGAGGTGGTGGCCGCGGCCAACGACCGCCTCGACGTGCTGGCCCACACCGGCCGGATCGGCGCCCTGGAGTGGGACCCGCGGATGGCTCCCAAGTGGCTGGATCACCGCGATCCTGAAGTCCGCAAGTTCGCGGCCCGCATCGTTCCAGAGCGCTTCCTGCCCAAGGCAGCCAACGACCGGAACCCGGAAGTGCGCGCCGCCGCCGCGGGCCGGCTGCCCCTCAATGCCGTCCGCGAGATGATCCGGCGCTTTCCCAACGACGACGGGCTCCGCAGCATCTTCCGGCACCGCAAGCTGCACGAGGCCGGCGTCAAGAAGCCCACCGAGCAGCCCATGGGCCGTGACCCGACCAAGGACAAGGAGCGCCTGGGCGATGCTGTCCGGTCCCAGAAGGCTCCGGAGCTGACTGAGGCCTGGTACCTCTCGCAGGCCCAGCGCCTGATGTACGAGTACGGGCAGAACATCGAGTACGCCTGGGAGGAGATCGCGGTCCACCGCTACTGCTCCAGCCTCAAGGAAACCGTCGGGCTCGACGTCGACGAGGCCAAGCTGCTGAAGAACGTGAAGAAGTTGATCAAGGAGAAGGAAGACATGGCACTGGAGCGCGATGCCCTCAGGGAGACGCTGGCCTACCTGGAAGGCCAGGCCGAGCAGGAGCTCATCGAAGAGGGCAGGATGCCCGAGTTCAAGGAGGCAGTCGACGAGGTCTGGAGCCTCGTCGAGGGCGGGCTGACCCGCGACCAGTACCTCGAGAAGGCGACCCGGGTCTTCCAGATCCAGGAGAGCCTGATGCCGCTGGGCATCCGGAAGTACCGCCTGGGCGAGGGCAACGCCAAGCAGACCTTCGTCCCCTGCGTGGGCTGGCTGCCTCACCACGGCAGCTTCCGCCCCGTCGACGAGCGTGCCCTCGACGTCTTCTGCGAGAACTGGAACCGCAGGCAGGCGCAGGCCGGCGAGCCGATGCGCCTGGATTGGACGGTCCACCCGTCTGACCAGGGCAAGGTCGGCTTCACCTGCATCCTGAAGTGAGTGGACGCTCGTGAGGAGGAAGACCCTGGCCGAGTGGATCCAGGTCGCCGCCTCTGAGGAGGCGAGCGACGCTGCAGGCCCGCACCCGGAGCTCGCCTACGACAACGCCCTGGCGGGCCAGGGCGGGATCCCGTACGCTGAGCTGTCGCAGTTGCTGGCCTCGCTGCGCTACCTGGCCATGCTGCACCAGACGCACCACTGGATCGCCAAGGGCGATCCGTTCTACAGCGACCACAAGCTGTTCGAGGAGCTGTACCAGCGAACGCTGGAGGACATCGATGACGTGGCCGAGAAGGCGGTGGGCCTGGGCTCGGAGAACAACGTGGCCCTCGCCTCGCAGCTATGCCAGATGGGCCAGCTCGCCAAGGCGCAGGGCTCGCCCCAGACGGTGCCCCAGTCCAGCGAGCTGGCTAAGGCGTCACTGTGCGCTGAGCGCAACCTGCTGATCTGCGTGGAGATGGCCCTCCAGAGCATGGACCAGGGCGGCACCACCACACCAGGGGTCGAGAACCTCCTGCAGAACGTCGCTGACCGCCATGAGCGACATGTCTACTTGCTGGGGCGCAAGTGCTCCCAGAACGCATTGGGGTTGTGATGAAGGTCACCATCGGGCAGCTGCGCAGCATCATCGCGGAGGAGGCCGGCGCGCCGGATCCCCGCGAGACGACCGTCTATTCCGTCGACGACTTCACCGGTGAGACGACAGCCTGGGTCGGCAACATCGAGAGGATCCGCGTCGGCCTGCTGAACGCCGGCATCAACCGGGAGGAGCGCAACGCGATCCTGGCCGGTGAAATGTACATGCAGCCGGAGACGGCCAAGGCCCTGCGCCGCGGCGGCTTCATGAAGCTGTACAAGGACCCGTCGATGGCCGGCCAGCCCGACGCGGAGCCGGCCGAGCCCGGCGCCCCCAAGCCAGCTCGCGCTCCGTCGAAGGCGAAGGACACCTACAAGGTCTACCCGGGCGGAAAGCGCTACGGCGCCCCCGCGGTGGCCCGCGTCAAGAACCAGCTCTACAAGTCGGGCCCTAACACCAAGTTCAAGGGCGGCGAACAGGCGGGCATGGCCGTCGACGGCGGCCGCCTGCGCGTCAAGAAGACTGACGGTTCAGGCCACGAGCAGACCTGGGAGCCGAGCGACGGATGAGGGCGACCCTCGGCGCGCTCCGACGCCTCATCAGCGAGGCAATGTCGGACGACGAGGCGCGCCGGCGTGAGCTCCGCCGCAACCCGCCGTCCATGACGCCGGCGGCAGCCCTCGAGGAGCTGTTGGGCATGCTGCCTCCTGAGATCACGGTCGACCCAGCGGCGACCGACGACGCCCAGCAGTACGCGTACGACCCATGCGTTGTCCTGGCGATCGATGACCCACGCATGGACTCAGTCGATGCCATCGCTGACGTCTTGGTCGACGAGCTGGGGTACCGGCCCTCCGACTCAGACCCCGATTACACCTTCCAGCGTGCGGGCTGGCAGACGGCGACCATCAAGACTGACTGGGAACACGGTGAAGATGTCACGCTGCCCATGCCGTGCGTGATGGTCGCCTTCCACTAGTGTGACTTGTCGTAGGACGCCCAGGCGACGGCAAATGGGTTCTTGACGCCCTTCTTGCCCTTCAAGGCCCTGACCTGCTTCTCGCGGCCCGGCGGGGCTGACTCCTCGACTTCCGGCCGCTGACAGTCGGGACAATGGCACTCGAGGCCGTGACCCGCGTGGCGGGGCCTGTCATTGTCGCCTTCTGCCATCGACGGCGGCATCATGCCGCAGCCCGGGCACACGTCTCCCACCATGTCCTCAGACATGTGGCCGCACTGTGGGCACGGCCCAGGCCTGTCGTGGTCGCACGCCTCTGCGATGGCTTGAGTTGGGATGGGCTCCCCGAACCTCTCGGTGAGGACAGCCTCCAGCTGCCGTGCGGTGCCTTCATTGAGCATGCGTGCCATGCTTGTAAGTATGCTTGCCCCCGGTGTAGGATGGCGGCATGAAAAACGTCCTGGTGACGGGAGCCGCGGGCTTCCTCGGTTCGCACCTGTGCCTCCACCACCTTCAGGCGGGTGACCGGGTCTGGGGCGTCGACAACTTCTCCTCGTCGGCGTCGGGGAGCAAGCACTATCGCAGGCTGCTGCTCGACCGGAGCTTCGAGTTCACGATGGCCGACATCTGCGACTACGGCTCGGGCTGGCCCGACTGGACCAAGGGCGCCAAGTTCGACCTGATCTACAACTTCGCGTGCCCGGCGTCGCCCCCGCGGTACCAGTCGATCCCCGTCGAGACCATGTTGACTTGCGTGCAAGGCACCCGAAACGTGCTCGCCCTCGCACGGGAGCACGGCGCGGTCCTGGTCCACGCCTCCACGTCGGAGGTCTACGGTGACCCTGACGTCTCCCCGCAACAGGAGAGTTACCGGGGCCGCGTCAACTCCTACGGCCCGCGGGCCTGTTACGACGAGGGCAAGCGCGCCGCGGAGGCCCTGTGCTACGACTACCTGAAGAAACACGGGACTGATGCCCGCCTGGTCCGCATCTTCAACACCTACGGCCCGCACATGGACCCGAGGGACGGTCGAGTCGTCAGCAACCTGATCTGTCAGGCCTTGAACGACCAGAGGCTGACGATCTACGGCGACGGCAGCCAGACGCGGAGCTTCTGCTACGTGGACGACCTGATCAGGGGCATCGTCGCCCTGGGTGCCCTGGGCGCCAACCCGGGCGGGCCCATCAACCTGGGCAACCCGTACGAGTTCACCGTCTCGGAGCTGGCGCTGCTCGTCCTGGATCGCACGGACAAGTTGGGAGTGCCGCTGAAAGTGCCCTCAGCCGAGCTCGACGCCCGCTTCGCCGGCCTCACGGTCCGGCGGCAGCTGCCCAAGGACGACCCGATGCAGCGCCGCCCCGACATCTCCAGGGCCCGTGAGCTGTTGGGCTGGGAGCCCCGCGTCCAGCTGGCCGAGGGACTGACCAAGACGATCGAGTACTTCAAGTCCGTCCTGCAGTGAGATAGTTACGGACATGGACCTGTCGCACGTTGACCCTGTCGTTGTCGCCTCTTACGTCTCTGCCGGCGCCCTGGCGGCGACCAAGCTCGTCTCGGCCGCCAAGCCGCTGTGGAACCGCCTGCCGCGCTGGCTGTCTGTCGCCCTGCCTGTCCTGGTCCTCGACCTGCCCCAGGTCGCCCAGTACTTCACTGGGGCCTCTACGGGCCAGGCGCTCTTCGCGGCCGTCGTCACCTCGGTGGGCCTGTTGCTGCCGGGCCTGGCCGAGGCTGAGCACCCGTCGGATCCCAAGCCCGCGGCCTGAACGCTCACGTGGACGGGCTCGACTCCCTCCGAGAGTACGTGGGCCTGGTGGTCGAGCGCGCGGCAGACGAGGCGCTCCTGCGCAAGGCCAACAGCAGCTACATCGCCGTGGCGAAGCTGCTGTACCGCCTGCAGGCCGAGCCCAAGCGCGCCTTCGACAAGATCGTCAACAAGGTGGGCGGCCGCTACGGCGTCATCGACCTCGAGCGGGTGCTGTCGGGCCCCGAGTACGAGGGGCTCAAGCTGGGCCTAGTCGACCATGAGACGGCCCAGGTCAAGCGCACTGTCTCCTCGACGGCCAACCGGTACATCACCCCTGACGGGCGCTCCTACCTGCTCAGCGTCTACTTCAACCCAGGCCCGAACCTGACAGACGCTGAGTACAACAGGGCCTTCCGGGCCAGCGTGCTTCTCGCCCCGCTGCACCCGAAGAACCGCGAGCACTACGTTCACGAGTTCGTCCACGTGATGGACTTTCGCAGGATGTCAGACGAGTACCTGATGGGCCGGTCGTCCGCCAAGCTGGCCCGGATGCAGCGGGGCGAGAAGAAGGACTTCCGCAGGTACATGAACGACCCGCTGGAGACCAATGCCTTCACCCACCAGTCGTTCACCCGGGTCAAGAGCATGCTGAAGGGCGCCAGGACCCGGGCCGCCTGGGAGGCGGTGATGGGGCGGTCTCCCCACGAGTTCGTCGACAAGTTCATGTCGACCTACCTCGACAAGCGGGCCCGCAAGCACTGGTCAGAGGACAACCTCCGCAAGCTGGCCAAGCGCGCTGCGGCCTTCTACCAGTCGATGGCTGCCAGCGCACCTGAATGAAAGTGTAGTTTGGGCCTCGGCCGTGGTACGATGGGCCCACATGCCCAGAGTACCGCAACGCTTCGTCGGCCTCCACAACCACACCGGGTTCTCGCCCTTCGACGGGCTGGGCTACCCCGACGAGCACTTCAAGTGGTGCATCAAGAACGGCCTGGACGCCCACGCCATCACTGAGCACGGCAACATGAACTCCTACGCCCATGCGCAGCTGTGGGTCGAGGAGTGGGCCAAGGCCAACAAGGACGGGCGCTTCAAGTACATCCCGGGGGTCGAGGCCTACTACCACCCCGACCTCAAGGAGTGGCAGCGACACGTGGAGGCCGCAGAGCAGGCCAAGGCCGACAAGGCAGCGGCCAAGAAGCTGGCCAAGGAGCAGGAAAAGCTGCAGACCAAGGTCGTCGCCGTCGTGGACGCCCACGACGAGACCGAGGACCTGGAGATGACCAACGCCCTCACCATCGAGAACGAAGACGAGACCAAGTCGACCAAGCACTTCAATCCGGTCAAGCGCCGGCACCACCTGGTCATCCTGCCCAAGAACCAGAAGGGCCTGCTCAGCATCTTCGCAGCGTGTTCCAAGGCCTACCTGAAAGGCTTCTACGCCTTCCCTCGCATTGACTGGGGGATGTTGCGGGAGGCAGGAAAGGACGGCAACGTGGTCGTCTCGTCGGCGTGCATCGGCGGCCTGCCTGCCTACGCCGTCTTCCAGGAGCTCCAGAAGGTCAAGTTCGAGGACTTCTCGGAAAAGCTGCTGGACGATCCGGCCTTGCTGGAGCGGTGCATCGCCGGAGTGGGCAACTGCTATGACTCCATGGTTCAGGCAGTGGGGGAGGGCAACTACTTCCTGGAACTGCAGTTCAACCGGCTGCCCGCCCAGAACCTCGTCAATCGGGCCATCCTCGAGTTCGCCCGTCGGGCAGGGGTGACCAAGCAGCTGGTCGTCACCTGTGATGCTCACTACTACGATCCTGACCGTTGGAAGGACCGGGAGCTCTACAAGAAGCTGGGCTTCATGAACTACGAGGCCTACAACCCGGAGTCGCTGCCCAAGTCGAAGGCCGACCTCAAGTGCGAGCTGTACCCGAAGAACGTCCAGCAGGTCTGGGACGAGTACCTGAAGGCCAAGGAGGGCACCGCGTTCTACGACGATGAGGAGGTGTGCGAGGCCATCGAGCGGACCCACGACATCGCCCACCAGGTCATCGGCGAGGTGCCGCCCGACCGGTCGCCCAAGTTCCCGACCAAGCTGCTGGTCCCGGAGGGCACGGCACCCTTCAACCACCTGGTCGACCTGTGCAAGGTCGGCATGTTCAAGCGCAAGCTCCATGACAAGCCGGAGTACGTCGAGCGCCTGAAGGAGGAGCTGGGCGTCATCAAGGCGATGAAGAACGCCGTGTACTTCATCAGCTACCAGAAGATCATGGAGCTGGCACGCAAGGTGTGCCTGGTCGGGCCCGCTCGCGGCTCGGGCGGCGGCTCGCTGGTGGCCTACGTCCTCTACATCACCGACCTGGACCCGCTGTTCTGGGACCTGCCCTTCGCTCGCTTCCTCAGCGTCTACCGGAAGGGCGCGCCCGACATCGACACCGACCTGGCCGACCGCGACAAGGTGCTGGCCCAGCTGCGCGACTTCTTCGGCTGGGAGAACGTGGTCCCCATCAGCAACTACAACACCTTCAAGCTGAAGACGCTGGTGAAGGACATCGGCAAGTTCTACGGCCTGTCCTTCGAGGAGACCAACGCGGCCACCCGCACCGTCGAGGAGGACGTCAGGCGGGCCACCACCAAGGAGGGCGACGACAAGAACCTGTTCGTCCTCACCTACGACGACGCGATGGCCTTCCACTGCGCCAAGCGCGACGAGCCGGGGGCCCGACCGGTGTGCGATGGCTGCACGGCCGACTGCTCGCAGCCGGTCAGCCCGTCGTTCCGGTCCTTCATCGAGGCGCACCAGGTCGTCGCCGAGTCCATCAAGATTCTCTTCAAGCAGAACCGGTCGCTGGGCCGCCACGCCGGCGGCGTGCTCATCGCTGATGACCTGCCCAACAAGATGCCGCTGGTGACCTCCAAGGGGAAGGGAGACGTCCGTGAGCCCCAGTCTCCTTGGGTGGAGGGCGTCAACTACAAGCACCTGGAGAAGGTGGGCGAGTTCATCAAGTACGACCTGCTGGGCCTGGAGACCATGCGGCTCATCGAGCGCACCATCGAGCTGATCCTGATCAAGGAGGGCAACCCGGCGCCCACCTTCGACCAGATCAAGGCCTGGTACGAGTCGCACCTGGCTCCCAACGTCATCAACTTCGACGATCCCAGGCCCTACGAGGTCTACGCTCGGGGCCGCTGGGCCGGCATCTTCCAGTGCACCGGCACCGGCGCCCAGCGCCTCTTCGTCAAGGCCCAGCCCAAGAACGTCATCGACATCGCCACCCTGACGTCCATCTACCGCCCGGGCCCGCTGGCAGCCAAGGTCGACAGGATCTACCTGGAAGCCAAGAACGAGGGCAAGTTCATGGAGTGGGGCGACCAGCGCATCAATGCCATCCTGGAGAAGACGAAGTCGTGCATCATCTTTCAGGAGCAGGTGATGGAGCTGGCCGAGAAGTGCGCCGGCTTCCCGAAGGACAAGTGCGACGAGGTGCGGCGGGCCATCATGAAGCGCAGCATCTCGGGCGGCGAGGCTGCCAAGAAGGCGGCCCAGGAGACCCGCGACGGGTTCGTCAAGGGCTGCATCGCCAATGGATACGCCGAGAAGGTCGCCAACAACCTGTACGACAAGATCCTCTTCTTCGCCGGGTACGGCTTCAACAAGTCGCACGCGGTGGCCTACGCTATCGACTCCTACTGGTGCGCTTGGCTGCTGACCTACTACGAGGAGCAGTGGTTGTCGGCCTACCTGGAGTCGATGTCGCACACCCCTGACCAGCGGGCCAAGGCCTTCGGCGAGGCTCGAGCCCTAGGCTACCAGATCGTGCCTGTCGACGTGGGCTATGCGACTGTCAGCTGGAGGGTCCTGCCGGGCAAGAAGCTGATGCCCAGCATCACGTCCATCAAGGGCGTCGGGGCCTCGGCGATCGAGGAGCTCGAGGAGATGCGGCTGTCCCCGCGTCCGCCCAAGACGATCGAGGAGCTCCTCTACAACGAGGACGGCACCTGGCGACCGTCGAAGTTCAACCGGAAGGCGATGGAGGCCCTCATCAAGGTGCGGGCCTTCGAGAGCCTGGGCTGCGTGGGCCCTGACAAGGTCTTCAAGTCGTACCAACACATGTACCTGACCCTGATGGGCAGCTACGAGGAGACGGTGCCCGTCCGCAAGGGCTCGGAAGAGACCAAGGTGCGGATCAGGGACCACGCGGCCCTCGTCAAGCGATCGACCAGGAAGGACCCCCACGAGGGCCTCAAGAACCTCTACGCGCTGGCCCGAGGCCTGGCAGAAGACAACGGTGAGGAGTGGACCCAGCGCGAGCTGGTCGGCTTCCAGGCTGAGCTCTTCGGCACGGCCGACGTCACCATGATGTTCGACCCGGCCATCTTCAAGCGCCTCGACGAGAAGGAAGTGTGCGCCATCGAGGACCTCGAGGCAGGAGACACCCAGATCGTCTGGTTCGTCACCGTCCTCGCGGCCGGCAAGAAGGGCGGCGAGCCCTCTGCAGGCATCAAGAAGAAGACGAAGAACGGCAAGGAGTACGTGCAGGCCTTCGTCACGGGCCCGGTCGGCAAACCCCTGCGCCTGACGCTGTGGGGCTGCAAGGAGCTGCCCGAGCCCTTCAAGCTGTGCGTGGCGGAGGTCCGCCGCGACGACTACGGGCTGTCCACCGCCAAGTTCAAGGTGAAGGTGATCGCATGAAGGACCCAGTGACCAAGCGACCGTCACGCTACGACGACGGGGTGAACCGGGCAGTGGCAGAGGCCTTGCTGCCTCGCGTGGTGCGGTGGCTGGAGCCTGCTGGTGGCATGCTCTCGGAAGAAGAGCACCGAGAGATCCTGGAGCAGTTGACTGCGGCTTGTAACTTCAATGACGACGGCTACGAGGTCGTCAAGGCCCTTGACGACCGCTTCATGTGGGACGTCGACAGCGAGCTGGTCGGCGTCCTGGACGCCGTGCCCTTCGAGCGGATCGGGGCACACAAAAAGGTCGTCGAGGCCTGGGTGGAACAGCATGGGCCGGCCCCCAAATATTCCGTGGGCCAACGAGTGGCCTTCAGGTGGCCCCGGTGTGACAAGAAGGTGGTGGGAGAGGTGACCCGCCTGGAGGCGCGGACGGCGCAGTACGTGGTTTTCTGCGAGGAGATCGGGCACGTCAGGTCCGGTACCGGGACCACTGGCGTCTACCTCAACTACGAGGACGTCGAGCCCGCATGAGGGCGGCCTACTCGACGAAGACGGCGTTGTCAGTCCAACCCTCGGGCAGACGAGGCCGCCCAGAGTCGGCCTCCGTCGCCGGGCGCGCCCCGTCGGGCGAGAAGACCAGGTCGCGGCCCTGCCACTCGCCCACGAAGCCGCCCGAGCGAAAGGCCTGCATCAGGGCCTGCTTCTCGGCGCCCGACACGGGCAGGCGCTCGACGCGAAAGTCGATGACCGACACTCCCTTGGAGTCCAGCTCGAGGTGAGGCATCTCCAGCACCAACCTGACGTACTCGCGAAGCAGACGGCGGCCGTTCACGGCCCTAAGTAGCGGAGGAAGAGACATGTCGACGACGCCCAAGTACACGTACGAGCAGCTGATCGAGAAGATGGTGAGGGCCAAGATGAAGCTGGAGGGCGCGCGCCGCCATCACGCCGACCGCTGCATCGTCGAGCTCGACCCGGAGGGCTTTGCGCCCTGCAACTGCGGGTCCAGCGACCTCAACGCGGCCCTCGACGAGGCCGCCAAGGAGCTGAAGCTGTGAAGCTGAAGGTCACTGTCGACATCGGCGAGCTGCCCCAGACGGGCGACGACTGGGAGCTGTACACGGCGTCCATGCCGTGCGAGCGGGCTGCCAAGGCCCTGACGGCGGCCTTGAAGAAGGCCTTGCGTGCGGTCGGCGGAGGGGCGTCCGTGCCTGACGCCCTGCGCGCCCACTTCGACCCGGTCGCCCGCAAGTACGCCTCCCACGGGGCACAGGACTCGGAATCGATGTACCGCGCCCAGCGGATCCTGGACAGACTCGAGCGCATGACCAAGCCTCCCAAGGCGTGGTAGGATCGGCGGACATGCAGAAGCAGACCATCCTCTTCTTTGTCGGCCCCGACATGTGCGGGAAGACGGAGATCGCCAAGGCGACGTCGGCGGCGACCGGCGTCCCGTACTTCAAGGCCTCCAGCGAGCACGACTCCTTCCTGTCGTCGAAGGTGACCAAGCGCGAGGCCTTCCTCAACCAGCTGCGGTACGCTGACCCGCGCGTCTTCGACGTGCTGAAGCAGACGGGCTACGGGCTCATCTTCGACCGCGGCTACCCCTGCGAGTTCGCCTACTCGGCGGTGATGAACCGGGAGACTGACCTGACGATGCTGCGGCACATGGACGAGATGTGGGCCTCCATCGGGGCCAAGATCGTCCTGTGCTACCGCAAAGAGGGCTACCGCGGCATCGTCGACGACCTGGACCCGAGCATCGACTCGTTGCAGCTGCAGCTCATCGAGCGGGCCTACCGGACGTTCTCCGCGTGGACCCGGTGCCAGGTGGCGGAGCTCGCGGTGGACGACGAGGATCTGGCCCGCGAGGTCAGTGAAGTCCGCGCCTTCCTGGGTGTATGATAGGGGAGAGAGGGAACATGCCTACCTACGACGACGGATTCTTCGACGACGGCCGCCAGTACTTCGCCCGCGGCCTGCCCGCCTGGCACGACTTCGTCCTCAACGACCTCAAGGCGACCAGCATCGCCGACTTCGGCTGCGGCCAGGGCGACTGGCTGGAGTCGCTGCAGGGCGTCATCCCGGTCTGGGGCTGCGACTTCGACCCGGACCCGGCGCGCCTCCGCATCCCCGCGGCCAGCTACCAGCAGGTCGACTTCACCAAGGTGCGCCCGTCGGGCCTGACCGTCGGCAAGCGCGACGTGGTGATGTCGCTGGAGGTGATGGAGCACGTGGAACACCGCTACGAGGGCAACTTCCTCGACTGCATGCTGTCCCCCGATCCTCGCCTGGTCGTCTTCGGCGTGGCCAGCGGCCGCGGCACCTACGACCCCGCGCAGTTCAAGCTCAACCGGGCCGGCGAGCAGGTCCCGGGCGGCCCGCTGTGGAAGCACCAGTGGGGCCGGCACCACGTCAACTGCCAGCCTGTCACGGAGGTCGTCGCCAAGATGGCCGCGCGCGGTTACAGGCCCAACGCGGTCCTCACCCAGAAGTTCGCCGGCCTGACGGTCCCGGGCAAGGCGGGCCGGCCCAAGCTGGCCTTCGCCTCCTTCTACCGGAAGAACACCGTCGTCTACGAGAAGTCATGACGCCCGCCGACATCGCCATCTGCGCCTTCCTGGGCTTCCTGGTCTCGGTGGTCGTCGCCTACGCCCTGGGCCGGGCCCACGGGCTCGACTCGGGCGAGGAGGAGCGCCGCGCCGCCGCGAACGAACACCAGAGGGAGTGTCACACGTGGTCAGAACGGCTGCGCTTCGCCCGGACGTGTCACCTGCGGACCCTGGGCAACATTAGGGCCCTGCAGGGCGCTGAGAAGGGCGCCCTCGACCAGTACCTGGTGACCGCCATCAACAACGTGCCGACCGACATGAGCAGGAGCGAGATCCTGCCTGACGTGGTCTGAGGAGAAGGGCTATGGAGATGACAAGCTTCGTGGTGACGTTCCTGTGCTCGTCGGCCTGCTCGGCCTTCACGTGGTTCCTGGCCTTCGATTCCGGCAAGAAGTTCGGCAAGTCGCTGGCCGAGATCGCCTTCTCTCGGGAGAAGGCCGAGCTCGAGGCGAAGACCATGGAGCGCATCGGCCACGCACGTTCGGTTCACATTCGTGACCTGGGCAACCTCATCTCGAGGTTGAGGAGAGGGCCATCAGCCGCCGTCGACTACCTCGACAAGGCTCTTGCTGCTGTCGAGTCCGACCCGACGGTCGACCAAAAGGTCCCGGAGGACCTGCGATGACCAAGCTGCTGTGGACTGACCTGGAGACGACGGGCCTCGATCCGCGAAAGTCGAACCCGCTGGAAGTCGCTATGATGGTGGCTAACCTGAGCGACCCGTTCAACGCGGTGCTCGCTCATCACTCGACCGTCTTCTTCCCGTCGCGACGCTGGGGCGAACTGAACCAGGGCGTCCGCGAGATGCACACCAAGAACGGCCTGCTGGAAGAGTGCGCCTCGAACGAGGCGCCCGACTGCGAGCGGGTCGAAGAAGCGCTGCTGCAGTTCGTCCCCGAAGAGGAGCTGCGCGACGACAGGCCCATCCTGGCAGGCTCCAGCGTCTACTTCGACTACATGTTCATTGAGGTACACATGCCTCGTGTCTTCAAGAGGCTGCAGTACCGCCTCTACGACGTTTCTGCCCTGAAGCTGTACTGCCAGTCGATGGGCATGCCCAAGTTCCGAAAGGCCGAGGCGCATCGAGCCGCTCCAGACATCCTGGAGTCGATCGCCCACGCGAAAGAGTGCACTACGTGGCTACAAGCCAACCTGAGATCGAAGCAGCCCTAGGCGCTGCAGAAGACGCAAAGAAGAACGCTCTCGAAGAGATCAAGAGGCTCTTCGACCAGCTCGACCACGCCGCCATCTGGCGCCGCCACTTCTACGGCGGGTTCGACAACTACGAGGACTACGTCAAGTACGGGGACGCCTTCGAGGAGGTCGTCCCCGCGGGATTGGTCAGGCGGCGCGCACCAGGCTCTCGATGACCAGCTCGTCGATGACCTTGCGGACCTCGTCGATCGGGTCCCACTCCTGGTTGTGGTCTCCGTCGGAGACCTTGATCCGGCCGTCGTAGTCGGGGCTCAGGTCGAGTCCGACCACGTCGCCGCCGCCGAACATCGTCGGGTCGCCGGTGCCCAGCACGCCGTCAGGCCCGGTGCCGTACAACTTCTTCTGCACGCGGACGACGGAGCGCTTCGCCCCGTCCTTACCGTACTTGCCGTAGTACACCTTGCCAGTGGCCTTCGCCTTGCGCGACTTGCGCTCGCCCGGGTCAGCGAAAGGAACGTCGCTCAGGTCGCCTGTGCCGCCGGCTGCAGGCACGCGAGGGGCCTTGGGCTCAGCCATGGGCTTGACGGCCCTGGGCTCGAACATCGGGTCTTCGGCCATGCCCGCGGCGTGGGCCTTCGCGGCCATCGCCGCGCGCCTGTAGTAGTTGATGAGGTCCGCCTCGTGTCCTCCTCGGCCGCCGCCGCGCTGTGTGCGGAGGTCCCAGACCAGCCTGCTCCAGGCCGCGTTGATCTCGCGGGGGGTCGCACCAGGCTTGAGGTTCAGCACGTCGTAGGCATTTTCCATCGCCTCGGCGATGAGTCGCTGCAGGGTTGAGAGCTTGATGCGCATCGTAGTCCTAAGTAGGCGTGCGGGTGGAGTCGTTCAGGCCCGCCGGCGGGTCGAGCCCATCGGCAGGTTCTTGCTGTCCCTGCTGTCCCAGGGGACCTTGCCGCCCACCGCGCCCGGGCCGCCGCCGAACGAGGTGAAGCCGCCCCCGCCCCCGCGGTCAGACGAGAAGCCCGAGCCTCCTCCGCCCGAGTTGGCGAACGGGTGGGTCCCGTGTGAGTTGCTGGTGGCGCCCCTGACTGCCTTCAATGCCTCACGTGGGACGAAGGAAAAGCCGATGGAGTCAAGTTCCTTCTTGACCGTGTCGACGTCAGCCTTGCTGGCGGCGGCCTCCGGCCGGCCCACGCGGAGCGCGGCGAGGTTGCGTGCCAGGGCCTGCAGCTCCTTCCAGTCGTAGCTGTCTTCCTCGTTGTCCAGCTTGTACTCCGCGAAGGTGTCGATGTCGCGGAACTCAGGCGAGCCGCGCATCTCCTCGATCTCGTCTTCCGTCTCGCCGGCCTGGTTGGCCAGGCCCAAGGCGATCGAGCCCTTCTTCTTCTCGGGCTCGTCGTAGGCGTCGGGCTCCTTCTCCCACGGCAGGCGGGTGTCGACGACGCGCGTCCGGCTGAACGTCTCCAGCATCTGGCGGACGGCTTCCTTGAGGGCTCCCAGGCGGATCTGCATGGTCCGTAACTATGCAAGGCCGGGCCCAACCGGGGTAGGATGTGCTCGTGGAGACTGAATCCTGCAACGAGATGAGCGACCGCGAGAAGGCGATGCCCTACGGGCTCGTCCGCTCGAAGTCGGCCGACGAGTGGATCCGAGACCATCACGGTGGCACTCTGCTCAAGGCGAAAGCCCTGGGCTACGCGTGGCGCGACATGTACCTCGAGGCGCGCACGGCCCACGAGTGGGGCTGGGAGTTCCGCATCGTGCCCCGGTCCCGGGTGACCTTCAACGACGCCTACGTCGAGAGCGACGTCCACGAGCTGGTCGAGGCCTGCTGGCACCAGGAACGCTTCCTGGCCCTCAACCGCTTTCCCGACAGCGACCTCTTGCAGGCCAAGTACATGATCATCGAGCGTGAGGGGCAGCCCAAGTTGGAGGGAGTCGGCATGATCCTCCGGCGGACGTCGGCCAAGTGGATCCCCAGCGGCCAGATCGTCTACTGCATCATCGCGGAGTTCGACCCTGACTCCAGGGCGTGGAAGGAAGCGAGGAACCCAGCATGAGCGACGCGTACTGGTACGAGCACCTGAAGGCTCCCGAGTTCAACCGCGTCCTGTGGGTGCTGGGAGCGACCCACTCGGGCAAGTCGACCGTCGCCCGCAGGATCGCGGCCGAGACGGGGGCGGTCCATATGGAGGGCAGTAAGTGGATCCGCCAGATGCACAGCCCCGACTGCGGGGTCGCTGAGCTGACGGCCACTGCCATGTCGATCCTGGAGAAGGACGAGCGGCACTTTTCCCGCCTGATCTGCCAGGACATCGGCCTGGAGGTCGAGGCCGGCCGCCGCGTCGTCTTCGCGGGCGCGCGCAATCCTTTCGACTTCGTCGACAACTTCGACGTCAGCACCGACGCGACGGTCGTGGTGGGCAGCCTCAGCTGCCCCCCGCAGACCACCTTCGAGGAGTTCGGCCTCGAGGCGATCGAGGCCCACCTCAGGTTCATGGTGGCGACCGGCATCCTGCCGAAGGCGCGCGTCGTCTGCGTGGAGCCCGTGCGATGAGGTCGATGCGCGTCGCCCTACCGCGGCCGGTGCCTGCCGCGTGCTGGGGGGAGTTCCTGGGCCTCAACGAGGAAGAGACCACGCCGGGTCGCCTGCTGGCCGTCGAGTCGTACGAGGGCATGGCGCCGACCTTCACCTGGATGGCAGACACGGGCCACATCTTCAACTTCCTGCCGCCCCATGCCTTCGGCCAGCGCTTCTCCTCGTTGGACTCGTGCGTCGACATGGCCTGTGCCCCGGGCGCCATCGACGTGTCCGACCTGGGCCTTCCAGGCCCAGGTTGGGCGCGCGTGGGTCACCGGGAGACCAACTGGAAGAAGTACCACGCCACCGTCGACTGGTACGAGGACAACCGGCTGTGTCACCTGGTCAGCACCCACTCGGGAGAGTTCCTGTTCGTCAGGAACCCGCGGTTTCAGGTGGGCGGGAACAAGCTCGACCTGCCGGCGTGGAAGAAGCTGCGCCAGACTTGGGACCTGCCGAAGGCATAGGTACGAACATGGTACGATTCATCGCTGCTGTCATCTTCGCCCTCAGCCTGGCGGCCTGTGTCCGCCACGTCCGGCCGAGCCTCTCTGGCGGCATGCCCGGCCTGTCGCTCGACGTCGACGACGCTCCTCCCGTCACCAGCGACGGCGGGCAGCCCTGCACGTTCTACGCTGCTCCCTGGCCCGCCCAGCCGCCGGCTGACCCCGACGAGGGGTGGTGCACGGCAGCCGACGGAGGCCGGCGGTGAGGCTGCCAC
>Ga0207695_10005367_pt1 | contig 17039 bp, 9 predicted proteins | sample KBSC54metaG_FD_184354 | JGI IMG/M metagenome (GOLD analysis project Ga0207695, IMG submission 184354) | Corn rhizosphere microbial communities from Kellogg Biological Station, Michigan, USA - KBS C5-4 metaG (SPAdes) (version 2) | ecosystem: Host-associated > Plants > Roots > Rhizosphere > Soil... | reverse complement strand
TACACCGTCTTGGGTATCGCCGTTAATTCCATCGGCGTCGATCTCTTTCATCAGTTCCGCAATGGCATCCTGCCAGCTCTTGCCGGGATCCCTGGTTCCTTCATCCCACATCATCATCGGGAATAACACACGCACCCCTCTCCGATGGAAATCGGCGATCATCTGGCGTAAACCGGCAAGAGCTCCGGGCATGGAAAGCCACATGTCAAGCTGATTGCGATCGTCGATCCCGAGGTTAGGGTACGTGGCCCATACCAGTACCGCGTCGATTCCACCATAGCGATCATCAAGGTCCTTAAGGTATCGGTCGACGGTGTACTTGCCCGCGGCGACGTCGTAGAAGTAGCGATCGTGAACCATCATCTGCGGCTGAATAAAACTTGACCGCGTCCACTTGAGTGCGTCGAGGGTGTATCGAGAGGAATCGAGGCCAACTCGAATCCTGCGTTCATTTCGCCACCGGGTGATGTCGGCCAACCAAGTCTGGTGGTCAAGCTGCGAACAGGGAAGGTTGGACTCTTCTGTGTCGTCACGCAAAATAAGGCACTTGCTCGGCGGGATCTGCGCGCCGTCGGGCGGGTAATGCGTGTCCTGCGCGGCAGCGGCAGAGACGAGCAATGCGCTGAACAGAACGGCGATGGATATCGTGCCTGGTCTGGTGAGTTTCATGGTGTTGGAAGTTTCCTCTTTGTCGCCAACCACGCCTTTCAAATCAGTTTTGCTTTGCAGCGGGAAGGTCGCGCTCGATGCGGCTCGCGGCCTCGGCTCCCAGGATTCGATAGCCTTCGGCATTAAAGTGAACGTTCTGCGGCTGTTGCAGCGTTTGCAACGAAGGTTTGACGAGGCTCCAGAGATCATCTACCTCTATCCCGGATTCCTGCATGATTTCCGCGGCTGCCGCGTTGTATCGAGCCTCGTCCCCGGGAACTCGGCCAACTGCTCCGTTCGGTACGGGCGTTGTAGTTGCAAAAATGAGCCTGGCACCGGTACGGCGGAGAGAGGCAATAATGCTTCGAAGGTTTGTCTTGTATTGCTCGATGGAGGCGACTTGCTTTCCTTTGTCGGGAGTTACGTAGTCGCCTTTTTCGTTGAGGTACTTGATATCGTGAAGCCCGAAGTTGAAGTAGATCACCTGCCAAGGTTTTTGCCCGAGCCATTGATAGACGTGTATAGTGCCGAACTGGCTTGGCCCGCAGTTCACAGTCGGATGCTGCACATTGGCTTTTCCTGCGAGCAGCTTGCGCACCTCCCAGGTGTATCCCATCGAAATGGAGTCGCCCATGATCAGCACGCGAGGCAGGCCTGGATCTTCAGGGACTTGCACGAAGGCAGGGTCTGGAGGTCCATCGTCCGGCACTGCTAAAAATGCGGAGGGCGTCTGCGCGGGTAACTGCGACGGGAGAATAACGATTGTCGCGCATGCCACGATCAGCAATACATGCCGAAGCATTGACGGTTTCCGAAACTGACGGCCGGGATCATGCATTCTTGTACTTGATCTCCTTGCAGGGGATCTGCCCGGATGCGACTTCGATGAAAGGCTTACCGTCCTTTGCGCCTACGGTTCCGAATCCGGTGGCGGTGGAGAGGAAGCAGCGGAAGTCGCCTCTGATGGTGGGTTCCAGGTAGAGAACCTTTTCGACGGCATCGTATCGTGCTCCGCTAAATGCCTGCAAAAGGGCGAAGGAAGACATGGAACGGGCATACCAATGCCCTGCTTCAATCTCATCGAATGGGTTTCTGACCCTACCGTCGTATCGGCTTCGACAGGCTCTTACGATTTCCAGTCCTTCATCGATTTTTCCGCGAGAGATCAAGTGAGACGCGACCTGGTGCTCTACTCCTGTCCAGACCTCGTCTGCATAGATCATTGCCAATGAGGGACGTCCGCCACGCGGCCACGAGCATGTAAGGAGGCCAGCTTCATTGCCGCAGGCGAAGTGCGGGCGTCTTGTATTCGCGTGCCGGGAGAGATCGCGCTTGAAGTTATGCCGGTGGACGGCAAGCAAGTGGCGCCGAGTTTTTTCCGAGTCCACCAGTTCACCCAAACCGCACACGAAGGCGAGCCACGCGCCGAACAGACCGTCGGAGAGGCAGCCTGCTCCGTATTGATAGGGCGGACCTTCGGCGTTCGCTAATTCGAGAAACTCGGGAAAGGCGGGAGAGTCCGCGTCCACTCGAGGATAACGCGTGCGCAGTTCGCGCCAGTTTGAGTCCTGGCCGAAATACTCTCCATTGAAAAGCAGCTGTAGGCGGTCGGAACATCTGCCGGCCAGCTCAGCATAGTCATGTGTATTGTCAGCGAGTGCATTGCCCATTGCTACTGCGGCCTTGAGCGCGGCGAGGTAGAGAGAGGTGCACATGCTGTCGGCACCCCAGAATTCCACGTCGTATGTATTAATATGTGGCTCTTCGATCACACCCCTGCGCTGCGGATCCCAGGTACGGATACAGTAATCGAGGCTGGCACGAATCTTCGGCCACCATTGACGCAGCCATGCAGTATCTCCACTGATCCGCCAGTCGCGATAGAACTTGATGATCCCGCCGAGTTGCCCATCTGCAGCGTCAGGAGCAGAGTGGGCAGCATTGAGCGGCCGAATGGGTAACGCAGCGCGGCAAAGCTGTTGGCCTTCTTCGTTCTGATTGCAGCCGAACTCGGTTTCACGCAAAGTTCGCTCGAGATTGGGAAAGAGATGTGCAATTGTCTGCGCGTAATTCCAGACGTGCGTCGAGGAGCCGTAGCAGGAGCCGTCCGTTTCGCGGGTGCCCTCCCATCCCCACAGACGGCCGTCATGCTGGCGAAGGATCGTTGGGGATTTCAGAATGGCCAGATTGCATGCGACCGCTTCAACGACTTCTGGAGGCAGGGTGGTATCGAACAGCGAGCGCGAAAAGCGCTCGGCCGCATCGCGGAGAGCGTGGTAATTCTTTTGCCAATAGAGATCAACGGCATCAACGCTGGAGAAGCGGCTTGCATACCAGGGCTTATACGTGCCCTCGAGCGGCTTGCAGCTTACCTGATCGCAGTCGACTAACTCGCAATCCATATCAATTGCGGCGGGCTTGAATAGGTTCGATCCGAGTGTGAACCAGGAGAAGCGCAGGGTCAATGTTTTTGCGTCGCCCGGCGGCAAAGATAACGATACGAACAGCGACGCTCCGGGTGAGGGGCTGTCAGTCAATGGGGACCCTGACTTCAACTCCGCGGACTCTACGTCTTTCCACACGAGCTGGGGTGAATCAATGCCGCGCATCCACGCCGCGTTGACGGTCGTAGATGGATCGTCGATCGAAATTGCCAGAGATGCGCCATCCCAGGGTCTTGAATCCGTTGCATAACTACTTAGTACGAATCCATTGCTGACGCGACGAATGCGATCGGACGGCGTTTCCTTGTCAGCGGAACCCTGATGGTGCGCGAGGAAATTCGGCGCATGAAACGAGAAGACGGCGTCGATCGGAACAGAGCGCCGATTGTGGAAACGATATTCGATGGCTGCGACGGGCAGACTTGAGTTGTCAGAATCGCCTGGGGAGAAAGGGCTCCATCCGGTGATTGCGACGTCGATCGGCATGTCTTCGTCTGTGAGGCGCACGGTTGCAAACGGGAAATGATTTTCGAATGTGGCTTCCTGGAAGCGCGGAAGTCCCCAGCAACCTCCTGGATAGGTTCCGTCCGGTGCGGGGAAAAAGGGTCGCAGCTTCCAGACCGGTACCGGCCCTTCGAGGACGCGAGCGGTATTTGGCTTGCCATTTAGGCAGATCGCCGAGAACACTTTTGGCTCGCTGAGCAAATCAGGATGATTGCGCACGGAGAACTTGGTGAGCGCCCCTGTGCCCTCGAGGCAGAACATGCCTGCGCCGATCCCCCCAAGAGGGAAAGCGATGTGGTTGAGATATTCACCTCGATAAATCTCATTGAATCCACGTTTGTGTGGGAGAGATTCGGGAGAGGGTTCAGTTCCTTTCTCGTCAGTCTTTTCGCCGACGACGTGAGAATCGGACTTTGCGGCATCGACTGGGATCGCGTCGATCGCAGTCGCACCGATCACACCTCCGGCCCCAATGAGGATGTGTCTTCGCGTTACGGACACGTCAGCTCACCCGCTAGAGCAGAGGAAAGGTGGAGTGCAGACGGGATCTGCGCAGACAAGCACCCTTGCATGCAAATCACGGCTTGAGCTGCCGATGTCATTGGTGTTCCCCGTAGACGAACGGATAGAGCGCAGCTCCAATAAGGCCCGCATCTGGACCGAGCTCCGCTCTCTGCACGATGGTGTTCTGCTTGAACCGGGAGCCGGGTTTGGTGAGCCGGTAGATGTAGCTGCGGCTTTCAAGCTCTTCGAAGAGGGTGGGAGAAAGCAGGGGCCACGCATCAGAAATGCCACCTGCAACCACTACTAGGGCGGGATTCATGGTGTTGATCAGCGAGGCGATGCAGATTCCAATCGCGCGTCCTGCGTCTGCGAAGATCGCGCGCGCATCAGCATCACCCGCGCTGGCAAGAGCGTAAAGCTCGCTCGGCGAGGCTTCGGGGGAACGTTTAAGCATCGCTCGAATGCCAGGAGCACCGGCTGCAGCTCGCCGGGTCGCTTCACGATAAAAGGTTTTTGCAGTCGCATACATCTCGAGGCATCCACGATTGCCACAGTTACATGGTTCCCCGTCAGGCCATACGGCAACATGACCGGCCTCGCCTGCCAGTCCATTGGCGCCATGGAGAATTCGGCCGTCCAAAATGATGCCGTGCCCGACACCGGTGCCCAGTGTGAGCATGTTGAGACTATCAATACCGAGCTGCTTCCCACTTCCCAGATGGCACTCTGCCAAGGCAGCAACATTGGCATCATTATCTATATAGAAGGGGATATCGAGATTGCGTTGAAGAACATCGCTGAGATTGAAACCGTCCCATCCTGGCAGATTGGGCGGAGTATGAAATCGGCCGATTGGCAACTCGAGAGGCCCAGGTGCGCCAACGCAAACGCCGATGCACGCTAGGTCCGATTGCGCCAATTTTGCCTCCACGATCATGCGGCAGATATCTTCAGCGACAGCCTGCGGCCCGTCTTCGAGCCTTGTGTGAATCGATCGCCTGTCTTGGAGACCACCCCCCGGAGTGTAGACAGCGGAGCGAAGGTTCGTTCCGCCTAGATCGACTCCGATTGAGAATTGCTTCATTACCCCCCCGTGCGCCGTCCAACTGCATTCGTCAGAGAATGTATTAGAACTTTCACTCCTCAGTTGTGACTTTGCCAATTCTTTCAAACTTTCCCGCTTCCCGACCCTCGAGAGCAGCCAATGCCAGAGATACCATTTGAAGAGGAAGCATTTCCAGGATAGGACGAAGTTCGGCATGAACTTCGGGGAGCCTGAGCGCTGAAAGCTCAGCGGAGTGACCGATCATTTGCGCCCGAGCGCCAGTACTGCGCACATCGGCCACTAACGACTGATTAAGCGGAGCCACTGCGGCATCGCCTTCGAAGACCAAAACAAAACAATCTGAGCGAAGCATTTCGAAGGGACCATGTCTAAATGCTGCACTTCCCATTCCTTCAGAGTGAAAGTGGGCTGTTTCTTTCATAAGCATGCCACCGATTCCGGCTGCGGGAAGAGACGGCCCACGGCCGGTGATGAACATATGGTGGGAGCCTTGCAAAGCTTCACTCAATTGATCAACGTGCTCTCTGAAATTACCCAGGTAGGTTTCGACCGCGGAAACCAATGGATCAAAAGGCGAGTGAGTTGAAGCGAGATCCCCGGTAGTGAGAGCCTGGGTGATCAGAGCGAGCGCCAGTAATGTGGCCGTCGTCGTCTTACACGCTCCGGATGCTTCAGGTCCTGCCAGAATCAGCGCGGCGATATCCGATCCTTCGGCAAGAGGCGAGGTTGCGTCATTGGTGATCGCGACTATTTTGGGACGATTCGATTGCTCCCTCACCAGCCGGACGATCTCGCCGCTTCGACCTGATTGAGAGACGACAACCAGCAGATTGCGGGAGTTGATCAGGTGAGGCATGAAGTGAATGAGTTCCGACGTCTCCGCCATCCGAACCGGCAAGCCGAGTTTTGTGAGGGTCAGGAACAACGGATAGAGAACGAGGTACGATCCACCCATACCGGTGAGTACGATCTGATCGTAGTCCGCAGCCTTGATGGCTTGAACGATGCTGCTGACGCTCGGAGAGGACCTCAAAGACGCGAGCGTTTCCCGAAGAGCGCGCGGCTGGTCGAAGATGTCGCTTAGATAGGGGCCTTCAATGATAACCAATGCACTGACCTTCCTCTTTTGTGGGTCTCTGACTGATCAGTTCGAGTTGAAAGTAGACTTTGAAGTGCGGCCGCCCATCATTTCAGAATAATGGAAGTAGAAGGTACATCGGCGACTGCCGCGATGATGGCAGGCAGGAGGTTCTCTTCGCCCCAGTTCTGAGGCGCATAACCCAAACGAGCTACAACGAGATCGAGAGAAGGTACGACATAAAGCCTGCTCGCTGTGAACCCGCGAAATGCAAATGCATCATGCGGAGCCGTCGGCCAAAGAGCTCCTGTTGTGTTGACCCAAAACGTGTATCCGTAGCTTGGGTTCATTTGTTGAGAGGATTTTGTGGCTTCCTCGACCCACCACTCCGGGACGATCTGCTTGTCTCCCCACTTGCCGTGATGAGCCATCAGATAGCCGACACGAACGAAGTCGCGAGCGGAAAAGCGCAAGCCACTGTGAGGATTGGTGTGAGGGCCGATATTGCCTGCGACCCCACCCTGACGATCCCAGCTGAAGTTTTCAACACCGATAGGATCGAAGACCCGTTCTTTCATCACATCGGCAATCTCCCGTCCAGTCACGTGATAGAAGAACAATGAAAGGTGCTCGAAGCCGGCGTCGGAGTATTCCCACGCGGTGCCGGGCTTGCTCGTCAAGTGAGAGGCCCAGTATCCGAAACGGTCCGGCTGCTTGCCAAGGGCGATCTCGAAGTCGCCTCCGCCCGGCGCTGAGCTGAGTCCTATTAGGCCATGATCCTCGCCGGGGATTCCGGATGACATCGAGAGAATGTGCCGAAGCAGGATGTCTTTTTTGCCTGGGTCTGAGAGAGGAAAGCCTTCGGGCACGTGATCGTAGATCGGCGTATCGAGGGTGACCTGAGCATCATGTGGCAGCTTGTGATGACGGCTGTCGTCGAGCAACAGGCCGAAAGCGATGCCTGTGGAGGACTTCGTGCTCGACCAGCCATCAAAGGTTGTGGTCGGCATCGTCGGCACACCGTACCACTCTGCAACCAGGTATCCGCGATGGATGATGACGATCTGCCAGGGACCCTGGAACAACATCAGTTGCTTTTCCTTGATCAGCTGGAGTTTGTCGGGGTCCATTCCGCCCAGTTTGCGAACCTCATCAGGAGTCTTGCACCAGCGCCAGCCCCCAGCGGATTCCGGTGGAGGTACGTACGCCTGGCTAAACGCAAGATTCGCACCCGGCATCATCATCAACAATGCGAGCACCCATTTCATGTCATCCGCCTTGTCTGAACTTCCGTTGGTTTACGCGAGTTTGACCGTTGAAGCACGACGTGCAGCGCAAGCGCATCTCGGGTAAAGGCCTCGTGGTCTCGTAGACGGCCGAGCACCCCAGCGGGAGACTTCCGCTCAGCCTTCTACAATTTCCTCTGTCTTTGGATCCCAATTCATTCTTTTCCCGGTCCAATACGACTGAGCCGCCATAATGCACGCGATGGAATGCGAGAAGCCATGATCCACAGTCGCGTTCGGGTCCTTTCGCGCGCGCATGGCTGTAAGCCAATTCATCATGTGAAGCTCGCTATCATCGTCCGGCCCATGAGAGCTGGGGCCTTCCGCACCTGATACCCGGATTACTTCCTCATGCTCAGCGGCTGACGCGACCAGCGGGACCGAAGTGTAGTTGGGCTCGGTCTCTTCATCAAATTCGTCTCGTCCTCCCTCGCGCGTAGACGCGAACAAAAATCCACCTTCGCATCCCTGGCCTTCGATGGTGCCATCGCGACCCATGATCCGTGTAAAACTTCGATAGCTATTTCCGAATGTCGTTTTGTAGGTGTACAGGAACCCCCTGGGATAGACGAACGCAGCCACAGCAGTATCCGGATTCTCGCGATCGTCTTTCCATGCGAAAGTTCCTCCCGTGGCCACAACGCTCACCGGATGAGTTTCACCGGTCCAGAGATGGAGCAGGTCACTGCCATGGCTCATCCACTGATCAAAGATGCCTGCGGAGAAGTCCTTGTACAGCCGAAACTCAAGATAGATGTGAGGGTCGAACGGACGATCTGGCTTGCCGAGCAGCCAACGCTTCCAATCGGTGTCTTCTTCGCGAAGCATGGACTTGCGGCCATAGAGCCACTGTTTCCACTCCAGTTTGCGATCCTGCTCCATCTCGGGAGAGTTGCCCGTGTCGACATCGACAAAGCGCCAGCGCTCTTCGTTAACATTCCACTCCTGCTCCACATGCACGAGCGGGCCCAGGCGGCCTGATTGGACAATGTCTCGCACTGCGAGCTGATAGGGATGGCTGCGAAGTTGAGTCCCCATCTGTACAACCTGCTTCGATTCCCGAACCGCGCTGCGAGCGTCTTTCGCCTCAGACAGGACGTTTGCAAATGGCTTCTCGACGTAGCAGTCCTTCCCTGCTCGCACAACCTCCGCGCAGAGTTTTGCGTGCTGGAAATCCCCGGTCGCAATCATCACGCCATCGATGTCTTTGCGCGCCAGCATCTCTTCTGAGTACTTGAAGGCTTGAGGATCTGTACCGGTGTACTTTTTGATCTGGCCAGCCCGACGCTCTCTTGCCAGGCTCCAAATGTCACAAACGGCAACAGACTCCACTGCAGTCTGTTTCGAGGCGAGCTGGACCATGTGAGCGTGTCCGAAGCTTCTAGCTCCGCATCCCAGATGGCCGATACGAATGCGATCGTTGGATCCCAGGATGCGCCCATAGGAGCGCGCACTCATCCCTGCCACGGCGGCTGTGGCCACGGCTTGTTTCACGAAGGTTCTTCGATCCATGTCTTCTGTCGCGTGCTTGTCCATTCTGTTTTCCTCGAAGCGAAGGCGATGTAGTGACTGCCCATCTTCGTATCACATTTTGCGCACAGACGCTTAAAACTGGAATTTGCCGGCGAATTGGAGGATCCGCGGTCCTGCATCGCTCTGGATCTGCCCGAAGGTGCTGTCGGAAAGAATGTTGTCTGGATTGTTGAAGTTCGGATGGTTCGCAAGGTTAAACGCTTCGAATCTCAGTTCGAAATGCATACGCTCACGGATATTGAAGTCGCGACTAATTGCCGCGTCGACGTTTACGGCTCCCGGCCCGACGAGTGAGTCATTTCCCGCGTTGCCGAATGCTCCAATGGAATTTGGGGCATAGGCTGCAGGCGTGACCCATTGCAGCGTCTTGAGGTCACGCACATACGGGTTGCCGACCATATCAGGCCTGTCGAGACCGATGCCGGTCAGGGAGTTGTCCACTCCCGTGAAAGGTGTGAACCATGTGCCCGATCGTGCGGTGATGATGGGCGCCAGTGTCCAGGTGCCGACCAGCTTATCGAGCATGGAGCTCTTGAAACGCGGCGATTTGCCCACCGCGGAGATGTTCAATATCTGGCGGACGTCAAAGCCGCAGTTGCCGTGTTCGCCTTTCAGGTTGTTGGGGTCCTGGGTCTGCGCTCCTCCGATGTCGCCGATGAAATCGACATCGCTGATGCAGTGGGAATATGTGTAGTTTGCCAGGACTGTGAAATTGTGGCTGAAGCGGTGTTCTGCTTTCAGGAGGAGGCCCTCATAGCGTGCGACGCCTGCATCGTCGGCCTGGAAGATGTCAGAGTACGCTGCCCCTGCCACGGGATTCTGGAGGTACAGAACCCTTCGCTGGTCGAGGTTATCTGTTGAGGAGCAAGGATCTGCTCCGCAGGTTCCTGGGATAAAGACGCCAGCATTAATGTCTTCACCGCTCCAGACATGGACCGTAATGTTTCCGACATACCCGGCGGAGAACAACCACTCCTTGAAGGGCTGCACTTCATACGTCAAGTTCCATTGATGCGTGTAGGTCTGTTTACCTTGCAGAGGAAAGGTGATGTAGGTACCACCGACTGGAAAGTCAGCCGTCTTGGGAGGCGGCTGGGGCGAAGGGAACGGATTTCCGCCGGGATAGCCTGCATATGGATCTGTAAAGCCGCCGGCAGGACTGCTCAGCGTGATGGTTTTTCCCCAGGGCGCGTCGCCGGTTTGATCATTCCAGTAACCGAGGGCAAAGAGATCGTAGAAAAGGCCGTACCCGCCGCGCAGAACGTGGCGGCCGTTTCCATTGAGGTCCCAGGCGATGCCAGCGCGCGGTTCGAATTTCCAGTAGTTGTTTTTGGCGAAGCTATATGGAACTTGGGGATCTCCGGGAAACTGCAGGCCAGCTGGAGCGTTGGTGAATACATTGCTCGTGGTTCCCGCATTGAATGCCGCCTGAGAGAAATGATTCTGCTTATGGAAGATCTCATGGCCCCAGAGATTTGGCTCCCAGCGCATGCCCATTTGAGCAGTGACGGTCCGGCTCAAATGGACTACATCATGCAAGTAGGCTCCGTAGTAGTTTTGGCGGCCATCGAATCCCTGCTTGTTCCCCTGGACGAATGAGTTGGGAATGCCCAGCATGAAATCGACAAGTGCATCGTTTGTGGATTGTCCGTTGAAGGAGAAGATTCCTTCCCCATTTGTTGTGCCAAAACTCTTTTGCCAGTGGTTGATCCACTCACCTCCGAAAGAAAGATGGTGTTTTCCAATGGAGACATCGATATCGTCAGCCGCCTGGATGTTGTTCTGCCAGATATTGACGGGTGCGCACGTACCGCAGCCGACCGTGAAGTGGCCGCCAACTCCGACGCGCATATAGTTCTCAGCGGGCTGATAGACGTTCACGCCGATTGCGCCGAGACCGATAGCGTCAGGGGACGGACCTCGAGCTATCGTAAGTCTGGTGTACGCAGCGTGAAAGGCATTCACAACTGTTGGGCTCACTGTGTAGGTCTCGCCAAGTACAGCTGAAATGCTGTGATCGATAACGCCTCGCAGCCCGGTCAGGAGAATATTGGATTCGCTGAAGGGTCCTGGACTGTTGTAGTTCGCAAGGAATATGTGTCCGAACAGAGAGTGCTTTGCATTCAGGTTTGAATCTGCCCGGCCCACCATCTGACGCTCGCTTTGTGGTTCGGGAAGCGAGTAGACGATCTTGCCGCACGGGTCCGTCGCGACAGGGATGTACTTGAGAAGATTCAGTGCTTGTGGGTTGAATCGCGATGATGGAATCTGATTTCCGGCAAACGGCTGCCCCGTTTGTGGATCGATGAGCGTGCGGCCAGTACCGCTCGTCTGGCACCCAGCGCCCTCCAGTTCACTGAAGTCGCCGTCGAGTGCAGCGGCTGTGGGGACGAAGGCGAAAGACGATGGTGGCGCTGTGCGAGTGGATGTTTGTTGTAACCCGAAGAAGCCAAAGACGCGGTTCCTGAGAATGGGGGCGCCGAAGGTGCCGCCGTACTGATTTCGCTTCAGACTGTCCTGCTGCGTTGCGAAGTAGTCAATCGCATTGGCGTCGCCGTTGCGAACGAATTCGAACAGACTCCCGTGGAACTCATTGGTACCAGATCGCGTGACCGCGTTGACGACCGCGCCAGGATGCATCCCAAAGCGTGCTGAGAGAGCATTGGTCTCAACGCTAAACTCCTGAAGCGCATCGGGGAATGGCAGAGGCAGATTCACATTTTGAAGCGAGTCCATGTTCTCGCCGCCATCCAGGAGATAGAGCGTGCCGTTCGCCTGACCTCCCGCGACTGAGATTGCATCCGCGCTGAAGTAATTCTTGCTGCCGGTGAGATCGCTCATGCCATTTGCGGGCCCGATATCATTTGCCGCACCGGACAACATGATCAACTGAGTGGGTTGGCGCCCGTTCAGGGGCATTTCTACCATGCGAGCCTGATCGATCACCTGGGTGACAGATGATGTGTCGGTCTGGACCATAGCCGCATTCGAGTTCACTACGACCTGCTCTGTCGTTTCACCAAGCTTCAAGACCAGATTGAACTTCGGGCTCTCTCCGACTTGAAGGATGATGCCAGTCTGTACGTACGACGCGAATCCTTTCACTTCCACCTGAAGTTTGTAGGGACCGATGGGGAGTCCAGGGATGAGGAAGGTCCCGCTCTGATCGCTTCGAGCGGTACGAGCAGCATGCGTGTCTGTTTGAGTAGCAGTCACCGAAGCATCGGGAATGATCGCGCCTGAGGGGTCGGTCACCGTACCAGAGATCTGGGCGTTTGCGACCGCCTGCGCGCAGATCTTAGCGGGGAAGTTGATCAGCAGGCACTCGGCCGACAGGATCAACCACAGGAATCCATTTCCTATTTTCGCCATGATGGACCTCCGCTATGAGGAAACTTCTCGAACATGAAAGGTTTGCGATTGGGCGCTCGGGGACTCGAGTAGATCTTGTATCTCTGAAGCCGAATCTTCATCGAGATACACGGTTGTGTCGGCATGCGTACGCAGAATCGTAGAAGGACACTCTGTCGAAATCGATTCCTGCAGAGTACGCCGCACGATCGAGGCTTTTCGCTTTCCCGGGACAGAGACAATGAGCTTGGGAACTCTCAGCAATGTTGGAATCGTGAGTGTGATTGCGGTGTCCGGAACATCCTCTGGCGAGGCGAACCAGCCCTCTGCAGCCTGTTGCCGCCGACACACTGCATCAAGGTGAACAAGCTTGATGTCGAATGGATCGTAAAAGTTTGCTTCTGCAGGGTCATTGAATGCAAGGTGGCCATTTTCCCCGATTCCGAGCATGCAAATCTGCGGTTCAGCCGCTCGCAAGGCAGTACTGTAGTTGCGACACATCTTTTCGAGATCCGCGGCGTTTCCGTCAAGCTCCATGAACGACTTCATTTGCCCACGCTGCGGCAAGTTCTCACGAAGGTAAGCGTGAAAAGATGCTGGATGATTCGCGGGTAATCCGACGTAGTCATCCATGTGAAAACCCTGCACGCAATGCCATGGTAGCTGCTGGATCCGGCTCAGGGCCTCAAGCGCAACGAGTTGAGAAGCGCCTGTTGCGAAGATGACACCAAATGCTTTTCTTTCCTTCGCAGCATCCCTGAGTGCGCTTGCCACTGCACTCGCTGCCGACTGTCCCGCTTTCTCGCGGCTGGCGTGCACTTCCACTTTCAGGTGTCCGGAAGTTGCGACATAGGGACGCTGCACAATTTGGCTCATCATGCCCTCTTCTGCTCAAACGCTTCAGGAAAGTGGTGAAATCAGAAGCTGAACTTTGCGCCGAATTGCAGCTGTCTTTGGTTGAGCGCAGTGCTCGTGATTACCGCAGTGGAACCCTCTCCATCGTCGATGTAGTTATCCGGCTGAGAGAATGCTGCATGGTTGAAGGCATTGAAGGATTCGATACGAATCTCGATGTTCTGTCGCTCGGTGAGATTAAAAACTTTGCGAAGAGCAAGATCGGTCGACACTGCTCCGGGGCCAATCAGAGTGTTTTTCCTCGCGTTGCCGAACGTATAGGGTTGAGGAAGCGGGAAGCAATTCACATCGAACCAATTGTTGATGCTTCGTTTCCCAGAAGGTAGATTGCCATCGCACACCTGATCTGAGCGGGTTGCGCCGAAAGAGCCTGTGTTGGAAGGGTCGTATCCGATCCAGGGCGACATGTAGAAGCCGGTATGCATGGTGTAGATTCCACCGAGGTGCCATCCGCCGAACACTTCGTCTTCCAACTTGTTCGCACCCAGTACCGCGTGCCCAGAACCCAGAGGGAGAACGTAGTCAAAGCTGGTTACCCAGCGCAGCTTTTGGTCGAAATCAGATCGCCCGCGCTCATTACTCGTGTCCCAACTGTTCTGCGGAGTGGGGGACGAGCAGCAGATCTCAGGGAAGTCGTTCATCGATTTGCTCCAAGTGAACGCGCTGAGCAGACTCAGCCCATGAGAGAGCCGCTTCTCCACCTTTGCATCGAGGCCGTTGTAGCTTGAATTGCCCACATTCTCCATGGCATTGAAGCCGGAGTACTGAGGCATGGGGCGTCGTGGTTGAATATCGCCCGGCCCTGGCGTTTTGACTTGATTGCGATCAAACACGGATTGCAGGTGAGTCGCTTTAGAGCCCACATAGGCGACCTCAAGCAGGAGGTTGCCAGGGAACTGCTGCTGGATGTTGAGATTCCACTCATCGAGAGTCGCGGCATGAAGATGAGTGTTGTACCCACTCGCCGAAACACTTACAGCCTCGCCGGTGATTTTGTTGAGGTCAAACTCCAGGGGAGGAAATCCGCCCGACACCGTAAGGTTGGTCTTCGAACCATCTGTCAGACTGTTCGATTGATCGACAAAGGGAGCGTTGTACGCAAGCTGAAAGGGAGTTGAGGTGCGAACTTCCTGATTCGCGTAGAAGCGCCCGTATCCGGCTCGAACAACCGTGTTCTTAAATAAGCTGTAGGAGAACCCGAGGCGCGGAGCGAAGTCAAAATGATCAACCGTAACCAGACCTCTTGTTGCGCCATTCACGCCGGCTGGAACGAGCTTCTGCGTTGTGTAGTCAAAATTGCTCTGTTTGTCGTCTGGTTCATAGATAGGAGTGACGTAGTCGTAACGCAGACCTGCGTTGATAGCAAATTTTGGTGAGACCTTGAAGTCATCCTGAATGAAGCCACCATATGTGTTCTGACGATTGTGCACGGTGATGGCATTCGAAATATCTCCCTGGGTCGGGAGGCCAAGCAGCGCGTCAGCCACAGCACTTCCATTCCCGTCCCCGGGGAAATCGGAAGTGAACGCGCCGTTGAACCGGAATCGGCCATTCGGATCGCCGTCTTGCAGGATCGCAAAGAAGCTGCGATGGAACTGAGCGCCCGCCTTGATGCTGTGTCTTCCTCGAATCATGCTCAACGTATCGCCGTATTGGAGCTCCATGTTCGCTCCGTACACCGGAAAGAAACCGGGCAGGCCGATGCGTTGAACTCCGCTGATTTGGAACAGAGTCAGGCCTGCCGTTTTTGGATTGTAAGTCACACCCGGAACCGTATATTCGGAGGTTGGGGCTTGCAGACCGTAGGCTGGTACCCCGGACGAATATGTTTGCCGGCTGAATCCGATGCGCACGTCGTTTACCTTGGTCGGGCTTATCGTGATGGTGTGACCGATAGCCGCGCCATGCGTATCGTTCAGCCCGATACCCTGACCACGACCTCCGTTTGCCAGACCTGGAAGCGGCGTAACCTGCGATGCGCTGCCGTGACTTTGTGAATAGCGTACGAAAAACAACTGTCGCTGCGTAAGTTGACTATCGACGCGTATGTCTCCCTGGTGAATGGTCTGCTTGGATGGGTCGACCTGAACATAGTTGTTTCCCGATGCACCAGGTACATTTGGGGCTGGAAAAAGCTTCAGGTAGTTATGAGCGATAGGGTCCCATCGATCGACTGGAATAATATTTCCCGGAAATGGATCGCGCGAGACGACCTGCCCACTCGGATCGAGCACGGTGGTTGCAGGGTCATAGATTGGGCCGTCCAGGGCGCTGAAGTCACCGCCAACCTCCGCAGGCGTGGGAACGGTTGAGAAATCGATGTTCGATGTCGAAACGCGGGATCCCTGGTAGTCCACAAAAAAGAACAACTTGTCTCGCAAAATCGGACCGCCTACCGTACCCCCGAATTGGTGCTGGCTGAAAGGCGCCTTGGATGAATCAGGAGCTTCAAAGTATTGACGCGCGTCCAGTGCAGCGTTACGAGCGAACTCGAAGGCCGAACCGTGAAAAGCGTTCGATCCGGACTTGATGGTTGCGTTGATGACTGCGCCGCCGCTGCGTCCAAACTCGGCCGAGTAGTTGCTTGTCTCAACCTTGAACTCGGCTATTGCGTCGACATTCGTTTGCAGCACGTTCTGGCCATTGTCGTTTGAATTGTTGTCGACACCATCGAGAATGTAGTTATTGAGCATTCCCCGCATGCCGTTCACAGCGAAGTTGCCGCCGGCATTGCCGTTGGAGGAAGACGAGTATCCATTTAGCGAACTGCCTTCTTTGAGCTTGATGACCCCGCTTGTAAGGCTGACCAACTGGGTGTAGTCGCGCCCATTCAGTGGCAGTTCAACAATCTGTTTGCTGTCGATGACCTGCCCCAGCTCAGAGGAGTCGGCCTGAAGCATGGGCGGCGCTTCACTGACAATGACTTGTTCCTGGACCGAGCCGACCTGCAGCGTGAAGTCGACGCGCAGGCGGTCTTGAACTCGCAGCACGACTCCGTTACGAGTTTCGGATTTGAACCCAGGGCCGTTCACATTCACGGAGTAGTTCCCGATCGGTAGCGGTGTTGCAGTGTACGTGCCGTCGGAGTTCGTCTTGACTATCGTCTTTGTGTTCCTGTCGACATCGGTGATTGTCACCACCACGCCGGCCGCGGTCGCGCCGCTTGGGTCCACAACTGTCCCGAGGATGGTTGCCGTATCGGTTTGAGCGCGCAAGGGGATCTGGGCGATGACTGAAAACAGAAGGCACCCGAGCGCGATCCTGACGATGGAGAACAGTTGTTGGCGTCCACTGCCTGAATGACGCCGAGCCACGAGCAGGCTATGACGGGAACAGCGAGATGCATCACCGATAGTCACGTTCTTATTCCTTTCTGTTGCAGCGGCCTTTTTCCTTTGAAAGTTTGCATCTGAGCTTCACGGTAAGCGGGCGGATGCAACGTGAAGCAATCGCACGGGCATTTAGAGGTGATCGCCGCAGCCGATCGGGCTGATGTGGATAAAGGGGTCTCGACGATTACCGCCGCGATGTTAGGGAGGTTTTGGCCTCTCTCCTCGCATGTTCTGTTCTCGATTTCCATAAACAGCCGGAGTTCGATTGGTGCTCATTCGACCATAAAACCGGATTGGTGTCGAGAAAAATTCGTCACAAAATTGGACTATTTTTCATGAAATTTATTCATAAATTTCATAACTTTCAGCCTCTTTTCA
>Ga0207695_10005366_pt1 | contig 17039 bp, 13 predicted proteins | sample KBSC54metaG_FD_184354 | JGI IMG/M metagenome (GOLD analysis project Ga0207695, IMG submission 184354) | Corn rhizosphere microbial communities from Kellogg Biological Station, Michigan, USA - KBS C5-4 metaG (SPAdes) (version 2) | ecosystem: Host-associated > Plants > Roots > Rhizosphere > Soil... | reverse complement strand
CGCCAGCCGCTCGGGGGCCGGGCCGCCCGCCAGGGGGATCAGGGTGGTGACCGCCGCATAGAACCCCAGCCCCAGCAGCGGTCCGCCGCCGCCGTTCCACGCCAGCGCCAGCTCGCGGCGGAAGATCAGCGCCAGCGGCCTCACGCGGCCAGCTCCACCGTCCGGGCCGCCACCGGAAGCGGATCGTGCACCGCCGCCAGCACCAGGCCGCCCCGGCTGAGGTGGCGGGTCATCACCTGGCCGAACAGGTCGCGGTGGCGCGTATCGAGAGGCGCCAGCGGCTCGTCCAGCAGCCAGAGCGGGCGCGGGCTGGCGATCAGTCGGGCCAGGGCCACGCGCCGCCGCTGCCCGGCCGAGAGCTTGCGCACCTCCAGGTCGAGCAACCGCTCCAGCCCCAGTTCGGCGGCGGCGGCGAGCGCGGCTGGCGCGTCGCCGCCGGTCCAGAGCACCTGGAACATCAGTTCGGCGCGGGCCGAGCGTGCCGTTTTCAGCCCATCCAGGTGGCCGAGCAGGTGGATGCCCCGCCTGCGCGCGGTGTCCGTGTCGAGTGCTCCCGCGGCGCCGGCGAAGCCGATTTCGCCGGCCGTCGGCTGAATGAAGCCGGCGACGGCGCGCAGCAGGCTGGTCTTGCCAGCGCCGTTGGCCCCCGTCAGCGCCACCGCCTCGCCGGCGGCGAGCGCAAGTTCGAAGCCGCGGAACAGCATCCGGTCCCCGCGCTGCACGGCGAGGCCCTCGATCGAGAGGGACGTGATCACGCGACGGTTCCTCCCACGCCCTCAAGCGCGCCTCTCCCCATGAACGGGGCTTCCGGATTCACACAATTGCCCGCACGGTTCCTTCTCCCCTCGCGGGAGAAGGAACCGCCGCGCCGCTGCGCAGATGTGTGAATGCCGACGGTTCCCGGGCGGAGCGATACCGGAGAGGATGAAGACATCGAAACCGCAGGAGGCGCCAAACGCATGACCAAATCGCCGCCCACAGCCCGGCTTGCATGGACGGCGGCGGGGCTGGCGGCTATGAGGGCGGCGGCCGCAGCCGGGACGCCATCTTGGCCCCTGCGCGGCGCTGGGCCGGACGCTGTGTGTCCGGCCTGATCAGCGCGCGATCCCGGTACCGATTTTCGGGCGGCCTTGAACAGGGAAGGACCCTCGCATGGCGTCGTCGGACAGCCTCAACACCCGCCGCGAACTCACGGTCGGAAAGAACACCTACCATTACTACAGCCTGCCGGCGGCGGAAGACGCCGGCCTGGCGGGCGTCTCGCGCCTGCCGGTATCGATGAAGGTGCTGCTGGAGAACCTGCTGCGGTTCGAGGACGGCGTCTCGGTCGGCGACGACGACCTGAAGGCCATGGCCGCCTGGCTGGAGAACAAGGGCCGGGTCGAGCACGAGATCAGCTTCCGCCCGGCGCGGGTGCTGATGCAGGACTTCACCGGCGTTCCGGCGGTGGTGGACCTGGCGGCGATGCGCGATGCGCTGGCCAAGCTGGGCGCCGACCCGGCCAAGATCAATCCGCTCGCCCCCGTCGACCTGGTCATCGACCACTCGGTCATGGTCGACCACTTCGGCACCGCCAAGGCGTTCGGGGAGAACGTCGACAAGGAGTACGAGCGCAACCTGGAGCGCTACCGGTTCCTGCGCTGGGGCTCGTCGGCGTTCAACAACTTCCGCGTCGTGCCGCCCGGCACCGGCATCTGCCACCAGGTGAACCTGGAATATCTCGCCCAGACCGTCTGGACCGCCGAGATCGGCGAGGCCACCGTGGCCTATCCTGACACCGTGGTCGGCACCGACAGCCACACCACCATGGTCAACGGCCTGTCGGTTCTCGGCTGGGGCGTCGGCGGCATCGAGGCCGAGGCGGCCATGCTGGGCCAGCCGATCCCGATGCTGATCCCTGAGGTGATCGGCTTCCGCCTGAGCGGCGCCCTGCCGGAAGGGGCCACCGCCACCGACCTCGTGCTCACCGTCACCCAGATGCTGCGCAAGAAGGGCGTGGTGGGCAAGTTCGTCGAGTACTTCGGCCCTGCCCTCTCGTCCCTGACCATCGAGGACCAGGCCACCATCGCCAACATGGCGCCCGAATACGGCGCCACCTGCGGCTTCTTCCCGGTCACGCAATCGACCATCGACTACCTGGCCGCCACCGGCCGCGCGCCCGAGCGCGTCGCCCTGGTCGAGGCCTACGCCAAGGCCCAGGGCCTGTGGAGCGAGCCGGGCCAGGCCGAGCCGGAGTTCTCGGACACCATCGAGCTCGACCTTTCCACCGTCGTGCCTTCGCTCGCCGGACCGAAGCGGCCGCAGGACAAGGTGGCGCTGAGCGCCGCGGCCGCCGAGTTCCGCGGCGCCCTGCACGGCGAGTTCGGCAAGGACGAGGGCAACAGCGGGGCGCGGGTGGCGGTCAGCGGCGAGGACCACGACCTCGGCAATGGCGACGTGGTGATCGCCGCCATCACCTCCTGCACCAACACCTCCAACCCCAGCGTGCTGCTGGCCGCCGGCCTGCTGGCCAAGAACGCGGTGGCCAAGGGCCTGAAGACCAAGCCCTGGGTGAAGACCTCGCTGGCCCCGGGCTCACAGGTGGTCACCGACTACCTGCTGAAGGCCGGCCTGCAGAAGCCCCTCGACGCGCTCGGCTTCAACCTGGTGGGCTACGGCTGCACCACCTGCATCGGCAACTCCGGCCCGCTGGCCGAGCCGATCTCCAAGGCGATCCAGGACGGCGACCTGGTGGCGGCCTCGGTGCTGTCGGGGAACCGCAACTTCGAGGGCCGGGTCAATCCGGACACCCGCGCCAACTACCTGGCCTCGCCGCCGCTGGTGGTGGCCTACGCGCTGGCGGGCTCGATGCTGATCGACCTCGACACCGACCCGCTCGGGATCGGCAAGGGCGGCAAGCCCGTCTACCTGAAGGACATCTGGCCCACTACCGACGACATCAAGGCGCTGCAGACCAAGGTGGTCACCAAGGCCATGTTCGCGAGCCGCTACGGCGACGTGTTCAAGGGCGACAAGCACTGGCAGTCGATCGACGTGGCCGGTGGCCAGACCTACGCCTGGGACATCGGCTCGACCTACGTCCAGAACCCGCCCTACTTCGAGGGCCTGACCATGACCCCCGAGCCGATCACCGACGTGATCGAGGCGCGGGTCCTGGGCATCTTCGGCGACTCCATCACCACCGACCACATCAGCCCCGCCGGCAACATCCGCAAGGCGTCGCCGGCCGGCGAGTACCTGAGCGAGCACCAGGTCAGCCAGGCGGACTTCAACTCCTACGGCGCCCGCCGCGGGAACCACGAGGTGATGATGCGCGGCACGTTCGCCAACATCCGCATCCGCAACCGCATCACCCCCGACATCGAGGGCGGGGTGACCAAGCACTACCCGTCCGGCGAAGTGATGCCGATCTACGACGCGGCCATGCGCTACAAGGCCGAGGGACGACCGGCGGTGATCTTCGCCGGCAAGGAATACGGCACCGGTTCATCGCGCGACTGGGCGGCCAAGGGCACCAAGCTGCTGGGCGTGCGGGCCGTGATCGCCGAGAGCTACGAGCGCATCCACCGCTCGAACCTGGTCGGCATGGGCGTGCTGCCGCTGCAGTTCATCCATGACGGCTGGCAGCGGCTGGGCCTCACCGGCGAGGAAATCGTCTCGATCCGCGACCTGGAGGACATCGCCCCGCGCAAGCAGCTGATGGTGGAGCTCTACCGCGCCTCGGACGGCAAGATCGCCCGCTTCCCGGTGCGCTGCCGGATCGATACGCCCACCGAGCTCGAATACTACCGGCATGGCGGGGTGCTGAATTTCGTTCTGCGCAATCTCGCCAAAGCTTCATGAGGCTCACGGCTTAGTGAACCGCCTGGGCGGAAAACTCCGACTAAGACCCTCCCGATGAAACGGGGCCCCTGGCTTTTCGCGGCGGTGCTGAGCTTTGGCGTGTGGGCGGGCTCGGCGCTCGCCCGGCCGCCCGTGGTCGTGGAGCTGTTCACCGCCCAGGGATGCTCGTCCTGCGGCCGGGCCAGCGAATATGTCGACACCCTGGCGGACCAGGCCGGCGTGCTCGCCCTGACCTACGCCGTGGACTACTGGGACTACCTTGGCTGGAAGGACACCTTCGCCAAGCCCGAGTTCTCGGAGCGGCAGCGGGCCTACGCCCGGCGCCTGGGCGTGGCGGAGGTCTACACCCCGCAGGTGGTGGTGGACGGACGCACCCAGACGGCCGGCGTCAAGCCGCGCGAGGTCGACCGGCTGGTCCGCGACGCCCGCCACGCGCCGGTGGATTCGCCGGACATGCGGTTCCGCAGCGGTGATCGGGTGGCGGTGGGGTCCGGGCGCGCGCCGCGCGGCGGGGCGGAGGTGTGGCTGGTGCGCTACGACCCGCGCCAGCAGAAGGTCGACATCACCGACGGCGACAACCGCGGCCAGTCGGTGGTCGAGCGCAACGTCGTGGTCCAGATCGAGCGCCTCGGCGCCTGGCGCGGCCGGCCTCTGCTGCTGCGCCTGCCGCCGCCCCCGGCGGACGGCCTCGATACGGTCGTGCTGCTGCAGGGCCAGGATGGCGGGCGTATCCTCGGCGGGATGATCCAGCCGCACTGACGGCATCGTCCCTTCTCCCCTCGCGGGAGAAGGAACTACGCCGCCGGCCCGAAAACAAAACCCCGCGGCCGAGACCACGGGGTTCTGTTCTTAGAGGGCAAAGTGTCGGCTAACCGGACCCCACGATCCAGGGGGGCTGGGGGGGCTGTTCAGGATCCGGGACCAGCGAGGCTCCCGATCAGCCGACGATGCGAATATCGGGGGGCATACGGGCGGGGGCGCGACCGAAATAAGGTCTTTTTGCGGCGGAACATGAAATGAGATTCATGTTTCGCAAACCATGTTGCCGCCTTGGCTCTCGCCAAGCCGGAATTCTGCCGTTAGATTTTTGTCATATGGGTCTCGATCCGCCGATAACGCCCAGTCGAGCCGTGACGTTTTTCGAACGTCGCGAGCTCGATCGTCTCCTTAGACTGTACGGACGCAAGGTGGCCGAGGGCGAATGGCGAGACTATGCCATCGACGGGCTGAGGGACTCCGCCGTGTTTTCGGTGTTCCGGCGCGCCTCCGAAGCGCCGCTCTACCGCATCGAAAAGCACCCGGCGCTGGCCCGTCGCCAGGGCGCCTGGGCGGTGGTCAGCCAGGCGGGGATGATCCTGCGCCGCGGCCACGAGCTGGAGCAGATGCTGCGGTTCTTCGAGCCCACCGGCCGGCTGGCGGTAATCGACTAGAGGGGCGGCGCGGTCCCTGCTCGGTAGGGGCCCGTTTACCGGAGCTGTCCAAATTCAGGACACGCCCGCGCCTTCGCCTTTCAGGGAAGCCACATCATGTCCTGCGACGCCGTCGCCTTTTCCGCCCTGCTGTGGCTGGCCTCGACCAGCCCGGCCGCGCCCCCGCACCTCAGCTTCGCCGCCGCCACGGCCGAGGCGGCCACCCCGCCGTCGGTGGCGCAGGAGGCGCTGTTCGTCGACATCGTGCATCGGGCCGGCCAGCTGAAGGCGCAGGCCGAGGCCTATGAGAACGGCCCGCTGGACGGCGCGCTGGACCATCTGGCCGGCTTCGACGCCTTCAGGAGCCAGGTCGCCGAGCTCGCGACCCTGGACATGCAGGGTCACACCCTGCTCGCACAGCGCGGCTACACCGACGACCTGAAGTGCATCCTGAAAGGCATCTCGCAGGACCTGCCGGTGAAGATGCAGGCGCTCGAGTCGGCCGGCGACGCCAAGGCCCGGCACGACGCCCTGGCCGACATGTTCTACCTGCTGCGCGACAACGTCGAGGTGATCACCGCCCCGCCGCAGCCGGCGGCCTGATCGCGGCCGCTTCGGTCAGAGCCTCCGACACCAGGCCAGGGGTCAGGAGCTGCGGCAGGACCCTGGGGGGCCCGCCGACCGCGGCATAGACGAGGTAGAGCGGCACGCCCACGCGCCCCTGGGCCGCCAGCGCCTGGGCGATGGCCGCGTCGCGGTTGGTCCAGTCGCCCACCATGTACACCGCCCCGGACCGCCGGAACGCTGCGGCCGTGTCGGCCGTGGACAGTGCGACGCGTTCGTTGACCTGGCAGGTGACGCACCAGGCGGCGGTGAAATTGACCAGCACCGGCCTGCCCTCGGCCTGCAACGCCGCCAGGCGCTCGGCGCTGTAGGGAACGGACGGAACCTCGGCCGCGGCCGCTGCGGCGGTCCCCGCCGGCGGGCCGGCGGCCTGGCGCGCGCCGACGACGGCCACGAGGGCAAGCGCCAGGACGCCCAGCGCCGGAACTGCGATCGCCCAGGCCCGCCGCCCCTGCGCCTCGCGACGCTGGGCGGCGCCCCAGAGCCAGGCGGCGAAGGCGACCGCGAGCGCGCCGGCAAGGATCCGCGCCAGTCCCTCCTGGCCGGCCTGCACCGACACCACCCAGGCGAGCCATGCCGCCGCCCCGTACATCGGGAACGCCAGCACCTGGCGCAGCACGGTCATCCAGCCGCCGGGCCGCGGCAGCAGGCGGATCAGCGGCGGGCTGAACGCCAGCGCCGTGAACGGCAGGGCGAAGCCGAGGCCGAGCGCCGCGAACACCGCCAGGGAGACCGGCGCCGGCTGGGTCAGGGCGTAGCCGAGCGCCGGGCCCATGAAGGGCGCGGTGCAGGGCGCGGCGACCACCACCGCGAGGCCGCCGGTGAAGAGCGAGCCCAGCAGGCCGCCGCGCGAGGCCAGCCCCCCGCCCAGGCCCTGGGCGGACGTTCCGATCTCGTAGAGGCCCGAGAGGTTCAGCGCGGCGGCCAGCATGATCAGCGCAAGCGCGCCGGTGATCTGCGGCGTCTGCAACTGGAAGCCCCAGCCCACCGCCTGGCCGGCTGCGCGCGCCGCCAGCAGCAGGCCGGCGAGGACCAGGAAGGTCGCCAATACGCCGACGGCGAAGGCCAGGCCCTGCATCCGGGCGCCCTTCGCCTCGCCCCCGTGGCCGGCAAAGGCCGCGGCCTTCATGGACAGCACCGGCAGGACGCAGGGCATCAGGTTCAGGATCAGCCCGCCGAGGAACGCCAGCACCATGGCCCGCAGCGTCGTGACAGCCGACGCCTCTCCACCCCCGGCGCCCGCCCTGGGCGGTCCAAGTCCGAACGTACCGACGGGCGGCGGCCCCGGCCGGGCGGTCACCTCGAACGCCTGGCCATCGCCCGTCGAGACCACGCCCTGGATCTGCGCCGGCGTGGCGGCGGGCGCGCCCGGCAGGCTCTGCGCCCGGGCGACGGTGAACGACAGGCCGGACTGGCCCAGTTCCACCGTCTGCGGCGCCGACTGGTCGATGACCCCGCCCTCGAACGGATAGAAGTAGGCGTCCGTGGTGGCCCGCGCGGCCGCGTCGGGCGCCGCGACGGCGATGCGGAGCTTGCCGGCGACGATGTCGAAACTGGTGGCAAGCCCGCTGGGCTTGGGCGCGTCGGCAAGCGTGCGGGCGATCTTCGCGCCCCAGGCCGGGTCGGCCGGCGCGGCCCCGGCGACGATCGGGATGTCCAGGGCGACGGTGGAATCTTGCGGCACGCAGATGTCGGCGCAGACCAGGAACGCGGCGGCGGCGCCGAGATGCGCCGTGGTGCCGGGTGTGGCGTCCGCCGGAACCTCGATCGGGACGGGCAGCAGCACCTCGCCCCGGTAGCCGTAGTTCATCAGCGGGCCGAGCGGCAGGCGCTCGGGGGCGGGCCAGACGATGTCGCCGGCCCGCCAGCCGGGCGGCAGCGTCCAGGCGATCTTGGTCGCCTCGCCGGCGTCGCCCGGGTTGCGCCAGTAGGTGTGCCAGCTGGGATCGATGCGCTGGACCAGCGCCACATACACCGTGGAGCCGGGTGTCGCGCCCGCGGTCTGGGCGGCTAGCCGGGCGTGGACGTGCTGGGGGCCGAACGACGGCTGGGCCCGCGCCCAGCCGGCCAGGCCGGCGAGCGCCAGCGCCAGGACGGCGATCAGTGTGCGCAAAGGCATGGCGCTGCTATACGGCGCCTTCCACGGTCAGGCCAACGGACTGGACGCCGCGGCGTCGCCGGCCTTCACTGACGATTCGCGCCCGGCCCAAGGAGACCTGAATGCCCGCCCGCTTCGACGACATCGAGATCGGCCAGGTGATCCCGCTGGGCGTGACCCGGATCGAGCCGGAGATGCTGGCCGCCTTCGTGGCCGGTTTCGCGCCAGGCTGGACCGTGGACCGCGGCGCGCCGGACGCGATGATCTACGCCCTCTGGGCGCGGCTCGACGCCGAATGCGACGCCTTCGACCAGAGCAAGCGGCTGGGGGTCGACGCCCTGCGCTGGATGCGCAATCCGCCGGCCGGGGAAAGCGTCCGTGGCCGGATGACCATCATGGGCAAGGACGACGTGGGAGACGGCAAGGGCATCGTGTTCGCCCAGCACGACCTGCTCGACGAGGCCGGCCGCCTGGTGTTCTCGTGCCTGACGCGGAGCGTGCACGCGCGGTAGGCGATGGACGCCATACCCCGAGTGCTCAGGTCTATCGGCAACCCTCTCGCCGTTCACGGGGAGAGGTCCCGGTACGGGGACGGCCTCTCCGCTGCCCCACACCCTCAATCTTCGAACGACGGCGGGACGCCGTTGCCCCCACCTCACCGCTCCCATGATGTGGGAGCGGGTCACTGACAGGGAGGTGCTTGAGGGCTGTCGTCAGTTCGGGCGGTTGGCTGGGGCCGGGGCCTGAACAGCGCCCTGCTCCATGGCCTGGGCGGCGATGGCGTAGGTGATCAGACGGTCCCAGCCGGACAGCGACATCAGGTGGGCGTAGATCTGCTGCAGGGCGCCGTTCTCGAACAGCTCGCGCAGCTTCTCGGCCGACAGGGCCTTCAGCTTCTCTTCCGACACGGCATAGTATTCCGCCACCGGCTGCACTTCACCGGGCGTGCCGTCCGGGTTCGGCGGGGTGTAGGTGGCGCGCTTGACCTCGAACAGGTCGAGGTCCCGCAACAGCTGGACGAACGACTCGGTGCGCCGGCCCTCGCCCTCGAAATCGTGGCAGAACTGGATGCAGCCGTTGGTGTACTCGGTGGGCTCGCCCTTGGCGTCGAAGAAGGCGAGGTCATAGTCCTCGCCGAGCATCGAGGCGGCGCGGTCGATGCAGACCACCATGTTGGTCCGCGTCTCGTCGGCGGCCAGCACGAACGGGTAGCGGCGGATGTAGGCGGGAATGTAGGCGCCCATCTGGAATGCGCCGTCGGGGGCGATGAACAGGTTGCGCTCGGACACGCCCATCACCGCCAGAGGCTGGTACTTTTCGCCCGCAAAGATGATCGGATAGCTGAGGCCCGCCACCTGGAACTCGGTGACCGTCAGCGGCACCACGTGCGAAGCCGCCGCGAAGCCGAACGGCTTGTCCATGCGCCGCAGGCCGAGCTTGGCGTGGGTGTCGCGCGAAAGCGGTTCGGGCTTGGAATAGAACAGGACGGCGCCGGTGATATCGGGGCGGCCGGGCGGGGGCGCGGGAGGGATGGCCATGGAATCCGATAGGGCTGGAGGAGTGGGCGGCGGCTTCTAGCCCATCAGGGGTGGCGCCGCAATGCGACCGGCGGACTTGCGCCGGCCCGCGCTCGGCGTTCAATGCGGCTTATTTCCGAGGGAGCTGCATTTCATGCCGATCTACTACCCCGACATCCTCGAGCAGAGGACCGAGCCGCGCACCTTCACCTTCGGGGACAAGGACGTGATGCTCTACGCCCTGGGCATCGGCCTCGGCGCCGACCCCATGGACCCGAAGGAGCTGCCCTTCGTCTACGAGAGCGGCCTGAAGGTGGTGCCGACCGCGGTGACGGTGCTGGCCGCCGGCGGCGGGGGCAGCCGGGCCGCGGCCGCCGAGTCGGCGCAGCGGGCGAACCCTCCGGGCTTCCGGATCAGCGAGATCAACTACCTGATGATGCTGCACGGCGAGCAGAAGATCGAAATCCACAAGCCGCTGCCGGTCACCGGGACCTTCACCGCCGAGGGCCGGACGGTCGGCGCCTGGGACAAGGGCAAGGACAAGGGCGCGGTGGTGGTCAACGAGACGGTCTGGATCGACGAGGCCGGCGACAAGGCGGTCACCCTGACCGGCGCCATGTTCGCCCGGGGCGACGGCGGCTTCGGCGGCCCGACGGAGGGCGCGCCGGTCCCCCACGCCGTGCCGACGCGCGCGCCGGACCTGTCGGTCGACATGACCACCCAGCCGGGCCAGGCGCTGCTCTACCGCCTGAACGGCGACCGCAACCCGCTGCACGCCGACCCGGCGATCGCCAAGGCCGCCGGGTTCGGCCGGCCGATCCTGCACGGGCTGTGCGTCTACGGCCTGACCTGCCGGGCGGTGATGCAGGAGATGATCGACTACGACGTGGACCAGATCGTCAGCCACCAGGTGCGGTTCTCCTCGCCGGTCTACCCCGGCGAGACCATCACGGTGGACCTGTGGCGCGACGGCAAGGAGATTTCGTTCGAGGCGCGCGTGAAGGCGCGCAACGTCACGGTCATCAAGAACGGCCTGACCGTCCTCAGATAGCCAGGTTGCGCGCCAGCCAGACGAGATGGGGCCGCAAGGGATGGTCCGGCGGCAGCGCCGGGTGCTCGAAGTCGAGCTCCGGCGCCCGCAACATCCCGGCGCGCCCCATCACCGCCTGGGAGCGCAGGTTGACGACGCTGGTGTAGGCGAAGGCCTCCTTCAGTCCGCAGCGGGCAAAGGCGTCCTGGATCGCGCCGCGCGCGGCTTCCGACGCATAGCCGACGCCCCAGGCGGCGCGCGCCAGGCGCCAGCCGACCTCGAATCCAGGCCCCACCGGCACGCCGGCGCCGATCTGCATCAGCCCCACCGAGCCAACCAGCTCGCCGGTGTCGCGCCGGGCCACCGCCCAGCGGCCGAAGCCGTGCTTGTCGATGTGGGCCGTCGCCCGGTCGATGTAATCGGTGGACTGGGGTCCGGTGAGCACGCCGCCGAGAGGCTCCATCACCTCTGGATCGGCGCTCATGGCCGCGAACGGCACGCGGTCGTCGTCGATCCAGGGGCGCAGAACCAGCCGGACGGTCTCGATCACGTCGGGCGACCTCCTGTGAGCGCGCCGTAGAGGTCCGGCCGCCGGTCGCGGAAGAAGCCCCAGGCTGCGCGGTGGGCGGCCAGGAAGTCCAGATCAAACGTCGCCGCGATCACGCCCTCGTCGTCGCGGCCCAGCGCCGCGACCAGGTCGCCGCGATGGTCGCTGATGAAGCTGGAGCCGTAGAACCGCTGGCCGCCGCCGGGATAGCCCGCCCAGGGCTCGAAGCCGGTGCGGTTCGAGCCCACCACCGGAATCACGTTCGAGACCGCATGGCCCTGCATCGCGCGGCGCCAGGGGGCGGCGGTGTCGAGCGTGGGATCGTGCGGCTCCGACCCGATGGCGGTGGGGTAGAGCAAGGCCTCTGCGCCCATCAGGGTCATGGCCCGTGCGGCCTCGGGGAACCACTGGTCCCAGCAGACGCCGATGCCGATGCGCCCGAACCGGGTGTCCCAGACCCGAAAGCCGGTGTCGCCCGGACGGAAGTAGTACTTCTCCTGGTATCCCGGCCCATCGGGGATGTGGCTCTTGCGGTAGACCCCCAGCGGCGAGCCGTCGGCGTCGACCATCACCAGGCTGTTGAAATAGTGCGGGCCCTCGCGCTCGAAGATCGAGATCGGCAGCACCACGCCCAGCTCGCCCGCCAGCGGCGCCAGGGCGGTCACGCAGGGGTGTTCGCGCCAGGGATGGGCCTGGGCGAACCAGCGCTCCTCCTGGGCGACGCAGAAGTAAGGGCCCTGGAACAGCTCGGACGGCTGGATCACCTGGGCGCCCAGCCCGGCCGCCTCGCGGATCAGCTCGCGCGTCTTGTCGATGTTGGCCGCCAGGTCCTCACCGTAGGAGGCCTGGACGGCCGCCAGGGTGATTTCACGCGCCATCAGGCCGGCTCCTCGCGGCTGATGCAGTGGAACGAGCCGCCGCCGGTCAGCAGGGCGCTGGAAGGCAGTCCGATCACCTGGCGATCCGGAAACAGCATCTGCAGCGCCTCCACCGCCATGCCGCCTGGACGATCATTGTAGATGGGAACCAGCACGGCGCGATTGGCGATGATGAAATTCATGTGCGAAGCGGGCGCCCAGATCCCGTCTGCGCCTTTCACCCGCCCCGGCGCCGGTATCCGCATCACCGTCAGGGATCGGCCGGCCGCATCCCTGGCGCCGGCCAGGACCCTGGCGGCCGAATCATAGACGTCGGCGTGCGGGTCCTGGGCGCCGAAGGCCACCGGCAGAGCCACCACGCCGGGCGCGACGAACCGCGCCAGGTTGTCCACATGGCCGTCGGTGTGGTCGTTGAGCAGGCCGTCGCCGAGCCAGACCGTCCTGCGCGCGCCCAGGGACTGTTTCAGCGCCGCCTCGGCCACGGCCTCGGTCCAGCCGCGGTTGCGGTTGGGGTTGAGCAGGCACTGGCGTGTGGTCAGGATCGTGCCTTCGCCGTCGTGGTCCAGGGCGCCCCCTTCGAGCACGAAGTCGTGGCGGGTGACCTCGGCCCCCGCGGCCGCGCCGATCTGCTCGGGGACGGTCTCGTCTCCCTCGAGGACATACTTTCCGCCCCAGCCGTTGAAGCGGAAGGCGCTCGCGTGGGAGGGGTCGAGGAAGACCGGGCTGGTGTCGCGCAGCCAGACGTCGCCGAACCGGCCCTCGACGATCTCGATGTTCGCCACGCCCCCCAGCAGCCGCTCGGCGGCGGCCCGCGCGCCGCAGACCATCAGCCGCACGCGCTCGCCGCCCGGCTCCGCGAGCGTCCGCGCCAGGGCGGCGACTTCGGCCTGGGCCGCGTCGAGGTCCTCCTGCCAGAGCTCGGCATGGCTCGGGAAACCGAGCCAGGTGGCGCGGTGGGGAGACCATTCGGCGGGGACGACGGGCATCATGGCGGCGCTTAGATAGGAAGGATTTTCAAAAGAAAAGGGCGGCCGTCCTGCAGAGGCGGCCGCCCGGCGAACAGGAGTGTGCGCCGCTTAGAACTTGTAGCGCACCCCAAACTTCACCGCCCAGGTGGCCACCGGCGGCTGGTTCAGCGTCTGCACGGTGCTGAACTGGTTCACGCCGGCCGCGGTGACCTGCGGGCGCAGGGTGTTGTACTGGTAGTAGTTGCCCTGGCCGGTGACACAGGAGGGCATCACGACGGCCCCGGAGCCGGAGCCGAACGTCTTGCCCGACCACTGGCAGTTGTACGCAACGACCGGGGCAAACACGTAGGGGAACCCGACCTGGTTATCGATGCCCCAGTTCTTGTTCATCAGATTCACGAAGTTGATGATGCTGATATAGAGTTCGCCTTTGGCCCCGTGAGGGAAGCCGCCAGGGATTTCCTGCGCGAACTGGATGTCGCCCGTTGCGTAATCTCGCGACTTGAAGGCGTTGCGCGGCGAGATCTGGCCGGCATACCGGATCAGTCCGGTCTGGTGCAGGAAAGTGTTGAAGGCAGCGACGTCGAAGCCCGGCTGGTATCTCACGAGCGGATCACTTCCCGTGGTGACGTTGCCGTTGGAATCGGCCGCGGGGACATAGAGCAGCTGGTGGTTGGTGGAGGTGTTCGCCTGGCCGAACAGCTGGTCGGCCGGGCTGCTGGATGAGCCCGAAATGCAGCTTGAGCTGTTGGTGGTGCAGAAACCGTAACTGAACGGCAGGCCGGCGCGCTCGTAGAGGAACAGGCGGATCGTCGTCTTGTAGTCACCGAAGAACCGGTGGCTGAAATTGATGTTGAGACGATGCTCGTACTTGATCTCGTAGCCCGAGGTCGACAGGGCCGGATGGTTGGGGTCTGCGCTGATCAGGTTGTTGTAGTTGCTTGTGGCCACGGACGACGTCGCGGCGCTGACGTCCCGCACGTGCTGGCCGGTGTAGGTGTAGTCGACGTCGAGGCCCCACGGAAAGGACCGGCCTACGCCGATGGCCCAGACCAGGGTGTCGCCGCCCTTGGTCGTCGTCAGCAGGATATCCGACCCGCTCGTGCGGTTCAGTGAGTTGGTATATCGAGCAGGATTGAACAACGGACGGCCGTCGGGCGCCGTCCCGTTCGGAGAGGCTGTCGCCGACCCGAGAATTGCCGCCGCATTGGCTGCCGTCAGCTGGTTCTGCAGTCCCCATACATCCTGCCAGAGCACGCCATTCTGGACCTTGGCCCAGAGCACGTCACCGTGGAACCGCCAGCCGTCGCCGAGGAAGGTTCCGATGCCGTGCATCCAGTCGACCTGGGTGAAGTCCACCGTCTTCACGATACTGAGGGAGGCCTTCCAGGTGGCCGGCGGCTTGAAGTTGGGATCGAGCGCATTGGCGATGCCCGTGCCTAGATTGGCGCTGCTGGTAATGTCCTGCTGGACCGAAAGCGGAATGGCGCCCGTGACGTTCTTGAGCGGGTCGACTCCCCCCAGCGTGAGGGCTGTCGCCTGGGCGTCGCAGTTGGCCTGGGTGCAGCGGTAGGTCTTGGTGCCGGTGATATTCCCTGGGTTCGTGTAGCTGTTGTAGGTGTAGACGCCCGGGTTGCCGCCGGAGAACAGGCCGAAGCCGCCGGTGATCGTCCAGGTCGGGTCGGGCCGCCAATTGAACCCGATCCGCGGCAGCAGGATGCTTTCGCCGTCGATCGTGAGGTTGTTGGCGTAGCCGTACTGGTTGACGAATCGGGGATTGAGCTGGGGCGCGGTCGGGCTGTGGTAGGACTCGTAGCGCAGGCCGCCGGAGAGGGTCAGCTCGGGGGTGACGTGCCACTCGTCCTCGCCATAGAGCACATCGGTGAAATAGGTGGCCGTGCTGGCGGCGGTGATCGGATTGTTGTCGAACGCGTTCTGGTAGGTCAGCGAGCAGGCTTGGTGGTTGGCGAGGTTTATCAGGGCGTCGCCGGCGCCGCAGGCGGATGAGAAGACGAAATCGCCCGTCGCGTTCTGGACGAAGAGGTCGAACTCGTCGATCCGCTCGCGCTCATACCCTGCCGTGATCACGTGATCGACGAGCGTGAGGTGCCCCTTGAACTTTATCTGCTTGTCGAAGACCCCAAGGTTGTTGGCTTGGCGGGAAATGTCGGTGCCCAGGTAGATGTTGCCGCTGCTGGGGAGCTGGATCTGGAAGCGTGCGTGGTTGTCCGTCTGCAGGATTGTTGGGCTGGTCACGTCGCGCTGCGTGTATTCGATCTCGGTGGAGAAGTTCGGGGTCCAGTGGGCGGTCCAGTCGCCGGTGTAGGCGATCAGCGTCTGGCCGAGGATGTAGTCGTTGGACGCCAGATTCAGGATCTTGTTGGCGGTGCTGCCGCTCGGCACGTTGTATGAGGTGCCCGAGGTGTTCTGGTAGCTGAACCAGAAGTGCTGGCCCTCGACCGGGTAGAAGTCGAACTTGGTGAACCACTTCTGGTCGATTACCGGCTGGGTGCCGCCGTAGTTCAACGGGTTGTAGCCGTAGCCGGTCGGCCCGGCGGCGCTCAGGATGTTCTGAACCGTGGTGACGTTGGCCTGGGTCACCCCGGCGATCGGGTTGGCGCCGGCCACGTCCTGCGGATTGAAGGTCGCCGCGCCGGTGCCGGTGTAGCGGTCGTAGCCGAAGAAGAAGAACAGGTGATCGGGCCAGATCGGTCCGCCGAAGTTGGCGGAGACGGCCTCGTCGTGGAACTTGGTCGTCACGGTCCTGTCGCTGGCGTTCGGGATCAGCAGCGCCTGGGCCCCGATCCTGTGGCCGGAAAACTGGTCCGAGTCATATGACCACTCGATGCCGCCGTGGAACTGGTTCGTCCCCGACTTGGTCACCACGTTCAGGATGCCGCCCTGGAAGTTGCCGTACTGCACGTCGTAGGGGGCGACCTCGACGTTCATCGCCTGGATGATTCCCAGCGAGAAAGGCGATCGCTGGGTGGGATAGCCGTTGTTGTTGAGGCCGAAGTCGTCCGACTGCCGCACGCCGTCCAGGTAGATGGTGTTGAAGTGGTTGTTGGCCCCCGCGATGATCATCGCGTTGGAGTTCGCCTGGTCGATGGTCACGAACGGATTGATCCGGGCCAGGTCGTGCAGGTCGCCCCCGAAAGAAGGCGCGTGCGCGATCTCGGTGGCTGTGAAGGTTGTCCTGGGGCCCGTCTGTATCGTGGCCACCGCCCGGCTGCGCGGCGCCGCCGACACCGTGACTTCCGACACCGCGCTGCCGAGCACGACGTCGAGCTGATAGGGGGCGCCGATCTGCACCTGGTCCACGTCGCTGATGCTCGTGGCGCTGTCGGGCGTCGTCACCTTCACCGTATAGGGACCGCCCGGCGGCAGGTTGCGCACGGTATAGAACCCATTGCCCGCACTGACGGCGTTGTAGGTGGCGCCGGTGCCCGTATTGGTCACCTCGACCTTCGCGCCGCCGACCGGATGGCCACTCTCCGTGACCTGACCAGCGATGGCGCCGGTGATCTCCTGTGCGTAGGCGCCTGATGTTGCAAGTGCGAGCGCGCTGAGCGCGACGCCGCCGGCGAGCCAGCTGATACGCATGGTTTGTCCCCTCTTGGGGATGTCGCCGGCCCCGCGCACAGCGGCATCCTAGCGTTGTTTAGCTTCGCTCTTGGAAGGTTTCGCGACAAGACTGCAAAGCAACCGCGACAGCTGCGCAACGTCCGCGCGACGTGGCGAAATGCCCGCACTCTGGGCATGGCGCAGTGCGAAATACAGGCGCCCGTTGCAATGAGTCGCGCACCGGCTCGCTTGTTTCGACTTGGACGCCGGGACGCGGCTCGCAACAACGCTGGTTCGCGTCGGCTACAACGTCCGTATCGGGAATATCGGGGAGGCCGTTTCGGTCAGACCGACGTGTCGAAAGCCGCCTCGGTCTTGGCGCGCACCTCGTCGAGGGTGACGCCGGCGGCGAGTTCGGTCAGCCGCACGCCGTCCTTGCCGATCTCGAACACGCCGAGGTCGGTGATCAGCAGGTCGACCACGCCCGCGCCGGTCAGAGGCAGTGAGCAACGCTTCACCAGCTTGGCGGCGCCGGACTTCTCGGTGTGCTCCATCACCACC
>Ga0207695_10005359_pt1 | contig 17057 bp, 12 predicted proteins | sample KBSC54metaG_FD_184354 | JGI IMG/M metagenome (GOLD analysis project Ga0207695, IMG submission 184354) | Corn rhizosphere microbial communities from Kellogg Biological Station, Michigan, USA - KBS C5-4 metaG (SPAdes) (version 2) | ecosystem: Host-associated > Plants > Roots > Rhizosphere > Soil... | reverse complement strand
CGCGGTTCGAAGAAGAACGTCACCGACGGTCCGTATGCCGAAAAGGACCTCGTGATGGGTTTCAGCCTCATCGAAGCGCGCGATCTGGATCAAGCGACGGTGCTGGCCGCGGGCTGTCCGGCTCTCGCCAACGAAATGTCGGTCGAGGTGCGGCCCGTCATCCAGCTGCGTCCATGATGCAACCGCTCGACCACGTATTCCGGCACGAATCCGGACGTCTGGTCGCGGCACTGACGCGCATCTTCGGCATGCACAACCTGCAGCTGGCGGAGGACGTCACGCAAGACGCCCTCTGCCGCGCGCTCGAAGTGTGGAAAATACAAGGGCTGCCGGACAACCCGGCGGCCTGGCTCATGAGCACGGCCAAACGGCGTGCGCTCGATGTATTGCGGCGCGAACGCACGGCGCGCACGTATGCTCCGGAAGTGGCGCGCGCACTCGCCGAGGATGCCGATCCGGCCGGCGCGGTCGAGGCGATCTTCGGTGCGGTCCAGGACAGCGAGCTGCGCATGATGTTCTCGTGCTGCCATCCGCGGCTGGCCGAAGAAGTGCGCGTGGCGCTCGTACTGCACATCCTCTGCGGCTTCAGTGTCGGCGAAATCGGCGCCGCCTTCCTGACCGGCGAGGAAGCGATCAAGAAGCGCATCGCCCGCGGCAAGGCGGTGCTGGCCGGTTCCCGTCGCTTGTTCGAACTGACCGATCGCGATTTCGCCGAGCGCCTGTCGTCGGTGCACCGCGCGCTCTATCTGCTGTTCAACGAGGGCTATCACGGCGCGTCTTCCGAATACGCCGTGCGCAAGGAACTCTGCGACGAGGCGATGCGCCTGGGTACGCTGCTCTGCGACAACGTGCTCACCGCGGTTCCCGCCACGTTCGCCTTGCTGGCGTTGATGTGCCTGCATGCCGCCCGTCTGCCCGCGCGCGTGGACGCGGCCGGCGACTTCACGATGCTGCTCGAACAGGATCGCGAACGCTGGGATGCGGACTTGATCGCCGACGGACAGCGCCTGATGGACCTGTCGGCGCGCGGCAACGAGATCACTGCTTATCATGCCGAAGCGGCGATCGCTTCGGTGCATGCGGCGGCGAAAAGCGCCGCGGAAACGCCGTGGGCCACGATCGTTTCTTTTTACGACACGCTGATGCGGATACGGCCTTCGCCGGTGGTCGCGCTCAATCGCGCACTCGCCCTGGCGCAATGCGAGGGCGCCCGGCGTGGCCTCGACGAAATCTCACGCATCGCCGACCGCGATCGGCTCGCCGACTATCCGTTCTATTTCGCGGCACTCGCCGAACTCGAATTGCGCGCCGGCGATCCGCACGCCGCACGCGAACACTTCTTCAAGGCCCGCGAGCTCGCGCGCAGCCCGATGGAAAGACGGTTGCTCGAACGGCGGCTCGCTGATTGCACCGGGATCTCGATAAACGGAACCAGGGCAATCAACTGCGCCTGATCGTCATGGACGGAACATCGACCGCAGCGAGCATCGTCGCGATCGCTTCGCGCAGCCGTTGCGCAAAGGCGATTGCTTTTGCCCTAACGATTTTGCCTCGTTGAACGTCTGGGTAACGGATTGCTTCCCGTCGAATCCGCCAGGAGAACCCCGTGACCCGCTATTGCCTGATGATCCTTGCAGTTGCTGCCGCGCACGTGCATGCGCAGGACGCACAAGCCGTGCCGTACGCCACGATGGCGCCGATCGAGCAATACCGCATCGCGAGTCGCGACGATGAGATCGCGATGGCGCGCAGTGCCGCTCCGCCATCGATCGCGGCCGATGCGGACGTGCTCGTGCTCGGCGAACACGGCTACGAGACCGCCGCGCATGGCAAGAATGGTTTCGTCTGCATCGTCGAACGCTCCTGGGCCGATCCGTTCGAAGATCCGGAATTCTGGAGCCCGAAGGTCCGCTCGCCGAACTGTTTCAACGCTCCCGCCGCACACGCCGTGCTGCCGCAATACCTCAAGCGCACGGAGTGGGCGCTTGCCGGCCTCTCGAAACAGCAGATGATGGAGCGCACGAGGAACGCACTTGACGACAAAACCTTCTTCGCGCCCGAACCCGGCGCGATGTGCTACATGCTCTCCAAGCAAGGCCATCTGAACGACAAGATCGGCCACTGGATGCCGCACGTGATGATCTACGTGCCGCGCGCGAAGCCGGCCCTTTGGGGCGCGAATGCTGCGGACTCGCCACTCGCCGCGCTCGAATACAGCGACCTGGATCCGGTCACGACTTTTCTCGTGCCGGTAAGCCACTGGTCGGATGGGACGGCCGCGCCTGAGCATCATTGAGCACCGGCCTGTTGCGGACATGTCCCTTGCGCCACGCGCGGAGGCGTCCGACTGGCTCAGCACCCCATCGCGGCCGAGTGCATCTTTGCAAAAGTGCACAAGTGTACTCTGACCCCACTTTCGCTTTTCGACCTCCGGTTTGCACCCGTACTTCTGGCACGTTACGCAACGTGCGATTGGGTTTAGCGTTGCGGCGCATCGATCATCGCGATCCGCTGCAGGGTGGACGACATGCCAACCGTGAGCCGCCGACAGTTCCTGAAACTCTCCGTCGCGCTGGGCGCGTCGCTGGCCTGGGGCTGCGCGACGGTGCGACCGTCATCGAGCGGCTGGCGCGAGCGCCGCGAGCTGTATCCGCAAGGCGTCGCGTCGGGCGATCCCGACGACAACAGCGTGCTGCTGTGGACGCGGCGCCCGTATGCGGATGGCCGCGCGAGCGCCACCTTGCACGTGGAAGTAGCGGACGACGCGGCGTTCACGCGCGTGATCGCGAAGACGACCGCGCGCGTGCAGCCCGAGTCCGACTGGACCTGTCGCGTGCTGGTCGGCAATCTGCCGGCGGCGCGCGAATACTGGTATCGCTTCACGGACGACGAAGGCAACGGCAGCCGCATCGGGCGCACACTGACGGCCCCGCACCCCGACGATCCGCGGCCGACCCGCTTCGCGTTCGTCAGTTGCCAGGACATCTGCCTGGGCTATCTCAATGCCTATCGACGCATGATCTTCGAAGACGAGCGCGCCGCACCGGAGGAACGACTCGGCTTCGTTCTGCACCTGGGCGACTTCATCTACGAAGTCGTGGCGTACCCGAACCAGGTCAAGAACGGACGTGAATACGACCGGGTCGTCACGTTCCCGATCAAGTATCCGAAAGGCAAGGTGGTTGCGAAGAACCGCTTCTGGGTGCCGGACTCGCTCGAGGACTATCGCGTCGCCTACCACGCCTATCTGCAGGATCCGGATCTGCAGGATGCGCGCGCGCGCTGGCCGTTCGTGGCGATGTGGGACAACCACGAATTCTCGTGGCAGGGCTGGCAGTCGATCCAGCAATTTCCCGGCACCGATGGCTGGGTTCCCGCGCAGACGCTCAAGGTCGCGGCGATGCAGGCATGGTTCGAATACCAGCCCGCGCGCGTGACCGCGCCGAGCCGAAGTCTGGAAACCTTCGGTGCGCCGCAGGTGGTCGACACCGCGGTCAAGGATTTCGACGACGACGGCCTCGGCATCGAACCCAACAACCTCGCCGCGATCAACTGCCTGATCGGCTATCGCGCGTTGCGCTGGGGACGGCACATCGACCTCATCATCACCGACCAGCGCAGCTACCGCTCGCACGACCCCGGCGACCGCGACGAGATCAACCCGCTGTTCGAAGGCGACAAGCTCGGTTTTGTCCCCGAACAATTGTGGGCGCAGGTCGACGCGGGCCGCGCCTACGCGAACGGCCGTCCGCCGGCGAAGCTGTCCTTCGGCGACAAGAGCGTGGCCAACTACCGCGCCGGCGAAGCACCGCAGACGATGCTCGGCGCGAAGCAGAAAGCCTGGTTCCTCGCGCGCCTGCGCGGCGCGAAGGCCACGTGGAAGATCTGGGGCAATTCGCTCGGCACGCCCGACCAGCGCGTCGATCCGCAGAATCTTCCGGCCACGGTGGGCAAGTATCCCGAGGGCGCAGGCTACGCCACGATCGACCTCCACGACTGGGGCGCCATGTACCACGAGCGCGCCGAGATCTTCGACGCCGTGCGCGACGCGGGCATCACCGGTTTCGCGATCGTCGCCGGCGATCGCCACAGCTTCTGGGCGGGCTACGCGGCGAAGGCCTTGCCACCGGCCGCGTTCGAGCCCGTGGGCGTCACGTTCGTGGGCGGCTCGGTCACGTCCGTGGGCATGGCCGAAGCGAACGAGTACGGTTTGAAAAAGGACGATCCGTCACGCCCGTTGTACGTCGCCAATCCCGGTGGCGGACCGCCGCAGTGCACCGCCAACCTGCTGTTGCGTCACGGCGTGCGCTCGGCACTGGAATTCGCCAGCAGCGGCGACTTGCAGAAAGCACTCGCCGTGCGCAATCCCGACCTGGCTCCACACCTGACGTTCGTCGACGTCGGCGGACACGGCTACGCCACCGTGCGCGTCGATGCGGACAAGATGGTGACCGAATTCGTGTGCATACCGCGGCCGATCGCGCGCAGCACGAGCGCGGACGGCGGCCCGCTGCGCTATCGCGTCCGCCTCGAAGTGCCGCTGTGGCGAGCCGGTGAACGGCCGCAAATGCGCCAGACGATCGTGGAGGGTGATACAGGGCTGTCGGTGTAAAACAAAGACGAAAAAAAGGGCGTTGCGCCTCGGTACGCCGCCGCATCGACGCCGTAATCGCGGCCCGGATAAGCCACGAACGCTTGCGGGGAAACCACCATGGCCGGAGATCGCCAAACGGAATAGCATCATGCTGCGCCCCAGAAAGGGACACGCGCATGAACGTGATTCCGTTACTCTTCAAGCGGCTTCTTGCACCGAGTCAGACGCGAATTGGCGGAAACCGCTGTCTGCGATACCGGCTTGTCTTTGCCGGCGCCGTCTTGTGGACGGGGTCCGCTTCGGCCGCGAACGTTCATTCCTATTGCGCCACCACTTCGGCCGAGTTGCAAGGAGCGCTGGATGCGGCAGCCTCTTTTTCGGCGGTCGGCGACAGCACGATCGTGAGTCTCGTGCCGGGCACCACCTACAAGACGACTGCCCTCGCCACGCCGCAGCCCTTCCGTTATTCCAGCACCGGTACCACGGGTTATCTGTGGCTCTCGGGAGACGCGCGTTACCCTTGCGCAAACGCGTCGGACACGTCTTTCCCGCTGCTCGACGGCGATCACACCACGCCGGTGCTCGTGCTGCACGCGACGCAGTCGGCGATCATCGTCAATCACCTGATCATCCAGAACGGAGAGAGCACGAAACCCGGAGCGGGATTGAGCCTGAATACCAGACGGGCGACAAAGGCGCATTCAACATTTACGGCAACATCATCCGCCGCAACCATACGACGGCCTCGCTCGGCGGTGTCTGGATCGTCGATCAGAGCCCGAGTGGGAACAACGACTTCTTTGCCAACGTCATCATCAAGAACAGCGCCGACGCCGGTTATGGTGCCGGAGGCGTCAGCGGAAATGGTTATCTCACGCTTTTGTCTCAGAACACGGTGGCCGACAACAAGACTTCACTGGTCGGCGGCCCGGGCGGCATGAGTTTCGAATCGAACGCCGCACGTACCCTCTTCGTCTTCAACAGCATTTTCTGGGGCAACGACAACTTCGACCTGTCACTCAACAGCGACAAGGAGATCACGTTGGACTACTGCGATTACGGCACGCGGGACGGGTATCTCCCCTATTACGAAGACGGACGGCTGCAGCTGGACCCTCAGTTCGTCGACCCTTCCGCCGGCAACTTTCGCTTGCAGGGCACCTCACCGGCGCTCGGCGTATCGCCGGATGCATTGACGGGCTCGGACGTCGAAGGCAACCTGCTTCCGAACGGCGGACTGGTCGATCTCGGCGCCTACACGCGAACCATTTTCAAGGACGGATTCGAGACTCTTAATTAAGTCGATTCCGTGTTTTGGTATTTTTACTTCGACTGCGATCAGTCGACCTCGAAGCTCTGCAGCCTCACCGGCGTAGCACTCGCGTTGAGCGTATCCGAAGCAGGTCCGCCGGCGGGAACGCCGGTTCCGGTGACCTGCGACGTCGTGTTCGTGATCGGGCCCGCCATCGTCGCGTGCATCATCATCGGGACGCTGCACGACGCGCCAGCGCCAAGCGTTACGTTGCCGAATGCCCAACCACTGCTGTTGAAGGCGGCACTGCCCGCACTGCAGGTGTAAGCACCGACCACATCCGGAACGAGGCCGGCGGGGTACGTGTCGCTGAAGTTGATGCCGCTGACAGAAAACGCATTCGGATTGGTGATCGTCACAGTCATCGTCGTCGTTGAATTACCACCGACCTGTACCGTCGAAGGATTGAACGACTTCGACATCGTAAGCGCCACCTGCGCCATGACCGAAGGAGCGAACGCCACCGCCACAAACGCGGTTGCGAATCTGACGAGGATCGTCGTGCTGCGTGCAAATCGGCAAATGTCCATGGATGCGACTCCTTCCGATTGAAAGACTGCTGCTGGTCGGATGCGGAGTATAGCTGGCGAGGCCCGAGGTTGGCGTCGCAAAGAAAAAAGGTACGGAGGCATAATTACCTCCGTCCCCTTAGCAACACACCTGCACTCATGGAACGCCCCGCAGCGTTTCAGCAACTGGCTGCTGTTCAACCTGCAGCGCCACTCCGATCACCACGCCAATGCGCGGCGCCGCTATCAAGTGCTGCAGCACCACGACGACAGTCCGCAACTGCCGGCTGGCTACGCAACGATGTTCGTGCTGGCGCTGGTGCCGCCATTGTGGCGACGGATCATGGATCCGCGCGCGATACGCGCACGCGGCAGCGCAGCTCGGGCAGGGTACGATGCCGGGTGAGGTTGGAAGGCCGGCCAAGAAAGGAGCTTCAGCCGCTGCACGGAAAGTATACTCTGACGCATGTTTTCCGCTTCCTCGCTCACGCATCGTTTTGCCGGCACGGCCGACCTCAGTGCAATCCATACGCTCATGGACGCCGCGATCGCCGAGTTGCAGAAGCCCTATCTCGATGCGACGCAGATCGCTTCGAGTCGTCTGCTCATGGGTTTGGATACGCAACTGATCGCCGATCAGACCTATTTCGTGGTCGAGATTGACGGGAGCATCGCCGGATGCGGCGGCTGGAGCCGTCGTGCCACGCTTTACGGCGGCGATGGCACGCCCGGCCGCAGTTCCGCGTTGCTCGATCCGCGCACCGACGCCGCGCGCATTCGCGCCATGTACACGCATCCCGCGCACGTGCGCAAAGGCGTCGGCCGTTTGATTCTCGACGTATGCGAGCGCCACGCGAAAGCCGAGGACTTCACGCGTGCGGAACTCGTTGCCACTCTGGCGGGTGAACCGCTCTACGCCGCCGCGGGGTATGTTGCGATCGAGCGCTTCCAGGATGGTCGCGGCGGCGTTGCGGTGCCGCTGGTGCGGATGGTGAAAGTGCTTTGAAAGATCGGGAAGTCCATCCTGTTTCGGAGATGACTTTACTCAGAGTACAGTTCTAGGCCGAAAAGAAGCTGTACTCTGCCCCTGTCACTACGGCTGCAGGGACACGCCAGCCATGCCCGTGACCACCTTACGGAATGCGACGTCCTTGGACAGCGTCTCGCAAGCGACACCATCGAGGCGACACCAGAGGCTGACTGCATTTCCGAGCGTCTGCTGACAGTCGCGCGACTGAGAGAATGAAAGCGTCGCCTGCAAGCAGACGCTGGCGGCGGCAGGCAAGGCGGTGCGATCGCGAACCCAGATCGTCAACGCGGTCAGGCCCAGATCGTTGCTGTCGGCCATGCTTGCGAACGCATCCAGATCATCCTGCGTCCATGCCACATTCAACCACTGTGTCAGCTCATCGACGATTTTGGCCTTGATGTCCAATCGCGGCACGTAGGGTGCCGCTTCAACTACATCGGCAGCGTATTGGATCATGTACGGTTTCGGTATCGTCGCGAGTGCGCGTTCGATGTCCTTGCGCGCACTGCCCGGCGAGAACTTCAATCCGTTCTTCCAAGCCACGGACTTGGCGTGATTCAGGTCGAACTGTTTTTGCCAGCGAACAGATTCGATACGGGCTAGAAGGTCCAGAAAGATAAGCGGCAATGCCGGACCAGCGGCCACTAGAACCGCGACGGCTGCATGCCGCAGCCAGATTCGCGTTGCGCCGGAGGAGAGGCTTCGTGCCCGACGATGCGCCAGCCAAAACGCGATCGCGAACACCAGGATGATGTAGAGGAGGTATGCGGCAAGGAGCAGCTCGACGATGTAAATGTCGCCGGTGGCGAACTTGCTGCACTTGCCACCCGCCAAAAGGACACTGAACTTCATCTTCATCGAAACGGCCGCCGCGGCGCAGATCAACGAATCAACTCTAAAGTGCGCCGAAAGCGAACAAGCTCACCGGACCTTTGGACGTTGATCACCCCGTGCTTGGAGGGCTACTTTTCCGCCATAAGCGGCCATCGTTCGAGGCGTGCCGACGCCGCGGTCATGCGTTTTGCGTGGCCGCTGCAGACAGTGCAGGTGCCGATCGCTCGCGCTGGCTGCGGCGATCTCGCAATGTCAGAAATGGACGTTCGACGCTGTAGTGCAGCAGCGCGCCGAATAGCAGCACCACCGTCGCATAGATCACGAACGTGAGCGCACGATTGTCGGTCAGTGCGGGAGTCAAGTTAGCGCTTACTACGTGCAAGGCCAGCTTGTGGCTCAGATACAAACTGTAGGAGATCGCTGCGATCCACTGTGCACCTGGCACGCGCCATTTGCCGACAACGCTGGCACGGTCAGCGGCAGCGAACACGATCAGCGCAATTCCAGCCGATAGCAAAGGCCAGCCGATCGCATTCGGCAACAAACCCGTGCGGTCGCGGAACAACCAAAGCGCACTTGCGAACAGGCTCAACCCAGTTAGCGTAAACAGCGTCGAGTGTGCCTGCATCAGTGCCCACATGCGAGGCCGATATGTTCGCAATGTCGCCAGCACGACGCCCATCAGCAGGCCATCCAGGCGCATCCACGTCGGATAGTAAATGTCTTCGATATACCAGTTGCGCGGCGGATCCAATGCGGAATCATGCAGCCAGACAAAGCCGCGCAGCGCAATCCCGAGCGCGAGCGTTGCCACGCAGATCGCTAAAAATGTGGTGACGGAAGGCCGCCGCGCCAGCCACCACGCAAGCAGCGGGAAGACCAGGTAGAAATGTTCCTCGACGCACAGCGACCAGGCATGCGAGAAAGCCTGGTTGTGCGAATAGTCGATCAACAAGTTCAACGAGAATGTGGCGAATTGCCAACACGGTTGCAATCCCGGCACCTCGCGCAATGCAGGAAATAGGACATAGATCGCCAGGATCGCCGCGAATGCCGGGACGATGCGCCAGGCACGACGCTCGTAGAATTGCCGGAATCGGAGCGGTTCGCCGCGTTGCAGCGGCGCGAGCACCTGTGAGCCGATCAGAAAACCGCTGAGCACGAAGAAGATGTCGACACCCATCCAACCAAAGCGCGACAGCCATTCGAAATCGTTGCCGAGCCCGCCGACGAGAAAGGAATGAAACAACATGACCCAGACGACGGCGATGGCGCGCAGCAGGTCTAGGCCTGGCATCTTTTCCGCGACTGATCCCGTCCCGCACATGTGCCCGCCCCATCGTTCCCTCGACAGCGTCAGTCTGGAGATGCCAGGTGGCGAGGCCCAGGCTGAATTGGGGCGAACGTATGGCGTCCGCATTGGATCGGAGCGTCGGAGTTCCCAATATAGGTGGCCAGGAAAAGCGCGCTGACCCCGTTATTGCAGATATGCTCGGCGCCAAGGCTTCGGCGAGTCACTCGGGGAATCTTGGAATGAGAACTTGCATCACTGCGAAAGTGGCGCAGCCCCTATCGTGCGTTGCGATCGGCTGCTGCATTTTTTCTGTTGCCTTGTCGGCGCTGGCCGCAACGCCAGCGATCGATCTGGATGTCGACACGCGCGACGTGCAACGCGGCATCCAGCATGCGCACGAGACGCTGCCGGTGGCGCCGGGTCCACTCGAACTCGTCTATCCGAAATGGATCCAGGGCGAGCATGCGCCGTCGGGGCCGATCACGCAGGTCACCGCCCTCAAACTCAGCGCCGGCGAACGCGCCTTGGCGTGGACGCGCGATCCGCTGGACGCATTCCGCTTTCACGTGACCGTACCTGAAGGTGTCGCGTCGATCGTTGCGGATTTCGACTATCTGTCCCCGCCGACTCAGTTCAACGACAGCTATGGCGGGTCGCCGAACGTGACGCCACATCTGGCGATCGTGCTGTTCAACCACGTACTGCTGCTGCCGGAATCGGCCGACGCGAGCGCGCAGCCGGTGCGCGCGCGCGTGCACATTCCCGATGGCTGGGCCTACGACAGCGCCGTGCGCAGCGAACGTGCGCAGCCCGGGCTCGTTGACCTGCCCGAGATGTCGGCGCAGACGCTGGTCGACACGCCCCTGTTCACAGGCGAGTTTTCCAGAACGATCGCTCTGACGACGAAGGCGCCGGCTACGCGCGCAAGCATCTTCGCCGATGCCGCGGCAGACCTCGCCATCAAGGAAGAAGACATCGGTCACTGGCGTCGCGTCGTCAGCGAGGCGGATGCCTTGTTCGGCGCGCATCACTATCGTCAGTACACGTGGCTGCTCGCCCTCGGCGATTCGCTCGACAACAACGGCGTCGAGCATCACGAATCCACCGATATCCGCATGAAGGAATCCCTGTTCACCAAGCCCGAGTTCATGCAGCGCTGGGCGTCGGTGCTCGCGCACGAATACGTGCATTCGTGGAACGGCAAGTACCGCCGACCGGATGGGCTCGTGCGCAGCAACTTCCAGCAACCGCTGAGCGATGAACTGCTCTGGGTCTATGAAGGCATGACCCGCTATCTCGGAGACTTCGTGTTGCGCGGGCGCGCCGGTTTCGGCACGCCGGAATTCATGCGCGATTATCTCGCCTTCGTCGCTGCAACGATGGAGCGGCTGCGGCCGGGACGCAGCTGGCGCTCACTGGCCGACACGGCGACCGGCGTGCCTGCCCTCGGCGCTGCGCCAAGCGAGTGGACGAGCCAGCGCCGCGGCCTGGACTACTATCCTGAAGGCGCGCTGATCTGGCTCGAAGCCGATGTGCTGATTCGCAGCCGCAGCGGCGGCAAGCGTTCGCTCGACGATTTCTGTCGCCGTTTCTTCGGCGGCGAAGACGGCGCACCCGCCGTGCGCAGCTACACGCGCGCCGATGTGATCGCCGCGTTGCAAAGCGTCGAGACGTACGACTGGGATTCGTTCTTGCGCACGCGCGTCGAGGAAGTTCAGCCGCATGCGCCGCTCGGCGGCATCGTTGCCGGCGGCTGGACGCTGGTCCAGGACGATCGCTCGAATCCGTACCTCGAAGCTTTCGCCAAGGTCAACAAGATCGACGATTTTTCCTACTCGTTCGGATTCTCGGCCAAGGAAGACGGCAACGTCACCGACGTCGTCTACGGCTCGCCTGCATTCACCGCGGGAATGGCGCCGGCAACGAAGCTGTTGGCGATCGGCGGCCGCAAGTGGAAGGGCGATGCCGCGAAAGAAATCGTCATCGCCGCAGAAAAAACCTCCGCACCGATCGAGCTGATCGTCGAGAGCGGCGACACCGTGCGCACGCTGCGTGTGGACTGGCACGGCGGACTGGCTTATCCGCACCTGGCGCGCGACGACAAGCGACCGGATATCCTGTCGAAGATCATCGCGCCAAGAAACAACACCAAGGATTGACTGAGGGCAAGGACCGGCCCCATACCTCTTTCAATCTCCTCCCCGCACCCTCCGCTACAGCCTCCACTGCAACCCCCGTTGCAGCCGCTGTTGTGCGAGCTATCCCCGCTTGCGTCGCCGCTGCCATGCGAGTCGGAATCGCCGAAACCGTCGGTCGTGCCGTCGAATCCCGTGCTCGCAAAATCCCCGCCGCAGTAAATCACGCGCGCGCCGGATTCGTTCTGCTCGGTGAGACCGGAGCAGTTGACCGCATAGCGGAAGCCGTCGGCAATCTTGAGCTTGGCATCGAGTGCAAACAGCAACGGCAGACGCGTCGGTTTGCGCGGATTGATGTTCTCCTCCAGACACGCGAACCACCAGCAGCGCCGCAGACCGGCGTTGCTATCGCGCGCGGAGCCCAGCACGACGGCCGGCGTATGATGCAGGAAACGGCCGAATGCCTTCCTGCAAAACACCTCGTACGCGCGCGTATACAAAATGAGCTCATGCCACAGGTCGTCCACCACCTGCGAGGGCATCGAAACGAAGCGGCAACCACTCTTGAGGTAAGTGAGGAAATATTGGCGCAGTGCGTGCGAAACGAGCTGGCAGTCCTTGATGCTAAGTTCGGGCCGCTGCTTCCGCAGCTTGTCGAACAGCCCAACCGGCAGCTTGTAGCCGCGGATGTATTCCGCGCGCGCCGCACGTTGCGCCCAGCGCCATACGGCCACGAGCGCGCCTCCAAGTAATACTGCGGGCACGAGATACGGAAATGGCGATGCACTCATTGCCGCAGTTCACCCTGTTCGACCAACGGGTCACGACGCAGGCCAGCATACATCACGGCCACTTGCGACAACGGACCAAACGGTGTCAGAAAAGCGGGCAGATGCGAAACGTTCTCCGATCCCATTTGGCCTTTGACATTCACCGCGTTTTTTGACGTCGCAACGGGGTGCCGACGCTGGCCGGCTGGACACTGGGCACCAGCCAAGCGCGGTTATGTGTTTCTCGCCGGTATTCCGGACACCCAACACTTTGTGAAAATCCGGGATGACTTCGAAAAGTCGGAACAACGCTGCTTTGCGCGGAAGTGACAGTAGCTGTCACGCAGTCCATCAGATTCGCACTGCAACTAGGGAAGCGCCTTCACGATATCGGTGATTTCGCCTTAGCGCGGATAGGTTGTCCACACAAGTTTAATTGCCTCCGTCACGTTTTTCCCGGTGGCCCTGCTAAGGCACTCTGACCCCGTTTCCGCAGTCGAACGAAAGCTCGGACGCTATGCCTAAGTCAGACTTGCGCATCGCCCGCCCGCGGCTCCGACGGCACTCTGACTCCGTTTTTCTTTTCGATTTTTGAATGCCTACCGCAGCGCCTCAGAGGCTTTACCAATCCTTAGACGTATTTCGTCAACAACGGACTGACTAAGCTCATGGATTGCAAACATCATGTAGCGCCACATCCAATCGTCTTTCTTGCTAAGTCCACCTACTGTTTCCATCTTCGTGACAATTAGTCTAAGAAGGTGTTTACCTGGGTAATTGCAATAGACAGATTTGTCTGAAATTCCCTCGCACCCGGTGGCCACACTGTAAGCATTAGTGAGTTCTATCTTGAGCTTCGCCGGATCGTCGAGATGGCTCGCCTTCTGCACAATGTACTTTTTGAAATCGGAACAAAACTTTGCCCACCAGTTCTCACGTCTAGTCACGGATTCGATTTCGCAGAATTCGGAAAGATCACTTTTTGTCGTGCTCACCTTCAGCTTATATCTTTGGGCGACGACAAAATACCTGCAGACCTCGTCGTACCACTTGATAAACTTATCCAAACCACCGTCGCCAAATTCCCGGGCCGCTCGTTTGAGACGCGTCCCCTTTTTTTGAGCCACCAAAAAACGACAAACGATTTCAGAAGCGATAAAGTAGTTCTCGATACTATACCTACCGAGGTAGGCAACTTCAGGACCCTCAATCAATTGTCCAAGAAGGTCGTCAAAATCTTTGTCGACAAGAAAAACTCTTTGTTTCCCATCCGGAGCTTTCTCTTTCACACGTTTACGAATTTCGCCTTTCCCTCCTAAGCAAAATACCTCATTTAGTTCCAGGTCTGGATAAATTCTCCGCAAAAGACTGGTGTAGAACTCTTCCCAGTTCTCGTCCTCCGCATAGAAAAGCACGGTGTTTTGGTCGGCAAGGAATAAATCGCGATTTCCTTTACCATCCTCGGAATAGTCGAGTTGATTAGTCCCCTGGTGCACTGCGCAGGACCCTTTTCAAATGTAAGTGGGCTTAAGTGTCGATACCGCTGCCCGATATCTACCTACAATCTCTGGGGAATGGGTAGCCAATATAAGCTGACTCCCATCAGGCTGCAGCTTCTTCAATGCTTCTGTAAGTTTCTTTTGCCATGCTAGATGAAGTGAAAGTTCAGGCTCATCGATTATGAAAATGGACTCCGTGTCAGCCAAGAAGCAAATGTACGTCAGTACGATGACAATTTGTTTTTCACCGCTCGATAGTTCCCCGACCGACCTTCCAGATTCGGCCAAATCGCCCTTCAGCCGGAAGCGAAGGCAGGAACTTGCTTCCGAGAAAAAAACTTCTTTCCCACTATCCACTAAGAAGGAATTTATGCGTTATACATATTCGTCCAGCTTGGTGTAGGCACGAGCAAGATCCTTTTCATACATCTCGAACGCAGATGACAAATGTTGCAATCTGAAATAGTCAAAGTTGCGGAAGAGCATTTTTGCAACGCTCTCCGGCGCGCTAATGGTTGCATCCGTGTCTTCCAGCGATGCAACGGCAAACTCAAAATACTTGTTAATCTGGGATTCCAACTCCGGCGTGCTTGAAATATTGAGAGCCTTTGCCAACTTTTGATGAAGCTTTACGATGTTTGCTCGAGACAGTTTTCCCTTCTTAGTCGGCCGAAATTGTGGAATCTGAAAAAGCAACGAGACAATTTGCCTTGTCAACTCCTCTTGCAAACTTTTTGCGGCTACTCGATAACGGTTGTAGTGCTCACCGGTGACAGCATCGACTCTAGCAACTGGATCTTCCGCATGTCGCACTTCGCGGCGCACACCTTGCGGCGAATCAATCACCACAATGCCGCCGCTATCCTCGGCGAATAACGTCCGGTCGAGTTTGACGAGTGTAAGTTTGCAGTTTTGTTTGAGAAATGAGGCGATCTTTGTGCCAGAGAAATCCTCATAGATCCTCCGAGCCAATCGATCATAGGCATACCTAGCGCTCCTATCCTCAAAGAGCGTTGATGGCTTCCGCGCCATTACTAAACTAGTTTTTTCTATTAACCGCCGATTGATTCGAAGAACGATCTCAAGCTTTTCACCATCAGAATGCTGAGTGCAGTCAATTTGCCAGGGTTTATCTACCCTACCCTGTACTGAAAAACTGTTGAACTTGACCGCCATTAGTTCTTGAATATTCGAACGAAGAAGATGAGCAGTAAGGCTTAGCAAGCTCGTCTTTCCAGCACCGTTTACGCCAATGACAATCGCTAGCCCCTTCTTGAGAGACACACTGGCATTAATGAATCCGTGCATGCCCTCCACTGAGATCTTCGTGATTTCCATTGTCTTCCTCTGTTGACGCGAAGGCGTGCCGATGGTCTTTTACATGTTCCGTCGATACTCCCCACCCACATCATATAGCGCATGTGAGATCTGCCCTTCACTGTTAAATTTGACAGCTTCCATTAGTTGGGCAAATACGTTACGGCGCTCCCGCGCGGTCTGCTGCAGCACTTTCAAACTCTCCGGCGCGAACCCATTGCGATTCGCGCGGAACGCTTCGACGTTCGTGATCTGCTGAGCTTTTTCTTCTTCGGTCGAGCGGATCAGTTCGATTTTGGTGGCGACTTCGCCGGCGTGTTCCTTCGGCAGGAACGTGTTGACGCCGATCAGCGGCAGGCTGCCGTCGTGTTTCTTGTGTTCGTAGTAGAGGCTTTCTTCCTGGATTTTGCCGCGCTGATACATGGTGTCCATCGCGCCGAGCACGCCGCCGCGTTCGCTGATCGCTTCGAATTCCTTGTACACGGCTTCTTCGACGATATCGGTGAGCTTGTCGATGATGAAGCTGCCCTGCCACGGGTTTTCGCAGAAGTTCAGGCCCAGCTCGCGGTTGATGATGAGCTGGATCGCCACGGCGCGGCGCACGGATTCTTCGGTCGGCGTGGTGATCGCTTCGTCGTAGGCGTTGGTGTGCAGTGAATTGCAGTTGTCGAACAGCGCGTACAGCGCCTGCAGCGTGGTGCGGATGTCGTTGAACTGGATTTCCTGCGCGTGCAGCGAGCGGCCGGAGGTCTGGATGTGGTACTTCATCATCTGGCTGCGCGGGCTGGCGCCGTAGCGCTCGCGCATCGCGCGCGCCCAGATGCGCCGCGCGACGCGGCCGATGACGCTGTATTCCGGGTCCATGCCGTTGGAGAAGAAGAACGACAGGTTCGGCGCGAAGTCGTCGATGTTCATTCCGCGCGCGAGGTAATACTCGACGATCGTGAAGCCGTTGCTCAGCGTGAACGCGAGCTGCGAGATCGGATTCGCGCCGGCCTCGGCGATGTGATAACCCGAGATCGACACCGAATAGAAGTTGCGCACCTTGTTGTCGACGAAATACTGCTGGATGTCGCCCATCATGCGCAGCGCGAATTCGGTCGAGAAGATGCAGGTGTTCTGCGCCTGGTCTTCTTTCAGAATGTCCGCTTGCACGGTGCCGCGCACCGCCGACAGCGTCGCCGCCTTGATCTTCGCGTACGTCTCGGCCTCGACCACTTGATCCCCGGTGACGCCAAGCAGGCCGAGACCGAGACAGTCGTTGCCTTCCGGCAGCATGCCCGCATAGGTCGGACGTTTCTTGCCTGCGTAGAGTTTTTCGATCTTGTCGTGCGCGGCGTCCCAGCGCTTAGAATCTTCGCGTAGGTATTTCTCCACCGCCTGATCGATCGCGGTGTTCATGAACATCGCGAGGATGATCGGCGCCGGGCCGTTGATCGTCATCGACACCGAGGTGCTGGGCGAGGACAGGTCGAAGCCGGAATACAGCTTCTTCATGTCGTCGAGCGTCGGCACGTTGACGCCGGAGTTGCCGATCTTGCCGTAGATGTCCGGGCGCGGATGCGGGTCTTCGCCGTACAGCGTGACCGAATCGAACGCGGTGGACAGGCGCGCGGCTTTCTGCCCGCGCGACACATAATGGAAGCGCCGGTTCGTGCGCTCGGGCGTGCCCTCGCCCGCGAACATGCGCAGCGGATCCTCGCCGGTGCGCCGGTACGGATACACGCCGCCGGTGTACGGATACGCGCCGGGCAGATTCTCCT